>Ga0194061_1002289_pt1 | contig 10532 bp, 9 predicted proteins | sample SepL2221m_MetaG_FD_163423 | JGI IMG/M metagenome (GOLD analysis project Ga0194061, IMG submission 163423) | Anoxic zone freshwater microbial communities from boreal shield lake in IISD Experimental Lakes Area, Ontario, Canada - Sep2016-L224-21m | ecosystem: Environmental > Aquatic > Freshwater >...
TAATTCAAAAGTGATATTCTCATAGATTCCCAGATTTTCAGGAGTAACATATGTTTGGTTACCATCCTGCTTAGGAGCAGAGTTAAAAATCACATCATTTGTTTTATTATAACTGACAGAGAAAAAGGGTTGGTTTTGAAATGTCAATCCAAGTTTATAGGCATCCATTAATTCTGGATTGATCAGGGGATTGCCTTTGGAATAAGTTAATGAATCTGCATATTCAATAAAGGGATTTTGTTGCTGATAACTTGGCCGATTTACCCTCTTGCTATATTGAAAAACAGTGGAAAGATTCTTATCCAATTTTCTGGTAACAAAAAATGAAGGGAACAGTTTAGTATAATTTCTATTCAACACTTCTACCTGTTCACTTTCACCAGTTGCAATAGTTTGTTCTACACGCAACCCAGCATTGAACTCCCATCCACCCATTTTTTTGATGAAACTTGAATAGATGGCATTGATATTTTCTTTGTATTGAAAATTAGCACTTCGCTTAGGATCAACAACATCTCCATTTTTGAAAACAATAGAATTATCAATCGTTGCAAAACTCAATTTTGATCCTATCTCAAATTTTGTGTCTTTATCAATCGGATGCGAATAATCAATTTTACCTACTGCAAAATGAACCGGGTTATTGATGCTTTGTGTGCTGATTGTATAATTACCATTGGATAAAATGTTTTTAATATCATTGGTATTATTCATTTGATAATTCGAGTAATCGAGGTCAACATTCAATTCTTTACCCGTCGTATCAAAACTATGTTTCCAGTTTACATTCCCAGCCTGATTTACACGTTTAATATGATTATTGTTCAGTGTTTGAAAAGTACTTTGCAAATTGCCTGAACTTGAATTGAATTCTTGCGTGTTATTTACGGCTTCTTCAATACTGCCTAAAGCATATCCGCGATATAAAATTCCGAAAGTATTTTTGTCGTCTGCATAGTAATCTACGCCTGCCCGATAACTTGTACTATTTCGATTATTGGGATTGTACTTGGTTTGTAAAAAGCGACTGGGTGGAATTACTCTTTCGAACTCTTCTTTGCTAAAAAGGTTACGATGAAATAAATTGATATTTCCATACACATTTACTTTTCCTTTTCGATTATTGATGGAAACATAAGGTGTAAGTCGATAAAAATTTCGATCGATGGGTGCGCCATCTTTTTTATACAAACCCATTGAACCAGACATGGAAACGGTACCGTTGGTTCCCAGATCAGCATTCTTTTTTAGAATGATATTAATGATGGCACCACCTGCAGCATCATATCTTGCACCGGGGTTACTGATCAATTCAATCTTCTCGATATTGGAAGCAGCAGTGGTAGCCAATACCTGATTGATATCGGTGTACTGCGAGCTTTTCCCATTGATCATAATATTTACACTACTCTTTCCTGCGAGGGTTACTTGTTCGTTTCTTACGATTACACCCGGCACTTTTTGCAAAACCTCTAAAGCAGTGGAGCCAGCAGCGGTTGCACTTCCTTCCACATTCACCACTAACTTATCGGCACGTTGTTCTAAAAATGGTTTTCTGGCAGTTACGGTTACTTCTCCCAGATTCACAGCATCCACTTTTAGAATAATGTTTGCTACAATTTGATCTTTACCATTTACGATAACTGGGATATAATTTTTTTGATAACTCATTCCATTTACCAGCATCAGGTAATTACCGTTCCCGATTTCTTTAAATGAGTAAAGTGCAAATTCATTGGTAAGCGTTGATTTAACCAATGAAGAATCAGATTTTTTTAAAAGCAAAACAGTAATTGATTTCAGCAAATGCTGTTTTTCATCCCCTATTTTTCCTGAAATACTGAATTGTGCCTGGAGGTTTGTTAGAGTAACAACACTCAATAATATGATTAAGATAGATCTCATGTAATTCTGATTGCAATATATTACGGATGAGTGCCGAATATGTTACCGTTTATGTAGAAAAAAAAAGACTGCCCAGTTGGACAGTCTTTCATATAGAATACTATTCGATTATTTATTAATGGCATCAATACCTGGAAGTGATTTTCCTTCAAAGTATTCGAGCATGGCACCACCGCCAGTTGATACATAGCTAACCTGATCTGTAAATCCGAATTGATTCACAGCAGCAACACTATCACCACCGCCTACTAAAGAGAAAGCACCATTTTTAGTAGCTGCAGCAACCGCTATGGCAATTGCCTTAGTTCCGTGTTGAAATTTTTCCATTTCAAAAACACCCATCGGACCGTTCCAAAGAATGGTTTTAGATTGTCTGATCACGTTACTGAATTGTTCAGCTGCATTTGGACCAATATCCAAGCCCATCCAGCCATCAGGAATATTAAAGCTGGGTGCATCAGCTGTATTAGCCGTTGCAGAGAATGCATCAGAAATAATTGAATCTGAAGGGAGGTGAATATTCACAGCTTTTGCTTCTGCTTTTTTCAATATTTCAAGAGCCGTATCAATACGATCGTTTTCACATAAAGAGTTACCAATTTTTCCGCCTTCCGCTTTCATAAAAGTGTACGCCATTCCACCACCGATAATGATATCAGTGGCTCTTTCTAATAAATTTTCGATGATCAAAATTTTATCAGAAACTTTTGCACCGCCAATAATAGCGGTGAAAGGCTTTTCACTTTGATGCATTACTTTTTCTGCGCTAGCAACTTCGCCTTCCATCACAAGTCCAAACATTTTTTTATCGCCAGGGAAGAATTGTGCAATTACTGCAGTAGAAGCATGTGCACGGTGCGCGGTTCCAAATGCATCATTTACATAGAGATCGCCTAATTTGCTCAGTTTTTCTGCAAAAGCCACATCCCCTTTTTCTTCTTCTTTATAGAAACGTAAGTTTTCCAGTAAAAGCACTTCACCAGGCTGTAATGATGAAGATAATTCTGTAGCACTTGCTCCGATACAATCGTCAGCAAATTTTACAGTTGCGCCATCTAACAACTTCACTAAATGAAATACTAAGTGTTTTAAAGAATACTTTTCTGTAGGGCCATCTTTCGGGCGACCGAAATGGCTCATCAGAATTACGCTTCCACCATCAGACAATATTTTTTTAATGGTTGGGATAGTAGCACGCATGCGGTTATCGTCTGTAATAACGTATTCTGCATTTAAAGGCACGTTGAAATCAACACGTACCAGTGCTTTCTGTCCTTTAAAATTGTGTTCAGAGAATTTGCTCATGATGAATATTTTAAAAAATGAAAAACCGCAGGGTCGCAACCACGCAGAGAAAATGAACTCAGCGCAATTGTCTCTGCGGTTTTAAAATATGATTAGCTATAACTTATTTAATCTTTCCAGCGAAGAACTTCACTGTACGAACCAACTGAGATACATAGCTCATTTCATTGTCATACCAACTTACAGTTTTAACCAATTGGGTATCACCTACAGTTAATACTTTAGTTTGAGTAGCATCGAACAAAGAACCAAAATGCGTTCCGATCACATCAGAACTAACGATTTCGTCTTCTGTATAACCGAAGCTTTCGTTGCTAGCTGCTTTCATAGCTGCATTGATTTCTTCTACGGTTACTTTTTTAGTAAGGATAGTAGTTAATTCAGTTAATGAACCAGTAATAACCGGAACACGCTGAGCGCTACCATCTAATTTACCTTTTAATTCAGGTAATACTAAACCAATTGCTTTAGCAGCACCGGTGCTGTTTGGAACGATGTTCTGAGCAGCAGCTCTAGCTCTGCGAAGATCTCCTTTTGGATGCGGTGCATCTAAAGTATTCTGATCGTTTGTATAAGCATGGATGGTTGTCATGATACCAGAAACGATACCAAAAGAATCGTTCAAAGTTTTAGCCATTGGAGCTAAACAGTTAGTAGTACATGAAGCACCAGAGATAATTGTTTCAGAACCATCAATAATATCGTGGTTAACGTTGAACACAACGGTTTTCATTTCGCCTGTAGCAGGAGCAGAAATAACAACACGCTTTGCACCAGCAGTAATATGCGCTTGTGCTTTTTCTTTATCGGTAAAGAATCCAGTAGATTCAATAACTACGTCAACATGATGAGCACCCCAAGGAATTTGTGCGGGATCTCTTTGAGCATATATCTTAACAGATTCACCATTTACAATGATAGAATCTGCTGTAGCAGTAACTGTAGCGTCGAAACGACCCTGTGCACTATCATATTTTAAAAGATGTGCCAAAACAGCTGGACTGGTTAAGTCATTAATGGCAACAATTTCAATTCCCTCCATATTGTAGATCTGACGATAAACAAGACGACCGATACGTCCGAAACCATTGATAGCGACTTTAACTGTACTCATGAACTTGTGATTTAAATGATAAATATTTTTAAAGAGTGGCGAAGTTAACGAATTGTACAAAAAAAAGAATGTGAAATCTCTATTATTTATATGGACAGGTAGAAAAAAAGCAAAAAAAGGGTAAAAAGTTTTGGCAGAAAGCCCCTCCACCCCTATTTTTGCAACCCATTATAAAAATGGCCGGTTCGTCTATCGGTTAGGACAGCCCCCTTTCACGGGGCAAAGACGGGTTCGATTCCCGTACCGGCTACGAAAAAGCCTCTCAAATTGATTGAGAGGCTTTTTTATTTTCATGCAATTCACTATTTTTTCAAGTAATCTTCATCAGTAACCTGTTCAAACCAATCCACCACTTTCCCATCTAAACTTTCTTGAGTTGCAATATGCGACATGCCTGTTGTTGCGGTTGCACCATGCCAATGCTTTTCATTGGCCTCAAACCATATCACATCTCCAGGAAATATAGTTTCAATTTCGCCTCCTTCCCGCTGTACCCAACCAGTTCCAGCTGTAACAATTAAAGTTTGACCTAAAGGATGCATATGCCATGCAGTTCTTGCTCCTGGTTCAAAAGTAACATGGTAACCAGCTGCACGTCTTGCCTCATTTGGCTCAAACAGGGCGTCTACCCTCACTGATCCGGTAAACCAATCTTCCGGACCTTTATAAGAAGGCACTGTACCTATTCTTGTGATTTGCATATTAATTAATTTAGTAAATTAATTACTTAATAATTTAAGTCTAATCATAATATTACCACCACCTAAAGCATCTTGCAGATCTTTAGCATCTTCTATAAAACCGATGTTAGTTCAGGCATAAGAGGTTGAAAATGATTTATAAAATAATACAATAGCCTGGTCACCAACCAACTTTAGGTCTCCCACTTTTATTTTCTATGGAATAGATGTGACTGTGAATATTTTTGTACCAACCCAAAAGACAAACAAGGTCCTGGAAAAGTATGACCAGTACCATCAATGCCTATGAAAGCGTTGACGTATTTTGTATAATCAATTCTTTGACCCGAAACTAAAATGCTTATAGAAAAAACAAAAAATAATAATAAAGATCTTTTATCCATGGTGGATTTATTTTATCTTTTTTAAGATCATCGAACTTAAAGCGGCCATTTTGAATTTATTGCCTTCAATTAATTGCCCTGATAAAAGATCCTGGTATTTCCCTTTTAAAGGAAGTTCAAATTCTGAAATATGATCTTCTACATTAAAATAAATAAGTAATTCGTTTTCACCGTTATTCCGTTTATAAGCTAATTTTTTCCCTTCTGCAAAAAAGAAAGTGCAATTTCCATTAGATAATACGGCATTCGTTTTACGTATGCTGATGAGCTTTTGATACCAGTTAAATTGATCAGCATTAAATGCAAGGGAATCAAACTGTTTTATTCCTTGTTGAAAATAGTTTCTCGTTTCTGGATCAAAGTGAAATTCTTTCCACATCAAGGGTTTCCTATTAAATGGATCATCGGCTCCCCACATCCCCATTTCCTCCCCATTAAATATTTGTGGTGCGCCAACACTGGTAAAAAGATGTACTAAATAAAGTTTTAAACGCTGATAGGTTTCATGATCTGGCTTACCAGTCTTATAATTATTATTATCAGTGGGGGTAGCCCCGAATTTATATTTATTGGGATTATAAAAATCAGTCAACAATCTAGGTGCATCGTGAGAAGAAGATACATTCATCATGGCATATAGATTCGATTTTGGAACCCTTGCCCATTGCAACTCTAGACTGTCTTTAAAAATTTTTGCATCAGAAGAAAAATCATTTTTTGCGAAAAAATATCGCGCGGGTCGATAGCTTTGATAATACATCACTGCATCAAACACATCTCCCTTAGTATATGGTGCAGGATTCATCAGTTTATCTGGCCATTGCTCCCACCAAATTTCACCAATCAGGTAGGAACTTGGTTTTGTGCTACGTACTTGTTGACGAAATTCCCTCCAAAAGCCCATTCCAATTTGATCGGCAACATCCAGTCGGTATCCATCTATCCCATTATCTGAATCTCCATCTGGTGCTAACCATCTTTTGGTTACTGCAAAAATGTGAGCTTTAGCGCCTTCATTAATATTGCCTTCGTAAGGGTGGCCTGTAACACGTGGAGAGGTAATATTTACTTTCTTCAATTCAGGCAAACTGTTAATTCCCAACCATCCATTATATGCAAACTCATTTTGAGGAGTAGCAGGGTTATCGAAAGACTTAATATCGTACCAATCTTTATAAGCAGATTTCTCTTGATTTTTGAGAATGTCTTGCCAAGCCCAAAAATCAGTACCCGTATGGTTCCAGGAATAATCCATGATAATCTTCATTCCTCGACGATGTACTTCTTTCACCAATTTCAAGAAGAGTTTATCAGCAGCAGTCCATTTCCAGGTTTTTGGATCTCCAGGATTTTCAGAAGCTATGATTTTTTGATCACCTGCTGGGTCTGGCCCGAAGTTGATATCGATATGATGATAGTTTCTAGCATCATACTTATGCATGGAAGGGGCATCATTGATGGGATTTAGAAAAACTGCGGTAATTCCTAATTCCTGCAGATAAGGCAATTTGTTAATTACACCTTGAATATCGCCCCCATATTTTCTGTTTTGAAGATCATAACTAATATTCATTCCAGCTTTTTCTGCCCAATTATCTTTTTGATACCAATTGGAAGTCCAGGGAGTTATACTCCAATCTTTTGGAACAAATTCCTTTAAAAAAGGACTATTAACCGTTTCGGGTGTGGGATCATTTTTGGGATCTCCATTATAAAACCTTTCCACAAAGATCTGATACCAGATGGCATTCTTTGCCCACACTGGTGGTTGTGAAAAAGAATTATTATTTGTTTGTGCTGTAGCTACAAATAGTAATGAAAATGAAACAATGAATAACCTTAATTTATGATTCATTTCTAAAAGTTAATTTGCATTTTTAAAAGTTGTTTGTCGCAAAATAGAAGTTCCCATTGGAACTAATTCTATTTGCACATTTGTTCCAGTTTGACTATCCTTCATCTCCGTTCTAAAACGCAGATCTTTTGAAGCTGCCAATTTAGTTACTGGCATTCCAGTATAAAGGTAAATCGACTTATTTAAAGGTGTATATGTCATTTGTTTCCTCATTAGTCAAATAAATTGAGTAATTGTTCTTTCGTTTAATGGTTCAAGTTGGTAACGAAGATTTATGATCTCTAACTATTTGTGTAAAGTAATGGGTTAATTGGACTTTGAATTTTTTCTCCAACTATTGAACCGGGGCACCAGGTATGCCAATCATTTACTTGATTATCATTCTCGGGGTTTTTGAGTTTCATATCCTGGTCCATATAAATAACTGTCATTACTTTTCGCATCTGATCAGTTTCATTAGGACCTGCTCTATGAAAAACCCAACCTGAATGAAAACTAATTTCTCCTAATTCAAATTCTTCTACTACGTGTTCAAAATCGGTGACTCTTAATTTCTGGTCAATAAATTTTTCACTTTCATCACTAATAGAAAGCTCTCTTCCTTCAACTATGATTTGACTACCAGCACTAAACTCAAGTGGGCCCATATTAAAACCAATTGCTTGCAATGGCAACCAGGCTGTTACCGTTTTGTCAGTTTCAAGCGGCCAATAATATTGGTCTGCATGCCAGGGAGTAAATCCACCTCCTGGCTCCTTAAATAATGCTTGATCGTGGTATAATCTTGCCCCTTTTGTTTGCATCAAATCACTGGCAATCTTTGCGAGTCTTTTACTAAACACCAGTGCTTTAATTTGTTCATCTTCTCTCCAAAGGTTAAAGATTTGTAAGAATGCTTTGCCATAAGTATTTCTATCATCCATACTTGATGTTTGCTGATTGAGTTCAGTTACTTTATGCGATATAATATCTGCATAAAATGAAACAACTTCTGGTGAGAGTACTTCTTTCAATTTAATAAAACGGTATCGATCATAATGGTCGATCTGTTCTTGAGTTAAATGGTAGGGTTGTTCAAGAAATTGTAATACATCAGTGGGGATGTTTGGCATATGAATCGTTTTTACAAAAATATAAAAATCGGAACCACTTAACTTTTTATTCAATAAAATAATCAGATCCACATCTTTATTAATAACATTCGAAACCAAGATGTTAGATGTATCCTATTTTACTGATACCTGACTTCCAGCAGGTATTTTGTATACTTTGTTTTCAAACTTAACATAAACATCCAGAGAACTAAGATTAGAAATGATTGATTTGTCGACTGAAATTTTTAAATTTTTGAAAGCAGTCATATAATCAACCAGGTCTATCTGAGTAGTATACTGTATATCGCTTCGTTTTGAAACCATTTTAAAGAAATCTTCCATTTTAGTCCATCTATCACCAGCACCATCATTTTCCCAACTATGCCCCCATACATCAAATAATGCAAGAGCGTTTGATTTCACAAAATCATCTGCAAGCTTAAAGAAAATGGCTAACTCTTTTTTATCATTTAAAGAGTCATTTGCGGTAAAATAGGCTTTACCAAATTGATGAATACTGGGATCCCATCTTAGAAAATCCTCTGGGATTATAAAATTATAGGAGTCCTTTACGGTTCTTGCATATTCAATCCCGGTTCCTTTTATGGCTTCAACAACTAGATCATTATAGTTTCCAAAGGGATATGCCATACCTCTTACAAGGTTTCCAGTAAGACGCTCTAGTTCTTTTCTGTCTTCTACCACTTCATAAATAATATCAATCTTAGATAAAGCTGTAAGGGCTGGATGATTGGCACTATGAACTGAAACTTCATGTCCTTTAAACAAACTTTTCACCTCACTCTTCGTGATATATCCCTTTGTATCCAGCTTATTAGAATTCAAATGGAAAGTTCCTTTCAATCCATATTCATTCATCAATTTTACAAGTCTTCTGTCAGCCGTTGTACCATCATCAAAGCTCAAAATTAGTGCCTTAGGTTTTGCTTCAGGGAAAAGCATTTCTATTTTTATACTACTTGTAGCAATTACGCCATTAGTTTGCGCTGAAAGAATATTCAGCGTGAAAGCAAAGCAAATAAACAAAATGAAATTTTTCATATGGAAATATTAGGTGTCCAACCATTTTTTAAAATCCTGTACCCTTTCTCTACTTACAATTCTTTCATCTCCTGTTAAATGAAGAGAAGTAATTATTAAGCGACTATTAAAATAAGTATCCACTTTTTCAATAGCGTTTATTTTAATGATAATTTTCCTATTAATCCGAAAGAATTCCTGAGGGGATAATATCGACTCTAAATGATCTAAAGTATAATTAACAAGATATTTCACTCCTTTTGTATTTACCAGAAATGACAAACTTTCTTTTGTTTCGAAATAGCAAATATCTTCTACTGGAATATAATCGATGGCTCTACCTTTATTTACCAAAAACCTATTCTTGTATTGTTTATTCACATGTTGATAGGCCAGGGCAATTTCATCAATCAGTTGTTTGTTTAATTTATGTCGCATTTTATTAAACTTCTCCATCGCAATATTTAAATCTTGCAATGAAATGGGTTTCAATAAATAATCAACACTATTTTGTTTAAATGCCTGAATAGCATAGTTATCAAATGCGGTGGTAAAAATAATGGGAATGTCAATTTCGATATGAGTGAATATTTCAAAGCTATTCCCATCAGCTAAATGAATATCTAAAAAAATCAAATCTGCTTCAAGGCCTTCTTTAAAAGAAGCTATAGCACCCTTCACTGTATCGATATATTTTACAACTTCAATATTCTGATCTATTTTATTCAGCAAAAGCGAAAGATGCTCAGCTGATAGTTTTTCATCTTCAATAATTACTACTTTCATAATCTTGAAATTAGGGGTAGCGTAACTTTAAAAATATTGTTATCCCTCGTTATCGATACTTTATCATCCGTAAAAAAAGAATAGCGTGATTGAATATTGGAAAGTCCCATTTTAGAACTTTCCACTTTATCAGATCTTGGTTGAATTGGATTCTCTACCACTAAATGATTTTGCTTTGTATATATTGAAACCGTTAGCGGATTCATCTGAGACGATTCATTATGCTGAATAGTGTTTTCAACCAGCATTTGCAAACACATCGGTGGCAAATATTGATTCCTACAATTTTCATCAATATTTATTTTAAAAATCAAATTATCATTAAATCTGATTTTCAACAAATAGAGG
>Ga0194061_1002294_pt1 | contig 10522 bp, 8 predicted proteins | sample SepL2221m_MetaG_FD_163423 | JGI IMG/M metagenome (GOLD analysis project Ga0194061, IMG submission 163423) | Anoxic zone freshwater microbial communities from boreal shield lake in IISD Experimental Lakes Area, Ontario, Canada - Sep2016-L224-21m | ecosystem: Environmental > Aquatic > Freshwater >...
GTTAGGCAGCCACATGGCTGCTTATGTTTGCGTCCTGACTAGCATGGCAAGCTGATATTCATCATTCACAAGCCTGCGTCTTTCAGCTCGACCTCGATGCCCTCAAGGAACCGAGCGTAAGTCGCCGTGAGCCGCTTCCGATCGCGCAGCGCATTGAAAACACCGCGTCCTTTTTTCAGTATCTCCAGCGCCTCCTCGTCCTTCCCGAATGTGAGGAGAATCTGGCCGGTCTTCAGGCAATACAGTCCGAGCGTGGCCTGCCATTTCGCGTATTCCGGATCGCTCTCCACGACCTTGCGCGCGACCTCAAATCCCTTCCGCAGCTCTGCCAGCGCACTCTCGCGATCGCCTCCCGCGAGGATCACATCCGCGACCTTGAAATGCCCGATCGCGAGGTCGTGCCTCCACACCGGGCTCGCGTCCGCCCGGTCGGCGAGCGGACGGATGATGGCGAAGCTCTCGCGGTAGTTCTGAAGCGCCGTGGCGTATTCCGGCGCGGAATCCTGCTGCTTTCCCCGGAGGGCCTGCGCCTTCCGCACATGCACGTCGCCGAGGTTGTCGAGGCTCACGCCGAGGTTGTGCTGCCAGAGCGGATTCTCGGGCCGGTTCTGCGCGAGCGCGCGTCGCAGCGCGAGCGATTCGGCGAAGAACTTTTCCGCCCCGGAAAAATCACCCTGGCTCAACGCGAAATAACCGCGGGTGTTCAGCACCACCGAGCGCGTGTGCAGGCTGTCCTCGTCCGTCTTCGTCGGCTCGATGTCGTCGAAATATTCGCGCACCGTCTGCCGCGCATTTTCCAGCGCGACATCCGGCGTCGCGCTCTTGAGGCTGGTGCTGAGGTTCGCCAGCACATCGGACACGAGGCGCGACGCAGCTTCGTGCGCGTCGCCGATCATCAGCAGCGATCGCTCGGTCTTCACGAGCGCAGTCTCGGCGCGCTGCTTTTGAAAGGCGGCGCGGTTGCGCTCCACGATCGCCTCGTCACGTTCGCGCCCGACCTGCTGGAATGCCACGGCGACTATCACGGAAATGATCACCACGGCGGCGGCTGCGAGGCCCGCGAGCGCCTTGTTGCGCTTCACGAGCAGGATGATCTGGCGCGCGACGCCCGCCTCCTCCGCCTCGGTCGCGAAGCCGTTCTGATACGCCTGAATCTCCGCCTGGAGTTCCGGCACCGACGGATAGCGGGCCGCGGGCTCCAGCGACATCGCCTTCATCACCACCGCATCCAGAGACGCCGGCACGCGCCCGCGCGGCAGGTGAGGCAGCCTCTTCCCTCCCTGCGATGCGGCCAGCGGCGCCTTGAAATCCGCCCGCGAAACCCGCGCGAGCACCTCCTCCACATCGCGCCCCTCCACGGCGGGATGCAGCGTGAGGATCTGATACAAAATACCTCCGAGCGAATAGATGTCCGAGCGCGTGGTGAGCGTGTCATTTTCCCCGCGCGTCTGCTCGGGCGACATGTATTTCGGCGTGCCGAGGATCGTCCCCTCCATCGTCATCGATCCGGTGTCGCTCGAATCGCTCACCACGCGCACCCCGCTTCGTTCGGTCTCCTCGTAGATCGCGCACTCCGCGGCGCGCGCCGGATCGAGAATCTTCGCCAGCCCCCAGTCCATCACGAGCACCTCGCCGTATTCGCCGAGCATGATGTTCTCCGGCTTCAGATCGCGGTGCAGCACCTTCTTGCTGTGCGCAAATGCGACGGCATCGCACACCTTTTGAAAAGCGGTGAGCAATGTCGCGAGCGGATACTGCTTCACCGCCGCGGCCTCGCCGTTCGCGAGCCGCTCGATCACGGCCTTCAGCGTCGCGCCCTTCACCAGCTTCATCGTGTAGAAGACCTGATCGTATTCATCCACGCTCAGCTCATGGACCGGCACGATGTTCGGGTGCTCGAGCTGCCCGGTGATCCGCGCCTCGTTGATGAACCGCTGGAGCTCATCCTTCGAGGCCGGCCCGAGCATCGTCTTCATCGCCACGCGCCGCTCCAGCGCCGCCTCCTTCGCATCGAGTACCTCGCCCATCCCGCCAACTGCGACGATATTGCCGATGTCGTATTTCTTTTCCCGCAGCATCGCGGGCGGCAGCGCCTGCCCGACGAATGCCGTGGCCGGCGAAAGTGAAAGCTCCGACGCATCCCGCCGCAGCCGCCGCAGCTCGATCGTCGCCGCGCCGCACTGGACCTTCTGGTTCGGTCTCAGCCGTGTCCGTCCATGCACCGGCTTGCCGTTCACGCGCGTGCCGTTCGACGAACCGAGATCCTCGATGAACGCATTGTCGTAGTCGAGGATCAGCTTTGCATGTTGCCGCGAGACCTGCCCCGCCTCGACGCACACGGCGCAGTCGAGGTTCCGCCCGATGACATAGTCGCCAGGCCTGAAAAGATAACGCGAACGCTCCGATCCCCCCACGGTGACCAGAACTTCAGTCTGGGGTGCAGCCATGCCGATGCAGTATCAGGCCGCGATACGATGTTCAATACTGATAAGCGTCGCATTTTGCACGAGCTGCAAAATACGACGCCCATCCGCGGACGCGCCTACTTTTCCGTCATCGTGAACGACCCGTCCCAATCCGCGGACGGCGGCGTCTCAGCGTAGAGATCGCAACGCGTCGCATACATCGCGCACAGCGGATCGTCCTTCAGCTCTTCGCCCAGCTTGCGGAAAACCTCCGCAGCCTCGCGGAACATCCGCGCGTGATAGAGATCCACCGCGCGGTGATATTCCGCCAGCCACACCGGCGCGGGCGCGGGCTTCTCGCCGAGCACGGTGAAGACCGCGGTGGCCTTCGATTTTCCCTTCAGCTTCAGCGAGTCCACGCGCCGGAAGTGAAAGCGATCCCGCGTGAGTTCCTCGATGGTTTCCTCCACGAGGATCTGAGTGTGCAGGTGCTTCGTCGCGCCCTCGAGCCGCGCGGCGGTGTTCACGGTGTCGCCCAGCGCGGTGAAATTCATCCGCTGCGGATGCCCCACGCTGCCGAGGATCGCCTCGCCCTGTTTGATGCCGATGCCGATGGCCAGTGTGCGGCGGCCTTCCTGATTCGCCCACCGCTCGTTCAGCTTCCGCAGCGCATCGCTCATGCGCAGCGCCGTCCGCACGGACTGGTAGGCGCCGGTCACAGGTTCGAGCTTGCGTGTGTCGCCCCACGCGGCGAGCACGGCGTCGCCGATGAAATTCTGCAGCGTCCCGCCTTCCGCGAGCACCGCCTCGACCATCTCGAAGAAATACTCGTTGAGCTGCGCGATGAACTCCTCTGGCACCGCCTCCTCCGTCATCGCCGTGAATCCGCGGATGTCGGAAAAAAGCACCGTCACGATTCTGCGCTGCCCTCTCAGCGCGCCGGCAAAGGCGTCGCCTTCCGCCAGCACGAGGTCGGCGACATTTTTCGAGACATACTTGTCGAGCACGGAGCGGACGCGCGTGCGCTCCAGCCGTTCGAGGAAAAAATCCCAGCCGAGGCATCCGACGCCGCTCAGAGTCAGCGCGATCAGCGGCGCGACCATCGGGATGATCAGGTTCGCGTGATTGTAGAGGAGGTACGCAGTCCCGAGCCATGCGACATTTGCGGCCACAAATGAACCGAGCCGCGCGAGCGGCCCGCGGAACCAATGGCAGAGCGCCCACGCCAGCGCACCGGCGGCGGCGATGAGCGCCCACACGACGGGCGCCGGAGTCTCGCGGAGGAATGCGCTCTGGAGTGCGGCATTGATCGCATTGAGATGCACCTCCGGCCCTGCCATCGAGCCGAATGGCGTCGGCTGCACATCGTGGAACCGATCACCCTGCGGGCCGATGAGCACGATTTTTCCGCGAAAGAACTCACCGTTCCCGTAGCGCGCACGCGTCCATTGCTTCGCATCGAAGATGTCGCAAAGTGAGCGCGGCACGAACGTGTTTCCCGGGCCGGCGAAGCGGATGCGGTGCGGCTCGATCGGCCGCGGCACCAAGGCGCCTTGCCCGGATTTTTTCAGCGTCTTTCCTGCCAGCGAATCGAAGGTGTCCTCGTCGGCTTCCGGCAGTCCCCCGAAGACGTCCGAGGCCCTCACGCCGTAGTGCGCGCGACGGACGACACCGTCGAGGTCCGGCCAGAAATTTACATAAGCAACGCGGTTGTCCGGGGGCTTGGTCACTTTGATCAGCGACTGCGTGGGCATCGCGTGCATCGCGATGGCCCCTCCCACGCGCGTGCCGCTGTCGAAATTGCTGCCGATGATCACGCGGTCGCGATACTTTTCCAAGGCGGCGCGAAACTCGGGATCGGCATCGGTCTCGTTGAGGAAAAGCAGATCCATCACGACGACCTTTGCGCCCGCATCGAAGAGGCGGTCCAGGATGAGCGGATACACGCTGCGCCGCCAAGGGAAGCCGCTCTCCATGAGCTTCAGCGCGGGCGTCGCCTCGATCTCGGAAAGCTCGATATGATCCAGGCTCGTGGATGCCTGATCAATCGCGAGAAAAACGACTTCCGAATTCACCGGGGCACGCTTTCCGACATTCGCCAGCACGTCATCCGCGGAAAATTCAAGATCGTGCAGCGGTTTGAAGTATCGCTGCGCGACACTCACCGCGAGCGTGCAGACCGCGCAGATCGCGATCAGCGCCTTGCGGCTGTATCGGCGGAATGCGGATTTCGGAGGAGGAGTGGCCGGGGTCACAGTGGCGTTCGGTGGATTGCAGTCGGGCCGCGATGCTGTTCAGTCTTGCACACCGGCGCAATCTATTGATTCTGCCATCGTGAATCAAAAGCACTACCTCAAGACCGTATCCCTCGCGTGGTCGCTGCTCGCTGCCCAATCGTGGGCGCAGGCCCCCGGCGCGCAAGCGGAACAGACACGGATGCGCGTCCGCTCGGTCGGCGCGTCTCTGGAGATGTCCGGCCAGCCAAAGGACGACAAGTCAAACCGCGCCCAAGCAACCCCCGGCGACTCCGATCTTGGCTCACAGTTCATCCTCCCCGTCGGCGACCCTACCCTCCCGTGGAGCCTCTTTGCGACCGCATCCGAATACTACACCACCAACGCGACCCTCTCACGCAACAACAAACAGGCCGACGGCTATTTCTTCGGCGAGGTCGGCCTACGCCACGAAGTCAAGCTCACGGACGACCTCACCTTCGAGGCCATTTTCCGCGAGGGCTTTTTCCGCTACCACAGCCTCTCCGCGCAGAATTTCAACAGCCTCAACGCCGGAGCCGGCGTCTTCTACAACCTCACGGAGCTGTGGGACATCACCCTCTTCGGACGCTATAACTTCGAGTGGGACACCAACAGCCGCTCCAGCCGCGACCTCTTCACCGGGCACACCCTCACCGTCGGCGCGCAGAAAACTTTCGCATGGCAGAGCGGAAATTTCATCTATGTCGGCTATTCGAGCATCTTCGGCTGGGCGCAGCAGTTCGCCGCGCAGCGCAACGAACACAGCCTCTATTTCGGCGCGCAGGCCCACCTCACCAAATCCCTCGACGGCGACATCTACGCGCGGTTCGCGCTGTATGATTACCGGCAGGGCGGACGCAAGGACTTCAATGCCACCGCCACCGCCGCGCTCACCTATCACTTTAGCAGGCAGTTCTCCGCAAATGCCTCCTTCACCTACGTCATAGACCGGTCCAATCGCTCGGCCTCCAACTATGATGCCGCGACCAGCGGCGGCGGCATCAACTTCAAATATCAATTCTAGTCACCCATGAAAAGACACCTCCTATCCCCCATCCTCGCGGCGCTGTTCGCCGTCGCAACACCCGACCTCCAGGCCGCTCCGCTCAAGGACGCGAAAATCACGCGCATCGTCAACGACGTGAATACCGCCGGAGAGGGAAAGGCACCCAAGAGGGCATCCCTGAACGAAACCGTGCTGCCGGGCAGCGCCGTCCGCACCGGCATAGACTCACGCACCGAGCTGCTCTTCAGCGACCAGACCATCACGCGCCTCGGGGCGAATTCCAACTTCAGCTTCAACGAAGGCACGCGCGAGATGACGCTCTCAAAAGGCGTGATCATGCTCCAGGTCCCCAAGGGCCTCGGCGGTGCAAAAATCCAGACCGCCGCCGTCACCGCCGCCATCACCGGCACCACGATCCTCTTGGAAGTCGGCCTCAAGTTCACCAAGCTCATCGTCGTCGAGGGCACCTGCACCATCACGCTCAAGGCCGGCAAATGGAAACGCAAGGTGAAGCTCACCGCAGGCCAGGAAATCATCGTGCCAAATGACGCCATCGAGTTGCCCAAGACGTTCTTCATCAACCTGAACATGCTCGTGAAAACCTCGGCCCTCCTCGCCGGCAAATGGGGCGCACCGCTCGACGAACGCCAAATCGCAGCCGCCATCCTAGCCCAGAACCGGCAGTTCTTCGGCGAGTCTAACATCCCCTTCACCGGCACCGGAAAGAAGCCCTCCTTCACCTCCGACATCCCGCGCCAGGAAACGCTCCAGATCCCGACGCAGCCCGTCACCCCGGTGACGCCGCCTCCGCAACCGAAGCCAGCGACGACGACTCCGCAACCCGATCTCGTCGGCGGCTCCGTGCCGCCAAACGGCTAATCCCCTGCCCCAGTCCGCAGACCGGCACAGACCGGCTCGATGACGCGATGGCGCGCGGCTTCGACGGCGTGTATCCCGACATCGTGGACGGCTTCGAGATATTCGAGCAGGTGGGCAAGGATTACGTGGATGATCGCGTGAACCCAGAGACGGAGCAGAGCTACCGCCGCGACATGGTGGTGTGGGTGAAAGCCATCGCCGCCCGCGCCCGCGCTCGTCATCCCACAGAACGCTTCGCAGCTCCTCGCTTATGCGGATTTCCTCGAAACGATCAGCGACATCGGCATCGAATACCTCTTCACAAACGGTAACAAGCTCCAGCCCAAGTCGCATACAAGCGAGGTGCTCAGGCATTTGAAGAAAATGACCGGAGCGAAGAAGCCTGCGCTGCTGATCGAGTATCCGAAGACAGCGGAGCGGCAGGCGCTGTCCAGGAAACTGGCGGTGGAGAACGGACTCGTCTGGCTGGTGACGGATCGTCAGCTCAAGACGCTCGGGAAGTCCGGAAAGTAATACAATCTACACGGGCGGTGAAACTGCCGGAAAGTGATGCCCGATGCAGGATGCTCGACGACCGTTTAAGTCTGGACGAGCGACGAGTATCCAGCATCTGCCCTTGTCGCAGGCTGACCGTGAAATTCGTATAATTCTTGCAATGTCGCCTCCTCAATCTCGCGAAACTGGCTGCTGACCTGCGAAGCCATTGAGAACTGGCCGGCCGTCGAGCAACCGGGTGATGTCGCTCCAGCGCTGCCCTTCACTTTCCTGCCTGCATCTGTTGCTTGAGCCGCGCAAGGTTGTGCTCGATGCGTTCGATGTATCGGTTGGGACCGTTGGGATAGGGGTCGTTGAGATAGCTGCACACATTCTCGAAGTCATTCGTGATCTTGGGAACGACGTAATACTGCCAGAAGCCGTGGGTTTTTCCCATCATGTCCGCGAGGCTCTCGAAGCGGAAGCTCCTCGGCGAGCTGCCGGGGTCAAAGCGCGCCGCTTCCTCGAATTCCACATACAAGTCGGGCAGCCGTTCGATGTAATTGTCCGGCGCCATCTGCCCGAGCAGGTCCGCCGTGGCGAGGGCAAATCCGGCGATCCTTTCCTCGGCGCTATGGAACGGGATGGCTGCGATGCTGGCATTGACGCCCGTACACCGGATCATATGCCGGACGGAGGCGATGTCGGTCTTTTCCCATCCTTTGACCCTGAGGAAATTTTCCGCAAATGTGCCGCTCCGCGCGACGTGGATGGCGGTGTATTTTGCGCCGGTCCCCTCGTTGTCGCCGGTGACCTTCAGATAGCCGGTGTCGTGGAAAAGAATGGCGACGAGGGCCATCTCGAACATCCGCTGTGAAATCGCCGGGGTCGCGTTTGCGCGATGCCGCCCGCGGAGGATGTGCATGAGGCAGAGGGTGCCTTGCAGCGTGTGCTCGAAGTCGTGATAGGCGGAATCAATGGCTTGGTATCCCTCGAATCTTCCCTCGAAGCACTGAGCGGCCCACTCGAATGCATCGTGGACGACGGCCACATTTCCCTGGGGGAACAGATCGGTATAAATGGCCGCTGCCTCGGCTTCGACGGCGCGCGCGTTCTTGGTGTCCACCGGGTTGAACATTCGCGCACCATAGCTGGCCCCGGATTTTTTCCACGCTCTTTTTTTATTCTTCTCCGGTTGCTTGGCGAATGTTGGGCATCAAAGCGCGGAGCGCTTCTGTGCTCCTGGATTTTTTCCGGCGCGATATTTCTTGCAAACTCAGGACGAAGATGACACGCGTTCCGCAGCCATTCAGCCATCCGGGAATGGTGCCGCAATCCGCCGAAACGCGCGCCAGTTCCCCAATCACAGTCACCTCCACGATTCTCATACTCCCGATGCCGCACGACTTCCTGATTCCGGCCCGCTCCCCGCACAGCCCGTCCTGCGCGCCGCTCCGGAAAAATCATACCGCAACCGTCGCCGGAATCATGTTCCGGGCTTGCGGCTTTTTTCACATGAAGAGTCTGATACTGCTTTTCGTCCTGGCCGCCGTGGCCGTGCTGGCGATGCCCGCTGCGGTGGCCGCACCGCTCACCGGCGCCCGGATCACGCACATCGTCAACGACGTAAAAACCGTCTCTCCCGAAAAGCCGCCGCAGTCCGCGACACTGAACGAACTCGTGGAGCCGGGAAGGGCCGTGCGCACCGGGATTGATTCGCGGGCCGAACTGCTCTTCACCGACCAGACGATCACGCGCCTCGGCGCAAATTCGCACTTCACCGTGAACGGCGGCACGCGCGAGATTTCACTCTCGAAGGGCGTGATTTTGCTCCAAGTGCCGAAAGGCTCGGGCGGCGCGAAGATTCAGACGAATGCAGTGACCGCGGCCATCACCGGCACCACCATCTTGTTTGAAATTCTGAACGGGTTCACAAAGCTCACGGTGCTGGAGGGGACGTGCATTCTTGTCCTGAAGAATGATCTGCTGAACCGCAAGACGACCGTCACCGCCGGCCATCAGGTCCGGTTCTCAAACAACGCGACGGAGATCCCTGCACCCCGGCGCGTGAGCCTGCGCGTGATCTTTAGGAGCTCGCCCCTGCTTGCCGGCGCGTGGGGCGTGCGACTCGACCAGACGCACCTCGCCGCAGCCCTCGCCGCGCAGGACGGGATTGATTTCGGCGGGATCGGCATCCTCAAGGTAAAAGGCGTCGTCCTGGTGAACAAGAAGCCGGCGAAGAACGGCGACACCATAGGCTCCGGCGACATCATCGAGACCTCCGCGGATCAGACGCTGATCATCGTCGTGACCGGCGGCGGCGAGATTTTCATAGGCAGGAACACTCGCGCCCGGATCGGCGGCGGAGGCAGCGACCCCGTGACGGCCACCGCGCTGTTTGGAAATGTGAAGACCTTCGGGCTGGAAGACACCAACGATGACACCGGGTATTTCGAGGTGGATCTCGGCCCGTACCTTCCTGCGCTCGGATTTGGAAATGTCTCCGGTCCATCCGGCGGCGGCTCATCGGCGAGCGGCGGCGTGATCACCGTGGCGCAGCCCAACGGAGAGATCTGGCTGTACGACAACTTCAGAAGATTCCTCGGAGTCCAGAAACCCTGATCGCAGGGCGCATCCGCGAGGCAGGGCGAGCGCGTCAAAAATGTGGATGGCGGTGACGTGGCAAGCGACGGTTGTGGATCTGTGAGCGCCGACGTTGAGGGCAATCAATTTGAGATGCTATGGCGATCCACGGGGCGTTGCCCGGCTCGAATGAATTCGCGCCTTTTGGGATTATGCGCGTTACACAGTGAGACCGCCCAAAAGTAAACCTCGATGCAGGATGCTCGGCGACCGTGGAAGTCTGGACGAGCGACGGGGATCCAGCATCCAGCATCTGCCGTCGCCGCAGGCTGACAGTGAAATTCGTATCATTCCAAATACTCCCGCTCAGTGCTTGTGCTCCTGCCCGTGCTCCCATCGCGAGAGCGATTCCTCGTGGAAATGCCTGCGCTTGCGCAACCGCGCGAGCAGGCCGTAGCGCGGGCCGAATGCCCACGCGGCGAGGAAGCACACGCCGAGCACGAGCACGATGGCTGCGCCGCTCGGCACTTTTTCAAAACGGTATGACAGCACAAGTCCGAGCACGGAACCGACGGTGCCGAGCGCGGCGCCACCCCACAGCATCGTGCTGAAATTATCCGTGAGCAGATAGAGCGTCGCGGCTGGCGCGACGAGCAGGCCGAGCATGAGAATCACGCCCACCGCCTGCGCGCTGCTGATCATCGCCAGCACGCTCGCCGCGATCAGCAGCACATGCAGCGCATCCACTTTCACGCCCTGGCTGCGTGCGACCATCGGATCGAAAAGTGTGAGCACGAGCGGACGCAGCACGAGCAGCAGGCCGGGCACGACAGCGAGCGTCACGCCGTATGCGATCCACAGATCCGCATCGCCGATGCCGAGGATGTCGCCGAAGAGCCAATGCTTCAGATCCACGGGCG
>Ga0194061_1002295_pt1 | contig 10522 bp, 7 predicted proteins | sample SepL2221m_MetaG_FD_163423 | JGI IMG/M metagenome (GOLD analysis project Ga0194061, IMG submission 163423) | Anoxic zone freshwater microbial communities from boreal shield lake in IISD Experimental Lakes Area, Ontario, Canada - Sep2016-L224-21m | ecosystem: Environmental > Aquatic > Freshwater >...
TATAGATATGGTTTTAATATTAATCCTTTTGGTTCTCCTTATTCACTTAGTTTGTTAAAAAATAATGAGATTCGTTTTTCTGGCAAATTTATATATTCAGACCAAAAGATTCTTACTTTTCCTATTGAAACAGATGGGGGATCTGTGAATTCCACCCTTGAGATTGGTTTGTGGGATGACTCAAAAACTGATGAATTTCCAAAAGATTTTAGTAGTTCAGAATTGCACACATCACTTTTATCTGTAAGAAATCAACATTTTAAGTTATCCCAGAAACTTGGAGAAGGTGTTTTTAGTTTGTTTTCATTTGTTGATGATTGGAATGTTCAGTGGGATGTCTCTGGTTCTTCAGGTAAAAAAGTTATCCATGCGATTATGAAGGATGATAAAGGGGGAATCATGTCAATGGTTTCCAAGAAGATTGTTATTGATTTTTCTCCTCCAAAGTTATCTAATTTTCAAATTTTATCTGATGTTGTTATCCCTGGTAAAAATTTTCGGTTTTCGATTTTTGCTTCTGATCAGGGTTCTGGTATTTCAAAAATTTCTTCTTCTTATGGTAAAAATGGTTCTGAAAAAACTGTTTTAATTGATATTCCAATTACCAAAAACAATGATTTTCCAGATCAATATATTGGATCATTTCTTGTTCCGTTAGATCTGAAAAGTCCGTTTGATATATCAATTACAGTTCTTAATGGGCAAGGTAAATCTACTATTTTAACTAAAACAATTCAATTATCAGGTATTACATCATCATCTGTAGTGACTTCAATTAAGGGAGTTGTGAAAGAGGGGGGCAGATTGCAACCAGGATTGGTTGTTACTCTATATGACGCAAAGAGTAAAAAGAGCAAAGTTGTTACCTCAAATGAAAATGGAGTATTTCTTTTTGAAAACTTGGAGCCATTGAGCTATAAAATTTCCGTTGAGAAGATTTCTTCGTCAAGGACTGCAACAAAATTTGTTGATCTTAAGCTTGGTCAAACGGTTGATATAGTTTTAGATTTGTTGCAATAATTGGCTAAGCGTCTACAATTGTAACTAGTTTAATTGTTGCGTATATCTGGTCAATTTGCATATGAGGTTGCAGATGAATTGTTGAAGAATAAGTTCCAGGTTTTGAGGGGTTTTCTGATACCTCAACTTTTCCAAATCTTAACGGGGTAGGGTTACTTAAGGAAATGGTGCTACTACAGAATTTTTGTAGCCAATTGTTGGTAAATGTTTCGCATTCTTCAGGTGTTTTAAAAGACCCGACTTTGTCTCTTCCGATTATTTTTATGTAATGTGCAAATCTTGAAACACAAAGGATATAATTTATTAAAGATGATATTTGAGAATTTTGGTTTGCTATATCTTTTGTGTATTTTTCTGGAATGTGAATTGAAGGGCAATTGTGAAGCATTAGTTCATGTCCAAACCCGGCTGGAGAATAAGTCATTATACCGCAAAGATCAAATAATTGCTCCATTGGGTTTGTAACAATGCATTCAATAGGTTGAATTTCAGAGAATTTCGAATTATCAATTCCCGTCATTTCATAAGGTAAATCATTTATCAAACCGCCACCTAGTTCGTTTTCTTTGCAACCTCGTAATCCCGAAAGCCATCCAGTTTCTACATATTCTGCAATGACCAAAGATCCAAACGGGTATATTGGGTTTCCGAAAGGGTATCCCTCGCCATTTTCATTAAAGGATTCTTCAAAAATAAGGTTTTTTGATGTTTTTGAGTCTAAGTTGTAAGGAATTCTATAAAGGGTTTTTGGTCCGATTAATCCTAAAAATCTTGAATCCGGAGATTTTCTGAGTCTTTGCCATGAAATTCCAACGACACCTTCTATGTTAGGAGATGATTTTAAGAAACGTAATGAATTGAATGATTCGAGATTTAATAAATTAGAATTAATTGATGTTATAAATGGGCAAAAACTTGCTGCTGCGACCATTGATAATTGTTCAAGGATTCTGATATCTTGGGACATTTTGCTTGGATTGCCTTTAAAAATTTCATAATCACCAAGAATGATGCCGTAAGGTTCCCCACCTGGTGAGCCAAATTCCAGAGAATAAATTTTTTGAAAGATAGCACTTTGATCAAATTCGGTTGCTTTGGAGAAGTCGTTAGATAGTTCTTCCCAAGAGGCTGATAAAATTTTAATTTTTAATTTTTTGTCGTTTTCTATTTTTTTAGCAAGTATAAAGAGGCCTTTCCAGCTTGCTTCTAGTTTCATGAAAGGTTGAAGATGAATGATTTTGTTTAAAAGAGTTTCGATTTTTTTGTCGATGTCTGAAATTAGATATTGCACAAAAGAACAGAAATAAGCTTTGTTTGTAAAGTTTTTTATTCCTCCATTACTATTAATAACATGATTAATCAGCGATACGTCTGATAACCTATCGTTTATAAAAAATGAGTCCTTGAAAGGTGATTTCAAGGACTCATTCGTGGTTTCGAAAGTGAAATTCATTTTTTATTAAAATCTAATTTTCAAATTAAAATTAACCACCTATCACTGGTATTTTAGCAACCATACGAAGGCTTGTAGTAAGTTCTTCCATTTGCAACCAAGGTTGCAAGTGAGCTACGGCATTATACGATCCAGGGCTACCTTCGATTTCTTTTACTTCAACCCTAGCCGCTCTCAGCGGGAATCTCGCTTTTACTTCTGGGCCGGCTTGTGGGTTTCCGTCTACATAACCCATGATCCATTTATTTAGCCAAACTTCGCAGTCAGAAGCTTCCATGAAGGAACCTATTTTATCTCTTGCCATTACTTTTAGATAATGGGCAAAGCGCGAAGATGCCATTATGTATGGCAGTCTAGCAGAAATAGCGGCATTTGCAGTTGCTTCAGGTTTATCGTATTTTTTTGGTTTTTGAACTGTTTGGGCACCAAAAAACACAGCATAATCAGTGTTCTTGTAATGACACAGTGGCAGAAAACCAAGTTTGCTAAGTTCTGCTTCACGCCTGTCGGTAATCCCGACTTCTGTTGGGCATTTTGAATCTGAATCACCATCGTCACTAGTGAAAATATGTAGGGGAAGGTTTTCAACCTTTCCGCCATTTTCCATGCCTCTGATTGATGTGCAAAAACTTGTTTTAGCAAAACTATCCGTCATTTTTGCGCCCATTACATAAGCTGCATTCATCCAAGTGTAGTCTTCATTATTAACGGGCTTTGATTTTCCTGCAGAATTTAATTCAGCTTCTTCAAAGTCAAATTCTTCAATTTCTTTGGTAGCCTTCCCGTATGGTAGTCTTGATAATACCCGTGGCATTACGAGTGAAACGAACCGGCTATCTTCTGTTTCTCGGAAACTGCGCCATTTAATATACTCAGGAGCTTCGAATATCTTTTCAAGATCTCTTGGTTTTGATAAATCAGTCCATTTGTCCATTCCCAGCATATTAGAAGAAGCTGCTGAAATAAAAGGACAGAATGCGGCAGCAGAGACATTAGATATTTTTTCTATTGTTGCCATGTCTTCAGGGTGATTAGTGAATTCATAATCGCCAATCAAAGCACCATACGGTTCACCACCAGGGGTTCCGTATTCGGTTTCGTATAATTTTTTGAACAGTTGGCTTTGATCGAATTCGACAGCTTTCTCAAGATCTTTTGCTAATTCTTTTTTAGAGATATTAAGGAGTTTGATTTTAAGGCTGACACTAGTTTCTGAATTCATGATTAAGTGGTTGAGTCCTCGCCATGAACCCTCAAGCCGTTGCAATTCTTTAGAGTGAAGAACAGCAGCTAATTGTTTGGATATTGTTGCATCAATCGCAGCTATTCTAGCTTCTATTGTCTTGGTAAGATTCTTGTCGTATTTGATAGTTCCAGACATTACTTCCTGTGTTAATGTCCTAATCAAATCCTCTGCCCTTGAGCGTTCCGTAATTTTTGTTGATGCTATAACTTGATCTAGAAGGCCAAGCCCCGCTTTTTCAGTGGTTTCCCCTGAAGTTTGGGAACTGGTTTTAATTTCATCAGCCATTTTTAAATTCCTTTAAGATATAGTTTGAGTTGAGGGGTTATTTGGTTTGTTCGCCTGAGATACCTAAGTCTCCGGCAAGTTTTTTGACATCAGCTTCGTTTTGCAAGATTTGTTCAAGCAAATCTTGAAGATTGTCTGAATTGTCAGCTTTTGTAAGCAAATCTTTAAGTTTGTTTCTGGTTTCAAGTAGTTTCTTTAAAGGTTCAATTTGTTCAACAATTTGTGCTGGATTAAAATCATCCATGGAATTGAATTTTAAATTAACAGCAATTTCACCTTCGCCAGTCAAGGTGTTTTCAACTTTCGCGTTCATTGCGGGACCTAGGCGAGACATTACATCATTGAAATTATCACGGTCTATCTGTACAAATTTTCTGTCTTTAAGAGCTTTTTGTGGTGCCGAAGCATTTCCTGTGAATTCACCCATTACACCCATAACGAACGGAAGTTCTTTTTGGGCAACAGCACCTTCAGTTTCAACTTCATAAGTAATGTGTACCCGAGGTTTTCTAACCCTTTTAAGTTTGTCATTAACACTTTCAGCCATTGCAATTCTCCTATATAAAAATAAAAAACAACTTTCAAAAAATAAAACGCTTTTTTTTTGGCTCAGGATTTAGTTTTCTTTAGAATCTGAACCTATTCCTAATCCCGTGAGTTTTGAAATATATTCACGAGCTCCGGGGTCTGGAATTAATTCTGTAAGTAATTCAGGGAGACTCAGTTTTCCCCATCGAACAGATTGACTGATAGAATATGATAGCGGAGAGTGCGGTTCAGTGCGAAGGAAAAAATCTGAAATTATTTTAAGTTGCTTTAATGCTTCGTCTCGTGTTCGCACTTGGGCGCGACCGCCTGATTGATTTTCTACTGAAACCAAGCCCGTATTTTCGTCGCCTTCCTCGTTCGAATTTGTTTCTTGAACCGCATTTTTGTTTTGTGCAGACTCGATTTTTTCGGAGGCAAAACTTTTCAAAGCAGCTATAATTTCTTCGAAAAGATTTCTTAAGGATGAAGTTTGGGAAAGAACTTCCTCGCACTTTTTGTCAATTAAATCAGACATCTCGTTTAAAATTGACTTGCATTCTTCAATATCTTCAAGAAGAGTTAGATAGAATTCAGCCGAAGAATCGTTAACCGTGGAATAGAATTCGTGTGGGTTGGGTGCACCTCGTTCAATCCTTTTTTCTAAGGTGTCTTGATCTAAATTTTGAAGTTTGCAAACATTAATCCAGTCCGCCATAGAAAAATATCGTGTGGCCCCCATTGTTGTGAGTGGGATTCGTCTGATTGGTTGTAATAAGACGCCTTCGCTATCAATTCCATTCAAAGCATTGATTGGGCCTATTTTTGTTCCTAGTCCCTCTTCGTCTGGCGAAGGATATAGTCCATCCCAAAAATTTTCTGTAATGTTCTTTATCAATTTGAAACCGTCTCTAATGCCAGGGAATCCTTTGGTTCTGGCGAGGCCCTCAATTAGATAACTTGCCACTTCAAGATCTTTTGCTTTTGTTGAAATAATTTCTTCGCTTAATTCAATAACTGTTTCCCAGTCCGGAGATGCATTATCTGTGTTGCTTCCTTGTTCTGTTGCGCGTTCAACAGATCGGGCAGCACTTCGAGCATCTTTGACTTTAAAATACAATGAGGTTATTGAAGAATCCAATCTTGGGTCTTCCCCAAAAGGCGAATTGTTTTCGCAAGGAGCCAGCAATTTTTCAAAATCTAGAATTTCGGGTGATGACATATAATAATTTTGCCTTTTATGCAAAAACTTTTGCTACTTTAGTGCTAACCCACCATGGTAATCGCACCTTTAACTTGGCACATTGCTGATCCGGAAATATTAACTTGTGCGGCTTTAATTTCCGCTTGAGTGTCACCTGAAATGGTAACCATCGCTCCTTGAATTGAGACTTGGCTTGAGCCTTGTATACTGACCTTTGGTCCAGTTAATGTAATCCCTGAAGATTCTAGTTTAATTGACGTTGATCCTACTGTTAATACTATGGAACTTGATTCAATTTTTAAAGAGCTTGAACCTACTGTAAGCGCAATTGATTTTGGGCTTTTGGTTGCATATGTTCCAGATTCTACATTAAATTCTAAATTTCCAGATTGAAGAGTCAGAGTATCGTTGCCCTTGATGGTAGTTTCCCGGTTGGATTGTACAGTAAGGGTGTCGGTATCCTTGATTGTTGTTTCGCGTTTTCCTTTTTCAATATTAACTGTAAGTCCGCCATCGGAAATAGTGAGTTTATCGTCACCATAAATTTTGGATTGTCTGTATCCTTTTTTAATTTCAAGCAAGGTGTTGCCTTCAGACACAGTGGTGGAGCAATTTTTTGTAATTTCGATGGTATTGTCGTTTTTAATTACAGTTTTCATGTCTTTGTTCGCTTGGATAAAGACCAACTCTTTGCCTTTGTTGTCTTCAAACCGTAATTCGTTGAAATCTTTAGCACCGCCATTTGGGGAGGATTTTGATTTTAAGCCACTAAAAAGTGCTTCGTCCGGAAGTTTGTATGGGGTTAATTGCTCGCCATTGTAAAGACTTCCTACGACAACTGGTCTGCAGGGGTCACCTTCTTCAAAAGCGACTAAAACTTCCTCGCCAACTCTTGGGAGCGAAAAGAAACCAAAGTTTTTTCCAGCTAGAAATTGGGAAACACGGACCCAATAAGATCCTTTTTTTTCGGTGTCCCAGATGAATTGGATTTTGATCCTTCCGTATTTATCGGTAAATATTTCTTTTCCGGATGGCCCAGCAACAACAGCAGTATGAACACCGGGTATCAATGGTCTCAATGTGTTAGTTGAAGGCCGGAATTTAACTTTATCAGGAAAACATTGAAAATTATTTTCGTAAGACGGATTGGATGTAGCGTTTCCCTTGTGACTTACAGCCATAAAAATGTAGGTTTTTCCAGCTTCTGAACTAACAGGGTGTTTTTCAATTTTAAATTTTAATCCCGAATTAAAACCTGTCAGTGTGCTTGATCCCGTTACAGTTTCATATAAAGTATCAGAAGCTCCGATGACTAATTCGGAGGCTTTTTTACCATCAGCGGAAACTTGATATCCACCTGGATAAATGTATTTTTCGTAGTTGGAATTTCCTGGAATCGAAACCGAAGCACTTGCCTTTGAAACAAGACTGGAACTCGGCTTTTCAAAATTGTAATCATTTACGGTCGCTTTTCCATTAACCCACTTGTAACCATGTTGCCATGAGGTTAGAGCACCATAATTGCCTGAGTTTTGCAAAAATTCGATGTCTTTTGTTTTAGTATCTTTAAATGCGGCGCTTGAATCAGCAATAACCATGGTATGTTTGTTTTTTTCAAACTTATAAAAGTAAAAGATACCATGTGTTTCCCAAAGCCAAGCTAGGAAATCGTGGTCGCTTTGTTCGTATTGCACCATGCAGGTGAAAGGTTGGTATGTTTCAGTTAGATTAAGTTCGAAAGCGGCATCAGGATATTTACCAAGAATTTCTTGAGTTATATCTTTAATGTTTTTTTCAATAAAAACATTTCGATGTTTAGTTTCTTTAAGTAATGAAAACCAAGAAACAACTTCAATTGTTGCATTTCTAATGTTGTATGCACCACTTGCCCCTTGAGAAACTGAATAAACCCGTCCATCAAACCATTGGCCAGAATTGTCGCCCTTGGCGGAGTAACACCAACTAATATTTTTGCCTAGTAATTTGGAAAGATCAACAGATTCGCTTGTGGAGATAATGGCCAAAGTAAATTGGAAAGGAGAAGAAATCTCCTCCCTTCCACTAAAGGATGAAAGTAAAAGTGCATTGTCCCCCAAACTGCTAGAGACTTGTAAGCAGGACTTTCCTTGTTCGAAAGTGGACATTTTGCGCCTTTAATAATTATCAACAGAAAAGGTTATCCCTTTGCGGATTTAGCGCAATCCCAAACAAAAGTATTATTGCCTTCTGAGGAATTATCGCTCTTGGTTGAGGTTGTTTTAAAGGAAAATTTTGTGTAACTCAAGGAGATGCTTGCACCTGGTTTATCGCCCCCTGAACTTGATGAATAACTTGAAATGTAAACTTCGGATAATTCCAAAACGACATATTCAATAGTACTGTTTGTATCGCCATTGTTTATAGATAAAGTAACTTTGTCAATTGGTTTTGTTGCGGTGCACATTGCTTGAAGAATCAAGGCATCGGATGCATCAGAAGTTCTGGAAAGAGAAACTTCGCCAGCTTGCACCCCACCTGAACCCAAACGATCAGAACTAAGTCCGCTCCCAACGGGATTAATTCCTCTGAAAACATTAAATGAAATACTATCAAATAAGAATAATTTCGTTTTTTTACCAAAAACCCCAACACCTTTGTCTTTAAGATCTCCACCGAAAGTACCAATAATCATAATAAACCTCACTAAAATTAGGATCCAAAAGTTATAAATTATCAGAGTAGGATCCAATATCTAATAATCTGAAATGACAATCTTCTTTATCTCTTTTAAGTTTACAAGAAAAAAGCCAAGAATCACGCCCTAATCTTGTAAAATGATTTTTTTTTCCAAGGAAAGTTGAGCTAATGGAATCAGCTTTCCGAATGAGTTTTAATTCAACAGATACGGAATTGTTCCAATAAACCCTCACAATTTCTTTAATTTTATTAAGCCAAACACCTCCCGGGAGAAATTCCTGAAATCTTGATTCATCAAGAGGGCCGACAGAAATTCTGCATTGTCTTTGATACATCCGGACTCTTTTTCCGAGTATCATGTTTTCACCTAGGGAAGAACCATAGTTTTTGTCAAAAGATAATTTTCCTTGAAATTTCTTTTCGATGTTTTCCCAACCCTCGCAAAACATCTCGACTTCGACTGTTACATCCAAATAAAACAAAAGCATCTGCTGTAAATTTTCTTGGTTTCTTACCCTTCCTGAAAAATAACCTCCAAAAAAAACATAAAAAGAAATGCCCACTTGGGATTTTTGTTCTTCGCCATAATTATAAAATCCGACAATTGATTGAAGAACTGAGCCTAGACTACCTAGTTTTGAATAAATGTTTGAATTGATTTTGAAGGTTCTTTTGTCCTGAATGGCAACAAGAAAATCAATTGCTCGGCTGTTGAAAATGTCAATAAAATCTCTTAGGCTGTCATCTTTTTCCCTGTGCCTTTTAAGAAGTTCCTCGCGGATCGGAAGAGGTAAAACGCCAAGGGTTCCTGCAAGACTGAAGATTGTTGTGAATACCAAGAGTTTATCTTTTGATACATCTGTTTTTTCAAGATTGTTAAAAGGGTATTTTAGATCGACAGAGTTCTTGTACCTTGGTTTTAGTCCTTGATCGTTTGTCTGAATTATTTTCGAGGCCAAAGCAAAAAAGTCCATTAATTCTCCAAATTCTAAAAAACTTACACTATTTTAATTATTTACCAAATACATTGATCAAAAGGTTATTCATTGTCAATAGGATGGCAATTTAATTTGACCCATGGCCACTATACTACGGGTTTACTACCTATCTTTATGGGCCATCGGTAGATTAAATCAGATGACCCAGAAAATTTGATAGCTAGCCTTGTGAAAGAGCAGGAGTCAACATAAAGGGCGAAGTACCTTTCTAAAACTGATCCGAATCCAAGCAAGGAATGAATGTCGCTTAAGTTCGGATTAAATTCGACTAATATTTCGATTCCTTGAATCACTGCACCGCCCAGAATGCTTTTGATTTTTCCTATTGTTGGACTGGACGAAACGGATTCAATTGAATTGATTATTTTTTGATTATTTGGAGAGTTGGAAAAATTGTAAAGAGTTAGTAGTTTTTTAAGTGCACCTGCGGCTTCAGGCCCTTCACACAGGCTGACTTGGTTCAGAAGAAGGTGGGATACTAATTTCCAGCGAAATTCATTTTTATCTCCAAGGTGGTCATGGCATGGCCGAGAGGGTGGGATCATAAATGTTGGAGAATTTAACGAAGGATCTTGGTCAACCATTGTAAGTTTTGGCTCCCCGCCACCAAAGGGAAGGTTGGTTGGGTAGTTGCCATTGGTTGAAATGGTTTTTATGTCAAGAATGGAGCCTGATTCTATTTCTTCAGATTCAGCGCCAATAAATTGGATGTAAACCTGGGGTGCTTCCAAGGGGCCAGAGTCACCAGTTCCGGGTGTTTTTCTAATGGATGACCAACCAAGATTCGAATTGGTTCCATCATGCAAAAAACCGAACACGGGGGGTATAATCTGGTTGCTTCCCGAAGATGTAACTAGCCTTGCCTCTTGGATCGAATGAACTAAAAAGGCGTTTTTATTCCTTATTTCAGGAATCACACAATATTCTTGTTTCATTTTGTCCAAGCTAATGGGTTCAGCTCTTTTGGTGAAGTAGTTTGCAACTGGAGAGCAACCTGTTTTTATGGTTTCGGGTGAAACCATTTTTTCTATGTTGGCTCCGGGGGTGGAATCAAACCCAAATAAAAGTTCAATTTTGTTTCCAGCTTTTGAAAGAATTTGTCTAAGGTTGATGCT
>Ga0194061_1002297_pt1 | contig 10520 bp, 6 predicted proteins | sample SepL2221m_MetaG_FD_163423 | JGI IMG/M metagenome (GOLD analysis project Ga0194061, IMG submission 163423) | Anoxic zone freshwater microbial communities from boreal shield lake in IISD Experimental Lakes Area, Ontario, Canada - Sep2016-L224-21m | ecosystem: Environmental > Aquatic > Freshwater >...
GGTATATATGGTGGTTGGCGGTTTGCCCACCCCGCGTAATGATCATGCTGAAGCGATCGCGGAGATGGCGTTGGCAATGCAAAGAGAAATTACAGCTTTCAAACGTGATGATGGCAAGTCATTCCGATTACGCATCGGTATTAATACTGGACCCGTAGTCGCTGGGGTAATCGGTATTCGCAAATTTATCTACGATCTTTGGGGAGATGCGGTTAATATTGCCAGTCGAATGGAATCTCATGGCATCGCTGGCGGTATTCAAGTGACGAGTGCCACCCATGAACTATTGAAGGATCGATATTCTTTTTGGCATCGTGGCAAAATATACATTAAGGGAAGAGGTGAATTGGATACTTATATGTTGTTGGAGAATTTGGAGAAAAAATCTAAATTGGAATCATCGAAAACATTACAATCGGCAGAATTATTGGAATTAAAATCATCAGAGTTACGATTAGCGAGGGTGCAGCGAACCATCGCTTGAGTGGCGTATAATTAAGAAAAATCGAATATTCGCGAAAATGGAAAAAAGACAAATTTTATTTGTTAGTTACACCGCAGTTTTGGGCGGTGGAGAGCTTTGTCTATTGGATTTTGCCTATGCTTATCGTGATACTAGCCAAGTATTGCTATTAACTGACGGAATTTTAAAAACACGACTTGAAGATTTAGGTGTGAAAGTCGAGGTCTTACCATCTTCCCGATCGCTAGCTAATGTCAAAGTATCGAGTGGATTCGCATCTCTAAAATCCATTGGCGATCTATGGCGACTCGGTAAACAGGTTTCTAAAATAAGTCGAGACTTCGATTTCATTCATGCCAATAACCAAAAGGGATTTGTCGTAGCGGCGATCGCTCGATTGTTTGGGGGTGCGCCCGTAGTTTGGCATCTGCATGATATTTTGACCGCCGATATTTTTAGTTCCACAAATCGCAAAATCGCAGTTACATTGGCAAATTGGTTTGCCACCAGAGTCATCGTTAATTCCCAAGCTACAGGTGAAGCCTTTATCGCCGCAGGCGGAAATTCACGATTATTACGCACTGTTCACAATGGTTTTGATAGCGACATATTCGATCGCCTTGATGATGATCAAACCTCTCTTCGTCAAGAATTAGGAATACCTTGTGATCGCCCTTTAGTCGGGATGTTTAGCCGCTTGTCCTATTGGAAAGGGCAGCATATTCTCTTAGAAGCAGCTAGTAAATTACCTGATGTTCATATTCTGCTAGTGGGTGATGCGCTCTTTGGGGAAGCGGAATATACAGAAAGACTCAAAAATATTGTGACTCAATTCCATCTTACGGATCGCTTGCATTGGCTGGGTTTTCGTGAAGATATTCCTCAATTAATGAAAGCTTGTGATGCGATCGCCCATTGTTCCACTGCACCAGAACCCTTTGGTCGAGTGATTGTGGAAGCCCAATTAGCAAAAAGACCTGCGATCGCTACTATCGGTGGTGGCACTAGCGAGATTATTGAGAATGGAGTTACAGGTTTATTAATTCCTCCCAATAATTCTCAATTACTCGCTGAGGCGATCGCCCAAATTTTTAGCGATCGCGAGTTAACTAACAGGATGATCGAAAATGGCTATAGACAAGCTAAAACTAAATTTTCAATTGCTACTGTTTGTGCAGAGTTTGACATGGCGATCGGTTAGGGTTTTAACTCGGTGCAAAGGGCTGTATATTGGGTTTATTGACAAAGCGATCGCCAATAAATCAATCAATGGACAAATGAGTAGGATCAAGCAAATAAATCGTCTACAAGCACAAATCATTCAATCAAATCAAGCTAAAATAAAACCTAATGAATCAAATGGCTCTCCGATAGGTTTAGAACCTTGCATCGTGGCAGCTTTTTATCATTTTGTGGACTTGCCAGACTATGAATCTTTACAGGCTCCACTCAAAGAATTTTGCGACATCCATCAACTTAAAGGGACAATCCTTTTAGCTCAAGAAGGGATTAACTCTACGATCGCGGGTAGTCGTGAAGCGATCGATGCTCTGCTAGGATATTTGCGTAGCGATCGGCGGCTCCAGAATTTAGAGCATAAGGAATCTTCCTGTGCAGGAGTTCCATTTCAACGGATGAAAGTCCGCCTTAAAAAAGAGATTGTCACCTTAGGTGTACCAGACATTGATCCGCGCTATCGAGTTGGTACTTACATTGAACCAAAGGATTGGAATGCTCTAATCGCCGATCCTGATGTCATCGTGATTGACACGCGCAACAATTATGAAGTGGAGTTCGGCACGTTTGCAGGCGCTGTGAATCCTGAGTTAGAAACCTTTGGTGAATTTCCTAATTATGTACAGTCTCAATTAGACCCTGAAAAACACCAAAAAGTAGCGATGTTCTGCACTGGTGGTATTCGTTGTGAAAAAGCGAGTGCTTATATGCTGTCGCAAGGATTTGCTGAGGTATATCATCTCAAGGGTGGAATTCTCAAATATTTAGAAGAAGTTCCCGCCGAAGAAAGTGTCTGGGAGGGTGAATGTTTTGTGTTTGACGATCGCGTTAGTATCAATAAAATCTAAGTAGCGTAGCGTGTGGGCCGTTCGCGTAGCGGGCGACCCACACCAAAAGTCAGCGCAAAGCGCTGTAAGTAGCTGCACAGTCTCGATATGCTGTACGATCGCTATAAGCGAGAAGAGAAAACCATGATGTCAAACCTTTTAGATAACCGCTATCGCGTCACTAGCGTATTAGGCAGTGGTGGCTTTGGGGAAACCTATTTGGCTGAAGACACCAAAATGCCATCTAAACGCCGATGTGTGATCAAGCAACTTAAACCAGTTGCCGACAATCCTCAGATGTATGAGTTACTCCAGCAGCGATTTCACCGTGAAGCAGCAGTTTTAGAGACCCTAGGCGAAGAGAATCGATATATTCCCAAACTCTATGCCAATTTTACGGAAAATGGATTATTCTATTTAGTCCAAGAATGGATCGATGGTTTGACCCTAACCGAAGAGATAGAACGCAATGGCAAATGGGAAGAAGATGCTGTTAGGGAATTATTGATCAGCATTCTGACAACCTTAATCTATGTTCACGATCGCGGTATTATTCATCGCGATATCAAGCCCGATAATATTATTTTACGCGCTGGCGAACCTGTCCTAATTGACTTTGGTGCAGTTAAAGAAACCCTTAATGTAAGTACGATCAGAAAATCTTCCCAACAAGCAAATTCGATTGTGATTGGTACACCAGGATTCATGGCTTCAGAACAAGCGGCGGGGCGACCATTTTTTGCAAGTGATCTTTATAGCCTTGCCCTAACCGCTATTTTCGCCCTGACAGGACAATATCCACAACAGTTAGGCACAGATCCTCAAACTGGCGAAGTGCTGTGGCGATCGCAGGTTTCAGGAATTAGTGATAACTTAAAAGCGATATTTGCCAAGGTTCTGCAATTTGATCCTCGCGATCGCTATAGTTCCGCAAAAGAAATGCTTGAAGCTTTGCAACCGATCGCCCTAGCAAATCCAATAACCAACAAAGCTAATTCAGCACAAGTAGTTCCCATTCCCCCATCTGTATCCAACATGCAAACCGTAGCGGTAAATCCGAGAGGATATACTCCGCCTGCCATAGAAAATGAATCAGTTTATGTATATCAATCTCCCGTAAATCCTAAAAAGCAGTCAAAAAGTCAGAACTATGGACAGTTACTAGGAATAATGATGATCGGTGGGACAATTGGTGCGGCGATCGCTTTTGGGGTAATTGTTTCTCAAAATGGCGGTATTGTGACGCTGTGGAATAAATTTTCACCCTTTGGCAAACCCGCAGCTAAAGCTCCATTCTATTTTCTGGCTGATTCTGCTTTTGCCGATATCGAGAAGGCAAATCTTCAAGTCAAAAAATTAAAAGATCAGGGATTCAAGGATGCAGGGGCTTTCTGGATTCCTGATTATCCTAACCTCGGCAATGCTCAGTTTCAACAGGTATATACAGCTAAATTTCCCAACATTGATAGTTGTAAAGAAAAACTTAAAGTACATCGCAAAGATGTTGACGATGCTTATTGCGCTTTCGCTAGCCCCGATTTAAAGCAACCAGTCCAAAGAGTCTTTGGCACAGAACTACCGCCAGATCCTCTACCCACTTTGATCGCTACGCCATCCATAACTCCCACTAAGACACCATCTCCCACCCCATCCCCAACTCCTCAAAGACCTGCACCAGAACAGTCTGTCAAAAATTACTATGGCTTAATCAACGATCGCCAATTTCAAACCGCATGGCAAAACCTAACTCCAAAATTTCAACGCGATCGGGCGGGCGGCTATGGTTCATTTACTGATTGGTGGCGTACTGTCGATAAAGTTTCAGTTAATAGTTCGCGCCTAGTTGAATTGAAGGAAAATTCGGCGATCGTTGATATTGATATTACCTATAAAAAGGGAACAGGCATTTTTCCTGAAACTCTGCGGATGAATTTAGTCTGGGACGATGCTGCAAAACAATGGCAAATAAATGAGACAAGTAGACAATAAGCGTGACTCTCGCACTTATTGCGGATTGCTATTCGGCGACTACAGTACTTTGTCTTACACAATTGCGACCTTCGGCTTTAGCCAAATATAGAGCGCGGTCAGTAGATTTTACTAAATTTACTAAGTCGATCGCTTGAAATTCTGGTGATGGCAGAAGCGTAGAAACGCCACAACTAATGGTCACATAGGGGGCGACATGGGAGTGCGCGTGGGGTAATCGCATCGATCGCACAATTTCCGCAGCCCGCAAGGCCACATTCATCGCTCCATCACTATTGGTATTTGGTAAAACGATCGCAAATTCTTCCCCTCCATAACGAGCGACTAAATCCGCAGTGCGATTTGTGGCTTTGCCGATCGCTTGAGCCACCTCTTGCAAACATAGATCGCCTTCCTGATGTCCGTAATTATCGTTATAGTTTTTAAAAAAATCTATATCACATAAAACTAAGGAGATGGGAATTTGTTCTCGATGCGCTCGCCGACTTTCTTGTTCCAGATATTCATCTAAGCAGCGACGATTAGCCACTTGAGTCAAACCATCGATCGCGACTAATCGTTGCAGTTCTTTGACTAGCACAGCCATTTGTTCATTCGCGGCTTCTAGTTGTTGACGGAGGTTGGCTTGTTCGAGCAGCCGCCGTACTCGTTGACGTAATACAGCCCAATGGATTGGCTTGGTTATATAGTCGGAAGCGCCAACCTCATAGGCGAGATCCACTGACTCGCGATTTTCCAGCGCCGTAATCATCAGCACAGGTGTATGGTCGCCCTCTGGCAGTTTTTGTAGCCGTGAGCAGCATTCAAACCCATCCAAAACAGGCATCATTGCATCTAATAACACAATATCTGGTTCACGCTCTTCATAAAGTTTTAAGGCTTCTAATCCATCCGCCGCTTCCACAACCCGATAATGTTCACGAGTTAAATAACGTACCAAAATTTTTCGCATGAACAGGTCATCATCAACTACCAATATCAGAGGAGCGTAGTCAGGTGATGTTTCTTCTGGGATATTTCCTTCTGCTTGGTTGGGATGCGTAAGGCGATCGCTAATATCGTTGATGATCATTTTCAATTATATTTTTGACGCTCCAACTCAGATTGAACAGATGAATATTCATCGGCGATTTTACTAACTTTAATGTCTAAATCTTCATAATTTTGATTGCGGAGATCCGTCTCTAAATCCCGACATAGATTGAAGAGATCCTCAGCACCGATCACCCCGCTACTAGACTTCAATGTGTGAACTGTTCGAGTCATTAACTCAAAATTTTGCTGGGCAAAGCTAGTATATAGCTCTTGGAGGAGCGATCGCGAATTATCTAGGTAACTGTCAATTAGTTCCGCCAAAAATTCTGGATCTTCACCGCCGATGTCACTCGCAACTTCATGAAGAGTTGTTACATTCACCGACTTGACATTAGCTACGGACGTGATTGATGGACATTCTCGCAATACCCGCACAAGTTCGTCATTGTGAATTGGTTTGCTAATATAGTCGTCCATGCCTACGTTTAAGCAAATTTCGCGATCGCCCTGCATCGCATTCGCCGTCATCGCCACAATCCTTGGGCGAATTGCCAATTGTCCGCTTTCTATACGTCGATAAATTTGTTTGGTTGCCTCAACGCCGTCCATCACAGGCATTTGCATATCCATAAAAATTAAGTCATAGGTTTGTTGCGCGATCGCTGTCAACACCTCCGAACCGTTTGCCGCGACATCTGCGCGATAACCCATCCGATTAAATATATGCTGAGCAACTTTTTGATTAACCACATTGTCTTCAGCTAACAAAATTCGCAATGGGTGATCTCTTCCCATGAGTGGATCGAATGGATAGTTTTGACGATTTTGGTGAGTTGAATTTAGCGATAAATTTACGATTTGCGGGAGATTTTGGCTAGTGGAATTTGGCTGATCAATACTTTGGTCACTAGCCTGATTAATTTCCTGATTAATAGTGGCTGGAGCGATGATTGTGAAGTAAAAAGTAGAGCCTTGATCGACATCACTCTTGACAAACATTGAGCCGCCCATGAGTTCGCACAAGCGTTTACTAATCGCCAGCCCTAAACCAGTACCGCCATATTGTCTGGTCGTGGAGGCATCAACTTGGCTAAAGGGCTGAAACAGACGATGAAGGCGATCGCTAGGTATGCCGATACCAGTATCTTTAACCGCAAAATGGATTGTTCTTAATAATTGCGTTTCCTCATGGTGATCGCTCAACTCGCAACGCGCATAGTGAGAAATGGGTGTTTGGGTAATGGCGATATTGACAGAGCCTCGACTTGTAAACTTGATGGCATTACCGATCAAATTTGCTAAAACTTGACGTAGGCGAGCCATATCACCGATCACATTCAACTCTACATCGGGATGAATAGAATAGCTTAGTTCAATTCTTTTTTCGTTGGCTTTACCTAACAGCAATTCTATCGTATCTTCTAGACAAATCCGCAAATCAAAAGTTTGTTTTTCTAATTCTAAGTGTCCCGATTCAATTTTCGAGAAATCTAAAATATCATTAATAATTGTTAGTAAAGTATCGCTAGCATTGCGGATAATTTCCACAAATTCACGCTGTTCTTTGGCTAAATTAGTATCTAATAAAACTCCCGTCATCCCAATCACAGCATTCATAGGAGTCCGAATCTCATGACTCATGGTCGCTAAGAAATCACTCTTGGAACGATTAGCCGATTCTGCTAAATTTCGAGCTTTTTCTAGTTCTAGATTCTGCTCAATTAGTTGCTCTCTTTGACGAGTTTCCTGAATTAATAAATGGGCTTGAGACAAAGCAATACTTACTTGATTCGCCACAGATTGCAGTAATTCTATTTCTTCAATCGTCCATTCATGAAAAGTATGACAATGGTGTAACAAAATAATGCCATTGGTTACTCCATGGGATGAGGTGCGAATAGCCAATAGCGATCGCAGTTGCATTCGATAAAACAGTTCACCAAATTCATCTAAATCTGGTTCTGTATATACATTAGTAATGGCGATCGGTTGATCTTGACTAGAAATTTTCTTCCCGAAAGCACTATTTAATATGGGCAATTCCAGATCTTTGATGGAAAAAACTTTTTCTCCTAACTCCTCCGACATCAAAGAAATTTGCGGATGAGTAGATGTGTCGTTATTTTCATAATCTAAACTGTAAATCAGACAGCGATTAGAACGAAAAGCTAACTGAATTTGCTGGGTTGTTGTTTTAAAAATACTTTTGACATCAAGGCTTTGCCGAATTTCATCGGTAATGCGCTTAAGTAATATCGTCAAACGCATCTGCCTTTTTAACGCTTTTTCGGCTTCTTTGCGTTCAGTAATATCAGTTTGAATACCAATGAAGTGAGTAACTTTGCCTCGGTCGTCAAATATTGGCGAAATATTTAATTCATTCCAAAATAATGTGCCATCTTTGCGATAGTTCCTGATCACGACAGTACAGGATTCGCCGTTAGCGATCGCTGTTCGGAGAGACTGTTTTTCTTCCTGAATTACATCATTGCCTTGAAGGAAACGACAATTTTTACCAATGACTTCACTGGCTGTATAGCCACTTATCTTTTCAAAAGCTTGGTTGACATAAACAATCGGATTATTAGGGCGGTTAAAGTCAGTGATGACAATACCGTTATGACTAGAGGCGATCGCTCGTTCCTGTAATCGCAAAGTCTCTTCATTTTTTTTGCGATTAGTGATGTCAAACCGAATTGCTAGATACTGCATTGGCGAACCATTTTTATCTAGCAAAGGCACGATCGTACTATCTGTCCAATAATATGAGTCATCCTTAGCTCGATTGCGGATTTCCCCGCGCCAAACCTTGCCGCTAACAATGGTTTGCCATAGATTATCAAAAAACTCAGGAGGATGATAACCTGAATTAACAAATTCATGATTTTTGCCAACTAGTTCCGATTCGCTATAGCCTGAAATTTCGCAAAATTTGCTATTGGCGTAGGTAATAACTCCGTGTAGATCAGTGACGGCAACGATCGCCGATTGATCGAGGGCAAATTTTTGAAAAGCTAACTCTCTGATGCTGTTTTGTAGTTCTTCTTCGGACTGTTTCCGATGAGTGATATCAGTTGCAACCCCTAAAAATCCTGAAATTTCATATTTATCATTTCTTAAGGTCGATATCGATAGCAATACAGGAAATCGCGAGCCATCTTTACGAATATACGTCCATTCTTGCTCATCTATCTGCCCCAATTTCGCTTTCGCGACAAACACCTCAAATCCAACGGGAACTACATAGCCCAATTCTTCAGTTAAGGCGATCGCCCGTTGTTGAATTTCCCCAAGATCATGAAAAGATTTGGGAGTTTGCTTACCAATCAGTTCCGATGCAGCATAGCCCAACCACTTTTCGGCTGTGGCATTAAAAGCACAAATTACGCCATCAACAGTAGTCGCTATGATCGAGTAATTAGCGCTATCTAAAATGGCTTGCTGTAACCCAAACAGATCCTCAGCATTATTGACAGCACCATGGTCAGCATTATTGTCAGTTAAGCTTTTTTTGATCAAATTTTTACTATAACCATTGGTCTGTTTGTCTGGATGAGTCACAAAGGTCTCATGGATAAATGTACGCATAACTGGTCAATCTCAACGATAACGATAAATCAGTCTAAAGTTAGACAAAAAAATTAGTTGCTTGAAATATGAGAAAAAAGTTTATGCTTTTAGGATTCCCACCTAAGCCACACACAAATCAGGAGCGATCACTAGCATCAATCTACAAACTCAAATTCTTCTAATGTATATATCATAAGCCTTGTTAAGCAAATATGCGTAAAATAGTTGCAAAACCTTTGTTTTGATACAAATCTAAATTGATACTTATGGTATAGACATGAAATGAAAAACGTAGTGGCAATTCATGAATTGCCACTACGTTTTTCATTTGAAGCCCAACGATGTCTGAAGCTTTCTCTATTTTAAAAAAAATTCAAAAGAACCACCCATGAGCCTATCTGACACGATCGCCGCAATTGCCACCGCTATTTCACCACAACAGGGGAGCGTGGGAATCGTGAGATTATCAGGCGATCGCGCTGTAGCGATCGCTAGGCAAATTTTTAGCGCAGGTGGCAAGCAAGTTTGGGAAACCCATCGCATTCTTTATGGCTATGTCAAAAATCCATTAACCAATGCAATTATTGATGAAAGTCTTTTGCTAATCATGAAAGCGCCGCGATCGTTCACTCGTGAAGATGTCGTAGAATTCCATTGTCATGGCGGAATTATGGCAGTACAGCAAGTTCTCAATCTCTGTTTGGAACAGGGAGCAAGATTAGCAGAGGCGGGAGAATTTAGTTTGAGAGCTTTTCTCAATGGTCGGATCGATCTCACTCAAGCCGAAAGTATTAACGATCTTGTGGGAGCGAAGTCGGCACAGGCTGCCCAATCAGCGATCGCTTCTCTACGCGGTAAGCTTGCCCAATCTTTAAAATATCTGCGAAGTAAATGCTTAAATGTCTTAACGGAAATCGAAGCAAGAATTGATTTTGAAGATGATTTACCGCCCCTTGATGTGGAATGGGTGAAGTTGGAAATTCTTACAGTTTCTCAAGAATCTCAACAGATTTTAGCAACAGCCGATCGCGGTGAATTATTACGCACAGGGCTAAAGGTTGCCATTGTTGGTCGTCCTAATGTTGGTAAATCGAGCTTATTAAATGCATGGAGTCGCAGCGATCGGGCGATCGTCACGGACTTACCAGGCACTACTCGCGATGTTGTGGATTCCCAATTAGTGGTGGGCGGTATTCCCATTCAGGTTCTCGATACGGCAGGAATTAGGGAAACGGAAGATATAGTTGAGAAAATTGGTGTGGAGCGATCGCGCCAAGCTGCTCAGTCTGCCGATTTGGTTTTGATGGTAATTGATGCGAGTGTCGGTTGGATTGAGAAGGATGCGGAGATTTATGAAACTGTATGCGATCGCCCTGTGATTTTGGTGATGAACAAGATTG
>Ga0194061_1002298_pt1 | contig 10519 bp, 8 predicted proteins | sample SepL2221m_MetaG_FD_163423 | JGI IMG/M metagenome (GOLD analysis project Ga0194061, IMG submission 163423) | Anoxic zone freshwater microbial communities from boreal shield lake in IISD Experimental Lakes Area, Ontario, Canada - Sep2016-L224-21m | ecosystem: Environmental > Aquatic > Freshwater >...
CTCTGGAATAGACGTTTTTGCAAAAACAGAAATAAAAATATAGTCTCCTGGCTACAATTTATCAGATTAGTATATCAAGATGAAAGCTCTCAGGATTATCACAAAATTATATAGAGTTTAAGAATTTGTTTCCGTCAGGAATGGCGGAAATACAAAATAATTTTATTCAGGAAAGTTTGATGGGAATGGTTTTCTAGATAAGGTGTTTATATTGAAAGGAGATGTGTGTGACTGATTGCATTTATTTGTTCTTTTGGGACACCTGCTTTAAGAGCGTATTTGTTCCAGGATGAAACCTTTTCGATGATATTGTTTATTATGCTGCTGGGTTTTTTGACGTTTACATTTATTGCTAATTTTAAGAGGTCTTCCCTTGTGATATTATCTCTTTTTCCATTAATACTTAGCTGATGCCGCTTTGTCCAAATATTAGACGGATTGTATGCGTACGTAACGTCGTACGCAGGGGACAAACTCCAGGTTCCTGATTCGTTCATTAAGAAAGATATGTTCTTTGTGTGGTCATCCTGATTACGTGCTATTACATTAAAAACCATACGCCTGTATAATTCTTCGTTTTCTGTATAGGGTAATTTTAATTGTCTTATTACCTGAAATGCCTGTTCGTATGAGTAATAAGCAGAGTCGTTGTAGTCGAAGTGAGCAATTGCGCATAAAGTCTGCATATGCAATTTGTTTGTTCCTTCCCTGTCAAAGCGTTTAGTTAAGAAGTGTGCTCTTCCATTTTCCTCGAGTAATTTGCTGTAAGACATATTAATTCCACATTCTTTTGCCATAAGATAATAAGCATACTCAATTCTTCCGTAACCTTTTGGGTCACCTAATTTTGAATTAGTTACACCATCGAATTTAATTATCCAATATTCGTAGTCATGAAGGTTTTTGATTTGACCAGAACGGACTTCCCCTGTTTTTTCGTTGTAGGCAATAATGGCTTTTGCTCTTGCTCCACCCGCAGAAGTACCAACTTTAATAATCTGTTTCAGACCTTCAGGGATTTTTCTATGAATATTAATCTTTAAGTCCTTTTTCTTTTTTAGTGCATTTTTAGCAAACTTAATCAACTCGTGTATTTCTAAAATTTCTGAAGTGTCTTCGAATATTGGAATAACCGGTTCGTACTCTAAAGCACCCATACCTCTACTACCTGTATAGCACAGCCGCTGAACGGGATTGAATGATTCAGGATTACGGCCTTGTTGTGCAAGCCAGGATTCTATAATTTTGTTCCCGAATTTATCGGGCAAACTATCTGCGAGTAAACCGGGAAGTCCGTTGTAGGTTTCGGGATTCAAAGCAGGAAAAGAGAAAATCGGATTTCTATCAAGAGCTGTTTTAACTGACATAACCAGCGGAGACAAATCTATTCCCTTTTTTAAGAAATTTTTTTCATATTCAAATATTGCGTACCCTTTACTTTCATTCCAGGTAACGGCGCCAACCATATAACCCCAGATATTTACTTTAGCTGTTGTGTTCATTTTAAGATTAAATATTATCAGAGCGTTTTGATGATGCTTTTTTCCGCTGCTGTTCCTGAAGTTTTAACAGTTTAATGGGACTAATTTCAGGTTCCTGCCTGAAGGCATTCAGGATTTCAAGTTTGTTTAAAGCTCTTAATACCTGTATTAAAGTCAGCGATGTTACCGGTCGACCGGATTCCATACGGGATATTGTAATGCGGTCGATACCTGAAAGAAGAGAAAGTTTTTCCTGAGAAATATTTTGATTAAGCCGAATCTGTTTCAACCTTTTTCCTATTTCTTTTATGATAGCAACGTCAGACATAGCTTCCCAGTTTTGTATGTAGCTATTGTTCATTTTATTGTAGTTTGACAAAGATAGGTTTTTTAATATAAATATGCAATACAGTGTTGTATATATGTTACAATAATGGCATATAAGCGGTATTTTGATGCATATTAGTAACAATATTTTGATGAAAGGGCTTAGGGATAATTGGTCCCGACGTTCCCTCCTCACGATAAACGCAGTGACTGTAAAGTTCGACAAAGGCGACCTTGAGGGAGTGAAGATTTACAGCAAGCGCGGAAGTGAAACACACTTCACATTCCTCGGTACGGATACACATTCGCCGTACCACGATAACCGCCCGAAACTCGCGGCGGACGTTCCGGAAGAAAGGCAGTACTACGCCTTTTATTTCCAGAACGAATATGAAGTCGGTCAGCAGTCCGACATCGTAACGGCAGTCCTTCCGTAAACGGGGCTTAGGTAGAAACAATCATGATTGAAATTCAAAAACGGGAGAATCCGAGTTGGATTCTCCCGTTTGAAATATAAGGAAGTTGAATAAAAATCAACTTGAAAATACAAACAAATATGGATAACTTAATACGGTTGACAAACTATAAATAACAAATAAACACAAAAAGGGTTGGGGTTTTGAAAGTTGATAAAAGAAATCGGCGTTTTAAACTTTAACCTTTTTGTGTTTAAAAGCAAGAAACATGTTTTGTGCACGTCAGGTCTTTCGACCTGATGGCGTCAGGAAGAAATTCCTGACACAACGAAAATAAAGGAATCTGATTATGAAAAATATATTATTAATAATATTATTGTCTCTGCCGGGTTTCATCTTTGCTCAACTTGTGAATGATTTCAGAGTGAATGATGATACGACGACTTATAATCAAGGCAATGCGCAATTAGGTGTAGATAAACTAGGCAATTTTATTATTGTATGGGAGGATGGACGTAGAAATGGAAGGGGAAATATCTATTGCCAAAGATTTGATAGCTCTGCACATCGTCTTGGAAATAATTTTACAATAAACACTGTGCTTGATACTGCTACTTACCCATACATTTCGGTTAGAAAAGATGGTAGTTTTGGTGTATGCTGGTTTGAAACAAACAGTACTATTGGAAATACAAGCAGAATAAAATTCAGATTATTTAATAATTTTGGTACTCCATTAAATAACGAATTAATTTTAATTGATAATTCTATAGCAGTTACGATTAGTCCGTATATATCAATAGGTTGTGATACAACCGGAAAATTTGTAGTAGCTTTACAATACAACAGTGATATTTTTTATCAAAGAATTGATAAGTATGGAAACAAAACAGGAAATGCTGTTAAGATAAATGATGATACGGGTTCTTATGGACAAGGCTATCCAAATATTTCGGTTAAGCAAGATGGAAGTTTCATAGTTTGCTGGCAGGATAGCAGACCACCAGTGCCTTATTGGGACGCATCTGACATTTTTATGCAAATGTATGATAGCAGTGCTACAAAAATTGGAAACAACATCAGAGTAAATGATATAATAAATCTTCAAGATGCAGAATACGAACCCTCAATTTCATCAGATACGTCAGGTGCTTTTTGTATAATATTTTCAAGATGGAATTTTATTCCAAACACTACTAATGCTGTAATACAGTTTTACAATAGAAACGGAAATAAAATCGGAAACAATGCTAATGTAGTAAGCAGCATTGATGCATACGGGAAAGTAATGCGGAAAAGAAGTAATGGAGATATGATTATAGGATATACTTTTTACAATGGTTTTTTGACAAGACAATATATACAAAGAAGAAAAGCTTCCGGCGAAGTTTTGGGAAATGTTTTTCAAGTTTCAAATCAATCAACAAACTTAAGTAATTGGTTTGGTGATGCAACTTTGTTCAATAATAAAATAATTAGTGTTATATCTGATGAAAGAAACGGTAATTCTGATATATTCTGTAATATACGTTCATTTACAAACCCTGACAGTATTACAAGTATCACACCCGTTTCAACAGAAACACCATCAAAATATTCACTATCGCAAAACTATCCGAACCCATTTAATCCCGTGACGAAGATAAGATTTTCAGTGCCGCAGGTCCGCCTTCATTTTGGCGGATCATCCCCGCGTGTTTTAGGCGGGGATCTCGTTCAATTGAAAGTCTACGACGTAATGGGACGCGAAGTGCAGACACTCGTAAATGAATCGCTGAAGCCCGGAACGTATGAAGTGACGTTCGACGGCTCCACGCTAAACAGCGGCGTGTATTTTTATAAATTGGTGACGGATGGTTTTACGGAAACAAAGAAGATGCTTTTAATAAAATAAACTAAAGAATTCCCAAGGTGAAAGCTGTGGAGGATTTTAAAAACTTATAATTGTTTGAAATGAAAAAGTTAATAGTAGTTTTATTCTTATTGGCGGCGGTGAATTCATATTCACAAATGTACCCTCCACCTAATGGCAATGTTTGTCCGGGAAGTTTACTCATTAACTGGGATGATGTTCCGCAGGCTATAAGTTACAGAGTTCAGGTTGTTCAGGGAACAACAACAATAATAGATGTTAGCGGATTGATACAATCAGAATATCTTATATCAGCCGGTATTCTTCAAAGCAATACACAATATTACTGGAGGATTCAAGTTACTGGACCAGGAGGACCAATCTGGTCACAACAATGGATGTTTTCCGTTTTATCACTTCCAAATGCACCAAGTTTACTTTTACCCCCATTTAATGCCACTAATGTTCCTATAAATACTACATTTGATTGGAGTGACGTATCCGGTGCAACTTATTATATTTTTCAACTTTCAAATTATTCTTTATTCGATTCATTAGTAGTAAATGACACAACTCCGCTTCCTCTTATTACTCTTCAGTATAATTCAGTGTATTACTGGAGAGTGAAGGCAGGAAACAACTGCGGAACTGGTAACTGGTCATCCGTATGGACTTTTCAAACGTCCATTATTGGTCCTCCAGCTCCCCCATTACTAATATGCGATACAGCCAATGTTCCATTAACTCCAATTCTTGACTGGAATTCTCTTCCTTCTGTAATGTCATATAGAGTTCAGGTTTCTACTTCTCCAGCTTTTGCAAGCACTATAATCAATTCAATAGTTTCTATATCACAATATACAGTTCCATCAGGCATTTTAAATTATAATTCACATTATTATTGGAGAGTAAACGCGACGAATGTAGCAGGAACAGGTCCGTGGTCAACAATATGTTCATTTAATACAATAGTTCAATCGGGAATCAGGAATGTATCTTCTGAAGTCCCGACAGAAAATAAATTGTACAGCAACTATCCCAATCCATTTAATCCGAGTACGAAGATAAGATTTAGTGTTGTTAATGGATTCCCTGTAAAAACATCAGGGAATGACAAGATAGTGCTGAAAGTTTATGACGTGATGGGTCGCGAAGTTCAAACACTGGTGAATGAATCGCTGAGGCCCGGAACGTATGAAGTGACGTTCGACGGCTCAACTTTAAACAGCGGCGTGTATTTTTACAGATTATTTACCGGTGATTTTAGTGAATCTAAAAAGATGCTATTAATAAAGTGATGCCAGGTATTGAGGGATTTTAAATTGCAAAATTCAAATTTCAAATTTACATTTAAAAGTTAAAATTTTCGAGTGTTCCTGATCCCTGATAGAAACATGCAGGGATGAGCTTGGGAACGAGAGCTAACTCACAGAAACCCGTCATTCCAGCATGTATTTAGCTGGAATCCAGCTCCTTCTTTAGTCTATAATTTTCTGAGGATGATTACTTTAAACGCCCAGATGCCCCGGTAAGTCCCCCACTACCTCCGGATACCGAAAGAGGTACTACTATTTCGATATTATATGAATTGCAGGTTGGGTAAATTGAGGTTAATATATATAGTTGATAATATAAAAGATAAAATAACAGATAATAATTGAATGGTTAAGAAAAATCAGGAAATAGAGTTAAGGATTGATTCGCTGAATTCAGAGGGTCAGGGAGTGGGAAGAGTGGAAGAGGGCTTTGTTGTGTTTTGTCAGGATGCACTGCCGGGTGATGTGGTGATGGCGGAGATTCGGAAGGTGAAGAAGAGTTATGCGGAAGCGATAATAAAATCTATAATAACTGAGTCGCCGCACAGAGTGGCGCCGAGATGCAAGCACTTTGGTGTTTGCGGCGGGTGCAAGATTCAGAATTTCAGTTATGAGAAACAGCTTGAGTTTAAAACTGATACTGTGAAGAATGCTATGCAGAAGATGGGCGGGATTGTGAACGTTGGCGTTCCGCTGGCGATAAAATCGGAGAAGGAATATTACTACAGGAATAAGATGGAGTTTTCTTTCTCGGAAGAAAAATGGCTGACGGTTGTGGATGAGGGCAAGGAAAAGGAAAAGTTTGCAGTTGGTCTGCACATTCCGAAGTTTCATTCGAAGATTCTGGACATAGAAGAGTGCTTCCTGCAGTCGGAAGTAACTACAAATATTTTAAACCACGCGAGAGATTTTTTCAAGAAGAGAGAGCTTTCTATTTATTCTACGAGGACTCACGAAGGATACCTGAGGTTTCTGATTGTAAGGCAGAGTTCGCGGACTGATGATTTGATGGTGAACCTGATTACTTATGATTTTAACAAGGAAGTGATAGAAGAATACACTGAAGAGATTAAGAGACTTTTTCCGCAGGTGACTACACTGCTGAATTCGTTCACACAGAAGAAGGCGCAGGTGGCGTTTGCAGAGGCTGTGGTGGTGGTTTTCGGGAAGGGATACATTACGGAGAAACTGAAACGCGGCGATAAGGAGTTTGTGTTTAAGATTTCACCGAATGCATTTTTCCAGACGAACACTTTGCAGGCGGAAGTGCTTTATTCGAAGGTGGTGGAGTTTGGAGATTTTAAGAAGTCTGATAACGTGCTGGATTTGTACTGCGGTACGGGCTCGATTTCGATTTATATTTCCGACCTGGTGAATAAGGTGAAGGGCGTGGAGCTTGTTGATGAATCGATTAGGAGCGCGAAAGAGAATGCTTCGCTGAATGATATTAAGAATGTCAGTTTTGAGACGGCAGACATAAAAGATTTTCTGACGAACTTTAAGGAAGCGGGATTTAATAAGGTGGTGCTCGACCCGCCAAGGTCGGGGCTGCATCCTGATATTTGCGAGATACTGAGCGATGCGGATTACGAGAAGATTGTGTACGTGAGCTGCAATCCTGTAACTCAGGCAAGGGATTTGAGTATAATAATGAGCAAGGGAAAATATAAGATAGGGAGAATTCAGCCTGTTGATATGTTCCCGCAAACTTACCATATTGAGAATGTGGTGGAGCTTTCGAGAGTTTAGAGATAAAGAGATGGCACACTGATAATAATGATGAAGACTGATTTGCACTGATTAAAAGAATTTTTAGGCAAAGAGCGAGAGATTTAAACAAAAGAATTGAACGCAGATAAAAGACGATAAGAACGGATGTTCACGGATTAATTTTAGGCTAAGAGCAAAATATGGCACACTGATAATAATGATGAAGACTGATTTGCACTGATTAAAAGAATTTTTAGGCAAAGAGCGAGAGATTTAAACAAAAGAATTGAACACGGATAAAAGACGATAAGAACGGATGTTCGCGGATAAATTTTAGGGTTAGAGCAAGAGATGGCACACTGATAATAATGATGAAGACTGATTTGCACTGATTAAAAGAATTTTTAGGCAAAGAGCGAGAGATTTAAACAAAAGAATTGAACGCAGATAAAAGACGATAAGAACGGATGTTCACGGATTAATTTTAGGCTAAGAGCAAAATATGGCACACTGATTATAATGAAGAAGACTGATTTGCACTGATTAAAAGAATTTTCAGGCAAAGAGAAAAGAGCAATTATGAATTATGAGTTCGGAATTATGAATTAAAGAAAGAGATGGCACATTGATTATTATTAGGGATGATTAATAAGAATGAATTTGAGAAATATTTGTTATAAATTGAAAGAGATCTGCAATCGTTAATAAGGATTCAAAATAAAGATTCAAGAAATTTAAAAAGGAATTACAAAACATAAATGATGAATTGATACTATTTTTGTAAATTAAAAATAGAATAATATGGAAAATAAAGAGCATATTCTTTGGGTTGATGACGAGATTGATCTTTTGAAGTCTAACATAATGTTCCTGAAACAAAAGGGATACGTTGTGTATGAAGCCACGAACGGCGACGATGCAATTCAGTTCATCAAAGAAAACGATATAGACCTTGTCTTTATGGATGAGATGATGCCGGGCAAGGGCGGACTCGAAACGTTGTCAGAGATTAAGGACATCAAACCGAACCTTCCTGTTGTGATGGTTACTAAGAACGAAACCGAAAGTCTGATGGAAGATGCCATCGGCAAGAAAATCAACGACTACCTTCTGAAGCCTGTAAACCCTAAACAAGTACTGCTTGTGTGCAAGAAATTTCTTGAAGGCAAGAAGCTTAAGAGCAATCAGGTATCGAGAGACTATATTCAGGAATTCAACAAGATATCCGTATCACTTATGAATGACCCTAACTCGGAAGACTGGATTGACATTCACGCCTCGATGACTAACTGGGAAATTGAACTTGACGAACATCCGGAACTTGGATTGAAGCAGACGGCAATTGACCAGAGAAGAGAGTGCAACGTAGAGTTTTCGAAGTTTGTGGAAAGAAACTACAAGAACTGGGTTGATGACGAACATAAAAAACCTGTGATGTCTAACGATGTGGTTGATAAATACGTAATTCCCGAACTTGACAAGAATAAATCTGTGTTCTTCTTCGTGGTTGACTGTATGAGGCTCGACCAGTGGGTGATGATGGAAAAATATCTGGAAAATTATTTCAAGATAAGCAAAGATTATTACTATTCTTTACTGCCGACGGCAACGCCGTACTGCAGGAATGCAATATTCGCGGGGCTTTATCCTTCGGAGATTGAAAAGCACTATCCGAGCCTGTGGAAAACGAGCGACGACGATGAGAATTCAAAGAATAATTTCGAGAAGGAGTTTCTGCAGAAGTTACTCGACAGAAGAAAAATAAAATTACGCAACGAACTGAAGTACGTTAAGATAATGGATTCGGATTTCAGCCGCGGTGTTGAGAGTAAAATACTTTCTTACTGCAACAATCATCTTAATGCGATTGTGATTAACTTCGTGGATATGATTGCACACTCGAGAAGCGATAATGCAATTTTGAAAGAGATTGCGCCTGACGAATCTGCATACAGATCATTGACTGAATCGTGGTTTGAGCACTCTTCATTCTTTGGAATGCTGAGACAGCTTTCCACAAAGTCGGGTGTGAAGATAGTTATCACAACAGACCACGGAAGCATAAGGTGTCTGCACGGTGTGAAGGCAATGGGCGACAAGGAATCGGCGACTAACCTCAGGTACAAATACGGACGCAACATAAAGGCAGATGCGCGCAATGCGATATTCGTGAAGAACCCTTCAGAATACAGACTGCCGTTAAGGAACGGAATTGTGAACTACATCATTGCGAAGGAAGACTTCTACTTTGTCTATCCGACAGATTACCATAAGTACTTAAACTATTATAACGACACATTCCAGCACGGCGGAATTTCGATGGAAGAAATGATACTGCCAATAGCAACATTAGAAAGCAAGGCATGATATTCAGAAGTAAGAGCACTAAAGATACGATGAAGTTTGCGAAAGAGTTTGCAGAAAAACTTAAGCCCGGGTGCGTGCTTGGGCTTAAGGGAAATCTGGGAACGGGAAAGACCCAGTTTGTGAAAGGTATATGTGAACATTTTGACGTGAAGGAAGTTGTGAACAGTCCGACGTTTATACTCGTGAATGAGTACGAGGGTACGGACGGCGGGGCGAAGAAATTCAGGATTTATCATTTTGACCTGTACAGGTTAAATTCAGCGGCAGAACTTGGAGTGATTGGTTTTGATGAGTACATTAATAAGAACTCACTGGTTCTGATAGAATGGCCGGAACTCGCAGAGGAATACCTGAACAGGAAGGTAGACACGGTGAGGTTTGATTATGGGGACGGAGATGAGGAAAGAGTGATAGAGGTGGTAACTGAGTAGGTTCACAGAGAACACAGAGTAGGCACGGAGAACACAGAGAAGAGAAGAACTTTGACATGAATTAACACTAATTAACTCTAAATTTAAAGAAAAGATTTTTTAGGGTTAGAGATGAGAGAAGAGATTTTTTACCACAGAGAACATCCGCCGTGGCGGACGCACAGAGAAGAGAATTTTTAGGGTAAGAGATGAGAGAAAAGAACAAAGATATTAAGTGAAAAGATGAAATTTTAGTGTATTTTAAAAGAAATAAGCAGAAAAACAGGGATAATTGAATATATTACTATTAGATACGTCTTCAAAAAAGATTGAATTTGCCTATAACCAAAAGGGCGATTTTATTATATTGAAGACTCTCGAAGAGGAAAAAAACGCCGATGACCTCGTCTATGAAATCAAGAAAGAATTTGACGGGCACGGGTTTAGCTTTCAGGAGATTGACTATGTGGGGCTGTCGAACGGCCCGGGTTCTTTCACCGGATTACGGATTGGTTCGGCTGTTGCAAAGGGAATTTGCATAGGAAGCAGCGCAAAGTTAATAGAAGTAAGTTCGCTTGATTTAATAGCTGTGAAATTTAAAGAGAATGTCAGGGTTACGGATGAATTTGTAACACCTATG
>Ga0194061_1002299_pt1 | contig 10517 bp, 13 predicted proteins | sample SepL2221m_MetaG_FD_163423 | JGI IMG/M metagenome (GOLD analysis project Ga0194061, IMG submission 163423) | Anoxic zone freshwater microbial communities from boreal shield lake in IISD Experimental Lakes Area, Ontario, Canada - Sep2016-L224-21m | ecosystem: Environmental > Aquatic > Freshwater >...
CAACCTGATCAAGCTTCATTCCAACCTCGGATGAAACCACGGTCGCGCCAGTAAGGATGGCAATATCTTGCAACATAGCCTTTCGACGATCTCCAAATCCAGGTGCCTTAACGGCAGCAGAAGTGAAAACTCCGCGCATCTTGTTTACAACAAGAGTTGAGAGCGCCTCACCCTCGATGTCTTCAGCAATGATCAAAAGTGGCTTACTTGCCTGAGCAATCTTTTCCAAAATTGGAAGAAGTTCACTAAGAGCCGAAATCTTATTTCCACTAATCAAGACATAAGCATCTTCAAGAATGGTCTCCATACGATCTTGATCTGTGACGAAGTATGGAGAGATATAACCCTTGTCGAACTGCATTCCCTCGGTGAATTCAAGTTCTAATCCCGTAGTTGATGATTCTTCAACGGTGATAACTCCATCTTTGCCGACCTTGTCCATTGCTTCAGCAATGAGGTCACCGATGGCGCGATCTTGTGCTGAAATTGTTGCAACGTCGGCAATCTGCGACTTGTCTTTTACGACAGTTGCGTTCTCGCGAAGACGATCGGTAATTGCAATGACCGCAGCTTCGATTCCAGCTTTAATGTCCATTGGCTGTGCGCCGGCAGCAAGGTTGCGAAGACCTTCCTTCACCATTGCCTGAGCCAAAACGGTTGCTGTGGTTGTTCCATCGCCGGCTACGTCGTTGGTCTTGGTTGCCACTTCCTTCACCAATTGCGCGCCCATATTTTCAACTGCGTCGGAGAGATCAATCTCTCGAGCAATTGTGACGCCGTCATTGGTGATAGTTGGTGCGCCAAATGATTTGGAGATAACTACGTTGCGGCCCTTAGGTCCCAAAGTAACCTTTACGGTGTCAGCAAGAATGTTGACACCGCGCTCCATTGCGCGACGAGCTTCCTCGTCGAATTGAAGAATTTTTCCCATTTACTTCTTCTCAATCACAGCAAGAATGTCGCGCGCTGAAAGAACTAAGTACTCCTCATTGTTGTACTTAACTTCAGTTCCGCCGTACTTGCTGTACAAAACAACATCGCCAACTTTGACATCCATAGGGACACGAACTCCATCATCAAAGCGTCCGGGACCAACAGCAATAACTGTTCCCTCTTGTGGCTTCTCAGTTGCAGTGTCTGGAATTACAAGACCTGATGCAGTGGTCTTCTCGGCTTCAATAGCCTTAACAACAATGCGATCCTCTAGTGGCTTAATGGCAACGGCCATTTGTTGACTCCTTCTTTAGGTATCTAACGATTGATGGAACTTCCCTCATAGGGCGGCGAACCTTCGGTTAGCAGACTCGACCCTTGAGTGCTAACGCCAAGCCTAGAAGGGTCGTTCCCTGTGGTCAATTTGGCGGGCTAGATCGGCCGACAGACCGATCTCAGCCAGGGTTCAAGGCGGGAGAAGATAAAGGTCCCAGAATTAAAGAATCCCATCATCGCGGCATGGATCTCGCGACTTTTTGAATCGATCCGATAACCATTTATCCGCAGGAAAGTATCGGTAACGGCAAAAGCCACTCGCTTGTTTCCATCAAGAAAGGGATGGTTCATGGTCAAACTCTCTAATAGCGCCGTCGTCTCCTCGATGACGTCCGCGTAATAGCCTGTCTGTGGGCGAAAAAGAGCAGACTCAAGTGCCCCCATGTCTCGAACCCCGTCGCTTCCCCCATATTTGCGTATAAGGATTGCATGAAGCGCCAGCGCATCGGCCAATGTTAAATACTGGACTTCAAGACTCACTTGGCAAGTTCTTGATACAGAGCGTCAAACTCGTCCAAACTCATTCCAAATGCCTCAAGAACGTGTGCTCGTGGACGCTGCGACTGGGTTCTCTCCAAATACTGGCTCAGCGCGTCTTCGAGCAGGGACTGGAATTGGCGCCCTTCTGCCTGGGCGGCGGCTCGGGCAGCTTCCAAAATCGCTGGATCGGCTTGCGAAGAAAACTTCTTCCGGGCGATAGTCATGTCATTCTCCAGTTCCATCTTGATAGATCAAGATATTACCAGATGACCCTCAATTGGGGCTACAAACTGACCGTGGTCCCAGAATAGCTAGATCCGGCGAGGAAGTAATTCTCAACTGGGTATCGCATACCATTATTTATGTACATTTAGCACTCATTAATGTACATTGTGCTTATGTCTACGATCTCCTTAAGTGATGCCAGACGGGACCTCCCCACACTGATCAATCAAGCTCAAGATGGGGCGATTACCATCTCGCGTCACGGCGCACCGGCCGCTGTCCTCATAAGTCCTTCGCGATACGAAGAGCTCATGAACTCGCTGGAGGACCTTGAAGATTTGCGAGCAATTGATGAGGCCATGAAAGATCCAGCTCCGAATATTCCATGGGAACTGGTCAAGCAAGAACTCGGATTGGCGTGAGTCGATACATCGTCGAATATCGCCCAGCGGCAAAAAAAACCTTAGAAAAGATTTCGCGAACCGATCAATTACGAATATACGCCGCAGTCGAACTCCTTCAAGATGATCCCCGACCACCAGCGTCATTAAAGATCAAAGGCACAGACTATTTCCGGGTAAGAGTTGGAAATTATCGAATACTTTATTCAATCGAAAATCAAAAACTACTTGTGCTTATCATTGACATCGGCCATCGTCGCGAAATTTATCGGACGGTGAAGTAAAAAGTATTCGAGAGGTCCGTCTTTCGACATCCTGTTACAACGCGACAGTGGTCACGGACAAACTAGAACTAGCTTGAGCATCTATGCGACTGGGTGGCCTACCAGCGGCGACCATCAATGAGCCGAGGGCGGCAACCATTGCCCCGTTATCAGTGCATAGCCCAGGGGCTGGAATTCGAAGCCGAATTTTCGCCTTATCGCAACGGTCCTGAGCAAGGGTGCGCAGCCGTGAATTCGCGGCTACGCCGCCTGCAATAACAAGTGAATCAATTCCTGTTTGCCGGCACGCGGCAAGCGCCTTGAGAAGCAATACATCAACGACCGCCTCCTGAAAAGAGGCCGCAACATCGGCCCTGTTGTACTGCGGAGTGGATTCCAAATACCGTGCAACGGCTGTCTTAAGTCCCGAGAACGAAAAATCGAAGGGTCTGGTTTGCCAATCACTGGATTGTGTAAGTCCTCGCGGAAAATTAATCGCTGAAGGTTTTCCGATAACTGCCTCTCGATCTACCGCCGGGCCGCCAGGAAATCCAAGTCCCATGATTCGAGCAATTTTGTCGAAGGCCTCCCCCGCAGCATCATCCATACTTTCGCCGAGTTTTATTATCGATGAAGTGATGTCATCGACTTGAAGCAGTGAAGAATGCCCACCGCTAACAAGCAATGCGATTGTTGGTTCGACAGGAAGTTCGTGAGTAAGCAAATCGACGGAGACGTGAGCTGCAAGATGGTTAACCGCATAAAAAGGTTTGTCCAAACCCAGCGCCAACCCACTTGCCGATGCAACGCCAACTAGAAGAGCACCAACTAGTCCCGGTCCTCCCGTAACCGCAATCGCGTCAAGATCTTTTAAAGAAATCTGAGATTGTTTTAGCGCTGCTTCAATAACTGGGCCAATTGATTCCAAATGTGCGCGGCTGGCAATCTCTGGTACGACTCCGCCAAATCGCGCATGCTCCTCAACGCTAGATGCGATGACATTGGCCAGCAGAGTTCGCCCACGCACAATGCCCACTGCAGTTTCATCACACGAGGTTTCAATTCCTAGTACCAACGGTTCGGGTTTCATGAGAGATCCTTCTTCATGACCACGGCTCGAACTCCTGCGGAGTAGTAGTTATTACGATGTGAAATAGGTTCAAAACCCTCGGATAAATACAAAGGACTTGCTTCATCATTTCCTTCTCTGACTTCCAAAAAAATAGAAGAAGATTTACGCTCCAGTGACCATGCAATTAACTTACGTAGTAGAGACCGACCAATACCCTGTCGACGAACCTCTTCACTCACGGTGAGTGTTAGGACTTCAGCATCCAAACCTTCACTAGGCGCAAAAACTCCCGCGTAACCGACAACTCTATTTAATTCATCCAGTGCTACTAGGTAAAGTCGGTTCTTGGGGACACTCGCTAATTCTTCTTTAAATTGGCCAACAGACCACGCGTCATTTCTATAGATTTCGCGTTCCATAGAAACGACAACGGGAAGATCCAGCAAGTTCATCTCTCTCAAAGTGAATGTCATGAAACGCGCTCGTTTGTCGGGACTGCATCTGGTCGGCGCAGATACATTGGAGAGTCAATCCAATTGTGTGGGCTTTCACTTATGCGAACCATCGCCACCAAATCAGGAAATAATATGTCCGAGTTTGAACCGATTCCATATTTGACGGCACCCTCACCAAAAATGGGTAGAGCGCTCCGAGAAAGTTCCAACGGAAATTCCACGGCTGGGTCGCCTACTCGCTTTCCATTTTCGTATTTGGCCCAATAGACCTCTTTGCGTCGGGCATCGGTAGCAACAATAAAATCGTTTTCCTCGACCACTAGCGCCGCGAGTGCATCAAGAGAACAAATCCCGATCACGCCAATCGTTCTAGCTAAAGCAAAACTGCGAGCAAATGCGATGCCAACGCGTAGTCCCGTATATGGTCCGGGCCCCATACCTACAACTACCTGATCAATCGCATTCTGAACACCTAAAGCCTGCTGGACGAGAGATGGGAGAGCATCACCGTGGGCGGTAGCACCGTCTCGACTCCCATGCCAAAGAAGTGCTCCTGCATCAACTATTGCAACTGAAGTACGTGATGTGGATGTATCGATAGCCAAAGAGATTGTCACAGAGTGAAGCCGATCCAACGATTCCCAATTCCTACGGCAGAAACTTTACGTATTTCTGATTCACGATCAATTGTTATTTCTAGGCGCTCATCGGAAAGTCGTGATGCGGCCCCACCCCATTCAACAACGGTGATTGCGCTCTCGCGCTCCGTATCTAGATCTAGATCGTCGAGGGAAAGACTTGGGTTTTCAGAATCCAATAGGCGATACGCATCCATGTGAATCATGGTGATGGGTCCCTGATGGACTCGCGAGATAACAAAGGTGGGGGAGGTAATTCCTTCAATTCCGAGTGAGGCACCGATGCCTTGAGTCAGAAGAGTTTTACCTGCGCCCAGTGGACCATTGAGCAATACCAGATCTCCGATCCGAAGTTGGGCGCCAATGCGTTTACCCAATTCGTACATTTCATCCGGGCTCGCAATCTCAATCATGATGTACCAAGTTTAGTAGGAAGGGCGGGATTAAAAAGAATGGAGGCCTGGTTTCCCAGACCTCCATTCAATCGAGTTACTTATTATTGATAGAACTTCATCAACGGAGCGTTGAAGAGAGGATCCGTAGTCAGGTTCTTTGCCTTCCGAATCAGAGTCGCAGTTGCGGCTCCTGACAAGAACTTTCCCGTTGTACCCGCCGCGACAAGTTGTTTCGCCACAACCAAATACTGATCAACGGTGAAGTTGCAGTGATTGGTTCCCGATGCTGCAGGGGTCGACGTAATCGGCGCACCTGTTGTTGCGTCGAATGTGGTGTACGCAGCAGGAGTCGTATTCCAGATAGAAAGCAACTTCTTCTGTGGAGAGACATAGGACTTCGTCTTCTTGTAAACGGCTACCGCTGCGGCTTTCTCCGCTGCGTATTGCTTGGCGTAAGCCTCGGCAATTCGCATAGATGAACCAGCAGGAGTAATCGGATCGGCAGAGCCCACCATGGTGATCGTTGGAACGTTGATCTTTCCGGCGTTCGCCTGGAGTGAGTTCATTTTCGCAACTGCAGCAGCACTAGCCTTGGCACGCGGAGCGCCAGGATTCAATGGACTGAGTGCACCAAGGAGTGCATCGATCACGGTGTTACCACTAAGAGCTGCATTGAAAACAACTCGTTCATTAGTAACTCGGGCCGCATAGTCGGTCTTGGTATTGTCATAGACCGCGCCGCCTGCCTGAAGTTCTATGTCATGAGTTGCTAGCACTGCGAGTCCACCGGCATTCGCTCCGTTTTCAAGTATCGCAAGCGCTGGGCTCACGGCCAATGGGAAGGTCAATTTCAACGCTCCCGCTGGACCTGAAATGGAATCGAAGTGAGCCGATTGCGTTGGCAAACCAGCCATGAGACCGAGTAGAAGTAACGCGCTTCGTGAAGGAACGCCAGCAGCGGCTAGTGCCTTACCGGTATCACTTGAGGTGTCTGGCCAAGCACCTGAGGAGACCGCGGCTTGTAATTTACCGAGAACAGTAAAGAACTTAACGAGATCCGTCATTGCTTCGCCATAACCTTGCGCGCCTGCAGAATAATTGCCGCCCTTGATCGTTGGATCAAAGAGAACTTTTACTCCCCATAGGAAATCACCAGCTGCAGTGAGTTCGGCGCCAATATTGTCAGCGACGCACATCGGCGCAACTGCATCAACTAGTTCTGGATGAGTTTCTGCAAGGCCTTGCGTGATGAATCCGCCCAAAGACTCGCCCCAAGCAACAACGTGCTTTGTCGTGGGAAATTTCGTCTTGAAGGTGCCGATGAGTTCGACATTGGTAGCAATTGCTGAATCAGCATTCCACCCTTGACGAGCAAAACCGGATCCCGCAATGGCGTATCCGTTGCTAAGAAGGTATGAGATTGCCCCGGTGTTATTTCCTGCTGCAATAGGTCCCGGTTGTGGCGTGTTATTTACGACATAGCCACCATATCCGGGAATCCCGGCAGGAACATTGACGTTAGGGCGGTATCCATGTGAGTAAACGACTACCGTTCCGTTGAAGTTACCTGGAACTTTAATTACATATGGCGCACCATCGCTGGTCACTCCACCACATGTATTGATTGCCAAACCGCCATCGCACGCAGGTGCTGCGTGGGCAGTGGAAGGAATCGCAACGACCATCATTGTTACCAACGTCGTAGCAGAGAGCAGTGAAACCAACCGTGATTTCTTAAATCGCAAAGTACTCATTAGTTAGGTAGCCCCTTCGCTGGCATAGCAGGACGAGAGTATGTTGATTTCACAACCGCACCCGCTGCTGAATCGGTCGTATACATGGTGTAAGTACCGCCGTTTGGCTTTAGATCTCCAGTTGGTCCATATGTTCCAAACCAGTAACCCGCATAACCAACGTGACTCGTCGCTGAGAACATAAGTGGCGTTAAACCTGCGCTAGCGAAGGTTGCGCCCTTCTTTTCAATAGCAGTGATAAGTGACTTACGAGTGAGATTTGGCCCAGCAGCTTTCAGAGCTTGAACCGTGACGAACGCAGTATTCATACCGACGAGAACATTGTTGTCGAAGACAGCACCCTTGTTGTAATTGGTATTGATGTCTTGAAACAACTTGATGTATTCATCGGTTGTGTCCGTCGTCGCTGGCAGAAATGAAGCTCCAGTTGCGTTATAAAGCACGCCAGCAGGAACTCCAAGTGCCTTGATGGTTGTCGCGTCTCCGCCGACAGACCCCAGTACCCACTTAGGCGCGAATTTCATGCCCGCTGCAGTTGCAAGGGCTGCCCCAGTTGCACTTGATACCCCAAATAGGACGACAACTTCGGCACCTGCAGCCGACAACTTTGTAATCCACGTTGCTGGGACACCAGCGACTCCTTGAGATCCACTCGCATAAGGAACTTTTACCGCGAAGTTGAGTCCAGCTTGTTTGAAGCCAGCTAGAGCATCATCACCGAAGTCATCATCCTGATAAAGAAGACCTATCTTTTTATCTGAAAAATTCTCTTTCAGATACTGCGCCATAATTTTTGCTTCTACTATGTAGGAAGGCAACAAAGAGAAAGTTGTCGGAAATAACTTCTTGTTTGCGAATCCGCTGTATCCCGTGTTAACGAAAAGAACAGGAACTCCTCGACGGCCAGGATTTACTGCTGCAGCGACTGCTTTGTTGTTCGCAGTACCAAGCGGAGCCAAAAGTGCGAAGACTTTGTCTTTAAGAATTAATTCATTGGTCTTTGCAACCGCAAGAGTAGGAACATACTGGTCATCTTTTACAACGAGAGTGATCTTCTTTCCACCAACACCCCCGTTGGCGTTCACGTAATCAAAATAGGCCTTCATCGCTGAAGGAACTTTGTTGTAGCCAGGAGATGCGGTACCTGTCATCGGCAGTGTCACACCGAGCTTGATCTCAGTGCTGCTCACACCTACTTCTTGGTGCGGCGAGAGAGCTTGAGCTGGCATCGCTGACAAGGTCAACCCGCTCGTTGCAAGCACAGCAGTGGCTACCAGTAGCCGGCCGCGATTCAATCCAAACATGTAAATCCTTCCATCGAGAGTTGAGTTACCTCGTCTACCGATGAGTAACCTCGTGCAAACTTCTTGCCCGAAATTTGCGCCATTGTTCAACTGGTCCATTGGGCACGAGCAAGACCACCAGAATCAACAACGCACTCACCAACAGTCCAGGTAAGTTCGTGGTCACATTTTCTGAATTGCCTAAGCGACGAGATATCGCGTCGGCAATCTCAGGGGTTGCGACCAGAGTTAGTGCCCCAATAATGACCCCAGAGAGGGTACTTACGCCAGCCAAAACGGCACCCGTTAGCAAGGAAAATGAGAGGGAAAGTGGGAACGCGCTGGGAGAGACAGTACTTATTGTCATCGCCAAGACTCCTCCGGCAAGACCAGCCAAGCCAGAGCTGACAGTAAAGGCTAAGGTCTTCGATTTACCGATGTGAATGCCTGCGAGTTCTGCTGCAACCTCATTTCCTCGCACTGCTCGCCAGGTACGCCCGTATCGCGAGCGCAGAATATTCTGGAGCCACCAGATGGCGATGAGCGCCGCCAGTGCGGCAATCCAGAAATACCACTTGTATTGCGTGAAATCGGCACCTAGTCGAGCAGGAGGGGCGCCCACATCAAAGAGCAGACCTTGTTCCCCACCCAGGATCGGGAACTGGTTAGCGATCGACGGCAAACCAACAGCCAGGGCCAGAGTTGTTCCAGCAAGGTATGGACCCGACAGGCGAGCGGCGGCGGTCCCTAGAACAGCGCCCGCGGCGGCTGCTGCTAAAACCGCAATTGAAAAGCAGATCCAGATTGGCAAACCCAAATGCTCATGGGACAGAGCGGCCGCGTATCCACCGATTGCCAACATCGCACCGTGTCCCAAAGAAACTTGGCCTGAGTAGCCGGTTAGAAGAATTATCGAAGAAATCGCGATGACGTACATAGCCAGCGTTGCGCCTTGATAAACACGCAATTCATCGACTCTATTTCCTAATAGGAATAGTGCCACACCAAGCACAATGAAAAAAAGCAATCGAGTGAAATTTGTACTTTTAATCCTTGGCATTTTATGCACGTCGCCCTCGCTTCATTCCAATGATGCCTTGTGGGCGAACCAATAAAACGATGATGAGTAGCACGAACGCAGTAATGAAGACGAGGGAACCGCTTATGTAAGTCAAAACAAAGGCGAGTACCAGTCCAAGGAGTAGGCCGCCTAACACAGCACCCAACAGACTTTCTAGTCCGCCAATCACGGCCGCAATAAATCCAAAAACTAAGAGCAAACTAAAATCGAGAGAATCTGGTGAAAGCGCACCTGTGCCGTTTGGAGTCTGCAACATTCCTGCAGCCGCACCTGCAGCACCTGCGATTGCCCAACCCAAAGTTCTTATGCGATCGACCTTCACTCCGGCAAGGCGGGCGATCTCTGGCGAAAATGCAGAAGCACGTAGCGAGAGTCCAATATTTGTTTTTGAAAATAGTATCGAGAGCGCCAACATCAAGATCATCGCCGCGCAAACGATGACGAGTTTAAGCGGAGAAAAAGCCAGTGTGTGCCCCGAAATTGTGTAACCGATATTTGAAACTGGCGGTCGAATGCTCACATCGGCGTTGCCAACAAATAAACCTAAACCTGCCCTTATCAATCCAAGAAGACCCAGAGTTGCGATAATTGGAGCGACACCTGCAATAGGACCATGTGAAACGCGACGAAAGAGCGTGCGCATAAATACCGAATCAACTACCGCAGCAATTCCGGCCCCCGCAATCATCGCAATGAGAAGCGCCAACCAAAAAGAATGAAATCGCTGAATGCACTCGTAGCCAATATAGGTAGAAAGTAGCGCCATACCAGCCTGGGCGAAATTGACAACGCGAGTGCTTCGCCAAACCAAAACAAGAGCAATGGCCATCAGGGAATAAATAGCACCCGAAGTTACTCCGATGAGCACGGTGTTTATGAATTGATACATAGTCAGTGGCTCATTTCAGTAGCCCAAGTAGGCCGCACGTACCTGCGGATCGGCAATTAGGGATTTCGCTGGACCGCTGGCGGCAATGCTTCCGAGGTTAAGGACAATTCCTATGTCCGCAACTTTCAATGCGCTCATTGCATTCTGCTCCACCAAAATAACGGTAAGTCCCATAGTGGTCGTGAGGTCGCGAATATTTTGGAAAATTTGCGCCACCATCAAAGGCGCCAAACCCAACGAGGGTTCATCCAAAAGTAGCAGTTCGGGTTGCGACATCAATGCGCGACAAATCGCCAACATCTGACGCTCTCC
>Ga0194061_1002300_pt1 | contig 10511 bp, 10 predicted proteins | sample SepL2221m_MetaG_FD_163423 | JGI IMG/M metagenome (GOLD analysis project Ga0194061, IMG submission 163423) | Anoxic zone freshwater microbial communities from boreal shield lake in IISD Experimental Lakes Area, Ontario, Canada - Sep2016-L224-21m | ecosystem: Environmental > Aquatic > Freshwater >...
GGGCAAGAGTAGAAGCAAAATCTTCGCGCACATTCATGATTTTTTCTTGCGCCTGTAGTTTTACCTGCTGCTTTACCAAGGTTTGCAGTGTCTGGTGATGGCGATCGCTTAAAAATCCAGTCAAAATCAAGGCAAATACAGTCACCAATCGATTCACAACCATTGAAGCGTGAATTTCGCCATTGGTGGGAATCCAAATATTCGATAAGGTTAAAATTACCGCAACTAAGACGATTTGAAATATGGCAGTACGGCTCAATCGAGAATTAGCGATCAAGATCGGACTGACGTAGAGATAGCCCATTACATAGTCTGGCGGAGTGGAAAATTCTAAAACAAACACTATCGCAAATAGCCCCGCAATTATCCAGAAGAAGGGTGATCGCCAAATTGGTTCTAAATGTCTCATATTTTTAAAAAGGCGATCGCATTGGCAACTGCATCAAGGTAAGCATCAAACTCCATTCCATGCGCCTTAGCAAACAACCTCAGCGTATCCGCCTTAGTGCTACCCTCACCCTTCTCAATGCGACTGACTTGGCGATCTGACAAACCGATAATGTCTGACTGACGCAGCTTATATTTTTTGCGTAAAGTCGCGATCGCCTTGCCAAACACTTGATCGTGAGTTGACTTGAGAGCATCAAACTTTTGCTTCCATTTAGGATCGGTTACATAATGGAAAGCATCAAGATCGAGATGAATATCTGCACTTTCCCAATAAAGGTAACTACCATTATTAGCGATCTCAAAATTGCTGCGTTCATTGATGGGAATACGCTTTAAAGCTGGTAGCGAAGAAAAAGAAACTTCAAATTTTTCCATGCCGCAACTAAACACTAGTAATTGATCGCCAATCACCATTGCTTCAGCAATTAATTGTTCCTGCGCTCCCATAGCCCAAGCATTAATTACTCTTTGGGGTAGCTCAGAAGTAGCATGAACGAGAGTATTTCGCATAACACGTAAATTTGCGCGATCGAACATTTGTGGCAACCACTTAGAATCGACATCTTCTCTGATAAACAGCGCTCGTAAATGATGCTTTTGATTTGCATTTCGCACAATATCAGCGATTTCTGGTAATCCTGTCGCTGAAGTTAGCACAAACAAGTTTAAAGCAGTGTCTAAGCCCTTTACATCAGATGAATGTAAAACCTGCACTGACTTAGAGCGTAATGTAAAGTGTTCATTTTCTTGATCTTGAACCAAAACAGTCATTGTCTGTTTGCAGGACATTACTGATCCTCCTTGATACATACTTTTTGCTCCCATTCGTCCAGAAGCTTAGAACGATTTTCTAAAACTAACTTTAAAAGTTGCTTTTTATCCTTACTTGATATATCAGGATTGCGTGGATATTTAGCCGTATAAATCAATCCATTTTCCTTGCTACTTTGCAGAATATCGATACGGATCTCCCATTCACCTGACTTGATAGCAGCATGAAAGTGAGGTGGTTTATGATCGTGAGAATAAAAGAAAAGATCTAAACCGTCTATCTTAAAGGCTTGAACCTTACCCAAGTCCTGACCTAACTTTGTTTTACAAGATAACTAAACATGACTATAGATCGTGTCAGACATTTTGTCAATCATATTTGAAAATAAAATGTCTGTTTTTTGTTGGAGTCAAAAAATCATGATACTTGTATAAATATGCGATCGCCCACTAAACACCATCTAAACGCAGTCTAAACGGTTAAATCTTTACCAAGCTTAGAACCTAGATATCAGTATGCAAGAGCGTTCTAAACGCAAAGATATACCTTGTCAAGCGGAGAAAATGGATCGATGATTTGACTGTTAGGAATGGGTTCCTGACGGTTTAATGACTTAGAATCGACTCAAAAGGAAAATCTCCACCATGCTACAGGGATGGATACAAATTGGACTGACATTAGTGCTGATTGTGGCGATCGCCCCGATCTTTGGTAGCTACATCGCACGAGTGTTTCTAGGACAAAAGACAATATTGGACTCGGTTTTAAATCCATTTGAGAGGTTGATTTTTAACCTCAGTGGCGTTAATCCCGAAACGCAGATGACGGGATGGCAATATGCTCGCGCTGTCTTTTACAGTAGTTTAGCCATGTCAATACTGGTATTCTCGCTGATTATGTTTCAGGGAGCGTTACCGTTCAACCCAACGGCTCTGAGCGCCCCAACTTGGGATACAGCGCTCCATACCACGATTTCATTTATTACGAATACCGATCAACAGCATTATTCAGGTGAAACCACGCTTAGTTATGCTTCGCAGACGCTGGGACTTGGCTTCATGTTTTTTACCTCCGCAGCAACTGGGCTTGCCGTGGGAATCGCATTTATTCGCGGGTTAACTGGTAGGTCGCTAGGTAATTTCTACGTCGATCTAACCAAATCAATTACTCGCATTCTCTTACCAATCAGTATTATCGGCACGATCGCCTTTATTGCCGCAGGTGTTCCTGAGACATTAGCGGGACCAGTGGTTATCCCGACTTTAGAAGATCCGAATCTTAGTCAGGCGATCGCGCTTGGACCAGTCGCTCATTTCGAGTTCATCAAACAACTTGGTGAAAACGGTGGTGGCTTTTTCGCGATTAACTCCGCCCATCCCTTTGAGAATCCCAGTGGTTTCTCTAATCTGCTTCAGATTTTGGCGATGATTTCTATTCCTACGGCGCTAATTCATACTTATGGAATCATCGCTAATAACCGCAAACAAGCTTGGTTATTGTTTGGCATGGTCTTCATTCTCTATGTTGTTTTTATTATCGTTGCAGGGATTGGAGAATATCAAGGCAATCCCCTTGTAAATACTTTGCTCGGTTCGCAAAGTCCAAATCTTGAAGGTAAAGAAGTAAGATTTGGTTGGGCGCAGTCTGCATTATTTGCTGCAACCACCACAGGAACGATGACAGGTGCAGTCAATTCCATGCATGACTCCCTTATGCCCAACGGTGGTTTTGTCACTCTATCAAATATGTTTCTGCAAATCATTTGGGGCGGACAAGGAACGGGAACCGCCTATCTGTTTGCCTACTCGATTTTGGCGGTATTTGTCACAGGTTTAATGGTTGGTAGAACCCCAGAATTTCTAGGTCGCAAGATTGAGAAAAATGAAGTGGTCTTAACCAGTTTCTTGATTCTACTCGTTCACCCAATTGTGATTCTCATTCCTGCGGCGATCGCTTTGGCGTTCCCCGATCAATTAGCAGGTATCAGTAACTCTGGATTTCACGGCATTTCTCAAGTTGTTTACGAATATGCCTCGGCTGCGGCAAATAATGGTTCTGGCTTTGAAGGTTTAGCCGATAGCCAACCTGCCGCAACAGGACTCTGGTGGAACCTCAGTACCTGCTTTAGTTTGTTGGGTGGTCGTTTTGTACCGATTACTGCCTTGCTGTTATTAGCCGATGGAATGTCGCGTAAGCAGCCAGTTGCCATGACTACAGGTACTCTTCGCACTGATACGGTTCTATTTACCTCTGTCACCGCAGGCGTGATCTTGGTGATGGGCGCATTAACTTTCTTCCCCGTGCTTGCATTAGGTCCCATTGCCGAAGCATTTCTAATCGCTAGAGGCGGCTAAAATCCATTAAATTTATGAACAACAATACAAGCAGTAATTTGTCCTCTCAAAAGAAACGCGAACTTGGCAGCACTCGCGAGTCGCGTAGACACACCCCTAAAGTGTCAATGGATGGAATGTTTCAACGCGCTGTTCGGGATGCCTTTGTCAAACTCGATCCCCGCATTGCTGTCCGTAATCCTGTCATGTTTATGGTTTGGGTCGGTACGATTGTTACTTTGCTAGTTACGATCGATCCTAACTTATTTGGAACCGTGGAAGCCGATGTCAATCAGCAGCGCACTCTCAATGGTTTGATTACCGTAATTCTCTTTTTTACAGTATTATTCGCCAACTTTGCGGAGGCGATCGCTGAGGGACGCGGTAAAGCCCAAGCAGACTCATTACGCACTACGCGATCGGATACGATCGCCCGAAAAGTCTTGCCTGATGGTTCAATTCAAGAAACCAGTTCCACAGAATTGCGCCGTGGCGACTTGGTAAAAGTGAGAATCGGCGAACTAGTTCCTTCTGATGGTGAAGTAATTGCTGGCCTAGCTTCAGTCGATGAATCCGCAATTACAGGTGAATCTGCTCCAGTTCTCAAACAACCAGGCACAGATATTTCCAGTTCGGTTACAGGTGGAACTCGCGTAGTTTCCGATGAATTGACAATCAAGATTTCGGCCGATCCTGGGCAAGGATTTATCGATCGCATGATCGCCCTTGTGGAAGGAGCCGAACGCTCGAAAACACCTAATGAAATTGCTTTAACGGTGCTTTTGACCGTACTAACACAGGTCTTTTTAATCGTCGTGGCTACGATGACCCCGATCGCTAATTATGTAAATACTCCCACAACCATCGCGATTTTAATCTCCTTATTAGTGGCGCTAATTCCCACTACGATTGGCGGTTTATTGAGTGCGATCGGCATTGCGGGTATGGATCGGGTCGCACAGTTTAATGTGATTGCCACCTCTGGTCGCGCCGTTGAAGCTTGTGGTGACATCAACACATTGGTTCTCGACAAGACTGGCACGATTACTCTCGGCAATCGCTTAGCCGAAGAGTTTATCCCTGTCAATGGTCATAGCCTCGCTGAGGTCGCCACTGTCGCGCTTGCCGCCAGTATCTTTGATGAAACTCCCGAAGGACGCTCCATCGTGCAGTTAGCTGAACAATCGGGAGCCGTGATTAAATTCGATCGCGACCAAGCTAAAGGTGTTGACTTCTCAGCGCGTACCCGCATGAGTGGCACTGATTTACCCGATAATATTGAAGTTCGTAAAGGAGCCATTGATTCAATCAGAGGTTTTGTGCGATCGCGATCGGGTGAAATCCCACCAGAATTTGAAGCTGCTTATGAGAAAGTCTCTAAGCTGGGCGGAACTCCTTTGGGCTTGAGTTTAGGTGGTGATTTGCATGGTGTGATCTATCTCAAAGATATTGTCAAACCAGGTTTACGCGAACGATTCGATCAACTAAGGCGGATGGGTGTTCGGACGATTATGCTTACAGGCGACAACCAAATTACGGCTTCTGTAATTGCTGAAGAAGCAGGTGTCGATGATTTTATCGCCGAGGCAACTCCCGAAGATAAAATCGAAGTAATTCGCAGTGAACAGGCTCAAGGTAAATTAGTTGCAATGACTGGTGACGGCACGAATGACGCTCCTGCGTTGGCTCAAGCAAATGTCGGTGTCGCAATGAACTCAGGTACTCAAGCCGCTAAAGAAGCAGCCAATATGGTGGATTTGGATAGCGATCCGACTAAGTTAATTGATCTTGTAGCGATCGGTAAGCAATTGTTGATTACTCGTGGAGCCTTAACGACTTTTTCCATCGCTAACGACATCGCCAAATACTTCGCGATCATTCCTACAATCTTTGCTGCCGCAGGGATTGGTGCGCTGAATGTGATGGGGTTAAAAAGCCCTCAATCAGCAATTCTCTCGGCACTGATTTATAATGCCTTAATCATTCCTGCGCTCATTCCCCTTGCGTTAAAAGGAGTGAAATTCCGACCTCTAACCGCCGATCAACTCTTGCAAAGAAATATTTTGCTTTATGGACTGGGTGGTGTAATTGCGCCATTTATTGCAATTAAATTTATTGACATTCTATTACCCACCATTTGAATACGGATTAACATGAAAAAAATTCTCTCCCACATTTCCAGCGATTTTCCCATCGAAAACCTCAAAGGGATTTGGCAACTCTCAATCAAAAGGAAATATCCCAAATATCTATTTCTCGCTCTCTGCTTTAATTTGATTGTCGCTCCCGCCGTCTATGCAGCCAATGCTGATAGCTTTTCGCGCACTCAAGCTTATGCATTAGGACTACTAGGAATCGTCACAGTCGCCTTCTCGATTTATCTATTTGTCGTCATGTTTCAACCTGAAAAATTTTAAGTCAATTACGAATTACGAATTATCAATTACGAATTATCAATCAACAATTATGAACGAAATCATCAAAGCCATCCGCGCCACCCTAGTTCTTTGGGTACTTGTTGCCGTGATTTATCCTGCGGGAGCGATCGCGATCGCGCAATTACCATTTCTCTCCAATCAAGCCAATGGCAGCCTAATCCTTAATGCTCAAGGACAAATAGTCGGTTCAGCGCTGATTGGACAACCATTTACTAGCGACAAATATTTCAACAGTCGCCCCAGTACCTCTAGCTATAGTACTGCTGCCCCCAAAAATGACACTACTGGCATTCTCAAAACAGGCGTTTCAGGAGCTAGTAACTTAGCGCCTAGCAACCCCGCACTTTTAGATCGCATCAAAGGCAAATCCGATCCCGATCCTAGTAAGGCGATCGCTGGAGATTTACCAAGACTACAAACAGCAGGAATTAAGCCCACCGCCGATTTAGTTTATACTTCAGGCTCTAGTCTCGATCCTCATATCACCCCTGAAGCTGCGAAAGCTCAAATCCAAAAAGTAGCTCTAGCTCGCAAAGTTGAACCTAGCAAGCTGGAAACATTAATTCAACAAAATACTGATGGACGTTTTCTAGGCATCTTTGGTGAAGATGGCGTAAATGTCTTGAAGTTAAACTTAGCGATCGATGCGATATCAAAGGCTTAGAATAAGAAACGTAGGGGCGGGCAATTTATGAATTGCCCTTACCATTACATTTCTTTGCGTGATTTTTAAAAATATTGCAGCCTCAAATATGCCATACAACAATTACAAAAAAATTGATGAAGTACTAGGTGACTTTGAAGTTAGCTATGCTGAGCAGAACTTTATCCAAATATCTGAGACAGAAGTTCCTACATACTTTGCATCTGAGATTGAATTGACTCTGCGAGAAGGCGTATATAAAAATTCAGAATATGCCCTTTGCGAAACCTTAATTTATCCCACACTTAGAGAAGTATGGAAACTCTATAAAAACGATTTGTTACTCTGGAGTCATCAGCCCCTTAACTATGATGAAAATCTATGCGGTATTCCTGACTACATGGTGGCAAAGCGATCGCCTATGGGGAAAATCTTTCTCGAAAATCCATTTTTGATTATCGTTGAAGCTAAAAAAGATAACTTTGAAGAAGGCTGGGCGCAGTGTATTGCGGAAATGATTGCTGCCCAAAAGATCAACCAGAGAATGAATGAAAGGCACAATCCAACATCTACGCCGATCTTTGGCATTGTATCTACTGGTGTGATTTGGGAATTTGCCATACTTGATGAAAATCTGGGTAAGAAACATTTTATAAAAGAGATTCCCATTTATACAATCCAAAACCTAAAACTATTATTCGCTGCACTAAGATATCTATTTGAACAGTCCAAACTACAGTTAGAGAATGTTCCCTCATCATGATTAGACCTCATCGGCGCGGTAAGCATAAAATATTTATTGGCATGAGTCCAGGAGTCGGTAAAACCTATCGGATGCTGGAGGAAGGGCATCGACTACGTTCTGAAGGGATTGATGTGGTGATTGGTTTATTAGAAACCCATAATCGCGTAGAAACTGTGGAGAAAGCGATCGGATTAGAACTAGTTCCCCGTCAACAGATTAGCTGTGAATCTGTCATCTTAACAGAAATGGATACGGACGCAATTCTTAAACGTCAGCCGCAACTTGCCCTAGTGGATGAACTAGCGCATACTAATGTTCCTAATGCAGTCCGTGAGAAACGATATCAGGATGTAGAAGTTCTACTTGAAGCAGGAATTGATGTCTATTCCACCGTGAATATTCAGCATATTGAAAGTCTCAATGACACAGTGGCAAAAATTACAGGCGTAATCGTGCGCGAACGGATACCCGATCGCGTTTTAGAAGCTGCCGATGAAATTGTAGTTGTCGATGTTACGCCTGAAACCCTGCAAGAACGACTGCGCGACGGCAAAATTTATGCTCCTGAAAAGATTGATCAATCTCTGAATAACTTTTTTCAGCGTCGCCATTTAATTGCCTTACGAGAGTTAGCGCTACGAGAAATTGCTGACAATATCGAAGATGATCTTGAAGCTCACGATCGCTCAGGTTCTGCTACAAGTCTTGTTTGTAATATCCATGAAAGGGTTTTAGTTTGTGTTTCCACCTATCCCAATTCACTCCAATTACTGCGAAGAGGGGCGCGAATTGCAGGATATATGCACGCTCAACTCTATGTTCTATTTGTGGATCATCCCGATCGCTTTTTGACTAAAACTGAAAGCTTACATATTGAGACTTGTGAGCGACTCTGTAAAGATTTTGAAGGCACTTTTATTCGGGTGCGCGATAGTAATGCTTTACAGGCGATCGTGCAAACGGCACAAAACTATCGGATTACGCAGATCGTTATGGGTGAAAGTCAGAAATCTCGTTGGCAGATTTTATTTAAGGGATCGCTCACTCAACGAATTTTAAGGCTCCTCAAAAATGTTGATATTCACATTATATCTACGAGTAAGATTCAAAAGTGATCGCTAACAGTCACTTGAAGGCGGCGATACATCTTGATATTTGCGCTTGCTCCCAATCAACATCATCTGTAATTGCCTTAGAAAAATCGCAATTCACTAGTATGGCGCTGTGAAACGAGGCTTGAGTGAGATCAGCGTGATTAAAATTTGTGCCAACCCTTGTGCGTGAAGCATTTATTGCTAGGCGAAATAAGTAAATACTGCCAAAAATTTGTAATGGCTCGATCGCTAGCAATGTTAGTAAAGCTATAAAAATATTTAATTGCAATAAATTGGCGATCGCATTAAAAGCACCCGATACCAACACTTTAGTGAATGTTGAGCCATAGAAGCCTGATATAAAAGCGGCGACCAGAGAAATGGGAATAGCGGCGAAAACACCTGTTTTACTACTGTTTACAAAATTTCCCGTAAAGCTTCCTGTAAAGCTTCCTGTAAAGGCGATCGCAAAACCAACAGCAAACACAACAATCGCAACCATAGACACAAAAAAAATAGTTTCACGATTAATCTGGGCGATTCCCAAAACTAAAGAGAGCGAAAAAGTAATTACTAAAATTGAGGCGATCGTTGCAGTCCCCGCAAATACGAACGCTATTACAAATGACGTGAAACCAACAATTACACTTTGCCTCTGACTACGCCCCGTTAAGACATTGGCAAAATTTGCCGATTGAAGCTGCGAGTGACTAAAGTTACATCCACGAATATCAGCACCGCTAAAGTTGGCTCCGACAAGATTTTTGCCTTGGAAGGAGCGATCGCGTAAATCTTGATTAATAAAATTGAGATTTTGACTCATAGCGATATTTTATAAGGAAAACCACAAAAATCAGAGAGGAACGCCAAGCGCTCCTCTCTGATTTGGTCGTTTAGATTAACTCAGCCGAGGTTGGTTTGGAAACATGCGGTAATCCCCAACCCAATTTCTCACGCAATACCTTGAAAAATTCACCTTTTTGCAAGCGGATAAATCTAGCAGGATATGGCGATCGCTCAATTTCAAGGCGATATTCTGGATAAACATAACAGCCCGCATTACCATCGACAACCAACACCAAACGATGACGATTTGCGGGAGTGACAACCACTTTTTCAGTATTTGCAAATACTAAAGCCCTTGAAGCCATCGAGTGAGCGCAAATAGGAATTAACTGAAATACAGGAATCCCTGGTTCGATTACGGGACCACCTGCGGACAGTGCATAGGCGGTAGAACCTGTGGGTGTGGAGATAATCACCCCATCCGCCGCAATATCCACTGGCATATGTTGACCTATCTGCACTTCAAAATGACACATGCTGGTCAAAGGTTCACGGTGCAGTACCATTTCATTGAGGGACAGCGCCTCCCACAGCAGTCCTTGGCTATCATAAACCCGCACCGCCATCATCGATCGCTGCTCAACTACATATTGCTTTTCAACAATCTGAGCGATCGCGGCTTCCCATTCAGTTAGATAGATTTCAGTTAAAAAACCGAGATGTCCAGTATTTACATTCAACACTGACAGCCCTAGTGGGGCAATTTGGCGACAGGTAGATAACACAGTGCCATCACCACCTAACGCGACGACAAACATCAGATCGCGATCGAATCCTAATGGTACTAAGCTCTCGATTGGAGTGTGACAAACTGGAGCGTCTGGCTTACCATAGCCCAAAATACCGCCATTTCCAGTTGCTAAAACAGCTTGAATATTGCGCTTTTCTAACCATAACTTCATATCCATCGCTACATTCACAGCGACAGGTTTTGCGTCGTTATAGACAATACCGACCTTTGGCACGCTCAATGACTACCTAGACTATTCAAAAAAATTTGTCTGTTTTGCAATTATAGCCCTTATACCAAAACTAAAAATGGCTATGCCATTTTTAGTTTTGGTACTCCCTTCCCACTAAAAGAATAATGCTAGGCAGTGAGCTTAAAAATGTGTTGTAAAGTTCGCGATATCTGATCTGGATTCATTAAATATTTCAAACTGGACAAAGCCGATTGGATTTGCTCAATA
>Ga0194061_1002301_pt1 | contig 10507 bp, 10 predicted proteins | sample SepL2221m_MetaG_FD_163423 | JGI IMG/M metagenome (GOLD analysis project Ga0194061, IMG submission 163423) | Anoxic zone freshwater microbial communities from boreal shield lake in IISD Experimental Lakes Area, Ontario, Canada - Sep2016-L224-21m | ecosystem: Environmental > Aquatic > Freshwater >...
CGCCATCGTAATCCGTCCCCCCGCCCCCAACTCAACCCGGCCGGTCCCCAAGCCACCCAGTTGCACCCCATTGGGTTCCGCCCCCGGCAAAGTAAACCCGGGGACCAGCGTAGCGAACGGCGTGGGCGTTTGTTTCATAGATTGCTGCAAAATGTAATAACGTTATTCCGTCAGGCGTAACCGCCGTCCGATTTGGGCGGATGCAAGCGCGTGCGCTCCGCCCCAACCGTGGCGATATAACCACTCGCCCGCAAAGCCGCCAACGGGTCGGCAGGCAGCTGGCGCTGGCTGCGATAATCCGCCAGCATGGGCCGGACATCGGTATAGAAAGCACCCCGGACAATTTCTTCGCTGGCCACCAAATCCTCCCGGGCCTGCGCCTGCGCCAGGGCCTTGCGGTCCACCAGACAGGCCTTGAGATACAGTTCCTGCGCGGTGACCACGGTCTGCACCATGGCTTCCATTTTGGGCTTCAGATTGTGGCTCTGGTCAATCATATAGGCGATGGCGGGTGTTTCGCCGGTACGGAAGCGGTGGTTTTCGATCTCATGGAAGATGCGGAACACCTGATACGGGTCAATCGAACCCATGGTCAGGTCGTCATCGGCATATTTCCGGTCGTTAAAGTGGAATCCCCCAAGGCGGTTTTCATCCAGCAACCACGCCACAATTTGTTCGATGTTGGTGGAGGCATAATGGTGCCCGGTGTCCACCAAAACCTTAGCCTGCGGCCCAGCCGCCTGAGCCAGCAGCAACGCCATGCCCCAATCCGCGATATCGGTAGCGTAGAAAGCCGGCTCAAACGGCTTGTACTCCACCAGCAGGGTCATATTGGGGTCCAGCATGCCGTGGGCGGTCTGTAGCGCCTTAGTCAGCAGCCGCTTGCGGGTGGCGATATCGGCCTGGCCGGGATAATTCATCCCATCCGCCAACCACAGCGACACGCTGTCGCTCCCACACGCCCGGGCCAGCGCCACGCTGTCCTGCACATGGGCCAGCGCCTGGGTGCGGATCGCCGGGTCGCGATTCGTCAGACTCCCCCACTTGTAATTCTGCGCCTGAAACAGATTGGGACTCAACGAACCAACCCGCATCCCATGGGCTGCGGCCAACGCCACCACCTGCGCAGGGCTTTGCTGGGGACCCAGATCCCACAGGACATGCAGCGCGATGGTTGGACAGGCCCCGGTCAACCGGTGCACCATTCCCGCATCGGCGAGTTTCTCGGCCAGATTTTGCGCCGCGGCGGGTTGATAAAACTTACCAAACCGCGTGCCGGTATCGGCAAAGCCCCAGGAGGGCAGTTCCACTTTGAAAGCGTCCAAACGGGCGACAAGTTCCGCAGTCAGCAACATGGCAACCTCCACTGGTATAATGGCCATAAAAGTTGCGGTTACTTTAGCATAAGTGGATAAAATATGCACAAGTTGCCCACCTTGGGGTATCCTTAAGTGCATGGATGTCTTGGCCTACAGTTTCCAGATCCAGCCGGTGCTCCCCATGTGGGCTTGGTGGGGGCTGGTGAGTATCGTGCTGCTGGCCACGCTGGCCTCGTTTCACCACCGGCCCGGACGGGTCTGGGCCGGGTGGCGCACCGTGGGAATACTGCTGGGCCTGCGCACCCTGGCGCTGCTGATCTTGCTCCTCACCCTCCTGCAACCTCAAATCCGCTGGGAAACCCGCCAACCGCAGCGCGGCGTGGTGTGGGTCGCAGTAGATAACAGCGGTTCGATGGGCCTGGCCGACCGGCAATATTCCCTGCCGGAAGCGATCACGCTGGCGCCGCTAGTGGGCGTGAAACTTCCGGCGGAATGGGAAGCACTGGGCGAATTACACGACCGGCTGCAACTGCTGGCGGGTTTGTGGGCCAATCTGGCCCAAGGGTCGGGCCCCAAGCCCGAATTGGTCACGCAGGTGAAACAGATCCGCAAACTGCAAACCTCCCCCCTGCTGGCCGAGGTCATCAGGCAAGGCCTCACCCCACTACTGAATCAGATCGAAGCGGCGCTGGCCAATCCGCAAACCAATAACCATGCCAGTATCGCCAGCGCCTTGGATGCCGCGCGGCGGGACACCCAGCAACGCTGGCTGGCAGCCCTGGCCGCACCCGAACACGCCCCACTGGTCAAAACCATCCAAAATAATCTCCAACCACTGGCCCGGCGCGAACTGGTGACCCGCGCCTGGACCTCCGCCCAAACCGACCCGGCCTTTCGCCAGTGGCAGGAACGCTATACCCTGCGCTGGCTGGGCTTTGCCCAGCAACCCACCCTGATTGCCTCCGGTGAAGATGCCCAAGCCGCACCATTCCCAGCCCTGTTCAAAGAATTGGGCACCGCCAGCAATCTCGGCCTGCCACTCGATGAGATTCGACCCTCCGAGGCAGGCGGCATCGCACTGCTCTTTTCCGATGGCCTGCATAATGCTGGCGAAGACCCACTCCCACGGGCACGCCTGCTGGGCAGTCGGCAAATGCCGGTAATCACGCTCCCCGCCGGGTCGGCACTCGCCCGGCCCGATGCCCAGGTCCTATCTCTGACCGGTCCGGAGCGGATGCAGGCCGGTGACACCGTGGAATTGCAAGCCGTGCTCCGCGCTGAGGCGCTGCGCGGGCAACCGCTGAAAATAGTAATCCGGCGCGATGACGTGGTTATCCAACAATTGCCGTGGGTGCCCGATAGCAGTCCCAGCACCTTGCGTCTGCCCGTACGCGATATGCCCACCGGCCAGCGCGATACGCTGCGTTATGAAGTGGAAATCCAGCCCCATCCCAGCGAGGCCAATACCCAGAACAACCGCCGGAGTTGGCTGGTGCGGCTGCAACAGGAACGCTCCGGTATTCTGATCGCCGACCGCTTCGCCCGCTGGGACACCCAAATCCTCACCCACATGCTGCGCCGCCAGAAGACCTATCAGGTCCAGCGGATTTTGTTCTCTCCACTGGAAGTTGTGGGCGTGGCCCGCCCCCAGGCACGGTCCGCAGCACTGGGTACCGGCGTACCGTTGGACGCGGAACAGTGGCCCGCAACCAAACAGGCCTGGTCGCCCTTCGGCCTGATTATTCTCGGCGATCTGACCCCGCAGGAATTGCCCGTGGCCCAACAAGAACAAATTCTCGCACTGGTGCGGGATCAGGGCGCCACGCTGGTAATTCAGGCGGGCCGCGAAGCCATGCCCCAATCCTTCCGCCAGCAACCGTTGGAAGAGTTATTGCCCATCACGCTGGCGGGTCAGGGTGCGGGGTTTCCGGAACTGGCAGCGACGGCAGGATTACAGGTGGTCAATACTCCGATGAGTTTGGACACGCCCTGGGCGCTAACGGAATTGGCCGGCGGCGAAACCGTGCTACCGCGCTGGTACTGGCATCATGACCTGCTGCAACCGCGCCCGGCGGCACAGGTCTGGTGGACCCTCGCCGGCGCCCAGCAACAAATCCAGCCCCCGGCCCTGCTCTGCGCGTGGAACTATGGCACCGGCCGCGTGCTGTATCTGGGCAGTGAACAATTATGGCGCTGGCAAAGTTATGGTGCCACCGAGCGCTTCTGGCAGCAGATCCTGCGCTGGTCGGCCAGTGATGAATTACCCGCCGGTGGGCAATGGGTGCGCTTCGGGGCCACGCCTCTGGAAGCCAACAGCGAACAAACCATCGTCATCACCGCACGGGTGCGCAATCGCGATGCCAGCCCCTTGCTGGGCATCCCGGTGGATGCCGTGCTGAAGCCCGAGACGGGCGCCCTACAACGTGTGCGGCTGGAACCGGTGGCGCAATTACCGGGGTATTATCAGGGGCGGATTAAAACCTTGCCGGCGGGCCACTATCGGCTGACCTTGGCGGGGTCGCAGGTAGAGGAATTGCTGGCGACCGACCCGCAGCGCGGGCGCGATCATCTGCTGATTCAGGTGAATATGGCAAACAGTTCCGAAACCACACCCCAGGCGATCAATACCGACCTACTGAGTAATATCGCCAGCAGTTCCGGCGGGCAGATGCTGCCACTAAGCCGCTTGTCGTGGCTGGCGGACCTCACTCAGAGCCAACAGCGGTTCCTGACCGAAGAACACGCGGCGGGATTCTTTAACGCACCCGAGCAGGGCGCAACAAAAACTGCCCATGCCTTGGTTTGGGCAGTGATCTGTGGGTGTCTGCTGGGTGAATGGTTCCTGCGCCGGCGCAGGGGCATGGTCTAAGTGCTGGGCCAGACCTGCGGGACTTAGCCCGCAGTGGCATCGCCAGCAGCGCCGCTGGGCGGGGCGATACTGCTGAGATCAATCTTCTTGACCGATTCCAGACGGAAGTCAGCGGGTTCGCCGCGGATCAACCACAAGAGCGGCACACCGGTGATGCGGGACGCACGGTCCAACACATCCACGCGGGGCAAACGCCCTTTTTCGTAATAGTTGTACGTCGAGGGGGACAACCCCAAGAGCGTCGCGAAGTGCGACTGGCCGCGGCTGCCGCATACTTGAATGCGTAACTGCCGGAATCGTTCACAAATACCCGAACCATTGTTCGCTACTGACATGGCGACCTCCCGCTTATAAGCAGTGGCAGAAAAAATCCCTCTCCCTGAACAAAATAATTATAGGCAATATATTCGCAAAGACAAAGTGAATTCTTCAGCTTTTCGTTTTTATTCTTGACGCCACGCCCCGACCGTACCGGCCAACGCGGTGACGGCAGTTTCGATACGGAGGACATTGGCGGTCACGATCACCCGTTTAATATCCGCAATCGCGTCCAAATAAGTCCATTCTGCGTCATCCCAGCCCCCTTCCGGCCCAATCAGCGCCGTCAGTGATGCGGTGCGAGGCAACTCGGAAAGGACCTGCCACAGCGGTTGCGCAGCTCGGAATTCCAGCCAAAGTAGCGTGCCATCGGCGGTGGCAATAACTTCGTTAAGTGTTTGTGGTGCAATAACTTCCATCGTCCACAACCGACGACATTGCTTCATGGCAGAAATCACCGTGCGCTGCTGGCGGGAGAGTTTACCCAAGCGTTCGCCGGGTTTCACCACCCCGCGCAGCGTGTCGAGCCAGATCAGCCGATCCACCCCCAGTTGGCAGGCTTGTTCCACCAGCCAATCGGCCCGTTCGCCTTTGGGCATCGCCACGGCGAGGGTCAGTCGGCCCGCAGGCCGGGGCGTATTTTGTGGGGCAGCGGCCAGCACTTCTACGCCGCGACGCTGGACCGTAGTGATCTGAGCGGAGGCAAGACCACCCCGGCCATCGAACAATTCAACTTCGTCACCCACTCCCAGGCGCAGCACCTGACCAATGTGGTGGGCCTCATCGGCCTCTAACCACTGCATACCGGCCTGAAGTTGCGGTTGATAGACGCGTGGAATCATGGGCGTCAATTTAATCGAAACCTACCGAGATACCAACCGTAGTTGCTCAATATGCGTGGGTGTATTACTATTACCCGTAGGCGTAGGATTCATGGTTTTAGCCCCTTGAGGAAACATATGGATATTCGTTCGTACTCATTGCCCGGCGGTATCGGCATATCACATATGCGGGTTTATACCACTCCCGGCCCCGATGGTGTTAATAGCGGTGCGCCCCACTTTCACCTCTTATCAGGCGATATTTACTATGCCCTGACCGGCAGCGGGTTACTGGAACTCATTGATATCAACGGGCCGCAAACCATCGAACTGCATCCCGGCGTGGTCGCTTTCATGCGCCCCGGCGTCATTCACCGTCTGGTGAATCCACTGGGCAATCTCGAAGTGCTCTCCATCATGCAAAATGGCGGCATGGCGGAACGCGGTGATTTCTTCCTGACCTTCCCGCTGGAAATCATGGAACAACCCGGCCAATATAATCAGGCGGTGAAGGTCCCAGACATGGCCTCCGCCCATACCCGTCGGGATTTATCCGTGCGCGGTTTTCTGGAACTGAAAGCGGCATTTCATCATGACCCCGAGTCGGGCAAGGCGCATTTGCGGCGGATGTACAAAGCCGCCATGAAGCTGGCCAGTACCAAAGTCGAAGCCTTTGAATGGAGCCTCAAACACGGCGCCGGTGCCGAGGCCAAGAGTTGCCTGGAAGCCTGCCACTTCATCCGCGCCGGCGAGGTGAGTTATCTGGAAAAAAATATCGGCTCAGTGAGTCCCTGTAACGACCCCAACGGCCGCCCCGGCATGGGCGGGGTTCTGCGGACATACACCGTGCCGGCCAATATGCTGCGCGATGTGGAAGAATAAGTGGGATAAGCCTAATGCGCCAGGCCTAACCAGCAAGGTCCAACCGCCATCACACCATACCCCAACACCACAGCGTGGTGCTAGAACAAAATGGCGCCGCTCAAATATACACCGCGTTATTCGCGAAATTCTCGGTTTCAACCCATCGACGGAACGCAATACACCCATTGAACCGGCGTTTTCCTTTAGCACCGCCCAGTGATGGCGGGCGAAAGGATCTGTTATGATGCGCGTGCTTCTTGTCTTGGCACTAGTCGCCATATTTCTCATCTCTTCCCTCCAAGCGGAGACGCCGGCAAATCCGCCCACGACGCTGCCTGCGCGCGCGAAGGTCAAAGTGTTCCTGCTCATCGGTCAGTCCAACATGGCTGGCCGCGGTAAAGTTGAAGATGAAGACAAGGTCGCACCACCGCGGGTTGTGACGCTTAACAAGGAAGACAAGTGGGCGCCGGCAATCGATCCGATCCATTTTGACAAGTCGCGCGCGGGTGTTGGTCTGGGCCGCACGTTTGGCATTGTTATTTCCGAGAAATTGACCAACGATACGATTGCGTTGGTACCCGCGGCCGTTGGCGGCACAACTATTGAGCAATGGGCCAAGGGAGGGACTTTGTATGAAAACGCTGTGCGCCGCGCGAAGATCGCGCAGCAGGATGGACAACTCGCGGGCATCTTGTGGCACCAGGGGGAATCCGGCGGTAAGGCCGAAACCTATGCCGCATTGGCGGAAAAACTCTTCGCCGATCTGCGCGCCGATCTTGAAGCGAAGGATGTTCCGGTGATTGTCGGCACGCTGGGCGATTTTGTTGCTGGCGGCAAGACCCTGAACCCCGTCTTGAAGAAACTGCCCGAGACTATTCCCAATTCCGCCTGTGCCGATGCCAGCGGCCTCAAAGACGGTGGCGACCATCTGCATTTCAACGCGGAAGCCAACCGCGAACTCGGTAAACGCTACGCCGAGCAATGGCTGAAATTGACGGGCCAGACAAAGTAATCGTGCTGCAGCACAACCGGTGGTGTGACGGAATGGGGAAAGACAGCTGGTGCGTTAAACCATTCATCCATATGGGGTTATGCGCCGGGTATTTCCATCGGTAATATCCATACTGGGCGATCTTATCCAATTCTGCAATGAAATCCCCAGTCTGCAGGTTATAATGCTGACATGATTACGCAGGACACAATTCGCCGTCATCGGGCTGCCATCGTAGCGTTGGCCCAGCGTTATGGCGCGCATGATGTCCGTATATTTGGTTCAGTGGCCCGGGGCGATACCACCGAATCTTCCGATCTGGATTTGCTGGTTCGTTTTGACCCCGAACGTTCCCTGTTCGACCACGGCGGATTGCTGATGGACCTCCAAGACTTGTTGGGCGTTAAAGTGGACGTGATTGATGAGGAGGGTATGCGTCCCCGCTTTCGTACCCAGGTCATGAAGGAGGCCGTGGCGCTATGAGACCCACGCGACTACTCCTGCAGGATATGCTCGATTCAATTGCAGAAATATTGGAACATACCCCCAAGTCCAAACGCGACTTCGATACAAATAAATTGCTCCAGTCCCATATCTTGCGTCATATCCAAATTATCGGTGAGGCCGCTTGGCGCCTACCCGATGAATTCAAGCAGCAACATCCCGAAGTGCCATGGCGCCTCATGGCCGGCATGCGGCATGTACTGGTACATGATTATTTTGAGGTGAACTGGGGGCGTGTGTACCAAACGGCCCGCGCGGACATTCCCGCACTGAATCTGCATATTGTGGCCATATTTAATGCGTTACCGCCGGTTGACGCATAACTTCGAGCCGCCCCCCCCAAAAAAACAGGCAGCCCCGCGGCTGCCTGCATGTAATCCAAAACTAATGCCAAAATCTTACTTGTTCGCTTCCGCCTTGGCAGCCGCTTCCTCAACCGTTCCCACATACAGGAACGCGTCTTCCGGCAGGTGATCCCACTTGCCCGCGACGATTTCCTTACATGAACGAATCGTCTCCGCCAGGCTGACATTGGAACCGGCCTTGCCCGTAAAGACTTCGGCCACGTAGAACGGCTGACTGAAGAACCGTTCCAGCTTGCGTGCCCGGGCCACCACCAGCTTGTCATCTTCCGACAGTTCATCCACGCCCAGAATGGCAATGATGTCCTGCAAATCCTTGTACCGCTGAATCGTCAGCTTCACCGACTGGGCCACTTCATAGTGTTCCTTGCCGACATAGTTCGGGTCCATGATGCGGCTGGAACTGGCCAGCGGATCCACCGCCGGGTAAATCCCCTTTTCCGCGATCGAACGGCTCAACACCGTGAAGGCATCCAAGTGCGTGAACGCCGTCGCCGGCGCCGGGTCGGTCAAGTCGTCGGCAGGCACGTAAATCGCCTGCACCGAAGTGATCGCGCCTGAAGTCGTCGAGGTGATGCGTTCCTGCAATTCACCCATTTCCGTGCCCAACGTGGGCTGGTAACCTACCGCGCTGGGCATGCGGCCCAACAGCGCCGATACTTCCGAACCGGCCTGCGTGAACCGGAAAATATTATCAATAAACAGCAGCACGTCCGCGCCCGTGGTATCGCGGAAATGTTCCGCCATGGTCAGCGCTGTCAGCGCCACACGCAGACGCGAACCGGGGGGCTCGTTCATCTGTCCGAACACCATGACGGTCTGATCAATAACCCGTTTGCCCGTATCGCCAATCTTGGCTTCCTGCATTTCCAGCCACAAGTCATTACCTTCGCGGGTACGTTCGCCCACGCCGGCAAAGCACGAATAACCACTGTGGAACCGCGCCAACCGCGCGATCAGTTCCTGAATGATCACGGTCTTGCCCACGCCCGCCCCGCCGAACAACCCGGTCTTACCACCACGCACATACGGCGCCAGCAGGTCAATGACCTTGATACCCGTTTCGAAAATCTTCGTCTTGGGTTCCAGATTCTTGAACTCCGGCGGGGACTGGTGAATCGCCCGCATAGCGCCCGCCTTCACCGGCCCCTTCTTGTCAATGGGCTTGCCCAGCATGTTAAACACGCGGCCCAGCGTCTCTTCGCCCACCGGCACACTCACCGCCGCGCCCGTATCCATCACGGGCATACCCCGGGCCAGACCATCCGTGGACCCCAGCGCAATCGCGCGGACCTTGCCGCCGCCGAGGTGCTGCTGCACTTCGCCGGTCAGGTGCAATTCCACCCCACCCTCGGCCAACGCGTGGTCAATGGTGATGGCGTTATAGATCGCGGGGAGTTGGTCTTCGGGGAACTCCGCATCAAAGGTCGAACCGATAACTTGGCTAATCACACCTTGGGCCGGCATAGCTCAAACTCCGTCAAAACAGGCAAAGAATACGCGGTACGCGTCAAACACTTATTTCATCGCTTCTACGCCGCCCATCAGTTCGCTCAATTGCGACGTGATGCTGGCTTGGCGTACGCGGTTATACAATTGGGTCAATTGTTTCACAATCACATCGGCATTGTCCGTGGCGGCCTTCATGGCCACCCGCCGGGCCAACTGCTCCGAAACCACCGATTCGATAAAGCACTGGAACAATGTCACTTTCACCGCCTTGGGCAGCAGCTCATTAAGCAGCTCCGCCGGCGCGGGCGAAAAATCAAAGTCCGCATCCAGCCCCGCGGTCGTGGCGGTCTGGGCGTCATCCCCGGTCGCTTCCTGCCCCAGCGGCAGCAAATCCAGCACATACGGCACCTGCCGCGCAGCGGAAACAAACCGCATGTAAATAACCTTCACCCCGGCAATTTCGCCCCGGCTGTACGCGTCAATAAACTGCTGGGCAATGGGGTCAATCTCCACATAACGCGGCTGATCGCCCAGGGCCAGATAACTGCCCGCCAGGGTGCGGTTGATGAATCGCATATAGGCCACGCCCTTGCGCCCCGCCACATGCAAATCCACCTGTTGGCCGGCCGCTTCCAGCTCTCGTACCGTATTCATCGCCAGCCGCAGGATGTTCCCGTTGTAACCACCGCACAGCCCGCGCGTGCTGGTCAGCACCAGCACTGCCGTCCGTTTGGCCTGCGCGCTGGGCGCGGCGATCAGCGGATGACTGATCTGCGTCCCGCTGGCCTGCAGCGACTGCCGCACCGCGGCAATCATCCCGTTGAGCTTGCGCACATAGGGCTTCGTGCCCATCGCGCGGCGGTACGCCCGCTGGTAGCGGGACGCGGCAATCATACCCATCACGTTGGTGATCTTGCGGGTATTCTGCACTGCCTTGCGGCGTTTTTGAATGGCTCTTGCGTTGGCCATGGCCGGGGTCGTTCCTCGTTAGAGATTACTTGGCAACC
>Ga0194061_1002303_pt1 | contig 10504 bp, 8 predicted proteins | sample SepL2221m_MetaG_FD_163423 | JGI IMG/M metagenome (GOLD analysis project Ga0194061, IMG submission 163423) | Anoxic zone freshwater microbial communities from boreal shield lake in IISD Experimental Lakes Area, Ontario, Canada - Sep2016-L224-21m | ecosystem: Environmental > Aquatic > Freshwater >...
ATATTATACACCCATTTATGCTATATCAATATGAAAATACTTATATCAAAATATTATTTTAACAGTTATAATATCGATATTAGATTATGAAAAATAACAATAAATCCATAGAGAAATTACTTTCTAAGGGCGTAGAAGATATTATCGTTCGGAAAGAACTATTAGCTAAACTGAAATCAGGTAAGAAACTCCGAATAAAGTTGGGTATTGATCCTACCAACCCAAAGATTCACATCGGCAGGGCAAGCGCACTCTGGAAATTAAGAGAGTTTCAGGAACTTGGCCATAAGGTAACTTTGGTTATAGGTACTTTTACTGGGGTAATTGGCGATGCTAGCGATAAAGATTCAGAGAGACCGATGCAAGAACGTAAAACTATAGAGTCTAATATGAAGACATACCTAGAACAAATTAGTAAAATATTAGATGTTAAAAAGATCGAAATGTATTACAACGGAGATTGGTATTACGAGATGCAGCTTCAAGAGTTTTTTTCTCTAACCAGTATATTTACAATCCAACAGATGACAGAACGTGAAAATTTTGCAAAAAGAATAGCAGATGGTAAACCGGTGGGAATACATGAAACTCTATATCCAATGTTGCAGGGTTTTGATAGTGTCAAGATGAGGACTGATGTTGAGATAGGTGGCACAGACCAGCTTTTTAATATGTTAGCTGGGCGAGTAATTCAGAAGCACTTCGGTATGCCGCAGCAAAATGTAATGACCATGCATATCCTAGAGGGTACCGACGGTAGAAAAATGAGTTCAAGTTGGGGTAACTGCATATATATAACAGATGAGCCCGCAGACATGTATGGTAAGGTTATGACCATTCGAGACGAGCTCATCCCGGTGTATTTCAGGCTATGTACTGATGTTCCTGAGGAAACTGTTCAGGAGATAGAGAAGAATATGTCTGAAGGAGATAATCCTCGTATGACAAAATCTAGTCTAGCCCGAGAGATAGTCACTATTTATCATGGTGTTGAGTCCGCCAAACTAGCTGAGGATGCATGGAATGATCAGTTCAGGGACGGGAATAAGCCTAACGATATAGAAACAGTTAAGATTAAGCCAGGTAAAATTATTGATTTAGTGAGTATGCATCTCAACCTAAGCAAATCAGAAGTTAGGAGGCTAGTATTACAAAAAGGAATTAAGATTAATGATGAAGTAATTCTTGATGCCGAAAATAAAATAGATAGCACATCTCTAGTTCAGGTCGGTAAGAGAAGGTTTATCAACTTTAAGATTTAGTCAGGATCGAATCACCTACCTTTCGTTTTTTGTTCGTGATAAAATATAAACTATGAAACTAGACAGCCCAATTTCAAATCTTAAGGGCGTGGGGCCGGTAGTAAAAACGGGCCTCGCAAAGCTCGGTATAAATACTGTTCAGGACTTGCTCCTATACTGGCCTAGACGTTGGGACGATTTTAGTACAATAAGTAAGTTAAATACAATCAAGCCGGGCAGGGTAGCAGTTTTATGTAAGGTACTTGCTATCGATGTTAGAAAAAGCGCAAGGCAACCAAGACTTACAATTACTGAGGCCATATTGTCAGACGGTACGGGAACCATTAAGGCGGTTTGGTTTAATCAGCCATTTTTAATGAATTACTTCAATAAAGATCAGCAGTACCTTTTTGCGGGTAATTTTGAATTCAAGAACAACTATCTTAGTTTAAATGGCCCAACTTATGAAATAGTTAATGAAGATAACTACAAGGGCAAAATATATAGCATCTACTCCGAGACAAGTTCAGTATCATCAAAAACCATTCAGAAACTTCTGTCTCAAGTAATACACCTATCTGACGAGTTGAAGGATAGCTTGCCGGATAGCGTTGAGGCTGAGTATGGTCTTATAAACTTCCCTAGAGCAGTAAGTCAGATACATATGCCTGAGAGCATGTCAGATATTACTGCATCAGAAAAAAGGATAGGTTTCGCAGAGCTCTTTGAGCTCATTCTCACAGGACTAGTTCTAAAAGAAGACATAAAGACAGAGATTTCTGCAAAAATTAAATTTGAAAAAGAAGTAGTTGATGAGGTGCTTAACAAGGTAGACTTCGATTTGACAGATGCTCAGCGCAAGGTAGCTTGGCAGATTTTCCAAGATATGGATAAGGATACCCCAATGAATAGAATGCTTGAGGGTGACGTCGGTTCCGGTAAAACACTTGTGGCGCTTTTGTCTATTGCTATGTGTGTAAAAAATGGTTTCCAGGCCGCCTTGATGGTCCCCACAGAAATTCTCGCCCGCCAACATATCTTTTCAGCTAAAAAAATATTTGAATCTATGGGTATAAAGTCAGAGTTGTTAATTTCAGCATTAAAGGCTAAAGAAAAGAAAGAAATAGTAGCTAGAGTCGCTTCTGGTGATATAGATATAGTTATCGGTACCCACGCCCTACTTTCGGAGGGTGTTGAGTTTAAAGATCTTGGTCTAGTCATAATAGATGAGCAGCATAGATTTGGTGTTAACCAGCGTAGGGAGCTCAAGACCAAGTCTAAATTTATGCCCCATGTCTTAACTATGACGGCCACACCCATACCCAGAAGTTTAGCCCTGGTAGTATATGGAGATCTGGACGTTTCTATAATTGATGAGTTACCACCAGGCAGAGTACCAGTGGATACTAAGGTAGTCAAAGAAATTGATCGCAGTACGGTATATTTTTTCGTAGATCAATTAATTTCTCAAGGTCAACAAGCTTTTATAGTTTGCCCACTTATTGAAGCTAGTGACAATATGGGAATGAAGTCAGTTCAAGCTGAGTTTGATAGGTTGCAAAAAACCGTTTTTGCTCATCGCAGGATTGCCATGTTGCATGGCAGAATGAAGCCCGAAGAAAAGAGTGATATTATGAGTGACTTTAGGAATAAGAAGTATGATATTCTGTTGGCTACCACAGTAATCGAAGTAGGTGTCGATGTGCCTAATGCTACGGCATTAATAGTTGAAAATTCCGACAGATTTGGTTTAGCCGCGCTCCACCAGCTAAGAGGCAGGGTAGGCAGAAGCAAACTAAAGTCGTATTGTTATTTATTCTCAGATAGTGATAAGCCCAACACGGTAAAAAGACTGCAGGCTATGGAAAAGACTACTGATGGCTTTAGGCTAGCACAAATTGACTTAGAAATGCGGGGTCCAGGTGAGATATATGGGACTAGCCAGCACGGTATCCTGGATATGCGTTTTGCGGATATTTTTGATGCTAAACTATTAAGCTCCGTTAAACAGGCGGCTACTTCTTTTATAAACAGTGGAAATATGTTAAATTATACTTTAATAGTAGATAAAATTAATAAGCTTAAAAAACTAACCTCGTTAGATTAAATTATATGAATTCTGGTTTAGTAACATATTTCACAAAAGGTAAGGTCCTAAATACGGTCGGTACCCATCAGAAGTTTGATAAGACAGCTTATCGGCTAATTTTACCCATGATTAATCCTGATATGTTTCCATCCAGGTCATTAATATTAAAATTTGAAGGCATGGGTGGCCCCGATGGCTTAAAAATAAAAAGCCGAAAATATAAAGCCGATCATCATTGGGACCCAATAAATAAGATTGGTGAATTGCCTCTTTGGATCGATATACATTTTAATAACCTTGTAGACGCTCTAAAGAAGGGTGACATGGTCAAGGCTGCATTCGAGGCTGGATTTATGTCTCACTATATAACAGATAGCCTCACCCCAGCTCATCACGTTAGCATGAAGCTTATGACCGCTGAACACCAGAACGATAGTAGGGCAAGAAAAGGGTGGCTTTATCTTGGCAGGAAAGGTTTATTGAGTTCACATGTTATGTTTGAAGGCGGAGTTTCTACCTCTATAGCAATGAACAGAATTAGAGTTACGTTTGACCAAGATCTTTATGAGAAAATTTTAAACGAAGGAATAAAATCTGTTATAGGGGAAGAATCGTTACGAATAGCTAAGCTAGAAATTTACGAACAATTCCTTAAGAAGGGCTGGACGGCCAGCCTTGCAAAAACAGTCAAGACTATCGTTGTAAAAAGAATACCTCAACTATTGGCAGCTACCTATCTTGCTGCGTACAAAGAATCTGGCGGGGAAGTAAGAGAACTTGACCCAGACTACTCAGTTATAATATAAATCATAATGATTACAATAACCTCGGGTTCATACAAAGGAAGAACAATCGTTAGACCTGAAACTGATTTAACTAGACCAGTCTCAGAACAGACTAGGCATGCAATATTTCAGGTACTTGGGGACATAGAAGGACTCACTGTGCTCGATATTTTTGCTGGAAGTGGTGCCCTGGGCTTTGAGGCTATGAGCTTAGGCGCAAAGCAATGTACATTCGTAGATTCATCGGCTAAGGCTTTTAAAGCAATCAGTACTACTATAAAAATATTAAAATTAGATGATAGGGCAATCTTAAAAAAGGATAAGGCCTCTGACTTTTTAAAAAATAATAAGTCTAAATTTAACTTAATATTCTTAGATCCACCCTATTCGGATTTTAATATAGAAATATTACCAACACTAATTCCGAACCTTGCAAATGGGGGAATAATTATTGCTAGTTGTTCTTCGGACACTGATTTGGAGGTGACGCCGTCTGAACTAGAATTAGTTAAGATAAAAAAGTATGGAGATACTCAAATCGGGTTTTTCCGTAAAAAAACTAATACTGTATAATTTATAAAACATATGAAAAATAAAAAAATAATTATATCCGGAGGTAATAAACTCTCAGGTTCTTTGCATGTCAGGGGCGCAAAGAATGCTATTACTAAAGAAATGGTTGCTGCATTATTAAGTTCCGAGCCTTCTGTACTTCATAATATTGCAGATATTGCAGATGTTGAGATTGTGAGTAGGATGATTGAGCTGCATGGCGCTAAGGTAACCAAAATATCAGACGGCTCTATAAGGATTGAATCGAAAGGACTAAGACTAGCCCAGCCAGATGAATTACATAAGATTGCTGGATCAAGTAGAATTCCAATACTATTTGCCGGGCCACTACTAAACAGACTAGGAACCGCTCAGTTACCAACATTAGGTGGTTGCGAAATAGGTCCTAGGCCTGTTGACTTCCATCTTAAGGCCCTAGCTAGCATGGGCGCTAGTATATCGCAATCTGAAAAAGTAATTGAACTTAAGACCTCAGGCTTAAAGGGTACTAAGATAGAATTGGAATACCCAAGTGTCGGAGCTACAGAACAAATTTTGCTTAGCTCTGTATTGGCCGACGGTGTGACTGAGGTTAAAAATGCCGCCATTGAGCCTGAAATAATAGATTTGATATGTGTTCTACAAAAGATGGGTGCAATAATTGGGGTAGGGACTGGTAGGGTTATAACAATTCAGGGCGTAGAAAAACTTAGTGGGTTTGAGCATACTGTTTTAACTGATCGTATCGAAGTGGCAAGCTGGGCATGCGTTGCTGCAGCTACCAATGGCAGGATATTTGTTAAGGGTGCACAGCAAGAGCCGATGATGACATTCTTAAATACCTTTAGGAGAGTTGGTGGAGAATTTAAGATTAAAGATGATGGTATCGAGTTCTGGAGGGAAGGAGAGTTAAAAAGTATAACCCTAGAGACAGACGTTCACCCTGGATTTATGACGGATTGGCAGCAGCCATTTGTTGTTTTACTAACTCAAGCCAAGGGCAGCTCCACTATCCATGAGACAGTCTATGAGGATAGATTTGGGTTTACTAAAGCACTTAATGAAATGGGCGCAAACATACAACTCTATCAGGATTGTTTAGGTGGAACTTCCTGTAGGTTTGAGAACAGAAACCATTTGCACAGTGCAATAATTTCTGGACCTACACCGCTACACTCAGCGAAAATTACTGTACCAGATCTTCGTGCCGGCTTTAGTTATATAATTGCCGCCCTGATTGCCAATGGAAATACCGAGATAGATGGCTTAGATATAGTCGAGAGGGGTTATGAAAAGTTTGAAGAAAAATTATCTGCTATAGGTACTAAAATAATCACATAAATGTGTTATAATAACCAAGCTATAAGTTACGACAAATAGTTTTTTTAAAAATTTGCCGCGGTGGTGGAATTGGTAGACACGCTAGCCTTAGGAGCTAGTGAGGTAAAACTCGTGGAGGTTCAAGTCCTCTCCGCGGTACCAGCGATTATGTTTATAAAAAGACAGCTCCTTAGAAGGGGCTTTCATTTTGCAGAAATAATTAGTTCAGATAGTATTAACTGGAAAGGCAACTTAATTTAGGTTATAATTTCAAACTTATGATAAAACACAACATTTCAAAACAATCTCAATCAGAATTAACAATTAATATAGCCGTTGATAGTGAATTTATTAGTCCCTATCACAAGTCCGTGATGAAAAGACTGAAAAAAGATATCAAGGTAGATGGTTTTAGACCAGGTATGGCTCCAGATAAATTAGCCGAAAGGTCTATTGGTGAAGGTAGGATTCAGTCAGAAGTTATCGAAGAAGTTATTATGCATGCTTACACACGTGCTGTTAGGGAGCTAAAAATAGACGCTATAGCCTCACCTAAAATCAACGTTAAGAAATTTGTCCCATATAGCGAGTTAGAATTCGAAGCAGTTGCGGCCGTGATGCCAAAAATTTCAATCGACCTAAATAAAGTTCAAGTAAAGAGGGAAGAAGTTAAAATTTCTCAAAAAGAGATTAACGAAACTTTAGATAATCTACTCAAACAATCTTCATCAAAAAAAGAAAGCAAATCTGGAATAAAAAATGGCGATGAAGTAAAGTTTGATTTTGAAGGTGTTAGGCAAGGAAAACCAGTAGAAGGAGCTAGTGCGAGCGGGCATGTATTGGTGGTTGGTGAAGGTAGCTTCATACCTGGTTTCGAAGATAATATGCTCGGATTGAAGAAATCTGAAAGCAAAACTTTCACAGTCACATTTCCTAAGGATTACCACTCTAAAGATTTAGCTGGAAAGAAAGTAGACTTTACTGTAAAAATTCATGAAGTTAATACGACTGAAACACCCAAGGCAGATGATGCTTGGGCTAAGACCGTTGGGCCAGTTGGCAGCCTAAAAGAATTAAAGGTTGAAATCGAGAAGAGCTTAAGTCAGAACAAGCAGTCGCAATCAGAAAAAGACTTTGAAAATAAAGTATTGGAGAAAGCTGTGGAACTAGCAAAATTTGATGCCCCCGCTAGTCTAGTCGAGGAGCAAGTTGCAAGACTGCGATCTGAGACCGAGGATAATTTGAAGAATAGCGGCCTAGATCTAGAAAAATACCTCCAGCTCCAAGGTCAGAAACCTGAGGAATTCGACGCTACATTGGCCAAAGAAGCTGAAAAAAGAGTCAAGCTCGGATTGATATTGAGATATATTGTTGAAAGTGAAAAGATAAAAGTTACTGATGCTGAGCTAGACACCCAGCTCATCCAAATGAAGAGCCAATATACAGATCCTAAAATGCAAGAAGAGCTTACTCACGACCATTTCAGGGATGATCTTCTCAATCATCTACTTACCAATAAGGCCGTAAAAGTCCTCACTGACGCTGCAGATAAAAACAAGAATTAATCCGAAATAGGCTTCAGGCTGGTTATTAGAATTATAAACTACATTTCTAAGCCTCATCTGGTATGTTAAAATGGATATTATGAACCAACAAGATTTTCAAAATTCAATCCTAATCCCAACAGTAATAGAAAAAACCCAAGGTGGTGAACGTGCTTATGACATATACTCAAGACTCCTAAAAGAGAGGATTATATTCCTGGGTACGGAGGTAAATGATAATGTTGCTAATTTGATAATAGCCCAGCTTCTATTTTTACAGAGCGAAGACCCTAACGAAGACATTAAGCTATATGTTAATAGCCCTGGTGGAAGTGTAACAGCCGGACTAGCGATATACGACACCATGCAACATATTAGCCCAGACGTTAGTACAATATGCGTTGGAATGGCTGCAAGCATGGGAGCCTTCTTGCTATCTTGTGGTCAAAAGGGTAAAAGATTTGCTCTACCTAACAGTAGGGTCATGATTCATCAGCCAAGCGGCGGATTCCAGGGCACAGCGTCAGATATCGAGATAACCGCAAATGAAATAATTAAGATCCGAAAGAAATTAAATGAGATATTAGCCGAGAAGACAGGCCAGAAAGTCGAGAAAATTTCTCAGGATAGTGACAGGGACTTTTGGCTTTCAGCGCCTGAGGCTGCAAAGTATGGACTAGTTGACGAAGTGGTTAATAAACCACTCAAGAAATAATAAGAAGAATAACCATAGTGTACTCAGAGGTATTTAAAAATAAAAATTTCTTGAAAATATGGGTAGCGCAACTCACAAGTCAGCTAGCTGTTAATTTTTTGAATTTCGCGTTGATCATACGAGTGTATGACCTCTCAGCGCAAACGCGTTACGCAAATGTAGCAGTAAGCCTTCTCATACTAGCTTTTGGGATACCGTCTGTGATATTTGCAGTACTAGCGGGATCATATGTTGACCATTGGGACAGAAAGAAAGTGTTAGTAATAACAAATATAGCAAGAGCAGTATTGGTCCTTGGTTTTCTAATAATCGGAACTAATCTATTCCTGGTTTATTTACTAGTATTTGCTATTTCAGTATTCTCCCAATTCTTCACCCCCGCAGAAGGTGCCGCGCTACCTAGAATAGTTAGTAAAAAAAGTTTTTTGAGTGCAAATTCATTATTTTTATTTACCATGTACGCATCATTCGTACTCGGATATAGCCTTGCTGGTCCTATCGTTTTGGCCTTCGGGCCTAGCTCTGTGTATTATGTGACGGCCGTAGCATTTATTATTGCCTCTGCACTTTGCGCAACTCTACCGAGCTTAAGGGCCGAGAAATCTGTTAAAAAAATATCTGAAATAAACAAAGAAGTATTTTCAACCATAAGGAATAGCCTAAATCAGATATTCACAAACCCTAGGCTTATCCTGCCGATAATTAACTTAACTATTGGCCAGGCAATGCTAGGAATCCTAGCAGTATTAGCTCCAGCTATTGCCATGATATTATTTGGTCAAAGCCTAGCTAGCGTAAGTACTATGCTTATACTTCCGGCCGCGATAGGTATGTTATTCGGTGCAATAACAGTTGGTCAGCTGTTTAAGCATATAAGCAAGACAAAGGTTATAGACGCTGGTATTATGCTGGCCTCTACCATGCTTATCTTGCTAAGTATTGTGCCTGTTCTTCATAAATTAAGTTTTTTCGGACTTATAGTTACCGCTGTTGCGTTCGTATTAGGGTTTGCAAATGGGCTTGTAGGTGTATCAGCCCAAACTCTTTTGCAACTTAACTCTACCGATGAAGCAAGAGGTAAAATATTCGGTACCTTAAATATGGCAATGAATATAGCAGCCATAGTCCCCGTGCTGTTGGCAGGTATTACCGCCGATCTTATAAATCCTTTGTATGCACTAACAGGCGCGGGTGTGCTAATTTCAATTTACGGTGTATTTCAACACAAAGCCTTCTCAAGACTACAGCTAAAAAGTACTTGACATACAGAACATTTATAAGATATGATTGGACTCATACAGAGGACGCTTAAACTCAATTAACCGGTTTGCATACCCAAAAAATTTGGGGTACCGGTTTTTTATCAGTTTAGAAAAACCACCTGTGCGGCACACCAAATATAAATTTAGGAGAGACTGGGAAATATGGCAAATACCCCCATTCAAAAACGCGTTTTTTTAAATAAAAATAAAGAGCAACTAGGTTTACCAAACCTTATAAAAATACAAACGGACGCATATAATTGGTTTGTCGATGAGGGCCTCAAAGAACTTTTTACAGAAGTTTCACCCATTGAAGACTTCACCGGCAAAAAATACGCACTAAGCTTCAAAGACTATCATTTTGAAGAGCCAAAAGTTAATGAACTACAAGCTAAAGACAAGAATTTAAGCTACGAAGCCTCGCTAAAAGTAGAAGCTGAGCTTCTTAACAAAGAAACTGGCGAAGTAAAAATTCAAGAAATATTCCTAGGTGATTACCCAATCATGACTGAACGGGGAACTTTTATAATCAATGGTGTTGAAAGAGTTGTTGTAAGTCAACTACACAGAACTCCTGGTGTATTTTTCACTAGAGAAAATAACGTCAGTTATTTTGGTGCGAAAATTATTCCTAACCGTGGCGCATGGTTGGAAATTGAAACTGGCCAAAATGGCGTAATGAGCGTTAAGATCGATCGCAAGAGAAAAATTCCAGTAACTGCTCTCTTGCGAGCTTTTGGTTATGGAACTGATAAAGAACTTAAAGAGCTCTTTTCAGATGTCGACACTGGTGAGGTTAAATTTATCGACGAGACTGTATCGAAGGACCCTAGTAGCTCTACAGCAGAAGCCCTAATGGAAGTTTACCGAAGAATTAGACCAGGTGATTTAGCTACTGTGGAAAACTCTAAGAGCTTAATCGATGGCATGTTCTTTGACTACAAGAGATACGACTTTTCCAAGGTAGGTCGGTATAAAGTTAATAAAAGACTAGGT
>Ga0194061_1002304_pt1 | contig 10500 bp, 9 predicted proteins | sample SepL2221m_MetaG_FD_163423 | JGI IMG/M metagenome (GOLD analysis project Ga0194061, IMG submission 163423) | Anoxic zone freshwater microbial communities from boreal shield lake in IISD Experimental Lakes Area, Ontario, Canada - Sep2016-L224-21m | ecosystem: Environmental > Aquatic > Freshwater >...
ATGGCTATGCTTACGGCGAAGCAATTTTTGGCGCACAAACTACGGCTTTAGTTGCCTATTTATGTGGATTTACTGTAATTCAGTTAGTGATTTCGGGTGCAGCCTTTTTTGTAGGTCAGAAAGTCCTTAAGGGTGATTTTGCTAATTTATCGCCCAACTTGCGATCGGCGGGCTTGGTAATCTGTGGAGTTGGTGCTGCATTTCTCGCTTCAAATATTTCATCTCTGATTCTGCCTGCACCGAAGGTTTAGGGTAAAAATTATGGCAGCGAAAATACCTGTAACTGTGATTACGGGCTTTTTGGGCAGTGGCAAAACCACTTTAATCAGAGAGCAGTTACAAAATAATCAAGGACGGCGAATTGCTGTCCTTGTCAATGAATTTGGCGAAATTGGTATTGATGGCGATTTGCTCCGTTCTTGTCGGGTGTGCGATGAAGATGGCAAAGAAATCACACCGAATATTGTCGAATTAACTAATGGCTGCCTTTGCTGCACTGTGCAGGAAGAATTTTTGCCAACCATGCAAGAACTACTGAAAAGGCGCGATCGCATTGATTGCATTCTCATTGAAACCTCTGGATTAGCTTTACCGAAACCACTAATTCAAGCTTTTCGTTGGCAAGAAATTCGTAATGCAGCCACCGTTGACGGTGTAATCGCGGTTGTGGATTGTGAAGCGTTGGCTAGTGGTCGCTTGGTGAGTGATCTTGATGCCTTGAATGCTCAACGCCAACTTGATCCCAATCTTGATCATGAAACTCCCATTGAAGAATTATTTGAAGATCAATTAGCCTGTGCGGACTTAGTGATCTTGACCAAAAATGATTTGGTTAATGCCGAAGATCAACACAAAGTAAATTCTTGGCTGAAGCAAGAATTGCGCGATGGGGTCAAGATTGTCGCCTGTGATGATGGCAAGGTTAGTTCAGAAATTCTTTTGGGCTTTAATGCGGCGGTTGAGGATAATCTCGATTCGCGTCCTAGTCATCATGATACGGAAGAAGAACATGAGCATGATGATGATATTAATTCGATTAATATCGTCACCGATCGCACCTTTGAACCAAATCAGTTACTTGTCGCACTCAAACAGGCGATCGCCGATCAAGAAATTTATCGCATCAAGGGTTTTGTGAATGTTCCGAACAAGCCAATGCGAATGGTTTTACAAGGTGTAGGCGATCGCCTCGAAACCTCCTATGATCGCCTTTGGGCTAGTGATGAAACTAGGCAAACACGCTTAGTATTTATCGGTCAAAGTTTAGAGCGATCGCAAATTGAAGCGGCGCTAGGTTTATAGATGAATGAGAGCGCGTTGCGCTCTCATTCATGAGTTATTTTTTTGGAACTTTCTCAATTGCAATCTACTACAGCTATTTGTCCCACTCTCTTTAATGCCACGACAACCGAAAATGGCATTCTTTCGCGTATCCGTTTCCCTGCGGGGTTGATTACCTCAGACCAATGTGAGCTACTTGCAAACGTAGTCAGTCACTTAGGTAATGATGAAATCCAAATTACTAATCGTGCTAATTTGCAAATCCGTACCAGCAAAGTTTTGACTGAAGAAAATCTTTGGGATTTTCAAGACTATGGGCTTGCCTCTAGTACAGAAAGTACCGACGGATTACGAAATATTATGGCGAGTCCGATCGCAGGGATTGATCCCCAGACAAAGGTTAATACCATTCCTTTGGTGAAAGCATGGAATCTGTATCTCTCTCAACATCCCGAATTAGCGATTTTATCGAATAAATTTAGTGTCTGTTTTGATGGCGGCGAATCGATTAGTGTTAGCGATCGCCTTAATGATATTTGTTTCGTGGCAGTTGAGTTAGATCGCGAGATTTATTTTCGTTTGCATCTAGGTTTAGGCGAACCAGTAGTGGGGATTTTAATCCCTCAGAAGCAAGTTATCGAAGTTCTGGCAGCCATGACTGAGGTTTATCGTGACTATACGCAGCAAAAGCTAGATCAAGATTTGGCACAAGATTTAAGCCGAAATTTGCGATCGCGTCCTCCTCGATTAAGAGAACTTCTACATGATTGGGGTGTTGAGTGCTATTTAAGATTAGTTGAAGAGAAAATTGGAAGTTGGTTTAAGTGGACAGAAGAGATCCCCCCCAGCCCCCCTTCACAAGGGGGGAGAATTAAGAGTAGTCAGTCTTTTAAAAATGGGAGAATTGCTAATATTGGAGTTCATCCCCAGAAGCATTTAGGACTTGTTTATGTTGGGGTGGTCATTCCTTTGGGAAGATTAACTTCGTCACAATTGCGAGGGTTAGCCAATCTCGCCAAACAATATGGTGGTGGTGCGCTACGGTTAACGCCTTGGCAAAATATTTTGATTACCGATATTCAGGAATCGCTAATAGAAGTAGTCACGCGAGAAATTGCGGATTTAGGATTAACAATTTCTGCGAATGATCCCTATGCTGCGATCGCTGCTTGTTCGGGAATCAAGGGTTGTAAATCGGCACATACCGATACTCAAACCGATGCTAAGGCGATCGCTACACATTTGGAAAACTGCATTAAACTTGAATATCCAATTAATATGCATTTTACAGGCTGTGATAAATCATGCGCTCAGCATCATTCCAGTGATATCACGTTTCTCGGAATAGAATCAAATCCCGAAACTTACAAAGTTTATATCGGTGATAGTGAGATTGATTTTGGTCGGGAACTCTATCCAGAATATTTGGCAAAAGATTTACCTCATCTAATGGAACGATTGCTGAACATCTATCATAATCAACGTCAGAATCCTGACCAAAGTTTCCGAGAATTTGTCAATCAATCCCATCTTCGAGAACTCCAACAACAACTTGACCATGCTTGACTATATTCGTGATGGCAATGAAATATATCGGAAGTCCTTTGCCACAATCAGGGCTGAAGCAGATTTGACGAGTTTACCAGTGGATCTCCAAGTGGTCGCTGTCAGGCTGATTCATTCCTGCGGCATGACCGATATTGTGAGAGATCTTGATTATTCCCAAGATGTCGTCAGAATCGCTAGAGAAGCCCTGAAAAATGGAGCGAATATTCTCTGTGACGCGCAGATGGTGGCAAATGGAGTTACTCGTAAACGTTTACCTGCAAATAATGCGGTGATTTGCACTCTCAATGAACCTGAAGTACCCGAACTTGCTAAGCAAATGGGTAATACAAGATCGGCTGCGGCGATGGAACTTTGGCGATCGCCCAATAAATCGCTCATTGGTGGCTCGATTGTGGCGATCGGTAATGCACCTACAGCATTATTTAGATTATTAGAATTACTTGATGATGGCTTGCCCAAACCAGCCGCTATACTAGGATTTCCTGTTGGTTTTGTCGGTGCGCTCGAATCAAAAGCAGCATTGGCGGCAAATAGTCGCGGTGTGCCATTTTTGACCATTCACGGTCGGCGAGGGGGAAGTGCAATGTGCGCCGCCGCGTTAAACGCCCTTGCGATGGAAAATGAGTTATAGCAATCAAAATAACGAAGTAGGGGCAATTCATGAATTGCCCCTACCATAGCAAAATTCTCCCATGATTGATTTAGGATAAAATTATATGAACGAAGTTAAAGAAGGAACTCAAGCAAAAGGAAATCTCTATGGTTTAGGGATTGGACCTGGCGACCCAGAACTATTGACGCTGAAGGCGCATCGCATCTTAACTTCAGTACCTGTCATCGCCTATCCCACGATGGAAAATGGCAAGGTTTTAGCTAGAGCGATCGTGGCGGATTATATTCGTCCAGAACAGATTGAAGTACCTATGCCACTTCCATTTAGTGTGGAACGTTCCTCTCAACCCTATTACGATATCGCCGCCGAAAAGATTGCCGAGCATTTAGCGGCTGGGCGAGATGTAGCCGTCCTTTGCGAAGGCGATCCGATGCTCTACGGCTCCTTTATGTATATATTCAATCGCCTCTCTGACCGATTTCATACAGAAGTTATACCAGGAATTTCTTCCACCTTTGCTAGTGCGGCGATGCTTGGCGCTCCTCTCACCTATCGCAATGATGTCTTGAGCATCATGCCCGCGACTTTAGAAGCCGATATCCTACGCGATCGCCTGGCGGTTGCCGATGCCGCGATTATCATTAAACTTGGTAGACATTTCGCAAAGATCAAGTTAGTTTTACAAGAATTAAATCTATTTGAACGCGCTCTATACATTGAACGAGCGACATTGCCCAATCAAGTTATTAAACCAATTGCCGAAGTCGATCCCACTCAAGTTCCCTATTGGGCGATCGTGATGATCCCAAGCCAAACTAATCCCCAATAAAACAGGTCAAAGCTATGATTTAATAACTGATGTTACCTTGCCAAAGCCCTATTCATGAATTTTGAAGCCGACTTAAATCTCACACTTCGGGCGCGTTATCCTTTGATTTATATCCCTTCAGCAGAAGAAGAGCGAGTCGAAGCCGTGATTACTAATGTCGCAAAGTCACTGGGTCGCAGTGTATTTGTGTGGGATTTTGTGGATGGCTATCAATCTAACCCCACCGATGCTGGACAAGGTAAGCGTAATCCCCTCCAAGCCCTTGAATTTATCGATAAAATCCCCAAGGGAGCCGTATTTATATTGAGGGATTTTGATCGCTTTCTGGATGATGTGGCGATCGCGCGTAAGCTTAAAAATCTAGCGCGTAAATTGAAGAGCGAATCTCAGAATATTATCGTACTTGCTCCACAAATCAATATTCCTGATAACCTCAGTGAATTTTTCGCGATTTTAGAATTCCCTCTGCCCAATGCTAGCGAATTAAGAACAGAGATTGACCAAATTGCCTGTTCCATTAGCTATAACAATCCAACTTGTGACATTCAACTTGATAAACAAGCGATCGATGATCTGGTCAGGGCTGGACAAGGCTTGTCGCTAGAGAAAATGCGGCGGGTATTAGCAAAAGCGATCGCTGAAAATGGTCGCTTACGTCCTGAAGATGTGGAATTAATTCTCGAAGAAAAGCGTCAAAGTATTCGCCAAACTCAAATTTTGGAGTTCTATCCCTCTACTACGGAAATTAGTGATATTGGTGGTTTAGATAATCTCAAAGAATGGTTATTGCGAAGAGGTAGTGCTTTTAGCGATCGCGCTCGTAAGTATGGATTACCCCATCCACGCGGTCTACTTCTCGCAGGAATTCAAGGTACTGGTAAATCCCTTACCGCTAAAGCAATTTCTCACCATTGGCACTTACCCCTCCTACGTCTCGATGTCGGTCGCCTCTTTGCAGGGCTAGTCGGTGAAAGTGAATCTCGCACCCGTCAGATGATTCAATTAGCGGAAGCTCTCTCTCCCTGTGTATTATGGATTGATGAGATTGATAAGGCTTTTTCAGGGACTGAAGGACGCGGCGATTCTGGAACCACTAATCGTGTATTCGGGACATTCCTGACATGGATGGCGGAAAAAACTTCGCCTGTATTCGTGGTAGCTACCGCTAATAATATTCGCACCTTACCGCCTGAACTGTTGCGAAAGGGCAGATTTGATGAAGTGTTTTTTGTGGGTTTACCCAATCAAGAGGAGCGATCGCAAATTTTCTCTGTGCATGTAAGTAAATACCGCCCCCACAATACTCGCGCCTACGATATTGATCGCCTCGCCTACGAAACTCCAGATTTCTCAGGAGCCGAAATCGAACAGGGGATCATCGAAGCCATGCATATCGGCTTCAGTCAAAATCGCGATTTCACCACCGATGACATTCTCGAAGCCGCAAGTCAAATTGTGCCATTAGCGCAAACCGCTCAACAGGAAATTCAAGTTCTACAGGAATGGGCGGCTTCAGGTAAAGCCAGATTGGCTTCACGACAGAATGTTTTTAGAGGATGAACCGTTAAATCTCAAGATATTATAATTGGAACAAGTCGTTCCTCGACTTCATGAAGATAGTCTGTCAATCCTGTATTAATTCCTTTTTCTCGTAGCAATTCTAGATTTGTTTCTTCCCAACATTTTTGTTCACGGGAACTATCGCCGTTTGTGAGTTTTTTGACCACCACTTTAGGGTTTCTTGCTCGATCAGGTTCGTCAAATGATTTAGAGCGTAACCTTTGTGAATCCCTGCAAGGATCAAAATTTAGTCTAGCTTCTATTGCTTCTAAAGTTCGTGATTCATCTAAATTTAATGGGACAAATCCGTTCAGAACCCAAGCTTCGCGCATTCTATCCGCCATGCCAATAATAACTTCAAATGATTTGTCTTTTTGTTCTGAACGTGCTTGCTCAATATGCTCTCTCCGATCAGGTTGATTGTCTAAATCACGAATAAAGATAACGGCTCTAATATCCCTCTGTTGTTTGTATCGCAGGTAATTGATCAATATCATAAATTTTCTAGCTGCCTGACCGTCGGTCTTTAATTTTCCGTTGGATCGTATTGTCGGAAGATTAAACTGACTGGAGAAGGATTTGATTAAATCGTCAAGCCATGTCCAGCAAGAATATTTTGTATCTTCTTTTAATCCACTCCATTGAAAATGATACTGAAGTTGTTCATGATCTAACCATTCGATCTTTTCTAACAAAACACGCTCTGCTAATTTAGTAGCAGTTTCTGCATCTGCGCCACTTTCAACGATTACAACAAACTCAGTCATTTGTCTCTCCATCAACCACCCAATCTTCTCCTTCTGCATCCCAGAATTCTCCAGTAGTTAATGTTTGTTTTGCCCATTCCACATCAGGATGTTCATCTAGTCGTTTAGAACTAGTAAAGCCCAAATTACTGTTACTTAATACATGAACTTGTGAAGGAGTTAGCTCATCTATAATGTAGGGCGAGTGAGTAGAAAAAATAATTTGTAAATTCGGATTATCTCGAATAATTTCTTTAAATACAGCCACTAAATCTCGTTGAGCTTTCGGATGAAGCCCCTGTTCAATATCATCCAGCAAAACTAAATTTGGTTGTTTAGGATTCATTAATACAGTTAATAAGCCCAAAGTTAACATTGTCCCTTCACTAATCGCATGAGCAGGAATGCGTTTTCCTGTATTCATATCTAGAAAAATTTCTTGCCCCAATTTTCGATCGCTCTCTTCATAGGAGATTGACTTACCATCAACTTGAATTAGTCGCTGACGATTAACTATAACTTCAGCCCGATTTATCCATATTCTTTCGACGCTAGGAACAATTCTCTGTAACATCCTCTGCAAATCTGCAAATTTATCTGGATCTTCGTTACGAAGATTATCTAAGGTTGGAGCTAATCCTGATCCATCAAATTCAACTCTTGGAGTGAGTTCATCACTATAAGCTGCTTTTGCAAGATTGGCAGCGACTAGTTTAAGATGAATTGAGTATTTTAAAGCTTGATGGATAGGATATGGTGCATGTCCCAACGTAATTGTCCATCCATGTTGAGACCACTCATCATTATCGAATTGCCAAGAAGCTATCGGAAGCCGAGGCGTATTAATCCCTTGCCTCCATTTATAGGACGCTTCCCACCTCCTTTGATTTTTATGTTCCGACCCACCCCTTGCCGTAACGGACATTTCTGTTTGTCCAATCGTTGTAATAAATTCAGGCGATCTTTCATATTGGAAAATATCTGCAAATGATGAATGATCGGAACCCGTAAGACGACTGAGGTAATGTAATGCTTGTAAGACAGATGTTTTTCCAGAACTATTTCTTCCTACAAGGGCGTGTAGGCGTGAATTATCAAAATTCAGTTTCGTTGATTGATGACTTTTAAAATTTTGTAGTTCTACATTTTCTATCATTTGATTTTCGCCATTTTTCTATTAGACAATGTTGTTGAATTTTATAAATTTCCACTAAAATTTGATCCTACCAAAGTAACTTTACAAAAGCGATCGCATTTGTTGGGCAATTAGATCGGGATGTTCGGCTTTCATCAAGGCTCGGACTACCGCTACTCGTTTTGCACCTGCGGCGATCGCTGCTCCTAAATTATGTTCATCAATACCACCGATCGCAAACCAAGGAATATTAATATTTGCCGCAGCATACTTCACATATTCATAGCCTGATGCAGCTTTATTGGGCTTCGTGGGTGTGGCATGGACAGGACCAACCCCGACATAATCGACTTGATTATTGAGCGCGATATCCAGTTCTTGCGGATTAGTGGTTGACTGTCCGATGATATATTCCATAGCATTACCACCATTTGTATTGAGAATTTGACGGACTACTGACACAGATAAATCTGTTTGTCCAACATGAATTCCATCGGCTCCAACGGCGATCGCAATGTCCACGCGATCATTTACTAAAAATAAGGCTTCGTATTGATGGCAAATATCACAAAGCTGTTGTGCGATCGCGAAACGGGTTGCATCTTCCCCTTCTTTTTGGCGATACTGCACAATTTGTACACCGCCCTGCAATGCTGACTCAACTACAGAGACAATATTATCCACGGGCATCGTGACTAAATATAAGCTTGCCGATCGCAATTTCTGACGGCGAAGTTCGCCAATATTTTCACTAGTATTGCTAGTCTCACTGGTAGTCTCATGGGCTAACAATTGGCTCTCAAGTGTATAAACCTGATAGCGCATTTGTTTCATCGCCTCAGCGAAATCGCGATCAACGACTTTGCCATACTCCTCTAACACTCTGAGCGCCTCTTGCAAGCGTCCCATATTTGCTCTCAGGACGGATTGTACATCAGGGCGATTAACCTCATTGGCATGACTTAAACCCGTGGCAGGATCGTCAGGTGTATTACGAGCGCGGCGAAATTCTTCGCGATGCCATTGGGCAAGTTCTTGACGCATTTGTTTACAGCGATCGCATAGATCAAGATCTTCTAGACCAAACCGACACCATTCTTCAATAGTGCGGACTGCCTCACGAGCGCGAATAACAATCAAAATAGGTAGCAACTTGGGTTAAAATAGGAATATATCCATGGGTGGGCTAGATTTTCTTAATAATGACTTCCTCCTTTAATGTATTTTATTGGATTTTATGATGACACAACTAGAGTCGATGCATATTTTGTATCCCTTGAGAATACCGTTTCTTCCTTCGTCAGAAATTTACTGGCTATACATATTGGGAGCTTTGTCGATCGCTTTACTCCTATATATGCTGGATGGAAATAATAAGACACAACAGCAAAGTCTACTTCAATATCTCTTTCCCAAAGAGATTTATTTACATCCATCGGCAATCACCGAGTATAAGTATTACTTTGCCGCTTCTCTCTTAAATATATTGTTGTTAATACCAGCAATATCTTCTCTTCCCAATCTTGCGGATATCACTTGTGATTATTTGACAAAAATCACGCATATAACTGCGCCTTTTGCGATCGCCCATCCCCATTGGTATGACTATGGTATCTTAAGTGTTTTTCTAGCTTTAGTGGGTGACTTTGCCTATTATTGCTATCATTACCTAGCCCATAGAAACTCGCTTTTTTGGGAATTCCATAAGGTACATCATTCTGCGGAAGTATTAACACCTCTGACTATTTATCGGGGGCATCCCATCGATTTAGGGCTATCGCTGCTAATCAATACGCTCATGCTTGGTTTTGCCACAGGAATCTGGGTTTATCTATTTGGGAATCAAGTATCTCAGATCTTAATTTACGGGGTTAGTTGTGAACTTTTTCTGTTTTATCTTACTGGTTCTAACTTACGGCATTCCCATATTTGGCTCAACTATCCCTATGGAATCAGCTATATTGTCATGAGTCCCGCTCAACATCACATACATCACAGTATTGAACCCAAGCCTTATGACAAAAATTTTGGTTATATTTTGTCTTTTTGGGACTGGGTTTTTGGCACTTTATACATACCAATAGGTTATGAAAAAATCAGCTTTGGTTTAGCCAAAGGCGAATCACAAATGTATAAAAGTACAACTAATCTGTTTGTACAACCTTTTAAGGCTGTCTGGCAAAGCTATGCTCAACTATTCTCTGAACATCAAATTTCAAAAAATCAAGTCTTGACAAATCAAGAAGAATATGAAGCCGAACAATAGCGAGATATCAGATAACAAAACTTCTCTATGCATTCATCATTTGTTTGAATCTCAGGTCGAAAAAGCGCCCGAAGCTGTGGCAGTCGTATTTGAGAATCAGCAGTTGACCTATCGAAAACTGAATAGAAAAGCGAATCAACTGGGGCATTATCTGCAAGGTATTGGTGTCGGCGCAGAGGTAATGGTGGGGATATGTGCAGCGCGATCGATTGATCTGATCGTTGGTATTCTGGGCATCCTCAAAGCAGGTGGTGCTTATGTACCGATCGATCCCGCCTATCCCAAGGAACGGATTGATTTTATGCTTGCGGATACCCAATTGCAATTTGTGGTTACAGAGCAACAATGGATTGATTCTTTCTCCAAAAATACTTCGGAAAATATTTCAGAAAATACTAAAGTCGTTTGCCTTGATCGAGATTGGAGAGAAATTGCACAGCATAATCTTGGGAATCCAGTTAGTGCAACTACCTCCCAAAATCTCGCCTATTTAATCTATAC
>Ga0194061_1002306_pt1 | contig 10496 bp, 8 predicted proteins | sample SepL2221m_MetaG_FD_163423 | JGI IMG/M metagenome (GOLD analysis project Ga0194061, IMG submission 163423) | Anoxic zone freshwater microbial communities from boreal shield lake in IISD Experimental Lakes Area, Ontario, Canada - Sep2016-L224-21m | ecosystem: Environmental > Aquatic > Freshwater >...
GCGTGAAGGACACCGGTCGCTACAAACAGTTCCGCCGAGGTATCGCTCAGCTCGACGAGGAGGGTGTCGTTCAGGTGCTGCGCGACGTCGATCAGGGGGATTCCGCCCCTGTGCTCGCTGCAGTAGGCCCCATGCAGTTCGATGTTGCCGTCTATCGCTTGGAAAACGAATTCGGTGCCCCCGTCGAACTGTCACCCACCAACTACAAGGTGGCTCGGCGAACCAACCGCGAAAGCGCATCGACACTTCAGGGGATGCGGGGTGTCCGGATCCTGGAGAAGGCCGACGGTACGATCATGGCGCTGTTCGAAAGCCAGTTCTGGCTCGAGCGACTCGAGGCCGACAACCCCGACCTCGTGCTTGAACGACTGGTCGCCGAAGGCAGCGCCGGCTGATCAGCTGACGTTCCCCCCGGACACGAATCGGGTATCGCATGAAGCACGCCAAGCCTGTCCCCAAAACTCCGTGGAGAGTTTTTGCGGCAGCGGTCGCCGCAGTCGCGATCATCGCGGTGGGGCTCCTCATCTTCACGGGCGGTTCCGATTCGAAGCCATCTGACTCGGACAACGCCTCCGCCGAATCTCCGAGTTCAACCGCCAAGGGAACAACCACGACCACCAGACCTCCCTATAACGGCTGGGTCGACCCCCTTTCCTCTCAGGAACAGCCGATTACCAAGACCGTGGGCTATCTCACGTTCCGTGGCAACCCCACGCGCAGTTGGTACGGACTCGGACCAATTCCCACAAATCCTCACGTCATTTGGACCTATCCAAAAAGTGGAGGGATGTGCGGAGTCTCAACCGACGGTGCCGACACATCTACCTGGTGCGGCGACGGATGGACGGGTAATCCCAATGTGTACGAACGCGACGGCAAAACCATCGTGTCGTTCGGTGGTTACGACTACGGACTGCACTGGGTCGATGCCGCAACCGGTGAGAATCTGATTGAGCCTTTTAAGACCAGCGACCTTGCCAAGGGTTCGATGACGACCGATCCCGATGGTTTCCCGCTTTCCTACAAAGGTTCCCGGGACAACAACTTCTACATCGTTGCCACCGACCGCGGCCCGAAGGCTGAAGTCCTCTGGAAGTTGAACGCGCGCGACTTCGGTGTCCAGCAAGTCTGGAATGACGACTGGGATGGATCCGCACTCATCATCGATGACTACATGTTCGAGGGCGGCGAGAACTCGAACTTCTACATCGTGAAACTCAATCGTCATTACGACGCGGCCGGCAAGGTTCAGATCGATCCACAGATGGTGTTTCATGCACCAGGTTGGGATCAGGAATTGTGGAGCACCATTAGCGATCATCAGTTCTCGATCGAAAACTCTGTCGCCATCTCTGGGAACACGCTCTACTTCGCGAACTCGTCAGGCCTGGTTCAAGGTTGGGACATCTCCGGCATCAAGCAGGGACAACCAGCCACGCGCGTCTTCCGCTTCTGGACTGGTGACGACACCGACGCGACGATCACGATCGACAAACAGGGAATGCTCTACGTCGGCAGCGAATGGGAGCGCCACAACGAGCGTTCGAAACAGGTCGGCCAGATGATGAAGCTTGATCCCACCAAGCCAGATAATCCGCTGGTGTGGTCGCTGAAGGATCAAGTTGCAGGAAAAGCCGGGGTCTGGGCCACACCCGCCCTCGGTGACGGCGTTGTGTACTTCGCGACGAATGCCGGGCGTGTTCTGGCTGCAGATATGCAGACCGGTGCGGTGGTGTGGGAGAAAAACCTCGGATCCCAGACGTGGCAGTCTCCCGTTGTGGTCGACAAGACACTCATCCAGGGCGACTGCCAGGGAAATCTCAATGCCTACGACGTCTCCAACCCACGCATCGACCCACCACTCAAGTGGACCATCAAGCTGGGTGGCTGCATCGAGGCCACACCAGCAGTGTGGAAGGGCCGCATCTACGTTGCTGCCCGAGGTGGCCAGTTGTATGCGATTGGTGATCAGTAGGACGTCGGTCCAACTACCAGTCAACGTCCTCGCAACCAGAATGTGATTCGGGCTCGACCTGAAGCGTCGAATGTTCGATGCGGTAGTTCACGCGCAGTACATCGCGAGCTCGATCAAGTACATCGTGAACTTGGGTTTCATCGGCGACGACGAGATGCGCGCTGGCCATGTCCATCTCTGACGTGAGTGTCCACACATGCAGATCGTGCACGCTCAGCACTCCCTCCACGTTGGCGAGATCTCTGCGTACGTCATCGACGTCAAGATGCGGCGGCGCCGCCTCCACAAGAACTCGGAGTGCTTGTCCGCCCAATTTCCAAGTTCGAGGAAAGATGAACAGACCAATACCAGCGCCGATGACGGGATCGACCCATTCCCAACTCGTGAACGCGATGACGAGTGCAGCAACGATTACTCCGACACTCGTGAGGAGATCGGCCAGCACCTCGAGGTAGGCCCCACGAACGTTCAGGCTCTCATTCGCGCCTTCACGCAAAAGTAAGAAGCACACGACATTGGCGAGGGCCCCAGCGATCGCAATGACCAACATCGCTCCGCTGCGCACCGACTCAGGATGACGGAGCCGGTCGATTGCCTCCCACAACACGTAGAAGCCGACGGCGAACAGCAGGACCGCGTTTGCGAGTGCGGCCAGAATCTCGAGTCGGTAGAGGCCGAACGTCCGATGAGAACGTTGTACCCGGCGATTCGCCACATGGATCGCCGCTAACGCCATCCCGATCCCGACGAGGTCGGTAAGCATGTGACCGGCATCGGAAAGCAGCGAAAGCGAATTCGTAACGAGCGCTCCCAGCACCTCGACCACAAGAAAAACGGCCAGGATCGCCACCACCGCCCACAACCGCCCGGTATGACGGGCCCCGGCACGAACCGAGACCCCGTGGGAATGACCGTGAGAGTTTCCATGGGAATCGCCGCCGGACGGACCATCGGAATGGGCGTCGGATGGTGCGGGGGACCGGTCATCGCCATCCCCACCGAGCTGATCACCGTCCGTAAACGGGTATGAAGCGTCAGGCCCGAACATCCGCCCATCCTCGCACCCTCTGAAGCGGATTCGACCGGTGTTTGCCCCTCTCATCAACCATTTCGGGGTACGAGACCCGATCGCGGTACTGTTCCCTCCTCGCACGGGCCGGTCCCGTGCGCGTTTTTTGCCCGCTCCACTCACCGTGGAGCCCTCACCAGGATGGACCAGATGAACCAGGTTCTCGCCGCCGAAGGTGGCTACCAGGCCTTCACGCTCACCAGCACCGAGTGGGGGTGGCTCATTTTTGCCGCCGTCGTTGCTGTCTTTGCGCTTCTGCTTGGCGTCGTGCTCATGCGCGGCGTTCTCAAGCAGGAACAAGGCACCGAAAAGATGCAGGAAATCGCTGGCGCGATTCAGGAAGGTGCACTCGCCTACCTCAAGCGCCAGTTCCGCACGATCGGCATGATCGTCATCCCACTCGCAGTCGTGGTGTTTCTCACCTCGACTGCCATCAACAAGATGCCCATCCTCACTAAGGACGGAAAAAGCATCATCGGTGGCGAAGAGGTCATGACGTTCCTTCAGTCGGGGATCTTCCGCACCGCGGCATTCCTCGTCGGCTGCCTCTTCTCGGCATCCATTGGCTTCTTCGGTATGTGGCTCGCCGTTCGCGGCAACGTCCGCACCGCTGCTGCCGCACGTCGTAGCGACTTCAATGCTGCCCTAAAGGTGGCGTTTCGCACTGGCGGCGTCGCGGGACTGCTTACCGCTGGCCTCGGTCTCCTCGGAGCGGTTGTCATCGTGATGCTGTTCCAGAACACGTCGACCTCGATCCTCATCGGATTCGGTTTCGGTGGTTCGCTCCTGGCGCTGTTCCTTCGCGTCGGAGGCGGCATCTTCACCAAGGCCGCTGACGTCGGAGCCGACCTTGTCGGCAAGGTCGAAGCGGGTATTCCCGAAGACGACCCCCGCAACCCTGCGACCATCGCCGACAACGTGGGCGACAACGTGGGCGACTGCGCCGGTATGGCTGCCGACTTGTTCGAGTCCTTCGCAGTCACGCTCGTGGCGTCGATCATTCTCGGCGTCTCGGCCTTCCAAGCAATCGGTCTCGGCGTCGACAAAATCAACCCGGCCGATGGTGTCACCATCATCACTGGTGGCGGCGTTGCGGTGAAAGGCCTCATCTTCCCGCTGGCTGTCGTCGCTATCGGTCTCGTTGCTTCGATGATCGGCATCTTCGTCGTGAAGGGCCGACCGAGCGACGGCAATGACGCTCTCAAGGCGATCAACCGAGGTATCTACACCGCCCAGATCATCGCCATCATCGGCGCCGGTCTGGTTGCGTTCCTCTACATCGGCAACCCGGAGGGCTCAACCATTTCACAGCCAGGCGCTCGTTTGTTCGGCGCCATCGTGACTGGTGTCATCCTCGGCTTTGCCGCTTCAAAGATCACGCAGTACTTCACCTCCACCAAGACCAAGCCAGTGAAGGACATCGCAAAGGCCGCACGTACTGGCCCCGCGACCACCGTGCTCGAAGGCATTTCGCTCGGTCTTGAATCGGCAGTGTGGGCCCTCATTGCAATTGCTGTCGCCATTGGCGCAGCACTTGTTCTCGGTGGCGGCAATGTCGCCTTCTCGCTGTACCTCGTTGCCCTTACCGGCATCGGCATGCTTGCCACCACTGGCATCATCGTGGCCGAAGACACCTTCGGTCCGGTGGCCGACAACGCTGCGGGTATCGCGGAAATGGCTGGCGAGTTCGAAGGTGAACCCGAACGCATCATGGTTGGCCTCGACGCGGTGGGTAACACCACTAAAGCCGTGACCAAGGGCTTCGCCATCGGCTCAGCGGTTATTGCCGCTGTCGCATTGTTTGCCTCGTACTCCGAGACGATCGTGCGAGCGACCTCCGATGTCGTTGATGTTGCCTTCCGTGAACTCAACGGAACTCTCACCAACCTCGTGAACATCAACGTCGCCGACCCCAAGACATTCATCGGTCTGCTTATCGGTGGTTCGGTTGCCTTCCTGTTCTCGTCACTCGCTATTCGTGCGGTCTCCCGCACTGCGGGAACGGTTGTTGAAGAGGTGCGTCGCCAATTCCGCGAGAAGCCCGGAATCATGGACTACACCGAACGTCCCGATTACGGCCCCGTGATCGATATCTGCACCCGTGCATCGCTCCGTGAACTTGCCACCCCGGCACTTCTCGCAGTGCTGACACCGGTCATTATCGGTTTCGGTATCGGCTATCTCGCACTTGGTGCATTCCTCGCCGCGGCGATCGTTACCGGCCAGCTCATGGCGAACTTCCTCTCGAATGCCGGTGGCGCTTGGGACAATGCCAAGAAATACATCGAAGATGGCAATGAGGGAGGCAAGGGTTCAGAAACGCACAAGGCCGCCGTCATCGGCGACACCGTGGGCGATCCATTCAAGGACACCGCCGGGCCTGCGCTCAACCCGCTCATCAAGGTGATGAACCTTGTATCGCTGCTCATGCTTCCCGCCATTATTGAGTTGCAGCACAACAACCTGCGTTACGTCGTTTCCGGCGCAGCCCTGGTGGTCGTCGTCGCAGCACTCGTCGTGTCGAAGCGATTCGGTAGCGGCATCGAGGCCCCGGCCGAGACAGTCAACGCCTGATCGCTTCATCATTCAGTACGTAGTGAAAGGGGTCCGGCTGCCGCCGGGCCCCTTTCGCGTCTCGGCACGGAATACTGGAACGAATGTGGCTCACCGAAGTACGCGGCAAGAAGGTCGTGAAGGCGGACGGCGTTGCCTGCGGGATCGTGCGCGACATCGTGGCCGAGCTCCAAGAAGGCGATCATCATCCGACCATCTCTCGTCTGGTGATCGGATCACGTACGACACCTGTTCTGATCAACCGTGAAGAGATCGATCGATTCGACGAGGACTCCATTGTTCTTCGCGGTGACGCCAACCTGATGCGTGTACCTCTTGAGGTTGGGGCGCTCCGCCTTCGAGACGATGAACTTCTCCTTGTTCGAGATGTGCTCGATACGCAGATTGTCGACATCTCTGGGCATCGATTGGCCCGCGTCGCCGATGTACTTCTGTCTCGACACGAGGACCGTCGTTGGAAAATCGATGCGGTAGACGTCGGTTTCGGCCGCGTTCTTCATCGATTGCATTTTCCCTTCCTCGCACGAAGACTCGATGAGGAACTCATCGACTGGTCCGAAATCCACCTCACCTCCCCGCGTGGCCACGATGTCCAACTCGATGCCTCACGGAGCGCGGTGCATCGGATCCCACCGGCGGAACTCGCGGCAATCCTTGAACATCTCGACACCACGAGCGCTATCGAAGTGGTGGAGACACTCGACACCAATCGAGTGGCCGAGGCAATCATCGCCGGGCATCACTCGACCGGCGAGCGCCTCCTGCGTTCGGTTCCCACTTCACGGGCAAAACACATTGTCGATGCCATGCCCGCACCTCATGGCGAACGATGGCGCTCCCGACTCGATCGCCGGCCCGTGCTCCAGGGTCGTCGCTTCCATCGACTCCATGGATGGCGTCGTCATGGGCGTCAATCAGGAATACACCAGTGATGAATCGGAGACGTCTGGTCATAGGCGCGCTCGTCGCGGTTGTGGGCCCGGGACTCCTCGCTGGCCTGTCTGATGACGATCCCGCAGGAATCACCACCTATTCGGTACTCGGCGCCGAGCACGGGTATCAGTTCCTCTGGGTGCTGGCCCTCTCGACCGTTGCGTTGGTGCTGTTCCACAGTCTCGGCGCGCGCATGGGTGCTGTCACCGGTCAGGGCATCATCGGATTGGTGCGACAACGCCATGGCGTCGCGCCTGCGGGTGGCGTGCTGACTGCTCTCGTCATCGCCAACGTCGGCACAACCTGTGCCGAGTTTGCCGGCATCGCTGCCGGTGGCGAACTTTTCGGAATCCCCCGGGTGATCAGTGTTCCGATCGCTGCGATTGGTGTCTCGTTCCTGGTCTTTCGCGGTTCGTTCCATCGCGTCGAACACATTCTCATCGGACTCTCCGCGGTGTTTATCGCCTACATCGCCTCGGGCATCCTCGCCCATCCCGATTGGGGTGCCGCCGCGAAGGGACTCGTGGTTCCCACTCTTCCGTCATCGCGCGATGCGATTGTCATCGTGACCGCAACACTGGGAACAACCCTCGCTCCCTGGGGCCTCGCGTTCATTCAGTCCTACGCCGTCGACAAGAAACTCCGAACCGAAGATCTTCGCTATGAGCGGATCGATGTCACCGCCGGAGCAGTTCTCACTGGCGTCATCGGATTTTTCGTCGTCGTCGCCTGTGCCGCCACGTTGTACCGGAATGGACAGCCGATCAATGACGCCTCTGACGCCGCTCGTGCCCTCGAACCATTGGCCGGCGATCTTGCTGGAAAACTTTTTGGAGTCGGTCTCATCGGGGCGGCGCTTCTGGCCGCATCGATACTGCCGCTTTCGACGTCGTATTCCGTGTGCGAATTCATTGGCGTGGAGTCTGCTCTTGACGACACGTTCAGCGAAGCAAAACCGTTCTACGTGACCTACGGCCTCGTGACTGCAGTCGCCGCACTCGTCATCTTGATCCCCGGCGCGCCACTCATCTCGATTCTCGTCGCAACCCAAGTCCTCAATGCGATCCTGCTCATCCCACTCCTCATCTTCATGGTGGGAATCGGCCGTGATGGTGAACTGATGGGCGATCAGCGAATCAGCAAGAAGATGATTGTTATCTACAGCGCAACTATTGCGATCGTTGTTCTCTGCATCGGGAGTCTTTTCATCGCAACGGTTTTCGCCTGAGCACAAGTGCTCAACCGAAACCTCGGCGGCCCACAACGCCGTTGGGCCCCGGCGAACCGGGGCCCAACGAGAACAACAAGAAACTACAAATCAGAACGACAGGTTCATGACTCCTCAAGCAGAGGTTCGTTGAGCCAGTCGGCCTTCTTGAAGTTTCGACGAACGAGGATCGCGTTGCCGGCGACGGCGAGCACAACGCCGATCAGAATCGGATGCAACGCAAAACCGGCGATAGTGCCAGCGATAATCATGGGCACGAACCACAGCCAGAACAGTCGGTACCAGGGGCGGGTGCGCTGATAGGCAGCGAAACCGACACCAAGCCGAGCGTCGGTTGCGTTCTCCTGCTGACGACCGATGCGAACAAGACGACGAATCTGCCGACGAGTGGGCTTGTCGAGGGCATTCCATTCGGCAGCAAATGCGGGATCGACGTTCGCTCGTGCCCCATTGCCCTTTGAGGGCTTCGCTGGCTTCGAGGAGGATGAGGACGTCATGCGTTTTCCTGCAGTCATGGTTGCCATTTTCGGGCCGGACCACTCCGGCGGACAAGATTCGCACTTCAGTGCGGTCATGTCGATTGGGTTGAGTGAGATGGTGAGAACGAAGCGGGTCCGACCCGCTCACTCCTGCTCGGTGTCGGCCCGGCTGTAACCGGGCCGACACCGCAGGACTGCAGTAGGTCAGGCGTCGACGCTGACGAGACCCTCGTGAGTGCCCGAGAAGTCCGGGTAGGCGAAGACGCCCATTTCCGGCATGTCGAGACCAGCGATTTCCTCCGCCTCATCGCTGCGGATTCCGCCCTTGGTCAGCGCGTTCTGGATCTTGAAGAAGGCGAACGCCACTCCAAGGATCAGGGTCCAGAGGACGACCACACCAGCGAGCTGAGCCAGAAGCTGACCGCCACCGTTGCCTCCGTAGAAGAGACCAGTGACGCCATCGGCAACACCGTCGGTCACTGAGGTGGTGGTGCCGTTCCAACCGATGCCTGCGCCGCCGGCATCGAGGCCGTACTTGCCGTTGGCGACAAGTCCGACGGCGATGACGCCGAGCGTTCCGCACACACCGTGGACGGCGATTGCACCCACCGGATCGTCGATCTTCATCTTGCGTTCGATGAAGAACACCGCTTCGATGACGACGACACCAGCGATGAGCCCAAGGATCGCGGCGACCCATGGATCAACGAAGGCACAGGGAGCCGTGATGATGACGAGTCCAGCGAGAAGGCCGTTGGCCATCATCGCGGGATCGGGCTTGCCTGTCCGCTTCCAGATCCACAGCATTGCCGAAAAGCCACCGAAAGCACCGGCGAGTCCCGTGTTGACGGCAACGACACCGATCTGCGGATCACTCGATGCAAAGGTCGATGCAGCGTTGAAGCCGAACCAACCGAACAGAAGGATGAACGTTCCGAGGAGTGCCATCGGGATGTGGTGGCCAGGAAGAGCACGAGGCTTTCCATCCTTGGTGAACTTTCCGATTCGGGGACCGAGCACGATCGCACCAGCCAGAGCAGCGACGCCACCAGCGGCGTGCACAACACCGGATCCAGCGAAGTCGACATAGCCGTTACCCCAGTTGAGCGAGTTGCCCAACTTGGCCAGCCAGCCGCCGCCCCAGGTCCATGCGCCGAAGAGCGGGTAATAGATCGCTCCGCAGAACAGACCCCAGATCACGAACGACTTGAACTTCCAGCGTTCGGCCATCGAGCCGGTCGGGATGGTTGCGGTGGTGTCCATGAAGGCCACCATGTAGAGGAAGAACGCAGCCGCTGCGCCCGAGTACGCCAGATCGGCGCCGTCGAACCAGGTGCCAGCCCATCCGCCCTGCCACAGGAAGACCCAGTCACCGGAACCGATGAGGGCACCACCAGCAGCGTGGTTGAGTCCGTAGTCGAAGCCAGGCAGCAGGTAGCTATAGCCACCAAACATGAACGACCAACCGACAAGGAAGAACCCGACGAATCCGAGGAAGAAGATCGCAAGGTTGGTGCTCACGACGTGAGCAGCGTGCTTGGCACGACAGAAACCAGTTTCGACAAGTGCGAAACCAGCCTGCATGAAGATCACCAATGCGGCGCCGATGACGATCCAAAGAAGGTTGCCCGACTGAACCGCATGATCAGCGGTCTTGGCAACAGTCTCGAGATCGGCCGCGGGAGCAGCCTGTGTGACGGTTTGAGCAAAGGCGTTACCGCCGAGCGCAAGCAACGTGCCTGCGCCGACAACTGCGCCAACGGCAAGTCGCTTGGCGTTCAGGGGAATTCTCCCTCGGGTCGGGGCCATGTTGGCCGTAGTGGTGATGGATTCGGTACTCATCAAAGTGCCTCCCCATCTCGTTCTCCGGTGCGGATGCGAACAACGGAGGTCGCGGGGATGACCCAGACCTTTCCGTCGCCGATCTTGTCGGTGCGGGCAGCGTTGACGATGCAATCGACAACCTCATCGGTCATTGCGCCATCACAAAGGACTTCGATCTTCACCTTGGGGATCAGATCGACGGTGTACTCGGCGCCGCGATAGGTCTCGGTATGGCCCCCTTGGCGGCCAAATCCCTTCACCTCATCGACGGTCATGCCCTGCACCCCAATCGCCTTCAACGCGTCCTTCACCTCCTCAACCTTGTGCGGTTTGATGACCGCCGTAACCAGGTTGACCATTTCTCCTCCTTCATCGGAGCCGGGGCTCATTGGGAACATCGGGTCGGGAAGTCGA
>Ga0194061_1002307_pt1 | contig 10494 bp, 10 predicted proteins | sample SepL2221m_MetaG_FD_163423 | JGI IMG/M metagenome (GOLD analysis project Ga0194061, IMG submission 163423) | Anoxic zone freshwater microbial communities from boreal shield lake in IISD Experimental Lakes Area, Ontario, Canada - Sep2016-L224-21m | ecosystem: Environmental > Aquatic > Freshwater >...
CTACGCGCCCGACATGAACCCGGTCGAATACCTTTGGGCTTGGCTCAAGCGCCATGCCATGGCCAACTACTGTCCCAACAACCTCAGCGAGTTGCAGGTCACAGCGCGCAACAAACTCAAGAGCGCCCAAAAGCGCCCCACGATCATTGCCGCTTGCTGGATGCAGGCAACGCTGTGGTGATGTCATGAATTATGGAAGTCTCAATAGTGGTTGGGGCCTGCATCGCCCGCTCAGTCATTATCATCGTCAGTCGAGCATGGATTTCGGCGGTGGCAGCTAGCGGCACAATCAATCAAAACCAGTGGACGGCTCGATGATCGCCACATATCGCCCAAAAAGCTCTGGGAGATCATGGGTTGGCGACGAGGCGACTGGTTGCTTGAAACATGTTTTGTGTGGACGCCAATATGTCCCTTGGTATTCAGGGAAAACCCCGTTCATTCTCCCAATATGCAGTACTAGACTGATCCCGCCATGTTCGGCATATCTCAAACAAATCAAGGAAGAAGTAATGAAAGGCCAATTATTCCGATCGTGTGTTGCTGCACTTCTACTCACGCTGATGGCGGCTGGGCATGCTCTGGCGGGAGACACAAAGACCGTTGCCGTGACTGGTGCGCCAAAGGCTGGTGGACCGTATTCGCAAGGTGTCATAGCCAACGGCTTTCTAAGTACAACAGGCATTCTTGCCCGAGATCCTGCAACCAACAATTTTGTTGAAGGGGACATGATGGTCCAAGCCGCCCGTGTCTTTGACAGTCTCGAAGCCATTTTTAAAGGTGCTGGTGCCTCGCTGAAAGATGTCGTCAAGGTCACCGTCTACATGACAGACTTGGCTGATTTTGCGAAGATGAACGAAGTCATGGCGGCGAAGTTTGCAGACCACAAGCCTGCAAGAACAACCGTTCAAGTTGCTAAGCTCTCTGGAGCTGCGACGCTGGAAGTCGACTTCATTGCAATATTACCGAAATAGTCCTTCCAATATGACGCGTATATAGGTCTACTTCTTCCGTAGACCGCTACCAATTAGCAATCATTGCTCATGCATCGCCAGAAATTGAGGTTCTATCACCTGTTCATTTGTGGATGGGTGGTGCTGGCGTCCATCAGTTTCTATTTCTATCGTGAGTCGACTCGAGCTGCCAACGATTTGATGCGGACGGCGAAATCAGTAACTGGATTGGTCGTGGCGTCCTCATTCACCCCAAAGGGGCACTTACGAAGCGTTGACTTGACCATACCGCTGACCCATGGGGTAACTCAGTGCCACACTTTCATGGACGAGTCTTTAGACGACGTTAATGCTCGGACATGGCCGAAGGTTGAGCTGTATGTGAGCGAAGAGTATTCCCCTCCTGTTCCATTGGAGTGCTGGACAGCATCATCGATTAGAAACGAGGCTTCGGAACCAGTCTGGCGCAGCTTGTACTACTCAACATGCATTGGTCTATTTGGCAGCATACTTTTGAACTATCTGCTCGTGCGCATTCCGTTTGGGTCGCGCGGGCAATCGCTCAAGGAGCGCTGGGACCGGGAGTGACCAACTTGAAATACCGCGAGGTTCTAATTCGAAAGCGGTCACGTCATATGAAAATCCGCAGCACTGGCGACAGTGCGAACATCCCCCGGATGACCACCCAACATGTAAGGCACCGAAAGAAAGGCCGTCATGACAATCGGAATTAGCGCCATGATCACTACTCTGGAATAGCCTTGAACGAACTCTTTCAAATCTTTGTGCATTGATTGATATCTCTCGATGGTTTGATCAGTCAATCATATGATTCCCTCCTTAGGGGAGTCTGAAGACCACCAGCCGACTACTTACAAAATATTACAGTTGAGTGACGTATATCGTGATCGAATAATAATGTGTGGACCATTCCAATGAGTTATGAGGAGCAAAAATGCATGATTTGGCACTAACAACTTTTCGGTTCGAACCGGATACCTGTATCCCACAGGCACAACCAAAACATAAGGAGTCTGTGACATTAGACTCCTCGGCCTTGGATGTAATGACTGACCTTGCAGTCGTCAAGGCGGAAACCATCGATCCAAAAATTACGCTGCCCGATGCTGAGCAGGTGATGATTAATCGGGGCGTTCGTGCGCTCTTTGTTACATCAACGTTTCCGTGTATTGAAGGTCTGGTCACGCTATCAGACATTCTTGGTGAAAAGCCATTGAAGTTGGTGACATCACGAAATGCCAAGCACCAAGACCTTACAGTCGAAGATGTGATGACGAATTTATCCAACCTGGACGTAGTTGATTACGACGAAGTAAAGAGCTCGATGGTGAAAAATTTGGCAGCAACATTTGCCAAACTCAAGTGCACACACATACTGGTTGTTCAGGCCGCCAAGATACAGGGACCAGCACGGATTCGCGGTGTTATATCGCATACTCAAATGGACAGGCAGTTAAGTCGATCGAAAATTTGAGGTGCTTCTGCTCTTGGCATAGTTGGTGACAACCTCCATCATTTTCGTATTTCATCGAAAGTTTCAACATCACCAAGTCTTTGAGATACGGCAATACGGATGCCTTATCCAAATGAGGTAGCGCGATGAAGCTCTATTTTTCATCCAAGCCCATCTCATTGGTGGCTGTCAGTACCGAAAGCAGGGTCATGTAGATTCAGATTTGCTTTGCAACTCGCGCCTGGCAGCGACCATTTGTGTTTTCAAGTCACTGGGCAGTAACTTGCACCGCAACGACACTTGGTACGTGTCAAGCAAGTACTTGATTGCGATTTGTTGCATATCATCTTTGCCGGTGGTGTTAACGCGTTCGCAGTCAAGCGTCAAGTTGTAACGGGCCGAGATCAGCCTCAGCCTTGCGACGGGGTAACCTTTCCAACAGTTGGACCAGTAGATCCAATGGTCAAAGCCCGTGATATCCCAACCAGTATGCTCAATCATTGTTTGCCAGATGAGCACCTGCACTGGAGAGGCGTAGGTCCAAGTCCCATCTTCCCGCATGAACATGTCTAGCGTCAAAGTTGATTCTCTGAATGCGAGCGATTGAGCGCAATATCCGGGAAATATTACCAACTTAAGGCCTTAGCCTTTGAAAAAAAGTTGGATCGGGCAATGCCGATAACTACCGTCGCTGCGTAAGCAGTACCCCGTCAGATCAAGTCGTGGTTAGGACATTTGAACGCCCGCTTCCTCGCGCTCCGGCTGACCAGTAGGGGCACGCTGGATTCCATTGGGAGCGGCGCCAATCTGACAACAGGAATCGATCAACTTGGCTTCCAGATACCCGCCATTCGTTGCCGACAGTTTGCGCCCCGTTCCGGGTCCGTGATTTTCTCCATACCCGACATGCAATTTTGATGCTCAACTTGGCAGAAAATTGACTGGCCCCATTAGGCTGCTGGATCACTGGGCTAAACTGAGTCGGACCTACCAATAACAGGAGCCGCACCGATGAAACACACACTCCGCCGCGCGTTGCTGGCAACTTTAGTTATCGCCGCCACCAGTGCATCAGCTGCCACCGATGAAAAGCTTCTGGCGGCCGCCCGCGTGGCCGAGCCTGCGGTGATTGAATCTCTCAAAGAGATGGTGACCATCGAATCTGGCACCATGGATCTACCCGGACTGGGCCGTATGGCTGACTACGCCGAGCGCCGTCTCAAGGCGTTAGGGCTACAGGTGGAACGCCGACCGACCAGCACCGCCAAGGGCGAGATGTTGATCGGTCGCGTCCAGGGCAGCGGCCGACGAAAGCTGATGCTGATTGCCCATCTTGACACAATCTACTGGCCCGGTACGCTGGCCACGCAGCCAATAAAGCTCGACGGCAACAAGCTCTACGGCCCCGGCATCGCTGATGATAAAGGTGGTGTGGCCGTGATTCTCCACTCACTGGACATCCTCAAAGCCGCCGGCTGGCAGGACTACGCTCAGCTGACAGTGCTGTTCAACTCCGACGAAGAGTCGCAGTCGGCGGGCTCTGGCGAGACCATCGCTGACGTCGCTGGATCGCATGATGTGGTGCTTTCTTATGAGCCCACTGCCGCCAAGGCCATGTTCAAGACCGAGGGTGTGCTGCTTGCCGCAGCCGGTACAGGCACAGTCACAATGACGGTCAGCGGTCGAGCCTCGCATGCCGGTGCGGCGCCCGAGCAGGGGCGCAATGCGCTGATTGAACTGGCCCACCAGATCAGCCAGACCGCCGACATTGTCAAGGGGATTCCCGGAGCGCAGCTCAACTGGACCCAAGCCAGTGCAGGCAGGGTGCGCAACCAGATTCCTGACCAGGCTTTAGCTTCCGGTGATTTGCGCCTCACTGCAGTCGATGCAGCTCAGAAGCTGGAAGCCGCGCTGAAGTCCCAGGCAGCGCAGCACAAGGTACCGGACACTGAAACCTCCATCGTCATCGATATCGGCCGCCCGCCATTTGCAGGCGATGCCCGCACGCTGGGGCTGGCCAAGCGCGCTCAGGCCATCTACGCCGAGTTGGACGGCCGACCTCTAATGCTGGTACCCGGCACGGGCGGAGGCACCGACGCCGGCTATGCCAGTCGCTCTGGCAAGCCCGTGGTACTGGAAAGCCTGGGCCTGGCCGGCTGGGGCTACCACGCCCGAGACGAATACATCGAGATCGACTCGATTGTGCCGCGGCTGTACTTGACCACGCGACTGCTGATGGATCTGGGCCGCGACTGACATCGTTGGGGGGGCGTCAGCACGCGACAGGCCTGCCGCCCAGAGATCGAGATCGAGTCGACGTGACTGCCTCAACCAGCAGTTGAAGGCGCCCAAAAACATGAACCAAGTTCGCCCGGAACCGGGCGCTGACAGCTGTCGGCTTACGCCCCGAAACGATCAAAGCCCAACTCCGTCTGTGGCAGCCTTGGCGCGCTGCGCCGCGACAAACAATCAGCCCACACTATCCGTCAGTACCGTCAGCGGTAACGCATGAATCTCGCCCAGCAGCCGCGCCAGCGCACGCCCCGCTGCGTTCAGCACCGCGCGCCCCTTTTCTGCACTGGCAGCCGCCGCATTACCGACCGCACCCTGCGGGTTGTAGTCCTGAATCTGCCAGCCCATCTTCGCGCTCTTGCCGTTGCCCAGAATGTCGAAACGACCGGCCCGGTTTTCAGCGGTTGACGCGAAGTCTTGCGCCAGCGCCATGTCCACCAGCTCAGGCGCCAGCGCCAGCATCATGGATGTTTCAATCTCACCGGCATGGATGCCAAAGCGGTGCTCGTGCGCGCTGAACAGCGCATTCACATCCTCGCCCTGAGTTCCCACCAGCGGCAGGCCAAACCAGTTCACGCTGTAGACCAGCATGCCGAGCCGCGCACGCAGGTCGCGGGCCACGATGTCCATCACGCCGACTTGCCCGCCGTGGGAGTTGAGCAGCACCAGCTTCTTCACCCCGGTGGCGGCCACGCTCTCGCCGATGTCCGTCCACAGTCGTATGGTGGTTTCGGCTTTCAAGGTAAGGGTGCCCGCAAAACCCGCGTGCTCCGGGCTCAGGCCCACGGTTTGCGTGGGTAAAAACAATGCGGGAACCTCCGCACCGATGTGCGGGACCGCAGCCCGAACCACCCCATCAACCAGAGCACTATCGACCCGCAACGGCAGGTGGGGGCCATGTTGCTCGGTTGCCGCCACTGGCAGCACCGCGATCAACTGCCCAACCGCGCCCCGCGCCTTGCACTGTGAAAAATCGCGCGTGGTCCAGTCGGCCCAATAGCGCGATGTCGGCTGGCTGGTGGTCGTCGGTACGTCAGTTGCTGGGGGCATGGTCGCAGGTGGGCTTGATATTGGTGCATGGTAACGCCGTCTGGCGCATGCCTGGTCGGTATCATCCCCACATGGCCACCCAAAGACCCCGCAATATCACTGGCGACTCCTTCTTCGCCTGGGACGGCGACACGCTGGTCGTCAATATTCTGGGCAAGCCCTCTGCGGCGAAGGACGCCATTGGCAAACCCATAGGCACGCAACTCAAGATCAGTGTCACAGCAAAGCCCAAGGACGGCAAAGCCACCGACTACATGGTGCGATTTCTGGCGCCGCAGTTTGGCGTGGGCGTGGCCGACATCGAGGTCGTCTTCGGGCAGGAAAACGTAAACAAGCAGTTGCGCATCAAGGCACCCAAGAAATTGCCTGCCGTGTTTACCCAAAGCGCCCTGGATTTGAACTGAAACCGCGGCGCCTGGTGTGCGATGCGACAATCAGGCATGCCATCTGACCCACCGTGCGGCGGAACTTTTATGCAGACTCAGGCTCCCAACTTGCAATGACTTTTACTTTCACACTCCCCGCGCTGCACGCTAGCGCCCAGTGCCCGCCCTTGTCGATTCGCCAAATTGCTACTTTTTTCATAGCTGCATGCGCAATATCGACGGGGGCTGCAGCCCAAATTGTTACAAGAAATTCGGCACCGGCCGGCGCCGTGTCCGCCGTCGTGCAAACCGAGCAGGTCCGCGCTGAACTGTTCGCCCACGCGCCAGATGGCGTGGGCCCCGGCAAGACGGTGTTGCTGGGTCTGCAAATCAAGCACCAACCCCACTGGCACACCTATTGGAAAAACCCGGGTGACTCCGGCCTGCCAACGACTCTCCAATGGACGCTGCCCGCCGATGTAGTTGCGGGCGAGATTGCCTGGCCAACGCCGCAACGCATCACCATTGGCAACCTGTCCAACTACGGCTTTGGCGACACCCTGTTGCTGCCCGTGCCGATGACCATTGGCAAGGCCTTCCAACCGACACCTGGAGGCGACCTGGAAGTGCGCCTCGCAGCCTCGTGGCTGGTGTGCCGCCAGGAATGCATTCCACAGGAGGGCGCTTTCGTGCTGCGCGTGCCCGCAAAGGGCTCTACTGCTTCGCATGGTGGCGACTTCGAAACCGCGCGCGCCGCCGGCCCGACCGAGTTGCCCGGCACATCACAAGCCAAACTGAACGGCAACAACCTGACCGTCACGGTCAGCGGCTTGCCCGCCAGCTGGCAGGGCCGCGCGTTGCAACCGTTCCCGGAAACACCCAACATCGCCGAGCCTATAACCTCGCCCCAAGCCGGCGACACCGTCAGCACCGGCACGGACACGGCACCCAGTCCGGGCAAACAAATTTGGCAAGGCGGTGTGTGGAGCGGCAGTTTCCCGCTGTCCGTACAGCGGGAAGGCACTGTGGACAAACTGCCCATCGTCCTCGCCTTGGGCACTCAAAGCCTTCGCACCGTTGCCACCGTCAGCGGAACCTGGCCCGCGCTGGGCAGCGGCGGTGCAGGACAAGCCAGCACTGCCACTCAACCCAGTGCAACCAGTGCGCCACCCGGCACACAGTTGACAGCAGTGCAACCCACGGGCTGGAGCAGTTGGATGCTGGCCCTTGGCGCGGCCCTGCTGGGCGGCATGATCCTGAACCTGATGCCGTGCGTGCTCCCCGTGCTGGCCATCAAGGTGCTGGGCTTCTCCCGCCACAGTGAACACAGCCCAGCCTCGCAACGCGCCCAGGGGCTGGCCTACACACTCGGTGTGGTGCTGTCGTTCGTCAGCCTGGGGGCGCTGATGCTGGCCCTGCGTGCCACCGGCGAACAACTCGGATGGGGCTTTCAACTGCAGTCGCCCGCCGTCGTGGCGGTATTGGCTGCGCTGTTCACGCTCTTGGGCCTGAACCTGGCGGGCCTGTTTGAAGTGGGCATGCTGCTACCCCACCGCCTAGCTTCCTTGCAAGCGCGCCACCCCGTGGTCGATGCGTTTTTGTCTGGCGTCCTGGCCGTTGCGATTGCATCACCTTGCACCGCGCCCTTCATGGGCGCGTCGCTGGGGTACGCCATCAGCCTGCCGGCCGCGCAGGCGCTGGGTATTTTTGCGGCGTTGGGACTTGGGCTGGCCCTGCCGTTCCTGGCTGCTGCATGGATTCCGGCGGTTGGACATTTGCTGCCGCGCCCTGGGGCCTGGATGGACACACTGCGCCGCTTCATGGCATTTCCCATGCTGGCCACGGTCGTCTGGATGGTCTGGGTACTGGGCCATTTGAGTGGCGTCGACGGCGCTGGCGCCTTGCTGGTCTTGCTGCTGGCCATGGCTCTGGTGGTGTGGTCCCTGGGTTTGGCAGGACGCAGCCGCCTGATATTCGCTACGCTTTCGATAGCTACTCTCGCAGTCTTGGCGGGGGCTGTCGGCCCATTGATCACCAAGATGGACGACTCAGGTGGTTCCACTGCAACAGCGGGACCGGCGGGCAACGGCACTACCACAACCTGGCAAGCGTGGGCGCCGGGGCGGGTAGAAGCCGAACTCGCGAGCGGTCACCCGGTGTTTGTCGATTTCACTGCCGCCTGGTGTATTACCTGCCAGTTCAACAAGAAAACCACGCTAGGCAATGCCGAGGTGCTGGCCGACATGCACACGCACCAGGTCACGCTGTTGCGTGCCGACTGGACCCGACGCGACCCGGCCATCACCAGGGCGCTGGAGCAACTCGGGCGCAGTGGCGTGCCGGTCTATGTGCTGCACCAGAGCGGCAAGCCACCGGTAGTGTTTTCAGAAATTCTGGATGCGCAGGAGCTGCGCGCCAGCCTGGCCCAATTGTGAAGCCCCCATCCATGTCCGATACCGCAGTCACCATCGCCGAGATCCTGGACAAATACCGCACGGTCGCTGTCGTGGGCCTGTCACCCAAGTCGCACCGCGACAGCTACGAAGTGTCGCAATACATGCAAGCGCACGGCTGGCGGATCATCCCCATCAACCCGAATGCGAGTGAAATTCTGGGCGAGACCGCCTATCCTTCACTGACTGAGGCCGCATGCCACCACACGATCGAGCTGGTCAACGTGTTTCGAAACAGTGCCGATGTTCCGCCGGTGGCTACTGAGGCTGTTGCCATTGGCGCCAAAGCGCTCTGGTTGCAACTGGGCATAGCCAACGAAGAAGCCGCTCAAAACGCCCGCGCCGCCGGACTCCAGGTTGTCCAAAACAAGTGCCTGCTGGTGGAACACCGGAACCGCCATCGGGGGGTGTAAAACAGCCCCCTGACCTGCGCGACAATAGGGGCATGAACGCACCGCACACCACCCCAGGCGCCCCAGGCGCACAAGACCCCACCTTCGCCAACCTGCAGAACCCATCGTTTCTGCAAGCCTGCCTTCGCCAGGCCACCGACCACACCCCCATGTGGCTGATGCGCCAGGCCGGACGCTACCTGCCCGAGTACTGCGCCACGCGCGCCAAGGCCGGCAGCTTCATGGGCCTGGCTACCAACCGCGACTACGCCACCGAAGTGACGCTGCAACCGCTGGACCGCTACCCGCTGGATGCCGCCATTTTGTTCAGCGACATCCTGACCGTGCCCGACGCCATGGGCCTGGGTCTGAGCTTCGCACAGGGCGAAGGCCCCCGTTTTGCCACTGCCGTGCGCGACGAAGACGCAGTGGCCAAGTTGGCCGTGCCCGACATGGCCAAGCTGCAATACGTGTTTGACGCGGTGTCCTCGATCCGCAAGGCGCTGACGCAGTCCGATGGCCGGGGCCGCGTGCCGCTGATCGGTTTCTCCGGCAGCCCCTGGACGCTGGCCTGCTATATGGTCGAAGGCGCAGGCTCGGACGATTACCGCCTGGTGAAGACCATGCTCTACAGCCGCCCGGACCTGATGCACCGCATTCTGGCCATCAACGCCGACTCGGTAGCGGCTTACCTGAACGCGCAAATCGACGCCGGCGCCCAGGCGGTGATGATTTTTGACAGCTGGGGTGGGGTACTGGCCGATGGAGCGTTTCAGGAGTTTTCGCTGGCATACACCAAGCGGGTTCTGGCTCAACTCAAAACTACGTCCACGGATGCCAAAGGCGCTACCGTGCGCGTTCCCCGCATCGTGTTCACCAAAGGTGGCGGCCTGTGGCTGCAGGAAATGGCGGCGCTGGATTGCGAAGTGCTGGGCCTGGACTGGACCGTCAACCTGGGTAAAGCCCGCGCACTCGTTGGCGGCGCGGAGAATGGCCCGGGCAAGGCCCTACAGGGCAATATCGACCCCAATGTGCTGTTTGCCCCTCCCGCACAAATCGCTACTGAAGTGGCTCGCGTACTGGACAGCTTTGGCAAGCCCTACCAGGGAACCGGCACCGGTCCGACACACATCTTTAACCTGGGGCACGGCATCAGCCAATACACTCCGCCTGACCATGTGGCGGCGCTGGTGGACGCAGTGAACCATCACTCACGTGCCATGCGCGCTTGATTTCCTAGCATTTTTTGATCAGGATTTGGCGGGCTTTGTTGCACTTATGCACAAAAATGGTGATGCAGGTCCGTCGAGCTCCCCTATTTGAGGGATAAGCGCTATTAAAGCCATAGCGTCCGTAAGTTGTTGATTCATAAGGATTTCAAACTTTGCTTTTTTTCCGGGCATTCCAGCCAAAGCCTTGATTTCTAAGGCTTTGGCGGCTCTCACGACAAGATATCAACAAAGTTATCCACAGAATCTCTGAATTTGACACAAAGTGTTTTCAAATCAAGCACTT
>Ga0194061_1002310_pt1 | contig 10488 bp, 7 predicted proteins | sample SepL2221m_MetaG_FD_163423 | JGI IMG/M metagenome (GOLD analysis project Ga0194061, IMG submission 163423) | Anoxic zone freshwater microbial communities from boreal shield lake in IISD Experimental Lakes Area, Ontario, Canada - Sep2016-L224-21m | ecosystem: Environmental > Aquatic > Freshwater >...
CATATATGGTAAATTGGCCTCTAGCCCCCGTGGAATAAGCGTGAGCAGCTCTAAATTTAGGAGCACTTCGGCTTCGTTGACCTGCACCGGTGGGAGCGTCTGCATGGCCTGGGCGGCGTCCAGAATGGGGCGATACCCGGTGCAGCGGCACAGATTGCCCGACAGCGCGCCCATGGCCTGCTCACGGGAGATGGCATCACCCTGTGGGGCGGTGTTCTGGTACAAACCAAACAGGCTCATCACAAAACCGGGTGTGCAAAACCCGCATTGCGAGCCGTGGCAGTCCACCATGGCCTGTTGGGTTGGATGCAGGCTTCCGTCTGCTGCTGCAAGGTCTTCTGTTGTCCAGACGGCCATTCCGTCGACCGAATGGGCCAGCCGGATACAACTGTTGATGGCGCTGTATTTCAGTGAATCGCCGTTTGCCTCGGCAACGACCACGGTGCAGGCGCCGCAGTCTCCTTCGCCGCAGCCCTCTTTGGTGCCGGTGCAGTGGAGGTCTTCACGCAGCACTTCCAGCAGGGTGCGGTTGGGGTCGACGTCGGGCAGCGTCACAATTTTGCCGCGTCGCACAAATTGCAGGTTTTTTGCTTTCATGGTGTTTAGCATAGAGCAAGTTGCGCGCCTGCGCAAAAGCCCGTACCAACCTATGCACGTTTGAATGCACGCCTATTTCGCCACCCAGTTTGTCCTGCAGCTGCCCCCGGGGCACCGTTTCCCAATGGAGAAATACGCCATGCTGCGTGACGCGCTGTCCGCGCAACTACCCGAAGTCACGCTTGCGCAGGCGCACCCGGCCACCGACGGCGAGTTGGCGTTTGCGCATGTTGCCGCCTATGTGGAGGGAATTGACGCGGGCACGCTGGACCCGGTGGTGTACCGTGAAATCGGCTTTCCGTGGAACCTGGCGATGGCAGACCGCGCCCGTCGTTCGGTGGGAGCCACTCTGTCTGCGGCGCGTATGGCTCTCTCGCAGGGGGTGGCGGCTAACTTGGCGGGCGGTACGCACCACGCCTATGCCGACAAAGGTGGCGGGTTTTGTGTGTTTAACGATCTGGCCGTGACCGCCCGTGTGATGCAGGCGGAGTGGGGACGCACGCCGCGCGCCGACAAACGAGCGCTGCAAGTGGCCATCATTGACCTGGACGTGCACCAGGGCAACGGCACGGCCCATATCCTGCGCAGCGATGCCAGCGTGTTCACCCTCTCGCTACACGGCGAAAAGAATTTTCCTTTTCGCAAGGAAGCCAGCGACCTGGACGTGGCGCTGCCCGATGGATGCGGTGACGCCGACTATATGGTGGCCCTCGAGAACGCCCTGGAGGCGCTGGACGGCAGATTTGCCCCCGGTTTGGTGCTGTACCTGGCCGGTGCGGACCCGCATGAGGGCGACCGCTTGGGACGCCTCAGCCTGACCGAAGACGGACTGCTGGCCCGTGACCGGCGGGTGTTTGACTGGTGCTGGCAGCGCCGCCTGCCGTGCGCGTTTGTCATGGGCGGCGGCTATGGCAAAGATGTGAACGACACGGTGCGGGTGCAAACCAATACCTACCGCGTTGCACTGGAATATTGGCAGCGTTGGCGCAAAATTTGCTGAGGTTTGTTGTCCAACCGTGTAAAGTAAGCGCATGACCATTGCCCGACTTCAGTTAACCGGCATCACCAAGGCCTACCCCGGCGTGGTGGCCAATAGCGATGTATCTTTGACCGTTATGCCCGGCGAAACGCACGCCGTGCTGGGCGAAAACGGTGCGGGCAAGTCCACGCTGATGAAGATCATCTACGGCTCGGTTAAGCCTGACGCCGGGCAAGTGAAGATCAACGGCCAGGTCATGCAGATCCGCAATCCCAAGGAGGCGCGGGCCAACGGCATCAGCATGGTGTTTCAGCACTTCAACCTGTTTGACACGATGACCGTGGCCGAGAACGTGTGGCTGGGCCTGACCCGCAATTCGCTGGAGCAGGTGACCGCCAGCATCGTGGCCAAGGCCAACGAATACGGGTTGGACATCGACCCGGCGCGCCCGGTGCACACGCTGAGTGTGGGCGAGATGCAACGGGTGGAAATCATCCGCGCCTTGCTCACCCGCCCCGAGTTGCTGATTCTGGACGAACCCACCTCGGTGCTGACGCCGCAGGCGGTTGAAAAGTTGTTTGTGGTGCTGAAAAAGCTGTCCAGCGAGGGCTGCAGCATTTTGTACATCAGCCACAAGCTGCACGAAATCCGGGAGTTGTGCACCGCCTGCACGGTGTTGCGCGGTGGCAAGGTCACGGGGGTGTGCAATCCGCAGGAAGAATCCAACGCTTCGCTGTCGCGCATGATGATTGGCGCCGAGCCCCCGCTACTGGAGCGCGCGGCCAAGCACGCGGGTTCAGCGGTCATGCACGTCAAGGCCCTGAATCTGCCGCGCGATGACCAGTTTGGCGTCGACCTGGAAGATATCCACCTGCACGTTCGCTCGGGCGAGGTGGTGGGCATTGCCGGTGTGTCCGGCAACGGCCAGAAGGAGTTGCTGTACGCGCTGTCGGGTGAAGACGATCGCTCGCCGCGCGGCAGCATCCACATGGGCGAGGTTGATGTCTCGCGCATGCACCCGGGGCGCCGGCGCAAGATGGGCCTGCACTTTGTGCCCGAAGAACGCTTGGGGCGCGGCGCCGTGCCTACGCTGAGCCTGGCGCACAACCTGCTGCTGACCCGCACCGAATCCATTTCCATGCCGCGCTTTGCCGGTGGCTGGATTCGGGTGCGCCAGTTGGAGGCGCATGCTGCACGGTTGATCAAGGAGTACAAGGTCAAGGCCAACGGCCCTACGGCGGTAGCGCGCTCGCTTTCGGGTGGCAACCTGCAAAAATTTATTGTCGGCCGTGAGATCGATGCAAAACCCCGTCTGCTGATCGTGTCACAGCCGACCTGGGGCGTGGATGTGGGCGCAGCGGCCCAGATTCGCGGCGAAATTCTGGCCTTGCGCGACGCCGGTTGCGCCGTGCTGGTGGTGAGCGAGGAACTCGATGAATTGTTTGAAGTGTGTGACCGTATGCATGTGATTGCACGCGGCAAGTTGTCACCCTCGGTGCCCATTGCCGAGGCGACGGTTGAAAAGATTGGCGAGTGGATGAGTGGTTTGTGGGATCAGGGGGGCGCTGTTCATGGCTAGACTCAAACTCGAAGCCCGCCCCCAGCCGTCCCAGTTCTGGAGCTACGGCTCACCGGTGCTGGCGCTGTTATGCACGGTGGTCATTGGTGTGATTCTGTTTGCCATGCTGGGCAAGGACCCGCTGCGTGGCTTGCAGGTCTTCTTCTGGGAGCCCATCCGAAACGGCTATGCCGTGGGCGAACTGGTGGTCAAGGCCACACCGCTGTTGTTGATTGCGTTGGGGCTGGCGGTGTGCTTTCGCTCCAACGTGTGGAACATCGGCGCCGAGGGGCAATACATTCTGGGCGCCATTGCAGCCAGTGGCGTGGCGCTGCTGGCCGAAAAAACGACCGGCGGCTGGATCGTGGCGGCGCTTCTGCTGGCGGGCGTGTTGGGCGGCATGGCCTGGGCCGGGTTGACGGCGCTGTTGCGCGACAAGTTCAATGCCAATGAAATTTTGGTGAGCCTGATGCTGGTCTATGTGGCGGTGCAAGTGCTGGGTTACCTGGTGTTTGGTCCGTGGAAGGACCCCCACGGTTACAACTTTCCGCAGACCAAGAGCTTTGAGGCGGTGACCCGCATACCGCGCCTGTTCGACGGCTCGCGTGTGAGCATTGGCGTGCTGTTTGCCCTGGTGGGAGTAGGCGGCGTCTGGGTGTTCCTGTTTCGCACGCGGGCTGGTTTTGCGCAACAGGTCGGCGGGTTGGCGCCTGCGGCTTCGCGCTATGCAGGTTTCTCTTCACGCCGTGCACTGTGGATTGCGCTGCTGGTCTCGGGCGGCATGGCGGGCCTGGCGGGGGCGCTTGAAGTAGCGGGCCCCATTGGACAGCTGACGCCCTATGTGCCGGCGGGTTACGGCTTTGCCGCCATCATCGTGGCTTATGTGGGGCGGCTGCACCCGGTAGGCATGGTGTTTTCCGCGCTGCTGATGAGCATGTTTTATATCGGTGGTGAGCTGGCCCAGTCGCGGCTGGGACTGCCCAAATCGCTGACCGGGGTGTTTCAGGGCTTGCTGCTGTTCACGCTGCTGGGTTGTGATACGTTGGTCAATTACCGTCTGCGCTGGGTACACAGCGTAGCCCAACCTGCCGTGCCGGGAGCAACACACTGATGGATTCCTACGCATTGTTAATTGCTGCCACGCTGAATGCGGGCACGGTGCTGGCCATGGCGTCGCTGGGCCTCTTGATCAACGAGAAAGCGGGTATTGTCAATCTGGGTGCCGAGGGCATGATGCTGTGCGCGGCAATAGCCGGCTTCGCCACTGTGGTGCACACCGGCAGCGACACCATGGGCTTTGTTGCGGGTATGGCCGCTGGCGCCTTTATGGCGGCCATCTTTGGCGCGCTGGTGATCTGGCTCAACACTAACCAGTACGCAACCGGCTTGGCGCTGAGCTTGTTTGGCGGCGGTTTTTCAGCCTTTGCCGGTATCAGCTATGTGCAGGAAAAAATTCCGGAGCGTCCTAGCTTTGCAGTTCCGTTTTTGTCGGACATCCCTTTTATTGGTCCGGCCCTGTTTCGCCAGCACCCGCTGGTGTATTTGACGGTGGTATTTGCGCTGGTGCTGATCTGGTTTCTGTACCGCACCCGTTCGGGCCTGATTTTGCGAAGTGTGGGGGAGAGCCCCGAGTCGGCCCATGCGCTGGGCTACCCGGTGCGCTGGATTCGCCTAAGCGCCGTGGCGCTGGGTGGTGCGCTGTGTGGGCTGGCAGGTGCGTACATTTCCATCGTTTACACGCCGCTGTGGGTGGAGGGCATGGTGTCGGGCAAGGGCTGGATTGCTTTGGCGCTGACCACCTTTGCTACCTGGCGCCCGGCACGCGTATTGCTTGGAGCCTATTTGTTTGGCGGGGTCACCATGTTGCAATTTCATTTACAGGGCATTGGCGTGGAGCTGCCCAGTCAGTTTTTGAGTATGCTGCCGTACCTGGCCACTATTGTGGTGCTGGCACTGATCTCGCGCAACCCGCGCTGGATTCGTATTAATATGCCTGCTGCCATTGGCAAACCGTTTTACCCAGGTTCCTAGTTTCCTCAGCCTACCCGCTGATTTTTTCCGCAACCCCAAGTTTTTTAGAAAGAACTGACATGACAGATTTGCAAAAACGCGCATTACTGAAAATTGCAGCCCTGACGGCCGTGGCAAGCGCTGCGCTGGTTGGCTGCGGCAAGAAGGAAGAGCCGGTTGCGGCGCCTGCCCCCGCTCCCGCGCCCGTGGCGTCCGCGCCGGCACCCAAGGCTGAGCCCTTGAAAATTGCTTTCGCGTATGTTGGCCCGGTGGGTGACGGCGGTTGGACCTTTGCGCACGACAACGGCCGCAAGGCCATCGAAAAAGAATTCGGCGACAAGATCAAGACCTCGTTTGTTGAAAATGTGCCGGAGTCGGCTGACGCCGAGCGCGTCATCCGTGACATGGCCGGCCAGGGCAATAAGCTGATTTTCGGCACCACCTTCGGTTACATGGAGCCCATGCTCAAAGTGGCCGCTGACACCAAGGGTGTGAATTTCCAGCACGCCACGGGCTACAAAGCGGCCGAGAACATGAGCACGTATGACAGTCGCACCTACGAAGGCGCGTACATGGCGGGTGTGATTGCCGGCAAGATGACCAAAACCGGCACGCTGGGCGTGGTGGCATCGGTGCCAATTCCTGAAGTGATCCGCAATATCAACAGCTTCACGCTGGGCGCGCAGAGCAGTAACCCCAAGGTCAAGACCAAGGTGGTGTGGGTCAACGAGTGGTTTAACCCACCCAAGGAAACCGAAGCCGCCACCAGCCTGATCAACGGCGGTGCGGACGTGCTGTTCCAGAACACCGACTCGCCCGCAGTGCTGAAGACTGCGCAGGACAAGGGCAAGCGCGCCTTCGGTTGGGATTCCGACATGACCGCTTACGGCCCCAAAGCCCACTTGGCGTCTGCCGTCATCAACTGGGGCCCGTACTACATCAAGGCCACCAAGGACGCGCTGGAAGGCAAGAACGCTTCCACGCAAAGCTGGTGGGGTGTGAAAGAGGGCGCCATTGACATCGTCTCCATTGCCGAAGACGTGCCAGCCGACACCAAGGCCAAGGTCGAGGCGGTCAAGGCCGGACTGAAGGACGGCAGCTTCGTGATCTGGAAGGGCCCGATTGTTGATAACACCGGCAAAGAGCAGCTGGCCAAAGACGCGGTGGCTGATGACAAGTTCCTGGGCGGCCTGGGCTTCTACGTCAAGGGCGTGGAAGGCAAGATTCCTGGCGGCAAATAGAAGTAGCCCCCACGGTTGCCCACTGCGTGTGGCGACCCGGCGGTGAAACGCTGCCAACTTACTAAACTGGGCCGCTGCCATGCGGCCCTTTTTTTTGGCAATAGCCTCTTGGCACAGGAGAAAATATGCACATCAAACCCGTTTCCCCCGCTCGCCTGCCCGCGTTGCTGCGCGCTATGCCCAAGGCCGAGTTGCACATGCACATCGAAGGGTCGCTTGAGCCCGAAATGATTTTTGCCATGGCCCAGCGCAACGCCGTGCCCTTGGCTTACCCCGGCATCGAGGCGCTGCGCCAGGCCTATGTGTTTGATAACCTGCAAAGTTTTCTGGACATTTACCACGCGGGCACCACGGTGCTGAAGACCGAGCAGGACTTCTTCGAGATGACCGACGCCTACCTGGCTCGCGCGCAGGTTGACAACGTGTTGCACACCGAAATCTTCTTCGACACCCAGACCCACACCGGTCATGGCACCAGTGTGGAGACGGTTATCCACGGCCTTTACCGCGCCTGCGAAGAGGCGCCCGCGCGCCACGGCATGACGGCTTCGCTCATCCTGTGCTTCTTGCGTCACCTGAGTGAGCAAGATGCCTTTGAATGCCTGGAGCAGGCGCTGCCTTTGCGTGACAAGATCGTGGGCATTGGTCTGGCGTCCAGCGAGGTGGGTCACCCACCCGAGAAGTTTGCCAGGGTGTTTGCCCGCGCGCGCCAACTGGGCTTTCGGCTTGTGGCCCATGCGGGCGAGGAGGCCCCTCCGGCCTACATCTGGAGTGCGCTGGACGTGCTCAATGTAGAGCGCATAGACCACGGCGTGCAAGCCATACACGATAGCGCGCTGATGGAGCGCCTGGCCAAGGACCGCGTACCCCTGACGGTCTGCCCCTTGAGCAATTTGAAGCTGCGCGTGTTCCCCACACTGGCACAGCACACCTTGAAGCGCATGCTGGAGGCTGGCATCATGGCGACGGTCAACTCCGATGACCCGGCCTACTTTGGTGGCTACATCAACGAGAACTTCACCCAGACCTTTGCTGCGCTAGGCATGACCGCACAGCACGCCTACCAACTGGCGCGCAACAGTTTTGACGCCAGTTTTATCGATGCGTCGCTGCGCGGCCAGTATGTGCAACGGCTGGATGAGGTCTTCGAGACTTTTGAGTAATTGCTCCCATTTCATCAAGCATCGGCTGACTGAATGCCTCATGCATGCGGCACACAATGTGACAATGCATTGCAGGCTCAAATTTCTGGTGCCGCACTGCAACCGAGTGAACCTATGAACGCCGAACAAACTGCTTCCCCGCAAGAGCTAACCCTGCTGGAAATCTCGCTTCCCTCTGCAATGGAGATGTGCCGCCTGGGGCTGGCCACGATGATTGACATTCGCCAGTCCTTCGAGATCGAGATGAAGGGAGCGATTCCTGACGCCGTGCATATCCCTATGTTTGAGGTCAAAGTGATGCTGGGCCATACCCTGACTGAGGACGAGCAGGACATTCTGGATGCCGGTCAACCCAAGGACGTGGACGCCAAGGGCTTCTTCACCATGATCAACCAGTTGCACCATGGGCGCGACCACCTGCTGCTGTGCATTTGCAATAGTGGACGGCGCAGCGTCACTGCGGCCGAGTTGCTTCGCTCGCTGGGCTACCCCAAGGCGCTTTCGGTGGCGGGTGGCTTCCAGGCCTGGAAGAAGTTGCGCGCTGCGCAGTAAAATAACCGCAAGGTCCGCTGCTCCGGCGGGCCTTGTTTTTTGTGTTTCGGAGCCATGTAGAGGACTACCATGTATAAAAACCTCGCAGCCACGTTTGTGGCGGCCTGTGCTTTTTCGCTTGCGCCTATCGGCGCATCTTCCCAAACTTCCCAGGCAAAAGTCGCGGCAGGGGCCGAGCCACTCAAGATTGGTTTTGTCTATGTAGCGCCGCTATCCGACGCCGGTTGGGTACGCCAGCACGAGCAGGGCCGGCTGGCGGTGGACGCTGCGCTGGGCAAGTCGGTGCAAACCACCTATGTGGAAAATGTGGCTGAAGGGCCCGATGCCGAGCGCGTCATCCGCGACCTGGCGCGCCAGGGCGCCAAACTCATCTTCACGCCCAGCTTTGGGTACATGGAGCCCACGCTCAAGGTGGCAGCCGAGTTTCCGGACGTCAAGTTTGAATCTGTCACCGGCTACAAGACAGCGCCCAACGTGGCGGTGGCCAATGCGCGCTACTACGAGGGCCGCTACCTGGCAGGCATTGCAGCAGGGCGCATGACCACCAGCAACATGGCAGGCTATGTGGCGGGCTTTCCCATTCCTGAAGTGCTGCAGGGCATCAACGCCTTCACGCTGGGTATGCGTTCGGTCAACCCCAGGGCTGAGGTGAAAGTGGTTTGGCTCAACGCATGGTTTGACCCCACGCGCGAGCGCGATGCGGCCATGACCCTGTTCAATCAGAATGTGGATGTGATTGCCTTTCACACCGGCTCTACCGCGGTGATGAGCGCTGCGCAAGAGCGCGGCAAGCTGGCCGTGGCATACCACTCCGACATGCGAAAAATTGCACCCGACGCCCAAATTGTGGCCGTGACCCACCAGTGGGGTGACTACTACACCCACCGCGCCCAGGCCGTGTTGGGCGGAACCTGGAAGAGCGGTGGCATTTGGGGTGGCGTCAAGCAGGGCATGATCCGTGTTGGCGAATTCGGCAGCAAGGTGCCCAAGGCGGTGCAGCAGGAAGTGCTGGCACGTCAGAAGGACATTGCCAGCGGCAAACTGCACCCGTTCTTCGCGAAGCAGGCCGTACTGGACAACGAAGGTCGCACTGCCATCGTCAAGGGTCAGACGCTGAGCGACGAGCAAATTTTGAACATGAACTGGTTGGCCGCTGGTGTACAGGGCAAACTCAGTCACTGATCCGGTTTAAGCTCTGTCCAATGAAAGTCTACCGCGCCTCCATTCTCTGGTTTGCCCCGTACAGCGAGGGCCCCGCACGTGCCCTGTTTGAGGAGGATGGCCTGCTGGCTGTTGGTCTCAATGCTGCGGGCGTGCACGTGGTGCAGGCAATCGGCGCGTGGCGTGATCTGGCGGGCCAGTATCCCGGCGTCGCCGTGGAGCATTTGCCCGGGCGCATCATCGCCCCTGGTTTTGTGGACCTGCACGTGCATTACCCGCAGACCAACGTCATTGGTTCCCCGGCCGATGGTTTGTTGCCCTGGCTCGAAAACTACACCTTCCCAGAGGAAAAAAGGTTCGCAGACCCCGAATACAGTGCGCGAGCAGCTACTTTTTTTGTAGCGGAACTGCTGCGCAATGGTGTAACGGCGGCCCTGACCTTTGCCACCTCGCACCCTGAATCGGTCAATGCGCTGTTCACCGAAGCGCAGGCGCAAGGCATACGCCTGATCACTGGCCTGTGTTTGATGGACCGCCATGCGCCGCCCGACTTGCTGAACCAGCCGTCGGCACCCGGTCGCCTGGATGCTACCGAGCAAAGCCTGCTGGAAAGCGAAGCCCTGATCCAACGCTGGCACGGCCAGGGCCGCCTGGGCTATGCGATCACGCCACGCTTTGCACCCACATGCACGGACGCGCAGTTGCGCGGGGCCGGGGAGGTGGCCGCGCGGTACCCCGACGTGTGGATTCAGTCGCACGTCGCAGAAAACAAGGACGAGATTGCCTGGGCGCGCGCGCTTTTCCCGAAGTCGCGCAGCTACCTGGCCACCTATGATGACTTTGGCCTGATGCGAAAGCGGGCCATCTACGCCCACTGCATCCACTTTGACGACGACGACCGGGCGTTGATGCGTGACACCGGAGCTGCCGCGGCCATCAGCCCGACCAGTAACCTGTTTTTGGGCAGCGGGTTTTTTGACTATGCTGGGGCTGATCGTGTCGGTTTTCAATACGGACTGGCCAGTGATGTGGGCGGCGGCACGTCGTTCAGTCCGTTCCACACCATGCTGGGTGCCTACTACGTGGGGCGCGAGGGGCAGACCAAGCAAGGGCTGTCACTCAGCCCGCAACAGCTTTGGTGGCAGCACACGGCGGGCGCGGCCCGAGCGCTGGGGCTGGATGGTGTAGTGGGCAACTTGCTGCCCGGCTGCGAAGCCGACTTTGTAT
>Ga0194061_1002311_pt1 | contig 10487 bp, 19 predicted proteins | sample SepL2221m_MetaG_FD_163423 | JGI IMG/M metagenome (GOLD analysis project Ga0194061, IMG submission 163423) | Anoxic zone freshwater microbial communities from boreal shield lake in IISD Experimental Lakes Area, Ontario, Canada - Sep2016-L224-21m | ecosystem: Environmental > Aquatic > Freshwater >...
GATTCAAAAGGGCAAACACATACTTTTTTTTCAGATAGAAAAAAGGCAGGCGTTTATTTAGTGTATGATGGCAAAAAAGTTATTTATGTAGGGTATAGCGGTGCTGATGTTTATAAAACAATGTACCTTTTTAACTAAAAAAAAGATGATAAAAAAACGATTCATAAAAGGAAGCCCAGAAGCGAAAATATTTATGCAACAGATTAGAAATAAAAAAAGCAACATAGGAGCAGCGGGAGATTATTCAAAATATGAAATTTCTACGATAAAGGTTCTTTCTAAACTTTTAAAAAAAAGTGTTAAGGAAACGCAAAAACTTGTTAATAGTAGTGATCATTTATTAGACATTATAAGTAACGCTTTTGATAAAAAACTTTCTCATTCCGCAGCTGCAAAAATGTTGAAAGACGCAATAAGCCCAAAAGTTATTAAAACACCTTTGGAAGCTTTTGTACAAGTTTTGAAAAAGGGCAGTAAATCCGGTTCTAATAAAACAAGTAGTAAATCAAATTTCCCTTTCAAGTTGCCTGCTATGGTGACGATTGGAGGACTTAAAAAAGAAGATATTGCTAAAACGGTAGAGAAATTAAATTCTCTTTATTTTGAAATAGAAAAATTCAAACAGCAAAAACGATCCGTTAAAGAATTTACGGAAAAATTAAAGCTTCAAAAACACATCAATCAAATAAGTAAGCAAAGAAGATCATTAAAACAATATTTAAACACTTTAATAAAATAACATGAAAACAACATTTAAAGCTTGGTTGACTATATCAACGACAACATTATTTTTATTACTATTCGCAGCCGTTGGAATGTCGCAGATAGATAGCGCAGCTATTCAGCACGGAATAACAACAGGGGTGAAAATTATTGGTGCAGCAAAAGGAAATATTATTCCCAATATCCCAAACGAGATAACAGGATCAATAATTACATTAATTGCAGGTTTTGTAATCCGTTTTTTTGAAAAAAGAAAATTGAAAAGACAAGGTAAGTTAATCAGCTAATGAATAATTTTTTTGATTATATTCATGGCTTTGTTTTTTTATTTGTTGCTTTCACGTTGGCGCAATATAATGAAGTAATAGGAGCCGTTACAACTACCGTACTTTTGATTTATTCGATTGTAAAACTTTATAATGAAATACAGGGTAAAAAAAATATTGGGAAGGATCCCAATTCAAAAAACGTTTGAACTAATTGAAATGATAAACCGATGGCTTATTTAGACTCTCAAAAACAAAATATTAAGTTGATCGTTGAAAGCCTTAATAATGTAGGAATAAAAAATTCTACCATACAAGCTGCTATATTGGCAACAGTTTCAAAGGAAAGTAATTTTAAACCACAATCCGAAAATCTAAATTACTCAGCTAAAAGGATTCGACAAGTTTGGTCACAAATAGACGCACCAACCGCAGAAAAACTATCTAACAATCCAAAGTTATTAGGTAACTATGTTTATGCTGATAGATACGGTAATTGTTCATCTGATGGTTATTTATACCGAGGACGAGGATTTAATCAAATTACCTTTAAAGATAACTATAAAAAATACGGTGATCAATTAAATATTGATTTAGTCAGTAATCCCGATCTATTAAATAGTCCAAAGATTGCAGCCAGCGCACTCGCTTTATTTTTTAAAAACGAACTTGCAGCTGGAACAAAAAATGGTTCCTTTAAAAAGTTTGGTGTAACAGATCCAACCACGTTAAACGATACCACCCTCGCCACTAAAGTAGCCATACAGATAAACGCAGGGCGAGGTACAAATTTTAATAATTCAACAGTTCAACACGGATATACAGCAGCTTTGAACGTAGTTGATGAATTGAAAAATTTAATAACTAGTAAACCTATCGCCACAGGTGGCACGATAGTTGCAGTTATTGCCGTAGGTTGTTTATTTTATTTTTTTTCTAATTAAGGAAAAAAGTATATATTTGCACAGATTTAAAAATTCAAGCGATGCAGAACGCAAAGAATTAAAATAGGTTAATTTGTTTTAACTATTTAGAGGGGGGGAAATTTCTGCAAATTTCTCACCCCTTTTTTTTTATGGAACTACAAACAATAGAGCAAGTAATATCAACCTCCCTTTTTATTGATGGTGATATAAAGCAGCCCCAACCATTAATTACTATTGACGGAAAAATAATTCTTACCGAAAATAATTTTATAACCATATCAGGACTACCTAAGAGCAGGAAAACAACATTTATGCAGTTTTTTATTGCATCAGCTTTGACAGGTAAAGACCATATAAAAATATCTACCAACGTACCAAAAGGATCTAAAATAATTTTAATAGATACCGAGCAAAGTATTTTTGATTTTGCAAAACAAAATAAATTCCTAAAAAAAACAATAGAAAAAAATAAATTACCCGATCAAATAAAAGCATATTTATTTAGACAATACGAGCCCGAAGTAATTTTGCAAGCGATTGAAAAAATTGCAGAAATTGAAAAGCCTAAAATTATTTTTATAGACAACTTGACAGAGCTTGCCATGAACCCAAATGACATGGTTGAAGCAAAGAAAATAATAATGTTTCTTAAAAAAATAACTCAAAAATACAACATTGGCGTAGTGTGTTTACTTCACCTCAATAAATCAAATTCGTTTACACTTGGAAACCTTGGCAGTTATGCAGACAGAGCAGCGCAAAGTGTATTAAAAGTTTCTATTGATAAAGAAAGCGACACTTCAACCCTTGAATGTACGATGTTAAGATCAGACGCACACTTCGAGCCTATCAGTATAAAATATGATCCAGAGCAAAACAAATACGCATTAACAGACAATCCAGCCGAGCTAGCACCGAAGAAAAAATTTTCAATGGATAATTATACGGATAAGGAAATAAGCACACGAGTTGGAATAATCTTTGAACATCAAGATAGTTATACTTACGCCCCCCTCGTTAGTGCCTTGACTAAAATTTTCGGAATAGGGCAGACAATAACAAAACAAACAATAATCCCATATTTGATTTATAAGAAAATATTAAATAGCAAAGATGGTGTTTATACTTATTACGGAAATAGCAATAGTGGTGAAGCTGAAAGAGCCACAAAATCAAAAAAAAAATAAATATATGACAAAAAAAAACTCATTCATTGCAGCAGCAACAGACGCAAAAAATAAAAAAATTTGTTTAGTTTTTGATAATCTAAAGCAATTTTTTTTCACTTCTTATCTTAATCCAGAAATTTGGAATAAGAAAACCGACAATAAAGATAGAAGATTTATTTTAATTAAAAAATTTGTATAATGATAGCAATAGTATTAATAGGTTTTGTAATAGTAGGTCTTATCTTACTTTTACACCTGATGAAGATAATTTTAGAAATAATAATCGAACATTTTGGAAAAGATGAAAAAGAAGAATAAGACAGTAAAAAAATATGTAGCTATATCAAAGGTTGGATACAACGGCAGCATGAAACAGAATATTTGCGTGAAGTACCGATTTAATAAAATTGACAGATTTTTAATTTTCATTCAACAGAAGTTCCCAGCTGTTGTTTGGATAAATATTTATTCCAATGATGGCATCAATAAAAACAAACTGCTTTATACTTGGGGAAAGATGAAAGGATTACAAGAAGCATATTTTATTTAAAACAAAAGCCCGCCATTAATGGCGGGCTTTTTTGATGGCAGACGAAAGACTAAAAGTCTAATTCGATTAGCACCTTGCACGACAAAAGTAAAAAAAAAAACAATACCACCAACCACCAGAAGAAAATAATTAACTTTCCTACTATATTATTTTTGAATAAAGGTACAAGATACTAATATCAACCCCTCTATTATAATTAAATTAAAGGTTGATTTTAGCGGTTTGGTTTAGTTAGTTTACCTTATTATATAAGGTAAACTAAACTAGTAAACCTAATGCTATTTTAACTGTATTAATATTAAACTATTTTAGTACATTTGTAGAATAAAATTTTAAAAAATGGTTACATATAAAGACTTCGCATCTATTTATTGCTGCACTACCAAAACGATTTATAATAAAATTAGATCAATTCTACCAATATTGAAAAATTTTGATCCGAGAAAACGAAAGCGACAGTTCACAAACGAAGAAGCCAAAAATGTTATTAAATGTATTGGTTTACCTCCCAAAAATAGAGATAACAGAATATTAAGGGAAATATTCCCCGACCTATATAAAACCGATTAAAATAATACTTTACTTTGTGTAATGAAAATAATGTCGCCTAAATTCGGCAGGGAAGTAATACACGGAAAGCAGACGAGCAAACAGATTGCTTTAAATTGCAAAAGGGCGGTATTAGATAGCGAAAAGGCAGCAAATATCGTATCGCATAATTTTAGAGGAAAAAGTATTTTTACAACTTGTTTCAATGTTTGGGAATGGTTGAGAGAAAATATAAAGTACAGAAAGGAAAGCGAAAACGAGCAGAGCGCAAAAACTTTACAGAGGATCGCTTTTGATAAGCACGGTGATTGTAAACATTATACTATTTTTGCTTCTAGTATTTTGAGAGCTTTAAATATACCCTGCGAAATGAGATTAATTTCTCAAAACTTTTATGATCCAGAACCGACACACATTTATGTTGTAGTGCATTCGAAAGGAAAAGAGATAATAGTAGATCCCTGTATGAGAAGGTTTAATAGTGAAGCAATCTACAAATATAAGTACACTTTAAAAATAGATAAAAAATGATGACATATTTAAACGGCTTGGAAGAAAGCCAGCTATCAGGAAAGAGAAAAAGAAAGCATAAACTTAAAAATTTAGCTTACCACATCACCGATAGAGCAACGCAGCTGCATAAAAAAATAATTGCAAAAAATAAAGCACTCGCAAAAAAAATAGGCGCAGGAATTAAACGAATTGCAAATATAAAAAAAAACGTACAATTCAAAGTTTTTATAAAAGCCGTTGAAAAAAATGTAGGCGGATTAGCTGTAAGATTAAAGGAAATGTACAAAATAAAGCCTACCGATACAAAAAAATTTCTTTCTTCAATAGGCGATTGGAACAAAATAAAAGACGCAATTAATAAGGGCGACAGACATCACAAATTACAGAATATCGCAGGGCTTGGAGAGGGTGAAGATAGCGCAGGCGGACAAGCAGGGAACTATGCGGAAGCTGCTAAGCAGAGTGTTGGCATTATTGCCAAAATAATGGAATGGTTTAAAAAGCATAAAAAAAATAAAGGAGGTGACGAAAAATTAGTTACCGATATGCAAAATTCCGTTGATGCAGATAGTACTATTCCAAAGGTTGACGAAAACGGTAAAGAATTACCAGCCGTTGAAGATCCCGAAAATGCAGAACACGAACAAGGAAAAGAGGGCGGAGTATTCGCAGGACAGGGAAAAAGCGGAGATTCTTTATTTTCAAATCCCTATATTATTGCAGGCGGAGCAGCTTTAGCACTTGGAGCCGTTTATCTTATGACAAAGAAAAAATAAATACAATAACTAACAATTAAATAAAATGAGCAAAAGAAGAAAACATCACACAAAAAGCCATTCAAAAAGACGTCATAAAAAACATTCTGGATTGGGTGCAGTAGATTTTACTAATATCTTAGGAGTTGCAGCGGGAGCCGTGGCAGCAGGATTTTTAAACAAGGTAATCCCTGATACAATAAACACAAAATTAGTCGCAGGTGGCAAAATTGCCCTCGGTGTGGCTTTGCCAATGTTTGTGAAGTCTGGCAAAATGAAAGGAATAATGGCAGGCGTAGGATCTGGAATGATCGCAGTAGGAGCCGTTGATTTAATGAGAGGTTTCGGCATTTTATCTGGACCCGATGAAACTATGTCAATATCATTAAACGGTGATCAGGATTTTATGGGCGAAGATGTCCTTGGTGCTGATGTCCTTGGCGATGATGAATTACATGGTTTCGATGATCTTTCAACTGTTAATGCTGATGTCCTTGGCGATGATGAATTACATGGAATGGACGATATGTCAGTGATCAATGGAATGGACGAATATTAAGAGAAAAAACAATAATTAAAAATAACTAAAAAATAAAAAAAATGGCTAGTAATAACACAGCAAGTCGCGCGAATTACGCCCGCATTAAATCAAAGTATAACCGTATTGGTAAAAATTCCGTACGTTTAACACAATCAAGTTTATTTCTTACGAAAGATATAGACGCAACCAAATCGACTTACGATTTTGATGTATTGGAAAACCAAACACAAACTTTGCAAGCTGATGAAATTCGTTTAAATATTAATGACGAATTTATTATTACTCACATGGGTATCTATTTATATGGTACTTGGCAGGTTGGAAGCGAAGCCAACAAAGGTCGTCAACTATTGACGTACGCACCGATAGAACTAGATAAAACCGCTTTGCTAGTTAAGGATCTGTACGCAGGGCAAATAAAAGTAGCAGTCAACAACATTGTTTACATGGAAAAGTGGGACACTCGTAAACACGAAGTTATTCCAACGAAAGAGTATCAAAATTTTATTCCAACAGTTGTAGCAACAGGTTTAACAGCTTTCCCAGCAGCGCAGCCATCAAATAATTTTGAGAGCGCAGCCATGATAAAGTTGGAACCGATGTTAACTTTGTCAGGAGCGAAGAAAAACGATATTACATTAAGATTGCCGAACGCCATTACAGGCGGAGCGTACTCATGGACAAATAATAAAAACGAAATAGTTGTTTGTAATGTTACAAGGATTGCGATTCGTTTATATGGACTGAATGCTCAAAATGGCGCAAAATTCCAATCTTAAAATTAACTAGTAATTATAAATCCGATAAAAGGAGAGAGTGTTCTCTCTCCTTTTTTCTTTTAAATAAAAAAATATGAAACGAATTGTAAAACATGAATTGATCGAGGTTTTTGTACCTCAAGGAAGTACCGCAACAAGATTCCAGCTACCAGACGCACAGAATTTAAGAAATGTTCAAACGTGGGGCTTACAAGCCTACTATTATAACATAGTGCCGAGATCTATAATATCAGGCAGAAAAGTTGTAACAAAACAAGATTTTCAACAAGCCTTTTTAACTTTGGAAAACTATTCGGGAAGGGAGTTCGATAAACAAGCCCCTTTGATGCAGTATCAAACTATTGAAAACGGCTTTAATAGCGATCCTGCAAATTCGATATATCCTTCGATACAAGAAAAGGACTTTAAAAACTTTGTTGGACAAAAAATTAACTTTCCAAAAAGTTACATTGATACAGTGGCACCTGTTACCAGCGACACGGATCTAGTATTTTTAATTTCTATTTACTACACAGACGAAAAAGAAAATTTTAGCCGTACTAGTTTTAAAAATAAACACTAACTTTGCACTCTAGCAGCTTGTACCTTTATTCAATAAAATAACACTATGAAACACGTCATACGAAAAGAAACCGTAATAATAAAAAACCTCACAGCTGATGGCACAGGGGTAAGAAAATTTCTTTTCCCCGATAATGAAAATCTAAGAAATGCAAAACTTTGGGGTTTACAGTTGTTTTATATTGGTTGGGATAGTTTACTAGTACAGAGTGAAGGTACAACAGGAGGACAGATTCAAAATGATCCTGATTACAACCAGTATTTAATTGATAAAGAAACTTTCCAAAACTCGTTTATTACTTTGTGCGATAATAAAAATGTAAAGTTTTTAAATCAAGCGCCATGTGTAATTTTCCAAACGATACAAAATGGAATGGTCGGGGATCCAATGTATCAGGATAAAACCGTTTCTTTATGCGAAGTAGATACAAAAACTTTTGCAGGGCAAATTCTAGATCTTAATAATTCCTATCTGCAAATTTGCGAAAAAGATTTAAAGTCATTTTATGGTAAGTCTATAATTTTAAATTTTTACTATTCTCGAACAGATTTAGAAAATGTAATGATGAAAAAACTAAACTAATGAAAACAGATCTAACAGGAGCAGACAATGTAATTAGCTACATTCGCCAGAGTAAACTAACAAAGTTTCGAATTAATAGACCAAACGCTCATAAAAATAGCGCACCTGTATTCGAACACAACGACAGTAAGAGTACTAACGAGAAAGCGATAGAATCTTTTTTGACGTGGGCTAATTATACCGATAATTCAATAGCTTACGAAATGGAGCTTTCTAATAATTTAGAGGAATGTCAGGAGAACGAGATATACAGCAGCACAAAAAAAGGAAAAACAATAAGAATAACCTTTTGTATTAATAGTGAGCGAGATCAGTTACCAGCTAATAATAATTATAGTAACGCATCAAATGGGCAAAACGTGGCAGAGTTAATTGAACTCGCACTATTAAAACAACAAACAAAGCAGAATGAAAGCAGTTTAATTGAGAGGTTGAACGCTATGGACGCAAAAATAAACGCAGCTTTAGAAACAGACGATTTTGATGATGAAGAAGGTGACGAATTATCAGGTTTAAATAATCCGAATGTCACCGCCTTAATAGGAATGTTGGGTAAACTTTTTAACCAGCAACAAAAAGCCCCAGTTCTTAATGGTGCCAATAGCGGAAAAGTTGAAAATATAAAAAAAGCAATTAATATACTTTCGAAACACGATCCCGATTTAGACAGCGATTTATTAAAGCTAGCAAGCCTTGCAGAAACAAACAACGCAACATTTAATTTATTACTAAATTCTTTAAGGTCAATGTAATGGAAAACACAGGTAAAAAAGTAAAAGACGTTATTTATATCGCTTTAGGAATTGGTGCACTTGTAGGGCTTTACAAAGTAGCGCAAAAGTTTGGTATCTTTCAAACAAGCGAAGAAAAACAAAGTGACGATGTTACAAAAAAAGCTTCAGGATCAGCAACGAAAATAGATAAAAATAATCCTTTTCTTTCTTTCAATCCAAACTATTTTATTACTATTGGTAAAGCCGTAGCGAAGCAGTTTAAAGTAAATTTTAAATTTCAGACGCAAAACATTGATTTAATATCTTTGACCGAACAAATAAAAACTTCGTATGGTTGGTTCCACGATGATAACGAAAAATTATATTCAGTATTTAGAACTATTCAAACTCAATTTCAACTTTCCGCAATAGCTTTTTATTTTCAGAAAGTATATAAAAAAGATATGCTCGAATTTATGAAATCATTTTTGAATGAGTCAGAAATGAAAAAAATATATGATATTGTTGCGAATTATCCACTTTTAATAAAACAGTAATGGCAGACAGAAAATTTAAGTTCAAATTTATAATTATAAAAGAAGATTATATTTTTGTTGATCAGCAAGTGCATTCCTATTCGTTTACTAATATAGGAACGGCAAAAGCTACAATTAATAACGGTTTTATTTTAAATTCCGCTTTAGATCCAACGATTGCAGGATTCCACAATAACGTTTATAATGAACCCCTTTTAGCAGGTGAAAAAACGGCACAGGAATATAAAGTAATCTTTGATCCAGCAAGCAGACCTGAAGATAGAGGAATACAAGTAATTCAAAAAATAGAAGTATTCGACTATGAAGTTAAAGCTAAGAGATAGAATAAAAGAAGCTTTAAAACGTGGCGAACACGTTGGAGCAAAGTTATCTTTGTTTGCCAGCCGTGGTGCTTTTTTGATGGCAAATAAATTAAATTTGTTCCACATTGCAAAACGTATGAAGCAAGCTCATGAAAAACACCCTGAAGCCGTGGAAAAATTTTGGTACAAGTTTGGCGGTGAATGGAAAAATTTATTACCAGAGATTGAAAAAGGAATAAAGCACGCAGAAAAACACAAAGCAAAGAAAGACGCACGATATAAAAAAAAGCATCATATCGGAGATATATCATGTTTGGGGGAGCCATACACAGCAGCCACAGTAATTGCCGTAGCAACTCCAATACTTGCAGCAGTAACTAGTTTATTTAAAAAGCTGAAAACAGACAAAAAAGGCGATGATGTTTTTGATAAAAAAAATTTGCAGCTTTTAGCTAAAAGAATAACCGAGGGAGGAGCCAAAGGTATTAAAGTCGTTTCTACCGATAAGCAAGGAAAAGAAACTATTTTGGATCATGGAAAGCCAGAAACAAACAACGGCTTAATGATAGGAGCAGGAGCAGCAATATTGGTCGGGGGTTATTTTCTAATGAAAAAAAAATAGTATAGTACCTTGTACCTTTATTCATGAAAAAGACAAGTATACACCGCCCTTATTTTAATGATTCAAAAGGGCAAACACATACTTTTTTTTCAGATAGAAAAAAGGCAGGCGTTTATTTAGTGTATGATGGCAAAAAAGTTATTTATGTAGGGTATAGCGGTGCTGATGTTTATAAAACAATGTACCGACACTTTCAGAGTTGGGAAGATAGGCGACAGTATCGAGCCACATTTAATAGACAACGTCATAAAGTCAGAGTTGTATATTGCACAGAGCCTCAAGCTTGGAAACTAGAAAAAGCATTAATATTAAAATATAAACCAGAATACAACGAAAACACGTTCGATATGTTCGATCTGATAAGTCAGAAATAAAAAT
>Ga0194061_1002313_pt1 | contig 10479 bp, 9 predicted proteins | sample SepL2221m_MetaG_FD_163423 | JGI IMG/M metagenome (GOLD analysis project Ga0194061, IMG submission 163423) | Anoxic zone freshwater microbial communities from boreal shield lake in IISD Experimental Lakes Area, Ontario, Canada - Sep2016-L224-21m | ecosystem: Environmental > Aquatic > Freshwater >...
ACAGGAACCCTCATCTATACCCACTATGTCGAAGGCATGGTCGAACCACTCCGCAAAGCGATCGCCGCCGCAGGTTACAAGTTGGGCTTATTCACAGGCGTAGAAGACACCAAAGAACGTGATTCCGCCAAACAGAAATTCATCGCCAGAGAAATCGACATCCTCATCGGTACGGCTCCCATCGGTACAGGCGTAGACGGACTGCAATATGTATGCGATCGCCTGATTATCGCCAGCCTCCCGTGAAGAATTGCGCGTCCCCTTACCCGATGCGATCGCCAAAATCCTACAACGCCGCTTCGGTAACTTCTCGGCAATGAACAACCGCTTCAATAATTCCTACAGTCAACCACAGGCGATCGTCTCAAAACAAACCCCGAAGAATGGTATCAGTACCACCACCTCTACCGCGCCGCCCGTGAAACATGGCAGGAAATCCCCTACGAAAAAATTGCCGAGAAACTCCAAAACTACAGCAATCTCCAGATCGGTGACTTCGGTTGCGGTGAAGCCAAACTCGCCGAATTACTTCCCAATCATCAGGTCCATTCCTTCGACCACATCGCCATCAACGCAAAAGTACAAGCCTGTGACATCTCCCATGTACCTCTCCCAGATGCAACCCTCGATGTCGCCATCTTTTCTCTATCCCTCATGGGTTTAAACTATGCCGACTATCTCCAAGAAGCCCATCGCACCCTCAAAGGCGGCGGCAGTTTATTGATTGCCGAAACCATCAGCCGATGGACAGACAAAAAACAAGAGTTGCTATATTTGATAACCAGTTTAGGATTTACTGTCGTAAAAGAGCAGACAGGCGATCGATTCCTTTACATCAACGCAACTAAGCCGCTAATTTCTCTAATTTGAAGGGAAATGACTGCTCTCCTAAGTCAACTGTTAGCTTTGCCATAATTTTACTCAATCACCTAAAATCATCCTTCGCTATTGTATAAACTTTGACAATCCTCAAGATTAAGGCGCGATCGCGTAGCAATATTCATCGATGACGTTTCGCCGCGAGCGAGATGAATTGCACCTGCACAGCCAATCATCGCCGCATTATCTGTACATAGACTCAAAGGTGGAAAGATCGCTCGAATTTGCTGCTCCTCAGCACTGGATACTAAACGTGATCGCAAGGCACTATTAGCCGCCACCCCACCAACCGCCACAATTGTTGATAGATTATGCTCGATCGCGCATTTAACCGTGCGAGTCACAAGGGCGGCGGCGACAGTTTCTTGAAAACTCGCAGCAATATCCGCGATCGGTAAATCTTCACCATTGGGGCTTAACTTTTGAGTTAGTCGCAATACCGCAGTTTTCAACCCACTAAAACTAGAGTCGTAGGGAAAATCAGGAATGCGCCCCTGTGGTAATTTATAAGCTTTGGGATTACCAGCGATCGCCATCTTGTCAATAGCAGGTCCCCCTGGATAGCCTAAACCGAGCAACCGCGCTACCTTATCAAACGCCTCACCCGCCGCGTCATCCCGAGTTTTCCCCATCACCTGATAATCGGTGTAATCTTTCACCAAAATAATGCTGCTATGTCCGCCAGAAACTAGCAAACATAAAAACGGTGGCTCTAAAGTTGGATCAGCCAATAAAGCCGAACAAATATGTCCCTCAAGGTGATGCACTCCAATCAAAGGTTTTTTATGCAACATCGCCAAAGTTTTTGCCGCCGTCACGCCGATCATTAAGGAGCCAATTAGCCCAGGGGCTATTGTTACGGCAATGCCATCGATTTCTGCCCAAGTTTTCCCCGACTCACGATAGGCTTGGGCGATCGCAGGATTAATCGTCTCCACATGTTGCCGCGCCGCGATCTCTGGCATAACCCCACCATAGAGGGCATGGGTTAAGATTTGCGATGAAACTACGCTACTGAGAATTTGGCGATCGCATACTACTGCCACCGCAGTTTCGTCACAGCTAGATTCGATCGCAAGGATAGTTGGCATTTCTAAAGAAAACCGAAGATGATTTGATTACCGATTTACGGCAGTGAAATCATCTTAATTGATAATTTACTTTACAGGATGTGAAGATTGCTTTACCAAGGCGCGATCGCTGATATAGGATCTGACGTTAAGTTCCCGAACTAAAAACTCGTTATTTTTTGCCTATCTTAAACCAAGGTAAATTAAGGTCAGTCCATGAAAAGACTTTTTTCTCTCATTTTAGTTGTTAGCTTGTGGTTTGGCATTAGCCTTGCTGCAACTCCTGCTGCATACGCAGATTTCTCCGTATTGACTCCCTGTGCTACTTCTTCAGCTTTTCAAGATCGCTTGCAATCTGAAGTTGACGGTTACACAGCTCGTCTAGCTAACTTCAGTGCTGGTAGCGCCCCCGCTACATACCTGACTGGCAAGATCGCCCAAACCGAAGCTCGCTTTGCAAAATATGCTAACTCTGGCTTGCTTTGCGGCGAAGATGGTCTCCCTCATCTGATCAGTGATGGTCGTTGGGATCATGCAGGCGAATTCACCATTCCTGCTTTGATGTTTCTATTCATCGCAGGTTGGATCGGCTGGGTTGGTCGTGCATATTTGATCGCCATCCGCAAAGATCCCGCAACTGCAACTCAAAAGGAAATCTTGATCGATCTTCCTCTTGCTGTTCAGTGCATGTTGACTGGCTTTATTTGGCCACTTGCTGCGTTGAAAGAATTTGGCTCTGGTGAGTTGTTGGTTGCGGAAAACGAAGTTACCGTATCCCCTCGCTAGAAATTTAAATGGTTTTTGAAAGTTTTGCTAAGCAGATCTTTTAAAAATCATTTGTGTAAATTTTTTGAGTCATAAATTTTTCAAAGTATTTAAAGGCTTTGAAAATTCCTCAAGAAAATTCTCAAAATTATTTAATAGGAGAACTCCATTGAAAGGTTTTTTATCATCTGCTCCCGTACTAGCTACTGTATGGATGTTCATCACTGCTGGTGTCCTCATCGAAGCTAATCGCTTGTTTCCTGACATGCTGACATTCCCTCTCTAAAAACCAAAAGTAGAGTTGCGTTGCGTTGCGATACAATTCTATTTCTGATTGTAAAAAAAGAGATAGAACACTTTGTGTTCTATCTCTTTTTTGTTAGGGCTTGTAATGTTCGGGACGTAATTTTTGTAACTGGGTGTTGGTGTAATAGAAGTTGAGAATACGATCGCTCGACCAGCCCATCTTGGCTAAGTTATAAGAACCAGTCTGGCTCATGCCCACACCATGTCCTAATCCACCGCCGATAAATGCATAGCCAGTTAATACTTTGTCTTGATAAATTGGCTCTAACCGAAAGAAGGTGCTGTCAGGGGGATCGAATGCATCAATGATCTCATCTTTTTTTACAAAGATTTTACCTGTATCAGTCGTAACTTCCATTTCGAGAACTCGTCCTGAAGGCGATCGCTTAGATACTTTTAGCTGTTTAATGACATTAAAATTAGTGATGTTGTCGCCCGAAAAACGCAAAAATTTCTTGAGGGATGTTTGTAACTCTTCCAAGGTTCCGATTCTATTCCAACGGAGAGTGCGCCAACCTGCTTCGTTAAATCCTTCTTGACGTTCCAAAAAGGTTTTCAGGTTTTTGGGATCGGTAATATCGGTCGATCGCTGATTTTCACTACGATTGACTGTATCCAAGACAGATTGTAAATAGGGGCGCGGGGTTCCATCCCAAATATCGTTATAGTTTGCGGTGATTCCGCCTGTGGTCGAAGAATAGAGGGCATCGATGACGCGATTGTTATAGGTGAGAACCAAGCCGCTTGTCTCAGCGATCGCGCGATCGGCTAACTCGGTAGTATCCTCCAATCCTCGATAAACTTGGCATTGAGTATCGGCACAAAGCTCATAATCATCAACTTTAAAGCGGTGCAAACTGGCTAACACATAGGTTCGCGCTAGAATCGCCTGTGCTTGAACTGCCGCATAGGGAGCATTGTAACCAATTTCATGGGGAACGACACCGCGCACATAGGTTTCTAGTGGCACGTTATTAACTAACGTAAAATTTTGATGGGCGTTTGGTTGCAGTCGTAATGTCCCTGCATAGGGGCGATTGCTAATTTCTGATTTATTCTCTTTTTGATAACTGACTTCAATTAGTCCATTACTACTACTGACATCAAGGTGATCACGGTTGTAGCGAAAATCTCCAACGATAAATGAAGCGATCGTTTTTTGCGGAATGATACGGCGATCGATTTGGACAGTAAGGTTGCCCTGTAAGCGCAGGGTGTAAAACAGCAAATAGCGCAGCAAGATTGAATCATAAACATCGCGCTTCGCCCACACTTGCCAGCGTCTTGGTTGGGAGATTTCAGTGACAACCCCTTTTTCTGCCCAATGAAAAGCACTCGCGGCGGCATTTTCAAAACTACGATGATTACTGAGGACGACTTTTTCTTCTAGTTTTGGCAATGTTAATGCTTTCGATGCAGTTTCCACTACCACGCGATCGCTGGTTAGCGTTTGCATACTTTTGCCATCAGCCGAGGGGAAGGTAAGCGTGAGCTTCTGTCCTGATGTGGCGTTGAGGGTAAGTCGATCCTGTGGTTTTTCACCAAAGCGCTGGACGATACCAATTTTGAGAATTGGATTGGATTCCGTTTGAGCTTGCACAACTTCGGCAGCCGTCAGCGTAAAGGAAATGATTGTTACAATTACGGTTTGGCGAATCATACTGAAAGTTTTTAGCATATCAAGCCCCATAATTCAGAAACTCAGACATTTTACACTATTTATCGGAATTGCTATAATCATATTTCCCATTGGGTAGAAATGTAATTTATCGCCTCCGCCAATCGCCTCTGCCAAATTTATCGTGATTCATGTCCAATATCCACACTCTTCCCATTGAAGTCGTCCATCTCATTGCCGCAGGTGAGGTAATCGACTCCTTGGCAGCCGTGGTGCGGGAACTAGCCGAAAATGCGATCGATGCAGGTGCAACCCGTATTGTAGTTTCGATTTGGACAGATACATTCTCCGTCCAAATGAGTGATAACGGCTGTGGTCTGGCGATCGCCGATTTATACCAAGCCGCGACACCCCATACCACTAGCAAAATCAGCAATACTGAGGATTTACAACAAATTAAGAGTTTAGGGTTTCGCGGTGAAGCTCTCTATAGTTTGGCGCAACTTGCTGATTTAAGTATTTGTAGTCGTCCAATCCTAGAACCAGTCGGTTATCAAGCCAATTATGACGAGCATGGTAACTTACAATTGTCGCCCAAAGTCACGGCGATCGCTACAGGCACAATCGTCACAGTTCGCAATCTCTTTTCTCGCTATCCCAATCGCTTGCAATCCTTGCCTAGTAACTCTCAACAGGTTCGCAAAATCCAGTTACAGATCCAGAACATAGCGATCGCTAATCCACAGATTAATTGGCAAGTAAATTTGGATAATCGCGAATGGATAACAATTTGGGCTGGAGAGAACAACAGCGAGATTTTGCCGCAAATCATTAATTCGATTCAGCCCTATGATTTATTGCATAAAGAATTTGTACTCACCGCCAGTAACGTTTTTGCAGGAGAAGGAAGAAAGAATATCTCGATCACGATGGGAAGCCCCAACCGCCTATCGCGCCACCGTCCTGATTGGGTAAAAATCATTCTCAATGGGCGCGTGATCAGTTTTCCAGAATTGGAACAAACGATTCTCACCAGTCTAGAACGAACCTTACCGCGCAATCGTTTTCCCTTGTGTATTGTTCGTTTAGATTTACCATGCGATCGCATCGATTGGAATCGTCACCCTGCGAAAACCGAAGCTTATATTCAAAATCTCAACGAAATTCAATCTCAATTAAAAGACTGTATTACGGAAGTTCTCAAAATTCCTGACTCAAGTTCTAAATCAATCTATACCAGTGCTACTAATGATTTACTCCGAGCTGCTGAGCGCAAAACTTCCTATCTCATTCCTGCTAAAAAAGAAAACTTTAATCAGCCCCACACTTCGTTAAAAGCGATCGCCCAAGTTCTCGACACCTATATTTTGGCGGAACATTCAGGCGGTTTATGGTTAGTAGAGCAGCATGTCGCCCATGAGCGCATTCTCTTTGAGCGGATCGAACTTCAATGGCAAATCGTGGCGATCGAGCAGCCAATTTTATTAAAAGAACTGAATAATGAAGGGCTAGAACGTTTACAGTCATTGGGTTTAGAAATTGAAATATTTGGTAATGGCTTATGGGCGGTGCGATCGCTTCCCGAAATTTTAGTTGGACATGGGGACTGTGCCGCAATTTTATTAGAAATGAGTCAACAGGATGATCCGACAATGGCGAGAGCCACCGCCGCCTGTCGCAGCGCAATTCGCAATGGTACTAAGTTAGATTTAACGACTATGCGAGATTTACTTTCACAATGGCAACAAACTCGCAATCCCCATACTTGTCCTCATGGTCGTCCCATCTGTTTAGCGATCGATGAGTCAGATTTAGCGAAGTTTTTCCGCCGTAACTGGATTATCTCAAAATAGTTCTTACAGCGCTTTGCACTGAATGAAAACCCAGAAAAACTTGTAAAAGTGCTGTGAAACGGCGCTTTTACAAGTTTTTCTGGGGAATTATTGCGATAATTTTATCGGCTCGCCTGTAATCTTTTTGGGACGACCGCCTTTTTTACCATTATTGCGAGACGACTTAGTTTTAGCTGGCGAGGTAGTCTGTCCGCCTTTACGTCCTAGCTGCGACATCCAAGCCTTCGTGCCGAAAATACCTGCGACTAGTCCAGCAATGTTAAAATCCGCATCTAAACGATCCCAATGAACGCTACTACCTGATGCGTCAAGCCATACATCATCAAGATCTTCGGGAGTAGCATTCCCCAAGCCCTGCGCCAAGATTGGCGGAAAACTGAAAAAAGCTCCATTTTTTAGAGAAATTACAATTAGCTCAGAAGACCTATCAAATCTAACAGATACAGCCCTCGATTCTGTGGTATCTGCTTCCTGTGCAGCAGCTTTAGCGCTTACGATTTGAGCGTCTAGTTCTTCCTCGCTGATTAGATTGTTCCAGTTTTTGAATGCCATGTATTTCGTTCCACTTCTTTAATAGAATTTCTTGATTATTAGCAACTAACCGCCAAGCTGCTTTGATATCATCATTTCGCATATCTGAGTCAGCTTTTACTATCGATGGACGTTCATCTTTATTGCCAATGTTTATTTTGACATTGTTCCTATTCCCCTCATTCTTGCTTCCCTTGAACACATGAACATGAGCAGGAGTATGATCATCAGTGTAGATGTATAAGTACAAGTTTTGACTCTCGTCAACGAGAATTTTCATGATGCAATGTTTGCATATTTTAAAGTTTCTTAAGGGTTTTTCAAATTAATAACGCGAATGTAACCTAACGCTTAGGTTTTGTCAAGCCTTGAATTGGTATAACTAGTCTTCGTTGCTTGGCGATCGCACACCTTTATTATTTTTGCTAAAATCAACTTATTTTAAGGTTAAAGGTTAAGTAGCTGGACATAATTAAATATAAACCGAAAGAAGCGGATTCTTCGCTTTATTAAGCCTATCCGCTTATGCGATCGCGTACAATAACTCTATTAGATATTTGCAAGGGATTTGAGAATTTGAAGAACAGGATAAAGCTCATTTTGCGATCGCTTAAACAATGAAAAATCATCAGAAAGATCATATTGAGAACCATGCTTCTTCACAAACATAAAATGATCACCATTAGTAACTAGAGCATAGGTGGGTAAATCTCCTTTGGGGCTTGCCATCATGTAGGTTAAGGCTTGGGGTACGGCAACTAAAAATGAAAAACTAGAACGTTTGGCTTCCACTAACACAATCCAAATATTTTCTTTAAAGACCAACGCATCAATTCGCCCTTTGTAAGTAATACCGAGATCTTGATCAATAATCTCAATCGATTCTTCACTACGAAGGCTGAAAGGAGCGTCAAGAAAATTCGCTAAAAACAGCAAGGGTGAAACCACTAATAAATTAACCACACCTTCAGAGAGAAACTCTTCATTAACGTGGCGTAAGTACGACTGTTTAATCCGATTTAGAGTTGATTTTTCGATTTGAGTTAACTCTTCAAAATGCTTTTGCCATTCTAAAAAGAAAACAGGATCAAGCGATCGCGTTAGTCCAAATCGTGACTCCACCTCAGCAAAAGATCTAATTGCCTCTGTAACGGCGATAGTAGTCATTGTGTTTTAGCCCGAAAGCTCAATTATAACCAAATTTTATGGAGAGGATAATATCGCAGTTTCCACATTGACGAGTACCATAATCTAGATTAGTTTCTACCAAAACCTATGCGAGATCTGCTGACAAGCATCACTGAAGATATCTCAAAAAATACTATTTCAAATCTCTGCCATAACCTCGAAGGCTGTGTGCTGGTTGTTGATGACAATCCCACAAACTTAAGTGTGCTGGTAAACTTGCTGCGAGATGTCGGGCTGCGTGTTTTGGTCGCCACTGATGGTGAAAGTGCGATCGAGCAGATTGAATATGTCAAGCCTGACCTGATCTTGTTAGATGTGATGATGCCTGGAATTGACGGTTTTGAAACTTGTCAGCGACTCAAGGCAAATGTCGAAACCAGTAAAATTCCCATTATCTTTATGACTGCACTTTCGGAAACTGTCGATAAAGTGCGCGGTTTATCCTTGGGCGCGGTGGACTATGTGACTAAGCCATTTGAACATGAAGAGGTTTTAATCAGAATTCGTACCCATTTAACGATCGCCAAGCAACGTGAGCAAATCGAATCACAAAATCTGAATTTACAATCCGAAATTAGCGATCGCAAACGTGCCGAAGAAGCCTTGACCATCTTTCTCCATGCAGTCTCCCACGATCTGCGAAATCCAGTTACAGGGCTACTGATGGTCTTAAATAATTTATCGCAAACAGCAGGAAATGAAGCGAATATTCTACTCCCGCGTATCATCCTTGAGCGAATGCAACAGAGCGGTGATCGCCAGTTAGCACTAATCAATTCACTATTAGAATCCCATGTTAATGATGTTCACGGGATAGTCATCCATCCCCAACCTGTAGCTATTAGGGAAGTCATCCAAGCAGCGATCAATGATTTACTGTCTCTTTTGGACAAAGAAGAAACGGAAGTTAATTTACAAATTTCTGACGATATACCGCTTGCTCACATTGACGCTGCTAGTATTTGTCGAGTTTTTCAAAATCTAATTGCGAATGCGATTAAACATAATCCGCCTAATTTACAACTAACTATTTCCGCCACCATCAAGACTGAAAATACGGCGGGAAATATGCTGCTCTGTGAAGTTGTTGATAATGGTGTTGGTATATCGACTGAGCAAAGTGAACATCTTTTTGAACTTTACGCTCAAGGGAAAACTAAGACCAATTTGAATCGGCGATCGCTTAGTCTTGGGTTAGGACTTTATATATGTCGGCAAATTGTGGAAGCTCATGGTGGAGCGATCGGTGTAACAGGAGAACTAAATGTTGGGTCTCGTTTTTGGTTTACTTTGCCAATTAGAGATAGATATACTGTAGATTTAGATGTTTAGCCATCTCCTCAAATACTGATTCTTCCGTAAATGGCTTAGTCACAAATCCATCAAATCCATAGATTGATAAATTTTCTTCTTTGCTATTGACTAGGCTAGCCGTGAGCGCAATAATCTTCACCCGCTCAGATTCAGCGATATTCTTCTCAGATTCGATCGCTCTAATTGCGGATGCAGCCTCATGACCATTAAGTATCGGCATCCTTGCATCCATCCAGATTAGATGAGGCGACCAAGATTGCCAAACGGCGATCGCTTCTTGTCCATTATTTACTTCCCTAACTTCAAAGCCGAACGGGGTCAAGAGTCTGGACAATAATTGGCGATTAAGGCGTGTATCTTCAGCAATGAGAATACGATAATTTTTTTGTTCCGATTGAATACCGACTACCCGATTGGGCGATCGCGGTGGTTCTGTTTCAGCAGACTCTAAAGGCTTAAGGGGAATGTAAAAGCTAAAGGTAGAACCCTCACCAACTTTACTTGTAACCGACATATGTCCACCCATAAGCTGCACATAGTTATAACAAATTGATAAACCTAAACCCGTACCTTCTTGTGATCGCCTCCCCGAATCGGTCTGCACAAAAGGCTGAAATAAAGTTGCCATTTCCGAATCAGCGATCCCCGTACCTGTATCTTCCACTTCAAAATAAAGGTATTGAGCGCACACATCAACCTGTTGAGAAAACTGGCTAGCGATCGCATGGTCTGCTATGTGCAGATCATTTTGAACAAATACACGCACATAGATATGTCCTGTTTCTGTAAATTTAATCGCATTACCAATCAAATTGATCAGAACCTGACGCAGCTTACCTTCATCGGTATAAATTAATCGCGGCGTGTGGGGATGAATAACCACCTCAAAGTCTAACTTCTTTTCCTGAGCTTTGAGTAGTAACATATCCCTAGCCGTATCAACAATGTCATTGAG
>Ga0194061_1002315_pt1 | contig 10471 bp, 9 predicted proteins | sample SepL2221m_MetaG_FD_163423 | JGI IMG/M metagenome (GOLD analysis project Ga0194061, IMG submission 163423) | Anoxic zone freshwater microbial communities from boreal shield lake in IISD Experimental Lakes Area, Ontario, Canada - Sep2016-L224-21m | ecosystem: Environmental > Aquatic > Freshwater >...
CCCCCATGCAACCCCCATCACCCAAGGCCAGAGCCCCCAGCAGAACCTCAAAGGCAAGGGATCTGGACGAACCAGACCCTTGGAGAACTCTTGAAAAAACGGAGAGGGTGGGATTCGAACCCACGGAAGGTTTCCCTTCAAACGATTTCGAGTCGTTCGCTTTCGACCACTCAGCCACCTCTCCAGGCCACCGCAGCGCAGGGCCGGCCCGCAGGCCTCGGCCACTGTAAGCAGCCACCTGCGGGCACAGCCTCAACCTGCTTCCCCCTGCAGCGATCCACTGGCGCCGCTGGCGGACCAGCCCGCCGGCAATCCCCCGGGCCAGGTCGGTGGCGCCCCACTTAGCCACAGCCGCCGCGGGGCGAGTGAGCGCAGCCAGTCCCGTTCCCGGCGGCCTGGGCGGAACCCCACCCAGAGACCCGCCGGTGGCTCCCCCCTTAGGGCCATTCCGGTTGCTTCACGCCAGGAGTTGAGGGCTTGGCGATCGGGCATCAGCAGCCAGGGGTGCTGCCCCACCTGCAGCCGCAGGGCCAGGCCGTCTGCCCCCAGGGCGCTCAGGTGCAGCCCGGGGCTCTCCAGCCGTTGCCCCGCAGCCAGGGGCGCCCGCACGCCGCCGGTGGTGATCGACAGGGGGCTGAGGCTGCGCCAGCAAAGTGGATCGGCTGGCGCCAAAGGATCGCTCACCAGCAGCCACTCGTAGCGTTGGAGCCCAAGGCCGAGGGCCAGCTGCCGCGCCCGGGAGCAACTGAGCCCATCGCCTCGGTTGCTCACCAGCACGCCCCGTCCCCGGTGGGTGGCCACCAGCAGGTCCGCCTGCCCCTGGTGCACCAGCAGCAGCCGGTCGCCGCCGATCAGGGCCAGGTGCACGCCGATGGCGAGCGCCGCCACCCCAGCCCCCAGGTGCCTCCCCGTGATCCTCATGGAGACTGGGCCGCCACTGCCTTCCTGGCCCCGCCAACGCCAGCGCCCCAGGCAGGGCACCAGCAACGGCAGCAGCCCGAGGCTGAACAGGAGCACCAAGGCCGGGCTGGGCCGCCCCAACTGCCACTGGGCCCCGGGGATGGAGGCGAACAGGCGCGTCAGGCCCAGGAGCACCCCCGTCAGGGGCACCAGGGGCCAGGCCAGCAGCGTCAACAGTGGCGGCACCAGCACCGCCGCCAGGGCCATGGCCATGGCCCCGAGGGTGAGGGGCGTCAGCAGGGGGGTCACCACCAGGTTGGCCGGTACGGCCACCAGGGGCACACTGCCGAAGTGCAGCAGTTGCAGCGGCAGGGTCCAGAGGGAGGCCGCCAGGGGTACCGCCACTCCCGCCGCCAGGGGGCCGCTCCCCCGCCGCAGGCCCCATCGCTCGAAATGCCGGGCCAAGACCGCCTCCAGGTCCCGGGCCGTCAGCATCAAGCCGGCGGTGGCCGCCACGGAGAGCTGAAAGCCCACGTCCAGCAGCCAGAGGGGCTGGGCCAGCAGCATCACGAACACCGTCAGCAGCAACACCCCCAGGGGGCGCCCGCGCTGGCCACTCTCCAGTACGGCGAAGGCCACGGCTCCCATCAGTACGGCCCGCACCACCGAGGGCTGGGGGCCCGCCAGCACCAGAAACAGCAGCATCGCCCCAAGCGCCAGTCCCCAGCGCAGGGGCCGGCCGAGGCGACGGCCCAGCACCATCACGGCCCCGAGCAGCACTGTGAGATGGAACCCCGACGCTGCCAGGGCATGGGAGAGGCCCGCCAGCCGGAACGCCTCCCGCACGCCTACGGGCACGGGCACGACGGCGCTGCCCAGCACCAGGGCCGCCAACACTCCGCCCCGGTCTGCGCCCCCCTGCTGGATCAGGGCCTCGGCCATGCGCCGGCGCAGGTCGGCCACGGGCGTGGCGGGCCGCTCCACCACCTCCACCTGCTCCACGCCCATCTGGCTCCAGATGCCCCGGCGCGCCAGCCGCTCCGCCGCACTGCTCAGCAGGGGATGGGGACCCTGGGCCGGCCGGCGCAGCTCCCCCTGGACCCTCAGCCGCCACCCCTGGCGCAGGGGGGGGCAGGGCTCGAAGCGCAGTTCAGTGGCGCCCCCCGCCTGCTCCAGTACGGCCCGACAGCCCTCGCCGCTGGCGCTCGCCTGGGGGTCGGCCGTCAGCCGGCCCTCCAGCACGGTGGCTGAGCCGGCCCCCACGAGCCGGCTGGGATCTGCGGCGCCGGGATGGTTCCCCTGCACCAGGCCCCAGATCAGCAATAGGGGCAGCAGGGCCATTGCCAGGCTCCTGGCGGTCCAGGGCCAACGCCGGGTGCATGCCCAGCTGAGCGCCCCAAGGGCCAGCAGCAGCAGCAGGCGGAGGGGCAGCTCCAGCGGCAGCACCCCGAGGCTCAGCGCCGCCAGGGCAAGCGCCACCACGACAGCAGGCATGGTTCAGGTCCGTTTCCCTGCCAGGGTTCCCCTAGGGTTCCGCCAGCCTTTCCTGCCCTTCGCTGCAGCCCGTGCGCCCCTCTGCCGTGGTCCTGGTTCTGCTGCTGCTAGCCCCCGGGCTGCCCACCCCCGGGCCCCGGGCCCTGGCCCAGGGGGCAGGCGTTCAGGGCCGAACGATCAGCGTGCGGGAGGGGGACACGCTGGAGGCTCTGGCCCAGCGGCATGGGGTCTCCCTGGAGGCCCTGGCGGAGGCCAATCAACTCAAAGACACGAACCAACTGACCGTGGGCCAGCGGCTTGTGTTGCCACCATCGGGCCCGGGGGTCGCGATCCGTTCCGGGGACACCCTCGACGCCCTGGCCAGCCGCTACGGCACCACCACCGCAACCCTGCAGCGGCTCAACCCTGCCCTGCAGCCCGACAGCCTGCCGGTGGGCGCCTGGCTGAAGCTGCCGAAGGGCAGTCGAGCGGCCGTTGGTTCCCCAGCCGCGATCAGCACTCCGGCAACGCCTACTCCCGTTGCCCCCGCCGTGCCGCCCCCGCCCGCCGGCACCGGTGAGCAGACGGCGGCCGCCGCCTTGCTGCTCAGTCCGGCCGAGCGGCGGGATCGGGCGGAGGTGAGCCTGCGGGAGCAATCGGGCCGCGCCCGCTGGCGCCGCTTCGGCAGCACGGAGGTGGACTGGGCCGGCTGGCGTCTGCATCCCGGTGGGGTGCGCATCACCCTGGTGAAGCCCTCGCTGGCGGATGTGGGGGTGCGGCGCTCCGGGGCGACGGCGGTGGCCGTGCAGTGCGAGAGCCTGCGCCAGACCTGGCGGATCGAGGGCACCTGGGAGGGGTGGGCGCCGCCCGAGCCCAAATCGGTGGGCCAGCGGATCGTGATCGATCTGTGCAGCAACACCCTGGATGCCCCGGCCCAGCCCGTGGCCCCCTGATCCTCCAGCCTCGACCTCAGGGACTGGGCAGCTTGAGCATCAGCTCGCAGAGCTGGGGGCTCGGCATCTTTTGCCCGAACAAAGGAGCCACCAGGGCGGCGATCGGTCGTAGGCGGCATGGGCCCACCGCCCGCTCCGTGAGTCGACCACCCTGGAAACTGCCGGCGGCCACGACCACCAGCAGCAGGATCCGCTTGATCACGCCGGTACCGATGGCGGGGCAGCCAGCAGCGGGAAGCCCAGGGCCTGGCGTTCCTCTAGCCAGGCTTCGGCCACCTGCTTGGCCAGGTGGCGGATGCGGGCGATGGTGGCCGTGCGTTCGGTCACGGAGATCACGCCGCGGGCCTCCAGCAGGTTGAAGGTGTGGCTGCACTTGAGCACGTAATCCAGGGCCGGAGCCGGCAGCTTGGCCGCCACCAGATCGGTGGCTTCGGCTTCATAGAGAGCAAACAGCTGCAGCAGCCGCTCGGGGCTTGAGACCTCGAAGTTGTAGGCGCACTGGCCCTTTTCGAACGGCAGCCAGATGTCGCCGTAGCTGCGCTGGCCGTTCCAGCTCAGCTCCCAGATGCTCTCCACGTCCTGGAGGTACATGGCCAGCCGCTCAAGGCCATAGGTGATCTCGATCGAGACGGGCCGGCAATCGAGGCCGCCGCATTGCTGGAAGTAGGTGAACTGGGTCACCTCCATGCCATCGAGCCAGACCTCCCAACCCACGCCCCAGGCGCCGAGGGTGGGGGATTCCCAGTTGTCCTCCACGAAGCGGATGTCGTGGTCGGCGGCGCGGATGCCGAGGGCTTCGAGCGAGGCCAGATAGGTTTCCTGGATGCCGTCCGGGGACGGCTTGATCAGCACCTGGTACTGGAAATAGTGCTGGGCCCGGTTGGGGTTGTCGCCGTAGCGGCCATCGGTGGGGCGCCGGCAGGGTTCCGGGTAGGCCACGGCCCAGGGCTCCGGCCCTATCGCCCGCAGCACCGTGTGGGGGCTCATGGTGCCGGCCCCTTTCTCGGTGTCGTAGGGCTGGAGCAGCAGACAGCCCTGGTCCGCCCAGAAGCGGTTCAAGGTGGTGATGATGTCTTGGAAGTGCATCGCCCGCTCGAAACCGTGGATCGCCCTGGTCACCCAGGATGATCCCAGATCGGAAGGCGCTGTGTTCTTGGGCGCTGGCCTCAGGAGGCGTTGAGGATGCGGCCGAGGGACTGGGTGACCGATTCCATCGGCACCGTGAGGGTTTCGAACTGCTCGGCCGGAATGGCCTTGCTCCAGAGCCAGCCTTGGGCCTGGTCGACGCCGAGGCGGCGCAGCAGGGCGGCTTCGGATTCGGTTTCGACCCCCTCGGCGCAGACCTCGACGCCGATGGCATGGCAGCCGGCCAGCAACCACTGCACGAAGCGCTGGCGGTAGCTGTCGGAGTCGATGCCGCTGATGATGGAGCGATCCACCTTCACCTTGCTGAAGTTCAGATTCAGCATGTGGGACAGGGGTGCATCGCCTGTGCCGAAGTCGTCGACGGCGATGGTGTGCAGACCGGTGAGTTCGTTGATGAAGGACGACTCCTCGTGGCCTGCTACCCCCCGCTCGGTGACTTCCACCACCAAACGCTTGCCTACCTTGCGGCGCAGATTGTCGAGGTCGGGAACGGCCCGGGAGATCGGGCGGAAGAACATGCGGCCCGAACCGATGAAACGGCAGGAAAGATTGACAGAAATCCAGATATTTGACTGGATCCGATCAAGTTGGTTGAGGGCGAAGACGAAGGAATCCTGGGTGACCGAGAGGTTGAGGGAGGGATCTTCTTCCAAGGCAAACAGGTCTTCCCGTTCAGGGGGCCGGTCATCCGGGCGCCAAAGGACCTCTCCGCCGCAGACACGACCGGTGGCGAGATCGACGATGGGTTGGATGTGGAAGTTTTCCACGCCTCTTCCTTGAATCGACATCTCTCTAGGCAGCACCCAAGCATTTGAATGCAGTCTAGATAACAATCACGGACTTCCAGTCCTTAAACCGTCACCTTTCCGTGCCGGCCTTCTGCTGGATCTTCAGGCCTCGAGTTGCAGCAGGCCCATCAGTCCGCCCGCCAGGGGGTGGTGTTGCGCCCGTTGGAATCCGGCCTCTTGCGCAAGCACTTCCTGTTCGGGACCGGTGGGAAAGCGCGCCAGGCTGGGCTCCAGGTAGGCGAAGTGTTCCCCAAGGCCGAGGCGTGCGGCCGTGGGCACCACCAGCTGCCGCAGGGCCAATTGCTGCAGCTGGGCCACCGCCGGGGTGCGGGGCCGGTTGAAATCGAGCACGGCGGCACGGCCACCGCTGCGCAGCAGGCGCCGCAGTTCCCCCAGGCCTGCTCCTGGATCGCTGAGGTTGCGCAGGCCAAAGGCCATCAAGGCCCCATCGGCGCTGCCGCTTTCCAGGCCCGTGGCCAGGGCATCGGCCTGTTGCCAGCCCAGCGGCAACCATGGCTCGGCGGCACCGCGACGGCGGGCCACCGCCAGGGGGGCGGCCGCAGCGTCCAGCCCCAGCACTGAGCCCCCGGGTCGCACCCTGCTGGCCATCAGCAGGGCCAGATCCCCGGTTCCACAGCACAGATCGAGCAAATGCTGCCCCGGACGGGGGGCCACCCAGGCGATGGCCTGGCGTTTCCAGAGCCGGTGCAGGCCGAGGCTGAAGAGGTCGTTGAGTTGGTCGTAGCGCGGGGCGAGGTCTTCGAACAGCTCCCGCACCGCTGTGGCATCACGAGGTTTCACCAGCGATCAACCCGCCTGCTCGGGATGCTGCCAGCCCAGTTGGTCCCAGGGCAGCACAACCGAATCCAGACTCACCCCCGTTTCGCTGTCGGCAGGGAGACGGCCCGGGCTGGCGGCATCCAGCCCATGGGGAGCGGAAAATGTGAGCACCATCACGGTGGCCAACCCGACGGCGGCGGAGCAGACCATGCAACCGGCCAGCATCAGGGCGAACTCCTTGCGGTCGTTGGCGGCCTGCATCAACTGCAGGGCCCAAGCCACCAGGGCCACCACCATGGCAGCCATCAGCAGGGCCAGGACGGAGGACAGCGGTGGGGCCAGCGAGGGCAAAGGTCAACACGCTCTGATAACAACAATGTAACGAGGGGTTACACCCCGACGGGAGCGCCCAGGCTGGATCAACCCTTCGGATGAATGGGCCGGATCTCCAGGCCCCGCCCGATCAGGTCGGTCTTGATCTCCTCCACCGTGAGCACCCCGTCGTGCAGGAGGGAGGCCAGCAGGGCCGCCGAGGCCTGGCCCTGCTGCAACGCCTGGGCGATGTGGTTGATGCTGCCGGCCCCGCCCGAGGCGATCACGGGCACCTCCACCGCCTGGGCCACAGCGGCGGTCAGCTCCAGGTCATAGCCCGCCTGGGTGCCGTCCCCGTCCATGGAGGTGAGCAGGATCTCGCCGGCCCCCAGGGCCACCACCCGGCGGGCCCAGGCCACCGCGTCGAGGCCGGTATTCTCCCTGCCCCCCTTCACGTACACATCCCAGCTGGGACCCTGACCGCTGCCGGCTGGGGCTTCGCGCCGGCGGGCATCGATCGCGACCACGATGCACTGGCAACCGAAGCGCTCCGCTCCGCGGCTCACCAACTCCGGGTCGGCCACGGCGGAGGAGTTGAGGCTCACCTTGTCGGCCCCGGCCCGCAGCAGGGCGGTGATGCCCTCCACCGAGCGGATGCCGCCACCAACGGTGAAGGGAATCGTGACCGCCTCGGCGGTGCGCCGCACCAGCTCCACCAGGGTGCCCCGCCCCTGGTGGCTGGCGGCGATGTCCAGGAACACGAGCTCATCGGCCCCGGAGCCGTCGTAGCGGCAGGCCAACTCCACCGGATCGCCCGCATCGCGCAGTCCAACGAAGTTCACCCCCTTGACCACGCGGCCCGCCGCCACGTCCAGACAGGGAATGATGCGCTTGGCAACCATGGGGTACGGCCGGGGGTGACTGTTAATGTTGCGCAACTTTCGCGTCGCGCAGGCCATGTCCCAGGCTGCCACCTCCGGCACGGTGCAGATCGGCACCCGGGTGAAGATCACCCGCGTTCGCGACCGCATCCCCGCCGAGCTGGTCAACCTGCTGCGTAGCGATGCCTCCGGCTCCGTCACTGGCTTCAAGATGACCGATGGCAACGGGGTTGGCGTCGTCGTTCAGCTCAGTGACGGCAGCAGCGGTTGGTTCTTCGACGACGAGATCGCCCCCGCCTGAGGTGAGCGAAACCACCGATCCCACCCCCAGTGGCGGCAGCGGAGCCCGCCAGCTCCTTGGCATGAAAGGGGCTGCAGGCACCACCAGCCTCTGGAAGCTGCGCCTGCAGCTCATGAAGCCGGTCACCTGGATTCCCCTGATTTGGGGCGTCATTTGTGGTGCGGCCGCTTCGGGGCGGTTCGATTGGTCCCTTCCCCACGTGGGTGCGGCGTTGGCCTGCATGGTCATGAGTGGTCCGCTGCTGGCCGGCTACACCCAGACCATCAACGACTACTACGACCGCGAGATCGACGCGATCAATGAGCCCTATCGCCCCATCCCCTCCGGCGCCATCGGCCTGGGCCAGGTGAAGGTCCAGATCTGGGTGCTGCTGCTGGCGGGTCTGGCGGTGGCCTGGGGCCTTGACCTCTGGGCCGGCCACACCACACCGGTGCTGCTGCTGCTGGCCCTGGGGGGTTCCCTGGTCAGTTACATCTATTCGGCTCCCCCCCTGAAGCTCAAGCAGAACGGCTGGCTGGGCAACTACGCCCTGGGGGCCAGCTACATCGCCCTGCCCTGGTGGGCGGGCCAGGCCCTGTTCGGCCAGCTCACCTGGGCCACGGCCCTGCTCACCCTCGCCTACAGCCTGGCGGGTCTGGGGATCGCCGTCGTCAACGACTTCAAGAGCGTCGAAGGCGACCGGGCCCTTGGCTTGCAATCGTTGCCCGTGGCTTTCGGCATCACCCGGGCCAGCTGGATCAGTGCCGGCATGATCGACCTGTTCCAGTTGGCGATGGTGGGCGTGCTGATCGCCATCGGTCAGCACTTTGCGGCCGTGCTCCTGGTGTTGCTGATCATTCCGCAGATCACCTTCCAGGACATCTGGCTGCTGCGGGATCCGGTGGCCTTTGATGTGAAATATCAGGCCAGCGCCCAGCCCTTCCTCGTGTTGGGGATGCTTGTGACCGCCCTGGCGGTGGGCCACAGCAGCCTGACCCCCCTGATGTGAGCAAGCGCAGGCGCCAACTCCTGGTGGTGGGGGTGCTCGCCGCCGCCGCGGGCGGCCTGGTGGCCGTGGGGCAGACCCTTGTGCTGCGCGGCATCGATGGCCTCTTGCCGGACGTGAGGCGGATCAGCAGCTTCAACCGCCCGGGCACCGTGACGGTGCTCTCGGCGGATGGGCAGGTGCTGCAGAAGCTGGGGCCCGCCACCCGCGACAAGGTGGCCAGCGGCAAGATGCCCCTGCTGGTGCAGCGGGCCTTCATCGCCGCCGAAGACAGGCGGTTTTACCAGCACGACGGTGTGGACCCGGTGGGCATCGGCCGCGCCATGGTGCGCAACCTCAGCCGCGGTTCGGTGGAGGAGGGGGCCAGCACGATCACCCAGCAGCTGGCCCGCACCGTGTTCCTGAGCCAGGACCGCACGATCGTGCGCAAGCTGGAGGAGGCGGCCCTGGCGGGCAAGCTCGAGCGTCAGCTCAGCAAGAACCAGATCCTCGAGCAATATCTCAACTACGTGTATCTCGGTTCCAGCGCCTATGGCGTGGCCGATGCCGCCTGGATCTTCTTCTCCAAGTCTCCCGATCAGCTCACCCTGCCCGAGGCCGCCCTGATCGCCGGTCTGCCGCCGGCTCCTTCGGTCTACTCGCCCCTGGTCAACCCCAACCTGGCCCTGGAACGGCGCGCGGTGGTGCTGCGGCGGATGCGGGAAGCGGGCTTCATCGACGATGAGCAGCAGCAGCGGGCCCTGGCCACACCCCTGAAGCTGCGTCCAGCCCAGCCCAAATACTGGAACAGCCTCGCCCCCTACTTCACCAGCTGGGTGGCCCAGGAGTTGCCGAAGGTCCTCACCCCTGAGCAGCTGGAGGTGGGCGGTCTGACGATCCGCACCAGCTTGAATCTGGCCTGGCAGAACCAGGCCCAGAAGGTGATCAACAACTACACCTCGGGCTCCCTGGAGGGGGCGCTGGTGTCGATGGAGCCGGGCACGGGACTGGTGCGGGCGATGGTGGGCGGCAAGGACTTCGACAAAAGCCAGTTCAACCGTGCCAGCCAGGCCCTGCGGTCGCCCGGATCCACGTTCAAGTTGTTCGTCTACCTCACGGCCCTCAAGGAGGGCATGAAGCCGGAGGATGTGGTGGTGGATTCCCCCCGCTGTTTTGCTGGCTACTGCCCCAAGAACTTCGGCAACCGCTACATGGGCGCCGTGCCGCTCTCTGTGGCGATGGCGAACTCCCTCAACGTGGTGGCCGTGGCCCTTCTGCAGAAGCTGGGCTTTGACAAGGTGATCGCCACCGCCAAGAGCCTGGGCATCCATCGGGAGCTGGGCCGGTTCTATCCGATGGCGATCGGCGCCTACGAGCAGACGGTGCTCGACATGACGGCGGCCTATGCCGCCATCAACAACCGTGGGGTCTTTGTGACCCCCACACCCTTCGAGGAGATCAGCGGACCCAATGGGGAGCTGCTCTGGAGCCGGCGGGTGGATGGGGACCGGGGCCACCGGGCGGTGGAGAGCGACATCGCCGACGCCATGCTCTGGATGCAGCAGCAGGTGGTGCGGGCCGGCACCGGTGGAGGTGCCTCCCTCGGTGATCGGCCGGTGGCCGGCAAGACCGGCACCTCGGAGGGGGGGCGCGATCTCTGGTTCATCGGCTCCATTCCCCAGCTCACCACGGGCCTGTGGCTGGGCTACGACAACAACCAAGAAACCCAGAACACCAGCGTGGTGGCCACCTACGCCTGGCATGACTTCATGGCGCCGATCGTCAAGGATCTGCCGGTGCGGCAGTTCCCGCCCAAGCCGGTGCTCACCGGGGTGTTCCGCCCCGACAAACCCAAGAACTCGCACCGCAGCGAGGCCTGGAGCGAGCCCACAACCAAGCGCAGCTGGGAACCCGAGCCCTACCGGATGCCGGCCGAAGGGGCCCCGGTGGAACTCCCCCCCGAAGGCGGCACG
>Ga0194061_1002317_pt1 | contig 10469 bp, 9 predicted proteins | sample SepL2221m_MetaG_FD_163423 | JGI IMG/M metagenome (GOLD analysis project Ga0194061, IMG submission 163423) | Anoxic zone freshwater microbial communities from boreal shield lake in IISD Experimental Lakes Area, Ontario, Canada - Sep2016-L224-21m | ecosystem: Environmental > Aquatic > Freshwater >...
ATGAGCCCTTCCAATGATCAGCTCTTTATCCGTGACTTCAATTGTCATTCTTACACTGCGGGCAATAACCAGAAGTAGAACCGTCAGGATTACGAGGCAGAGGGCTCCTGAGAGATCACCTAAAGCTGCCCACACTGAGATTGCAAGGCTGAGAAATAGGAAGTAAATGAAGGCCAAAAGCCATATGGGTGGGCGAACCTTCTCGTGATATCTCAACTCTGGCCCGGCCATAGGAGAGACGCTACCCGATTTCATCAAGTAACCTTGCTTCCATGAGTCGCGTTGCAAGCACCACACCGCCAGAAGGGGCTCAAATCCCCGAGCGCCATCCCAAGGCGCCACCTATCGGATCGCAGATTCCTTCACACTTTGGACATTGCTTTGGTTGTGGTGAGTTGCATCCGACAGGACTTCATCTGGTTGCGCATGCAGGAGAGGGTGCAGATTTGACGGCCCAATTTACTGTTACGCAAGATCACCAAGGTGCGCCAGGACTTGCGCACGGTGGTTTACTTTCTTTGGCATTTGATGAGGCCCTCGGAAAACTTATGTGGCTTATTCGCGCTCCTGCGGTAACTGCGCGACTTGAAACTGATTTCTTGAAACCGGTGCCTATGGGATCCACCCTGCATATCACCGCATCTATTACGGGCCAAGTAAATCGCAAGGTTTATACGAGTGCACAAGGACGTCTGAATTCTCCCGATGGACCAGTTGCTGTTCGTGCATCGGCGCTATTTGTCATTGTTCCGATGGATCATTTTCTTAATAATGCTCCGAAGGAATATCTTGAGCAGATCTCAAAAATTCCAGAGTTGCTTGCATTCGTAGATCCCGATTTTGAGATTAATCCATGAGCGTCGAAGTTCTTATCCAGCGTTTAGATCCTGGAGTTCCATTGCCTTCATACGCAAAGGGCGGGGATGCTGGCGCAGATCTAGTAACACGAGTGGATCTCACCTTGAGGCCAGGCGAGCGCGCCCTAGCCCCAACCGGTATTTCAATCGCGCTCCCAGATGGATTTGCTGCATTTGTCCACCCTAGGTCTGGTCTTGCCATTAAACACGGAGTGTCAGTGGTCAATGCACCAGGCACTATTGATGCAGGTTTCCGCGGCGAGCTACAAGTTATTTTAATTAACCACGATCAGACAGAGTCGATCACCTTCAAAAGAGGAGATCGTATTGCTCAACTCATTATTCAAAGAGTTGAGAGAGCGCAATTTATTGAGGTATCAGAGCTACCTGGTTCTGGTCGCGGCGCAGGCGGTTTCGGATCAACGGGGAGAGCATGACACAGAGCGATCAAGCCAAAGTCATGAACGCACTTGGCGGTAAACGAGGAATTCTGGATTCAGGACTTCCTTCTCTGGTCTTTCTCATTGCCTTTAATATTTCTCATGATCTACGGACATCGCTGTATTCCGCGGTAATTACTTCGGCAGCGCTCACACTAATCCGCTTAATTCGTCGCGATACTTTGCAACACGTACTTTCAGGTTTTTTCGGCGTGGCCTTCTGCGCACTTCTTGCTCGCAAAACTGGTCATGCGGCAGACTTTTATCTGCCAGGACTCATTATCAATTTGGTGTATGGATTGGTCTATAGCGTGCTCAACGTTGTGGGCCTTCCACTTCTGGGGCTACTTCTTGGACCCATACTGGGAGAAAATTTGGCCTGGCGTCACGTGCCAGAGAGAAAGCGCGTATATATTCGAGCAGGCTGGCTCTGGGTTCTCTTGTTTTTCTCCAGATTAGCCGTTCAGTATCCCTTGTATAAAAGTGGCAATGTGAACGCGCTAGGCACTGCTCGCTTAGTTATGGGTTACCCATTATTTATTCTTGCAGCCTGGGGGTCCTGGCTATTTATTAAATCCGTTCCGAGCGTGAAAATACCTACAGAGCAATAAAGCACTGCTTGAGTAGATCTTCGGCTTGACTGGAAGCTACAAAAAGAAGTTCATCCCCGGCAGTAAATACATCATGCGCTTTAGGTGAAATCACCCGACCATCTCGGACAATCGCAGCAAGTGATGCATTTTCAGGCAAGGCGATTTCTTCAACAGTTTTTCCCAGGCATTGAGAAGCATCGGGAAGAGTAAGTTCGACCAAGTTGGCTTGACCTTTCTTGAAAGAAAAAAGTCGAACAACATCTCCAACGCTTACGGCTTCTTCAACGAGTGCGGAAATTATTCGTGGAGTAGATACGGCAACATCAACACCCCATGAGGAGTCAAAGAGCCATTCATTCTTCGGGTGATTTACGCGAGCAACAACGCGAGGGACTCCGTATTCAGTTTTTCCCAGAAGTGAGGCGACAAGGTTTACTTTGTCATCTCCCGTTGCTGCCACCAAAACCTGGCAGGTATTGAGCTTTGCATTATCTAGAGAAGCAATTTCACATGCATCAGCCATTAACCACTCGGCATTAGGAACGCTCTCAAGTTTGAGCGCCTTAGGATCACGGTCGATGAGAAGGACTTGATGACCGTTAAGTAGAAGTTCACGGGCGATTGCTCGCCCAACGTTGCCCGCGCCAGCAATTGCAATTCTCATGATGCATCCTCAGGGGAGTGAGCCAGGGCCGCTTCGACATCGGCAATATCTTTGTCATGAAGCATGACATGGACAAGATCGCCCTCTTGAAGGACGGTGTGCTCATCAGGAATCAGACCTTCTCCCAATCGGGTTATGAAGGCGACTCGAGCAGAGGTGACATTTTCAATTCGGGAGACAGCGTTTCCAAACCAACTCTCGTGCAGGTGCATCTCGCATAGTTGGATGGTTCCGCTGGCATCACGCCATTCAGATCGTGAGCCTTCAGGAAGCAGGCGACGTAGAATTTGATCAGATGTCCAAAGAACTGTGGCGACTGTGGGGATACCTAGGCGCTGGTAAATCTCGGCTCGTCCTGGATCATAGATTCGCGCAACGACGTTTTTCACTCCATATGTTTCACGAGCAACTCGAGCCGCCAAAATATTTGAGTTATCGCCGTTGCTTACTGCAGCGAAAGCCGCCGCATCTTTAATGCCCGCCTCGATCAATGTGTCGCTATCAAACCCAACGCCAGTGACGGTGCGTCCAACAAAGGAGGCGCCTAGGCGTCGGAATGCTTCTCTATTTTGGTCGATGATTGCGACGGTATGCCCTGCGCCCTCAAGTTCAATTGCCAGTGATGAGCCGACGCGTCCGCATCCCATGATTACTACATGCATGAGTAAAACCTACACCCCAATGACCCGTAGAGTTGGCTTCTATGGCTACCGAACGAACTAAACCGCTTGTAGTAGGAGAACGCCACGTAGTCACTATCGAGAAAGTGGCCCACGGCGGCCATTTTATTGCCCGACATGAGGGTCACGTTATTTTCGTTCGGCACGCCATTCCCGGCGAAGTGGTCGAGGTCAAAATCACAAGCACAGGCTCGAGCTTTGTCCGAGCAGATGCAGTTGCGGTCACCACTGCCTCGCCAGATCGAGTTGTTGCACCGTGTCAATATTCCAAACCAGATGGATGTGGCGGCTGCGACTTTCAGCACATTTCCATTGAGCGACAACGGCTGCTTAAAGGCGATGTCATCCGCGAGCAATTTTCTCGTTTAGCAAAGATGGATATTTCCATCGAAGTTGAATCTGTTGGTGAATCTTTGCATTGGCGTACACGTGTGGGAAGTGCGACAAATAGTTCAGGCAACTTGGGATTTTATGCATCACGTACTCACTCAGTTGTGCCTGTTTCAGATTGCCTTATAGCCGCCGAGAGCATGAAATACGCCGAACTTGCCAAGCGAAATTGGCCAGCAAACTCACGAGTCGAGATTTCCGTAAGTTCGGAAGGGTCACGAACTGTCGCTATTGCTGATTCTGAAAGAGGATCCAAACCGCGCCTAACAGAGGGGCAGTTACTTTCCTTCGAAGAGGTTAGTGGGCACCGATTGCAAGTGAGCCATTCTTCTTTTTGGCAAAGCCACGAGAGCGCCCCAGAAGTTTTGATTAGCGCGATTTCACCTCACGTCCGTGAGGGCGATCGCGTTCTGGATCTTTATGGGGGAGTAGGCCTCTTTGCTGGCGCCCTTGTAGATGTCGTGGGACCAAATGGCCGAATCGACATTATCGAATCGAGTTCTTCGGCAACAGCTGATGCCCGGAAAAACTTCGCTGAATTTCCTTATGTAAATATTCATACGGGAGATGTGGTCCATCTTCTTCCTAGAATCAGTAAGTCCGATGTGATTGTCCTAGATCCCCCTCGCGAAGGGGCGGGCAAGAGTGTTGTTTCACAGATGAGCGCTCTGCATCCACGAGCTATTGTCTACGTGGCCTGTGATCCCGCCGCCTTGGCGCGCGACACGCTCTACCTGGCCGAAGCAGGCTACTCGCTCAAAGCCCTGCGTGCCTTTGATCTCTTTCCTATGACACACCACGTTGAGTGTGTCGCTGTATTTGAGCCTTTAATTTCGCAGTAAAGTAAGGTATCTTGACGTCAAGATAAATCATGGGGAGGACGAAATGACGACCAATTCATTTAACGCTCAAAGAGTTTTGACCGTTGCGGGCGAGAGTTACGAGATTTTTGATATCACTGCAATCGAAGGCGCCGCCTCGCTGCCTTTTAGCTTAAAAGTTTTGCTAGAGAATTTACTGCGCACTGAAGACGGCGCCAATATCACCGCCGACCATATACGGGCGCTTGCCCAGTGGGATCCTTCAATAGAGCCAGATACTGAAATTCAGTTCACTCCAGCCCGCGTTGTTATGCAAGATTTCACGGGCGTTCCGTGCATTGTTGACCTTGCGACTATGCGCGAGGCAATTGTCGAACTTGGCGGAGATGCAAGCAAAGTGAATCCACTTGCGCCGGCAGAACTAGTTATTGATCACTCCGTAATTGCCGATGTTTTTGGAACCAGAGATTCATTTGAACAAAATACTGACATTGAATACGAGCGCAACCGCGAGAGGTATCGTTTCTTGCGTTGGGGACAAGGCGTATTTGATGAGTTCAAAGTTGTTCCACCGGGAACAGGAATTGTGCACCAAGTAAATATTGAGTTTTTGGCTCGCGTCGTCATGACACGTAAGGTTGATGGCGTCCTGCGGGCGTATCCGGACACTGTCGTGGGAACAGATTCTCATACAACAATGGTTAATGGGCTTGGAGTTCTTGGCTGGGGAGTCGGCGGAATTGAAGCCGAAGCAGCGCTCTTGGGACAACCTGTCTCGATGCTGATTCCTCGTGTCGTTGGTTTCAAATTGACGGGGCAATTGCCTGTGGGAACCACTGCCACTGATTTGGCTTTGACTATTACCGAAATGCTTCGAAAGCATGGGGTTGTCGGAAAATTCGTCGAGTTTTATGGTCCTGGTGTTGTTTCTGTACCGATGGCTAATCGCGCCACGCTAGGAAATATGAGCCCTGAATATGGATCAACGTGCGCCATATTTCCGATTGACGAAGAGACGTTAAAATATTTGCGCCTTACGGGACGCAGCGAAAGCCAGGTCACTTTGGTTGAGGAATACGCAAAGCAACAAGGACTCTGGCATGACCCCTCTCTCACTCCTCGCTTCTCAGAACATATCGAACTTGATCTATCCGCCGTTGTGCCATCGATCGCAGGACCAAAACGCCCTCAAGATCGCATCGCACTCACCGATTCCAAGGTGGCGCTAGAGAAGATTCTTCCTACGTATTTGAGTGAGAAGTCTGCCTCGGCGCCAGTAAATATCAGGGTAAAGAATGAGCCAACGACAATCAAAAATGGGGATGTTGTCATCGCCTCAATAACTTCATGCACGAATACATCCAACCCATCGGTCATGATCGGTGCTGCCCTTCTTGCAAAGAAAGCAGTAGAAAAGGGCTTAACGTCAAAACCTTGGGTGAAGACCACTTTGGCCCCAGGATCTAAGGTCGTCACGGATTACTACGATCGCGCTGGACTCACGCAATACATGGAAGCACTTGGATTCAATTTAGTGGGGTACGGATGCGTTACCTGTATAGGAAACTCTGGACCCTTGCCCATAGAAATTAGCAAGGCTGTCAATGAGCACGACTTAGCTGTAACGGCGGTTTTGTCAGGAAACCGTAACTTCGAAGGTCGTATCAGTCCCGATGTAAAGATGAATTACCTAGCATCCCCACCACTAGTCGTTGCTTACGCACTTGCCGGAACCATGGATCACGATTTCGTGAAGGATTCTTTGGGGAATGACACTCACGGAAATCCCGTCTTCTTGAAAGATATCTGGCCAACAGAGGCCGAGGTTGCTGCTGTGGTCGAATCTTCTATCTCATCAGAAATGTTCACCAAGGATTATGCAAGTGTTTTCGATGGCGATCATCGCTGGAAGTCTCTGGACACGCCAACAGGAAATACCTTTGAGTGGGATGCGCAATCGACTTATGTAAGAAAGCCTCCTTACTTCGACGGTATGTCTGCAACACCTTCACCTGTTCAAGATATTTCTGGCGCGCGCGTCATGGCAATTCTTGGTGATTCAGTAACAACGGACCATATTTCACCTGCAGGAAATATCAAGGCGGATTCACCTGCCGGTGCCTACCTAAGCGCCCATGGCGTGGATCGCAAAGATTTCAATTCTTATGGCTCTCGTCGAGGCAATCATGAAGTAATGATTCGCGGAACATTTGCCAATATTCGATTGAAAAATCTTCTCCTCGATGGAGTGGAAGGCGGTTTCACCAAAAACTTCCTTAACAATGGCGCACAGGAAACTATTTACGATGCATCGATGGCGTATCAAGCCGCAGGTATTCCACTGGTAATTTTGGCGGGAAAGGAATACGGCTCTGGTTCCTCCAGAGACTGGGCAGCAAAAGGAACTGCGCTGCTCGGGGTTCGCGTTGTGATCGCAGAGTCCTTTGAGCGCATTCATCGGTCGAATTTAATTGGAATGGGTGTTTTGCCGTTGCAATTTGAAGCCGGCCAAAGCGCGCTCTCATTGGGGCTTACGGGTACCGAGACCTTCACCGTCTCAGGAATCTCCGCCCTCAATACGGGGGGAGTGCCAAGGCAGGTACAGGTAAGCGCCGATGGGCTCGAGTTCAGCGCGACCGTACGTATCGATACCCCTGGAGAGGCTGACTATTACCGGCACGGGGGCATCATGCAGTACGTGTTGCGCTCATTACTCTCACATTAGTGAGCATTCGGCCCCATTCTGCTTTAAAGTGGGGGAATGCTTCATGACATCACCGGCCCCAAGGACCTTGCCAGCGCCAGCTTTGGCGAGCTTGAGCAACTAGCGAGCGAGATTCGGCAAGAGTTAATTCACAAGGTCTCTGCCTCAGGCGGGCACCTTGGTCCCAATCTTGGTGTGGTCGAGCTGAGCATTGCGTTGCATCGCGTTTTTGATTCGCCCAAAGACGTCGTAATTTTTGATACGGGTCATCAGTCCTACGTTCATAAAATGTTAACCGGACGCGCCAATGATTTTTCTACTCTGCGCAAGCGCCATGGAATAGCTGGCTACCCTTCACGATCTGAAAGTGTGCACGATGTCGTAGAGAACTCTCACGCGTCGACCGCGCTTTCTTGGGGAGATGGAATCTCTAAAGGTTTTGCGATGCAAGGTGAGGGCGATCGAAGTGTTGTCGTGGTTGTTGGCGATGGAGCGCTTACGGGTGGCATGTCATGGGAGGCACTAAATAATATTTCGCTAAGCAATAATAGAAAGCTCATAATTATTGTTAATGACAACGCCCGCTCCTATTCTCCGACTATCGGAGGAATTGCAGACCATTTGCGCGCTCTTCGAGAGAAGCCGAGTTCTGGTGGCATTTTTGCGCAGCTGGGTTTGAAATACATAGGACCATTTGATGGGCACAACATTGAAGTTATGGAATCAGCGTTGGCGCAAGCAAAAGAGCTGGGAAGACCAGTAGTCGTTCATGTTGTGACGGAGAAAGGTCGCGGGCATCAGCCGGCGCTTAATGACGAAGCAGAGAAATTTCATGCGGTAGGGGTCGTACACCCGGAAACAGGAATTATTCTCAAAGCAAGCGCTCCAAGTTGGACTAACATTTTTGGTGAAGAATTAGCAAAGATTGGCGCCGAACGTCCCGATGTTGTTGCTATATCCGCTGCGATGATTGGCCCAACGGGCCTCAGCAAGTTTGAAGCGCTATTTCCGGATCGAACGATCGATGTCGGAATTGCCGAACAACATGCGGTAACAAGTGCAGCGGGGCTGGCATTTACCGGGATGCATCCAGTCGTTGCCCTGTACGCAACCTTTCTCAATCGTGCATTTGACCAAGTGTTGTTGGATGTTGCTTTGCACAAGGCGGGCGTGACTTTTGTTTTGGACCGCTCGGGTGTGACTGGCGATGATGGAGCTTCACATAACGGAATGTGGGATCTGGCTTTAACAGGAATCATTCCAACATTGCATGTGGCGGCGCCCCGCGATGGTGGCCAGCTACGAGAGCTGTTGCGTGAGGCGCTCGATATTTGCGATGCACCTTCTCTGTTGCGCTTTCCGAAGGGTTCGGTGAATGCAGAGATCGAAGCCGTTGAACGAATTGACGGTATGGATTTTCTTTACCGCAGCGATGAGCCTGAAATTTTATTGGTGAGCGTTGGAGCTTTTGCACCTCTTGCAGTGGAAGTCGCAAAGATGGCTGCTGGTAGTGGTCTTCATGTCAGCGTTCTTGACCCACGATGGGTAAAACCGATCTCGCCACAGATTTTGGAAATTGCATCTATGTACACATCGATTGCAGTGATTGAAGATGGCATCGCTCACGGCGGCATTGCAAGCACTCTGTCAGAAATGATGCGCGAGGTCGGAATATCGACCCCACTTCAATCCTTTGGGGTTCCGCTTGCTTTCTTGGAGCATGCAAAACGTGCAGAGATTCTTGAAGAGATCGGCCTTACACCCGGCGCAGTTTTGGAGAAGTTACGGAAGGGAAGCAACGCCCTTTTCGTGGAAGCGCTTTCCACAGACCGACTCACTAATACCCTCGCGATCTAGATAAGGCAAGATCCCACCAATAATCATTGGCCAACCAGAGCCCAGCAACATACAGATATCGATTTCGGCTGGAGTGGATACAACACCTTCATCGAGCATCATTCGTGCCTCCTCTGCCAACGCCCTGAGCGCGCGCAGGCGAACTTCCTCTCCTGTAGAAGGTGAAGCTCCCTTTTCCACGAGCGCTACTGCTGCAGGGTTTGGAATATAAGCGCCATCTTCATTCTTGATATAAAAAGTTTTTACATTTTCTTGCACAAGTCTTTGCATCGTAGGGGAGATTCGATACCTGGCTCCTAGATTCTTGTGAAGAGTCTGCGCTACATGCAAAGCGACTCCCGGTCCAACAAGTCCTAATAGTTCAAAGGGAGACATGGGCAGACCGACACTTCGCATGGCGTTATCTGCTACATCTGGTGGCGTTCCCTCATCCATAGCGTCAGTTACTTCACCCATAAATCGTGTGAGTAATCGATTGACTACAAACCCTGGCGAATCCTTTGTAATTACCATGGTTTTCTTGAGTTCTTTTCCAACCGAAACTGCGGTGGCAGTGGTGACATCGTCAGTCTTTGTAGTTCGTGCGATTTCAAGTAACGGCATGATCGCAACTGGGTTGAAGAAGTGGAAACCAATGACGCGCTCTGGGTGCGCTAACCCTTCGGTCATCGCTTCAACCGAAAGCGAGGAGGTGTTGGTTGCTATGACGCACTCTGGAGAAACAATCTTTTCCAAATCCTTGAAGAGGGTTTGTTTTAGCGAAAGCTCTTCAAAGATTGCCTCGATCACGAAATCTGCCGTGGCAAAAACGCTCTGATCTACAGAACCAGTGACAAGACCCGTTAATCTCGCAGCACTTTCAGCGCTCATGCGCTTCTTTTCAACAAGTTTTGATAATTCACCATGAACCCAGGCAACGCCTTTATCGACACGTGCTTGGTCCAGGTCGGTCATGACAACGGGGCACTTGAGATTGCGGACCATGATGAGCGCCAGTTGCGATGCCATGAGACCTGCTCCTACAACTCCAACCTTGCTCACCTTTTTGGCAAGTGCTGGCTTAGGAGCTCCTTCAACTTTCTTACGCTTTTTCTGAATGAGATTGAACGCGTAAAGAGAGGATCGAAGTGCATCACTCATAACGAGATCTGCAAGTGCAGTGTCTTCGGCATCAAATCCGCTCGATCGTGTGGCCGTTCGTGAGTCCGCAATAAGAGCCAAAGCGCGTGCAGGGGCTTCAATGCGCGCGCCGCCATATTTCTTGAGTGCTGCTGCTTGGCCTTTAGCGAGCGCGCTTTCCCACGCAGGATCGTTGGTGTAATCGTGGCGCTCAATCTTTATATCTCCGCGCAAAACACGTGCGGCAAACTCCACCGACTTTTCCAGGAAATCAGCTGGCTCAAAAACTGCATCTGCGACGCCAAGGGCTAGAGCATCTTTTGCCTTCATTATGGTGTTGTTAT
>Ga0194061_1002318_pt1 | contig 10467 bp, 10 predicted proteins | sample SepL2221m_MetaG_FD_163423 | JGI IMG/M metagenome (GOLD analysis project Ga0194061, IMG submission 163423) | Anoxic zone freshwater microbial communities from boreal shield lake in IISD Experimental Lakes Area, Ontario, Canada - Sep2016-L224-21m | ecosystem: Environmental > Aquatic > Freshwater >...
CTTGTGGAGCGCTATCGAAGCCAACAGCGCTTTGGCGATCACTGTGGACTTAGAAGCACGCACTGTTTCCTACGGAAATAGCAGCATTGGTTTTGTCATCGATGACTACACCCGCTGGCGTTTGATGGAGGGTCTAGATGACATTGGTCTGACGATGAAGCAGACAGATTCGATTGATGCCTTCGAGAAGTCACGCCCTGCCTATAAACCACGGACAATTCCAGCGAAATAGGCGCATTTTTCATCGAAGAGATGAAAGTCTCAACTAGTGCTTTAGAGATTTAGCGCAAATTATCAGCGTTAAATAAGGGTTTTTTCACTGAAGTGGATTCGCTATGTGAAATAAAACCGCGCGACACGCGAGGTAAGTAATGGACTATGCCCCTTTTTATGCGTAAATTTCTAACAGATAGGCAAAAGCCTAACTTTTAAGCGTAAATATAAGGGGATTTTCATGAACAAGGCCCAATTCATTGCCGCGTTGGCCCCACACTTCAACGACAGCAAGAAAGAAGCAGCTCACGCTGTAGATATCGTCTTTGACACAATCATTCGCACAATGGCCAAAGGCGAAGATGTAATGATCAATGATTTTGGTAAGTTCAAGAAGGTCGATCGCAAGGCACGTAAGGGTCGTAACCCTTTCACCGGCGAGACCATTCAGATCAAGGCCAGCAAGAAGCCACGCTTCCTCCCAGCAAAGGGTCTTAAGGAAGTTATTTCCGGCGCTCGCAAGCTAGAGCCAGCCCCAAAGCCAGCTCCTAAGGTTGTTGCAAAGCCAGTTGTAAAGGCTGCCCCTAAGAAGGTTGCAAAGAAAGCCGCTCCTAAAAAGGCAGCAAAGAAGGTTGCAAAGAAAGCTGCCCCTAAGAAGGCAGCAAAGAAGGTTGTTAAGAAAGCAGCTCCTAAGAAGGCTGTAAAGAAAGTTGCAAAGAAGAAGTAGTTTCATCTGCAAAAACGGGGTCGGCCACTGCGGTCGGCCCCGTTTTTTCTTCGCTCTGGCGCATCAAACCAGTACCCTTAAGCCATGAGCGGGATTACATATGAACCGCCAACAGGGCGACCTTTAGGAACGAACCCGACATTTACGACGTGCGCAAGAATCGTCATTCCACTGCTTCACCTTTTCACGAAGACTCAGTGGTCGGGAGCGGAAAATATTCCAAAGACAGGTAGAGCGATTGTTATTAGCAATCATGTTTCTTATGCCGATGTCATCTTCTTTGCACAATTTCTTTATAAGAATGGGCGAGCTCCTCGGTTTATTGGCAAACGATCCGTATTTGATACCCCCGTTGTTGGACGCATCGTTTTAGCTGCAGGACAGATTCCTGTAGACAGAGAATCAGGCACTGCTAATAAGGCGCTGGATCACGCCGTTGCAGCCCTTAAGGCAGGTCACTTGGTCGGCATTTATCCCGAGGGAACTCTCACGCGAGATGAGCACCTGTGGCCGATGGTGGCCAAGACGGGCCTTGCCCGGTTGGCAATCATTACCCAAACGCCCATAATTCCCGTGGCCGCGTGGGGAACGGCGAAGGTTTTGCCACGATATGGAAAAATTCCTCATCTTTTTCCACGAACTAAGATCACCTATGTTGCAGGTAAACCGATCGATATGTCCCGCTGGTATGGAAAAGAAGATGACCCAGGAGCCCTCGTTGAAGCAACTGCCCACGTTATGAAGATTCTTACAACGATGCTTGAAGATATTCGCGGTGAGAAAGCTCCAGCGGTTGTCTTTGATCCACATACCTCGGATCTACCGAGAACAGGCAATTTTAAGAAAGCGAAGAAACCATGACCCCGGTTACCGTTTTAGGCTTAGGTGCTTGGGGAACGACGATGGCTCAAGTCCTGTGCGATGGTGGAAACGATGTGTTGGTATGGGGCCGCAATCAGGCGGCCGTTGATGAGGTAAATGACGCCCATACCAATGCGCACTATCTCCCTGAAATTTCATTGCCTCATTCCTTGCGTGCGACGAGCGATATCAAAGAAGCGATGAGTCATTCCTCGACGTATGTTTTGGCGGTGCCTGCCCAGGTTCTTCGTGCAAATCTGGAGAATTGGAAAGCGCTTATTGCGCCTGATGCGATTCTTGTAAGCACGGTAAAGGGAATAGAAGTTTCCACCCATTTTCGAATGAGTGAAGTTGTGCATGATGTTCTTGGCGCCGATGAATCAAAGATTGCAATCATTACAGGTCCCAATCTGGCGATGGAGTTGGCGCTGCGCCAACCTGCGGGGGCAGTAGTTGCTGCTTCATCGGATGCCCTTGCTCATAGACTTCAAAAACTTTTCACAACACCGTATTACCGCGTCTATGCCTCCACCGATATTTTAGGTTGCGAAATGGCCGGAGCTGTGAAAAGTGTGATTGCGCTCGGCGTAGGAATGGCAGCCGGCATGGATCTTGGCGAAAATACGCAATCCATGTTTATCACCCGCGGACTTAACGAAGTTGCGCGCCTTGCCGCGGCGCACGGCGCTGATCCACTGAGTATCGCAGGGCTTGCTGGCATGGGCGATCTTGTAGCAAGTTGTTCATCCCCGCTCTCGCGAAATCGCAGTTTCGGAGTCGCTTTGGCGCGTGGTGGCTCAATGGAATATGCACGTGCACATGTGGGAAGCACGGTTGAAGGCGTTGCATCTGCCAGTGCTGTCGTGGAATTAGCGCATCGAGTAGGCGTCGAAGTACCTGTTATTGAGGCAGTTGCCGATGTCGTGTCAGGACTGATTACCCCGAATGAGGCTTTAATTCGTCTCATGGGAATCAGTACTCGATCCGAGGATTTCATTAAGTGAGCAAAATTAACGTCGCAATTCTCTGCGGTGGCAGAAGCAGCGAACATGAAATCTCTTGCATTTCAGCTGGAGGAATCCTTTCAGCGATTGATCGTGATCGCTATCAACCAATACTGATTGGGATAACACGCACATCGGGACGCTGGGTATTGATGCCCGAGGATTATCCGCTGGCAATTGTTGGTGGAGTTCTACCTTCGGTTCCCGAGGACGCTCCGCCTGTGAATACAGACATCCATGGTTTTAGTGTTGGCGGAAAATCATTAGGCATCGATTTAGTTTTCCCAATCTTGCATGGTCCATACGGTGAGGACGGCACCATCCAAGGATTTTGCGAAATCGCAAATATTCCCTATGTAGGAAGCGGCGTTCTTGCATCGGCTGCTGCGATGGATAAATCTTTCGCGAAATCTATTTTTTCATCCCACGGCATGAAGGTGGCCGAAGGCATTGTCATCACTGCAGAAAAGTGGGAGTCCTCTCGCGCAACGTGTGAGGCGCTGATTGCTGTAATGAGTTATCCGCTCTTTGTAAAACCTGCTCGCGGGGGATCCAGTCGTGGTACTTCCAAAGTTCATAACTTCAGTGAGCTAGCTGGCGCTATGTCAGAGGCGCATCGCTTTGATCGCAAGGCGTTGGTGGAGGAGGGCGTTAAGGGACGGGAAATAGAAGTTGCGGTTCTGGAAGTTGATGGCGCGCTCATCGTTTCCCAGCCTGGAGAAGTAATTATTGATAAGAAGTTCGAATTCTATAATTTTGAAGCAAAGTATCTGGATGATGCCACCACTGCGGCTATTCCTGCGAATGTATCCAGTGAAGTTATTGCCGAAATTCGCGCGGAGGCAGCCACCGCATTTACATCACTAGGTTGCTCAGGATTGGCGCGAGTAGATTTTATTTATAGCGATGACGGCCAGATTGTTATCAACGAAATCAATACGATGCCGGGCTTTACTCCAACGTCCATGTATCCGACGCTGATGGCGGCAAGTGGAATTTCATATTCACAGGTAATAGATGAACTTATGAAGTGTGCGCTCACGCGCAGGAATTCAGTACTAGGAAATTAGTAGGTAGTCACCGGACAAGTAAGGGTGCGAGTAATGCCCGCTACTGCTTGAACTTTGGACAAGATCACGCGGCCAAAATCCTCCATGCTTGATGCTTCAGCGCGCATAATGACATCGTAGGGACCAGTGACTCCTTCAGCTAAGGTCACTCCGGCAATGGCCGAAACGGCATGAGCGACGCTCGATGCTTTTCCAACCTCAGTTTGGATCAAAATATAGGCCTGTACGGACATGGCGCATCCTTTCTGACTATCGATCGAAAGGCGACGGTATCGTATTTTTTCACTTCGGGGCAGTGGCTTTTTATCCCGCGTAAGGTAGGCGCATGGGTTTTTCAGAAGCGGAAGTCATTGCAGAGCTGGCAGGCATCTTCTCTCGGGATGACTCGCGGGTAATCGTAGGGATTGGCGATGACGCCGCCGTGGTCACCTCGAGCTTGCATCAAAGAGTGATCACCACAGATATGGCCGTTGAGAATGTGCACTTTAGGCGCGAATGGTCGAGCCCGTACGACATCGGTTCGAAGATCACTGCAGCAAACTTGGCCGATATTTTTGCGATGGGTGCAACCCCTCGGCATTTAGTTGCTGCAGTTTCTTTGACGGGCAACGAGAGCATGAATTGGATTCGCGAACTTGCTCAAGGGATGAAGGCCGAGGCAGATAAGTGCGATGTCAGCATCATTGGCGGAGATATTGTTCGCGGCCCTGTTGTCACAATTTCTATGACCGCCTTTGGAGAGGTTGCCACACCTATTCTCCGATCTGGTGGACAAGTGGGAGATGGAATTTATCTTTCAGCTCTGCCTGGCTTTTCTGCAGCTGGTTTGTTTCTACTCTCTAACGAAATAAATATCAGCGCCCTTGTTCACGCGGCTTTGGCCGAAAAAGCCTTGGCGCAATTTCGCTCTCCCAACGTTGATTATGCAGCAGGAGGTGCATTTTCACAGGCACACTCTTTATGCGATGTGAGCGATGGTTTACTCACGCAAGGCAATCAGATTGCGCACGCATCGGGAGTTCGGTTGGAAATAGATTCAACGCTCATTTCCGCCCTCGCCGAGTATCACGCTTTGTTGGACTTAGCCGAAGAAGTGGGCGCTTATGTATGGGATTGGATTGCTTGCGGAGGCGAGGACCATGTATTCCTTGCAACGGGGCGCGAACTGTCTGGCTTGAAGATTGGCACAGTTGTAGAGGGTTTAGATTGCGAGATTCTTGGACTGGCAAAACCCCCGAAGGGATTTACGCACTTTCTTTAAACCCGCGCTTAGCGGGAAACTTTTCCGGCCTTCAAGCATGATGTGCAAACGTTCTGGCGCTTGGACGTGCCGTTGATAAAGGTACGTACGCGCTGAATGTTTGGATTCCAGCGGCGGCGAGTCTTTACCTGAGAGTGCGAGACGTTATTGCCAAAGCTGGGGCCTTTGCCGCAGATATCGCATGTTGCTGCCATCGTCGTACTCCTTCAGAGATTTACTGGATTTGTCCTTTTGAACGGGCGTAAGGGTAGCGCCTAGGCGGGGCTGAAGGCGAATCGACCAGAGCTGGGTGTTAAAGGGGGGCTGCCACTCTGAGGATTCACGCTTAATTTCGCACGAGTGAGCGGGCATACAGCCAAAAATCACACCGTGAGGGTGAGAGCAGGTTGAGAATGGGAAACGAGCTAGCGGGGTTGTTAGCTCCGGAGTAAAAATGACTGAGGAGTGACTATGCATGCAGTGGATCTTGCCCGATGGCAGTTCGCTATAACGACCGTTTACCACTTTCTTTTCGTGCCGATCACGATCGGTATGAGTTTTCTTGTAGCTGGACTACAAACGGCTTGGTTTAGAACGAATAAGTTGAAGTACCTACGAGCAACTAAGTTTTTTGGAAAGCTCTTTCTGATCAATTTTGCCATTGGCGTCGTCACTGGCATTGTGCAGGAATTTCAGTTCGGAATGAACTGGTCCTCCTATAGCCGCTTTGTTGGAGATATTTTTGGAGCGCCATTGGCAATGGAAGGGCTGCTGGCATTCTTCCTGGAGAGCACATTCTTGGGACTATGGATATTTGGATGGGATCGTCTTCCTAAAAAGATTCACCTTGCATCGATTTGGTTAGCAGCAACGGGCACACTTTTGTCGGCCTACTTTATTCTCGCTGCCAACTCGTGGATGCAGCATCCTGTCGGTTACATCCTCAACGCAACCAAAGGGCGCGCAGAGCTGACGAATATATTTACCGTTCTCACGCAAAAAACTGCGCTCGCAACTTTCTTTCACACAATTCCCTCTGCAGCGTTCACGGGCGCAGCATTTGTCGCTGGCGTTTCAGCATGGTTGATTATCAAGAAGAAAGATATCGAGATGTCTCGGTCAACCCTTAAATTAGGATTGGTCACAATGTTGATTAGCTTTGTCCTTGTTGGTATTTCGGGAGATCTCACATCTCGCGTCATGACACAACAGCAACCAATGAAGATGGCAGCAGCTGAGGCTTTGTATACAACTACCGAGTCCGCACCATTTTCATTGCTCACTATTGGTTCGCTGGATGGATCACGTTCGGTCTTCCAGATTGATATTCCCTCCGTTCTTTCCTTCCTATCAACGGGAGACTTCAAGGGAGTCGTTGAAGGCGTGAATGACCTTCAAGCAAAATACGTCGCGCAATATGGCCCTGGCGATTACAAACCAAATATTCCATTGGCGTACTGGTCATTTAGGCTCATGATGGGATTTGGCTTTATAGGCGTCTTTTTTGCCCTTCTTGCTTTGTGGCAGATGCGACGTGGCGGAACTCCCAAAGGTAAGTGGTTTGCTCCGGCAATGATTGCTTTGCCGTTCTTGCCATTGCTAGCAAATTCATTTGGGTGGATCTTTACCGAAACTGCTCGGCAACCTTGGGCAGTCTTTGGCCTCATCAAAACTTCCGCAGGCGTCAGCACGGTTGTATCTGCAGGCGCTGTTCTCTTCACGATGGTTGCATTCACTCTCCTTTATGGAGTGCTTGCATTTATTGAAGTCGGACTCATTTTAAAAACCATTCACATCGGACCACGACCTGAAGAGGACTATGAAGTTGCCTCCATTGGTGGATCCGTTGACCGCCCACTCGTGATGTCGTACTAGGAAAGGAGAAATACCATGTCATTTCAAAGCGTCTGGTTCATCTTGATCGTTGTTCTATGGGTGGGTTACTTCGTCCTAGAAGGTTTCGACTTCGGTGTTGGAATGTTACTTCCCTTCGTTTCTCGCAATGAGGCCGATCGTCGCGCCGTTCTCACAACCCTTGGACCAATCTGGGATGGAAACGAAGTGTGGTTATTGGTTGCAGGTGGTGCAACCTTTGCTGCATTTCCCGAGTGGTATGCCACGCTCTTTAGTGGTTTCTACTTGCCGTTGTTCCTGATTCTGGTTGGACTCATTGTCCGCGGCGTTGCTTTCGAATACCGAAGCAAATACGGCAAAGCTCAATGGCGTCAACGTTGGGATCTTGCCATCGTCATCGCTAGCGCTATTCCATCTCTTTTATGGGGCGTTGCCTTTGCCAACATTGTTCGCGGAGTTCCACTAGAGAAGTCCGCTAGCGGATCGATTGAATATGTTGGTGGGTTTTTTAACCTGCTCAATCCATATGCTCTTCTCGGAGGAATTGTTACCCTCACCGTCTTCTTGACCCACGGTGCACATTTCTTAGCGCTCAAGACAGATGGAGAGATCCGTACAAGAGCGCATGGCTTAGCGATCAAGCTGGGGCTTGTAGCGGCGGTCGCTGCTGTTGCATTCCTAACGTGGAGCAATCTCATGTTGCCATCTATTAATGCGAAGTTCCTTACCCTGTCGGTACTGACTGCGCTTTTGTGGGTTGCTGGCTTCGGTGCAAATTATCTTCGACGCGAAGGTTGGGCATTCATTGCCTCCTCCGTGGCGATTGCAACTTTTGTCACCGGACTCTTTGTGGCCTTGTATCCACGAGTTATGCCAAGTTCTTTGGGATCGCAGTTTGACCTCACAATCACCAACGCTTCCAGCACTGATTACACCTTGAAGGTTATGACCGTGGTAGCGGTCGTTATGACGCCTCTGGTGCTGATTTATCAGGGTTGGACGTACTGGGTATTCCGAAAGCGCGTCAGCGCAACGCAGATAATGCATCCAGAACGCGGAGTCTTGGATACATTGCATCTGTGAAATTAGATGATCTGCGGCTACTACTCAAAGCGAGTGGTAGCCGCAGACTTTTGTCCGTCGGGATTATTGCGGCCGCGATCTGGTCAGCAGTTCTGATCACGAACGCTGTCCTGATATCTGATGTCATCGTGGGGACTATCAAGCATCGCCATGGAGTTCCCCATTCAATTATCTGGCTAGGTTTTCTGTGGATCTTTCGAGCGCTTTTTCAAGCAGGTTTTGAACATTGGACTTCATCGCAAGCAATTGCGATCAAGCGAGATCTTCGTACATCAGTCACATCCCAGGTCGCTAGCTATTCCCGTGTTTCCCCGGCCGAGCTAAGCAACATATTAACCAAAGGGCTTAACGCGTTGGATATTTATCTCGGCCGCTTTATTCCACAAATGATCTTTGCGGGGATTGTTCCCTTTGTTGTGATGGCAGATATGTACATCATCGATCCACTCTCTGCTCTCATTGCCTTAGTAACGTTGCCTCTCATTCCATTCTTTGGCGCTCTGATTGGTCGGTATTCGGCTGACCAAGTTGCCAGCAAATGGCAGTCACTAGGAATGCTCTCTCGATATTTCGAAGATTCGCTTAAAGGATTTGCCACACTTAAGATTTTTGGTCGCAGCGAAAGCCAATCCAAGCGCATTAAAGATATGGGTCAAAAATACACTGATGAAACGATGAAAGTGTTAAAGATTTCTTTCATCTCGGCTTTTGCTTTAGAACTTGTTGCCACAATCTCCGTAGCGGTCGTTGCCGTCTCAGTAGGACTTCGGTTGGTTTCTGGCTCTATGGATTTCAAAGCCGCACTCATCGTTTTAATTTTAGCGCCGGAAGTTTATTTTCCAGTGCGTAATGCCGCATCCCTCTTTCATGCCTCAGAAGATGGAACCGCTGCCCTTCATCATTTAGCAAAAGTAAAAGGTGATGTACATAGAGTTCTCGAGTCAGACCCTCAAGTTATTGATCCTTCGGGCGTGATGCAGCTGGATTGGAGAGATTGGGTTTTCACGCCGGATGGCGCTCAACCGATCACAATCCCTGCCTCCACCATTAAACCTGGTGAAATACTTTTCATCGTTGGTGAATCAGGAGTCGGGAAGACCACTTTTGCTCGAAATCTTTTAGGAATCACCTTTGAAGCGGGGCTGACTCTGGCTACCACCGGGGGCGCAATTCAACTGACGCCCGAGCGACAAAAGTCGTGGCAGAAATTGCTGGGATGGATTCCTCAGAATCCGCAGTTAGCTTTCGGAACAGTGCGAGATCAATTCATATTGTTATCGCCGAATTTGGCAGATGCCGACATCGAAGTTGCTCTGGAAAGCGCCGGACTATCTTTGAATGACCTCCCTTATGGGCTAGATACGACTATTGCCGGGGGAGAGCAAGGTAGTGCGACATCAGGAGGACAACTTCGTCGTATCGCGGTAGCTAGAGCTCTGATTCGAAATCCACTTCTTGTTATTGCCGATGAGCCAACAGCGGACCTGGATGAAATAAGCGCCGTCTTTGTCATGAATTCACTACGCGCGGCACAAGAGCGCGGGGCAATGGTTATTTGCATTACCCATGACATGAGCGCTATTGGCGAGGGTGATCGAGTTTTGACGGTTGCTCGCCGATGAAAAGATTTGCAACGTACATATTAGGCAGTAGCGCATATGTAGCAGGCATGGGATTGACGATCACAAGCGCATGGCTCATCACGATGGCCTCCTCGGAACCGCCGTTACTTACTCTTAGCGTGTCAATTGTGATGGTGCGTTTTTTTGGTATTTCACGTTCTGTTGCTCGATACTTTGAGAGGTTGACCAGTCATAAAGTTGTCTTTGATCAGCTAACGATTTTGCGAGTTCAGCTCTTTGAGAAAATCACATCGAGGCCGATTTCGTTGGTGAGAGATTTCAATTCTGGAGAACTCGTGAAGAGAGTTGTCGATGATGTTGAGCGCGCGCAGGAGTATCAACTGCGCATTACCTTGCCACAAGTGGCTGCCACAATTTCGGTGGCCACTGGGGTGCTTCTAGGTTGGTGGATTCGCCCGCAATCGCTACTGGTGACTGTTCCTGTGAGCGTCCTTCTGCTTGTAGTTATCCCAGCATTGCTCAAACGGGGTGCTGAAATTGTCGCCCGTGAAGTTGAGATCTCTGAAAGTGAATATGCCACATTGATCGAACAAGCCGCTCATGGGGTGGTGGAGGCAGAACTCTACGGATACCTTGCAGAGCGACTTGAGCGCACCGTGCACATTGAAGATCAGATATGGCGCAAAGAGAAATCATTGCTTTCGCATGTTCGCCGATATCAGTTCACATTCATCATCTCTATTGGGTTAACTCTCGTAAGCCTGTCATGGCTAGCCGTTCACTATAATTCTGTACAGAAAATTCCTGCAGTGCAGATCACGATGCTGATTTT
>Ga0194061_1002319_pt1 | contig 10465 bp, 10 predicted proteins | sample SepL2221m_MetaG_FD_163423 | JGI IMG/M metagenome (GOLD analysis project Ga0194061, IMG submission 163423) | Anoxic zone freshwater microbial communities from boreal shield lake in IISD Experimental Lakes Area, Ontario, Canada - Sep2016-L224-21m | ecosystem: Environmental > Aquatic > Freshwater >...
ATTAACTTTAAAGAATATTGGAATACACATATGGAATTAAGTGGCAGCACTTACCTCGTTAGCAGTGAGGCGCACTCGACCGGGCTATGCGACGTCTCCAAGTGGTAAGCGGAGTTTACAGGCTAATTAGCCAGTTTTTCACCAGGCATAGTCCTCGGGCGCCGTCTTATATCCAGGGAAAATTTCATCCAGTTTTGCCAAGTGATCGGCGGATAGGTGAACATCCAAAGCCTTCAGGGATTGAGTGAGTTGATCCATCGTGCGTGGCCCAATAATTGGAGCCGTCACTGCAGGTTGTGCAAGCAACCAGGCGAGTGCAACATCTGCGGGTTCATGACCTAGGCCTTCACAGAAAGTTTCATAGGCTTCGATTTGGGGACGTCGCGCATCCAAAGCCTCCTTTGAGCGCGAAACAAGACGCCGGCTTGAATCGCGTTCTTTCTTAATGACGCCGCCTAAAATTCCACCGTTGAGTGGAGACCAAGGAATTATTCCAATTCCAAGATTGAGTGCAGCGGGAATTACTTCGCGCTCGATATCTCTAACGATCAAATTGTAAATTGATTGCTCTGAAACCAACCCCATGAAGTTACGAGATTTTGCCTCAGCCTGTGCTTGGGCAAGATTCCAGCCAGCAAAATTTGAACTACCGACATATAGAATCTTTCCTTGGGCAACCAATACTTCCATTGCTTGCCAAACTTCTTCCCACGGTGTCGAACGATCAATGTGGTGCATTTGATACAAATCAATGTAATCAGTTTGCAATCTCTTTAGACTTGCATCACAAGCCCTGCGAATATTTAACGCAGATACCCCTTTATTGTTTGGCCAGGGATCCATAGGTCCATACAACTTCGTAGCAAGAACAACTTTTTCGCGACGTCCGCCGCCCTTTGCAAACCATCGGCCGATAATCTCTTCAGTCTTTCCAAACTTGCCTTCGCCGCCGCCGTATCTATTGGCAGTATCAAAGAAATTGATTTCATATCCAAGGGCTGCATCCATGATTGCATGCGAGGTTGTTTCGTCGGTTTCTGGACCAAAATTCATTGTTCCTAAACATAGTCTGCTTACAGAAAGTCCAGAGCGTCCAAGATTTGTATATTCCATAACCGCAAGATAGCGCCTTTGGCGCTAAAGGAGCCGAGAAACTCGATTCATATTTATATGGCAATTGTGTACGCTAGACCCATGGCTGAACTACCTGCAACACACAAACGTACTCATGATGTAGTGCCCTCCACGGTCTTCGCAGATTTTATGAAATCTGGATGGGCACCCTCCCCGCTTAATGGAATCACGGTTGCTGAAGTAGCCGCGTGGTGTGTGGCTAGGCGCGACGCGTTATCCGCTGCGTTTCCTGGGATTCGCTTAGTTATACCTGCGGGAACTCTGAAGGCACGCGCGGGAGACAGCGACTTTAGATTCCGTCCGCAATCTGCATTTGCTTATTACACCGGCGCACAAGGAGTGGAAGCAACTCCTGATGCCGTTTTCATTATGGAACCAAACGGCGTGGGACATCAGCCACTGCTTTACATACATCCACGTTCCTCGCGCGACACTGATGCTTTTTATCGCGATGCTAGATACGGAGAGTTGTGGGTTGGGCGTCGCTTCACACTCGATGAGGCGCAAATTCGATATGAGATTCAAACCAAAGCGTTGGATTCTTTAGATCAACTATTGAGCGATAAAAAAGCAACTCTAGTATTGCGAACACATGATGCTGATCTTGATTCTAAGATAGATAAGCATGATCGAGAAGAAGAATTCACGGCTTTTGTTTCGGCGCAGCGCCTTATTAAAGATGCCTACGAGATAGCTGAACTTCAGGCCGCGTGTGACTCAACAGAGCGTGGCTTTGCAGATATCGTCCGCGCAATGCCTGCAGCCGTTGCCACCAAGCGTGGAGAGCGAGTTGTAGAGGCAGCATTCTTTGGACGTGCTCGAATTGAAGGTAACGACATTGGATATCCCACAATTTCTGCATCGGGATCTCATGCATGCGTACTCCACTGGATCAACAATGACGGGGAAGTTCGCCCTGGGGAATTAATTCTTGTAGATGCTGGCGTGGAAATGGATTCGTACTACACGGCAGATATCACTCGCACCTTGCCAATCAATGGAAAGTTTTCACCAGCCCAACGTTCGCTATATATGTTGGTTTATGAAGCGCAATTAGCGGGATTTGCTGCGGTAAAACCCGGAGCCAAATTCGCTGATATCAACCGTGCATCACAAGCGGTTTTGGCGCGTGGACTTGCAGATATGGGTGTACTCACCGTAACTGCAGAGGAATCTATGCAGCCAGAAGTCTCACTACATCGTCGCTGGACCTTGCACGGGGTAAGCCACATGCTGGGGTTGGATGTTCATGACTGCGCACAAGCGCGCAAAGATCAATATATAGAGGGCATCATCGAGGTCGGCATGGTCCTGACGGTTGAACCAGGTCTGTATATTCAAATTGATGATGAGCTCTTTGCACCAGAGTTTCGTGGAATCGGAATTCGTATCGAGGATGACGTTCTTGTCACCGAAGATGGATGCAAAGTGTTGAGTCAATCCTTGCCTCGTCACCCTGACGAAATCGAAGCGTGGATGGCTTACTTAGCCCGCTAGGTGCATTCCAAGTGATACGGCGATAAGCCCAAAAATTATCGATAGCACCATATTTGTAGCAGCACTTTTGTACCGCTTGTTTTCAAAAGCTAAATAAAGGTCGAGGATAAAAGTTGACCAGGTTGTAAACGCGCCTGCGAAACCTACAGCAACAAGTGCGTGCACCGTTGTGAGAGAGCCGGCGGCGAGGTAAGCCACTGATCCCCTTGGTTGCGTGATGGTCAACCCAATAACGAATGAACCAAGAGCATTGATGATCAAGATTCCGTAGGGATAAGCAATGAATCTGCGCAAGTATTGGTCTAGTAAAAATCGAGAAGGCGCACCCACTCCGGCGCCCAAAATAATATAGAGCGCGGTCATGTTCGCTCCGGAATGAAGAATCGAGCTATAGGTATGCAAACAGCAACAACTGCCAAGCTAAAGACCAGTGTTTCTAGTAAATAACTCAGCCCGACTCCCATGGGAATAGGCAAAATTGCAGAATTCATGGATTGAAGAGAGAGCAACATAACTGCTGAGAAAGTTGTTAACCCTCCACAAAATCCTGGAAGTAAGAAGTGGCGCACTGTGTCACTACCTTGGCGTTCCATGAATACTAAGAAAAATGAAGCAAGGGCAACTCCCAACAAGTTTGCCTTGAGCGTACCTGCGCGATTTTCGTCAAAGGATGTAGCTAAGGCCCATCGAAGTAGCGAACCTAAAACTCCACCGAGTGCTACCCAGCGAGCAGATTTTAGAATGGAGTAGCCTTCTTATAGAAACTTCTAAGTAGGCTCGTCACCAAACTAATAATTAAACTGGCAAATAGTGCAGACCAAAAACCCGATACATCCAGGGCGCTACTCCAGCGGGCTGTAAGCATCAACATTGCAGCGTTAATGACGAAAATAAATAGCCCGAAAGTAATAAGCGTTGCTGGAAAAGTAAGAAGTTTGACGAGGGACCCAAGGAAAGCGTTAATCAATCCGAAGAGAAGTGCAACCCAAAGATAGGTGCGAAAACCACCGTTCACAGTAATTCCAGGAACCAATGAGGTAGCTGCCCAGAACGCGAGCGTTAGAGCGGCCCATCGAAAGATCAAACGCATGTATTAAATAATACCCTCACGCTTGCTGATCTTGGAGCCCAACCACCGAAGTGGGTCATATTTCACGTCAACAACACGCTCCTTCATAGGGATTATCGCGTTATCGGTGATGCGGATGTGCTCTGGGCAAACCTCGGTGCAGCATTTGGTGATGTTGCACATTCCAAGGCCGTGCTCTTCTTGCGCAGTCTTTTTGCGGTTACGCAATGTGTCTAAAGGGTGCATATCGAGTTCTGCGATGCGGATGAAGAATCTCGGGCCCGCAAAGGACTTCTTGTTCTCCTCGTGGTCACGGATAACGTGGCAGGTGTCCTGGCATAAGAAACATTCAATGCATTTGCGAAACTCTTGGCTGCGCTCTACATCCACTTGCTGCATTCGAGCTTCGCCGGGGGCTAACTCTGCAGGATGAGCGTACGAGGGGATTTCCATCGCCTTGCGATAGTTGAAGGAGACATCCGTAACCAAATCCTTAATGACAGGAAAGGCTCGCAACGGTGTGACGGTAATCGTCTCATCAGCTTCAAATGAGGAGATTTGAGTCATGCAGGCAAGGCGTGGTCGACCGTTAATCTCCATAGAGCAAGAGCCGCATTTACCGGCTTTGCAATTCCAGCGAACAGCAAGATCTCCCATTTGGGTTGCTTGTACGCGGTGGATTACATCCAGAACCACTTCACCTTCGTTAGCATCAACGACAACGTTCTCGAGACCGCCATCTGTGGCATTACCGCGCCAGATTCTCATATTGATCTTGCGTGCCATTAGTTGGATCCGCCTTTCGCAACTTCATCTGCGGTCAAGTATTTCTCGAGTTCGTGAACGTCGAATAAATCGAATAACTCTTTGGGAATTGCTGGAAGTGCTTGGGCTTTAATATTCACTTGAGTGCCATCAAAACTAGAGATGTGATTGATTTGGCGCCACTTGTTATTCATTCCAGGGAAATCATCTCTCGTGTGACCGCCACGAGATTCCTCGCGAAGCACTGCGGACTTTGCTGTGCTTTCAGCGACCAACAACATGTTGTCTAGGTCGAAAGCAAGGTGGAATCCAGGGTTGAAATGTCGATCTCCACTGACAGAAACATTGGCACTACGTTTGCGAATCTCTGCAATCTTTACGATCGCCTCATTGAGTTCGGCGCCAGTTCGGACAATTCCCACAAGGTTGTGAGTGATCTCCTGCAGTTCGGCATGGAGTGAATATGAATTCTCTCCGCCTTTACGGCTAAATGGCGCCTCAATTCGTGCCGATGCGGCTTTAATATTTGCATCGCTCACTGGAATTCTCTTGGCCGATTTAGCATATGTTGATGCGCCAATTCCTGCGCGACGCCCAAATACCAAGAGGTCGGAAAGTGAATTACCGCCAAGACGGTTAGATCCATGCATTCCACCCGCAACTTCACCTGCGGCAAATAGTCCAGGAACTCCCACGGCAGCTGCCGTGTCTGGTTCTACCTCAACACCACCCATTACATAGTGACATGTTGGGCCAACTTCCATGGCTTCCTTGGTGATATCTACTCCTGCTAATTCGTAGAACTGATGCCACATAGATGGAAGGCGCTTCTTAATAACTTCCGCGCTTAGACGTTTTGAGACATCGAGGAAAACTCCACCGTGCTCTGTGCCGCGTCCAGCTTTTACTTCAGAGTTAATTGCGCGCGCAACTTCATCACGAGGCAATAGTTCTGGAGGACGGCGGTTGTTATCTTGATCGAGATACCACCGATCTGCCTCTGCTTCATTATCTGCATACTTGTCAATAAAAACATCGGGAATGTACTTGAACATGAAACGTTCGCCTAATGAGTTGGTGAGTACGCCACCTTCTCCACGGACAGATTCTGTAACAAGGATTCCGCGGACAGATGGAGGCCACACCATTCCTGTTGGGTGAAATTGCAAGAATTCCATATCAACTAAGTTGGCCCCGGCTTTTAGCGCAAGTGCGTGACCATCTCCCGTGCCTTCCCAGGAATTGGAAGTGATTTTAAATGTTTTGCCTACGCCACCCGTTGCGATAATTACTGTGGGTGCTTCAAAGAGAACCTCAGCGCCACTTTCGCGCCAATATCCGTAGACACCAGCAATCTGACCATCTTCTTTAAGAATTTCAGTAACAGTCAGCTCAGCGAATACTTTGATATTGGATTCCATAGATCCAGTTTTCTTTCCGTCTTCTTGTTGAAGAGCAACAATTTTCTGCTGCATTGTTCGGATAAGTTCTAGACCAGTGCGATCTCCTACGTGAGCAAGGCGAGGGTATTCATGTCCACCAAAGTTGCGCTGTGAAATCTTTCCTTCTGTGGTGCGATCAAAAAGCGCGCCCCATGTTTCTAACTCCCAAATGCGATCTGGTGATTCTTTAGCGTGAAGTTCTGCCATTCGGTAGTGGTTAAGAAATTTGCCACCGCGCATGGTGTCCCTGAAGTGGACCTGCCAATTATCTTTCTCATTCACATTGCCCATGGAAGCGGCAGCGCCACCTTCAGCCATAACTGTGTGAGCTTTTCCGAAGAGAGATTTGCAGATAATGGCCACACGAAGATTGGCTTCACGTGCTTGAACCGCAGCACGCAATCCTGCTCCACCTGCACCAATAACAATTACGTCGTATTCGTGGCGTTCGATAGTAGACATTATGAGCGCCCCTTAGAAGAAGAAGAAGTTAGTAATGGATCCGGATGAAACTTGACGTACATATATATCGGCAAATGCAACGCCGAATAGCGAAATCCATGCGAAGTTTTGGTGTTTGTGATTAAGGATTGAGACATATGTCCATGCCTTGTATCGCACTGGGTGTTTAGAGAAGTTACGTAAGCGTCCACCGATTGTATGTCGGCATGTGTGACATGAGAGCGAGTAGAGCCATAAGAAAGTGGCGTTCGCTAGCAAAACAAGAGAGCCAACGGAAACATGGCCCCATTCCATCTGGCCATTTACTTGGCGTCTAAATGCGAGTACCGCGTCGATAGAAAGGAAAACGTTAAGAACTAGTCCAGCGTAAAAGAAATAGCGGTGGGCATTTTGCAGAATAAGTGGGGCGCGAGTTTCACCCGTGTAAGTCTTATGTGGTTCTGCAACCGCGCATGCTGGTGGAGACATCCAGAAAGAGCGGTAATAACCCTTGCGGTAGTAGTAGCACGTTAGGCGGAAACCGAGTGGGAAGAGCAAGATGAAAAGTGATGGAGAAACAGTTGCACCGAAGATATGAAAGATCCCAAACGGCGTCCCGACAAGTGATGCCCCGTCTACGCAAGCCTTAGATAGGCATGGCGAATAGAAAGGAGAGATTAGAGAGTTGCTGGCAGAGAAATAATTATCATTTTCGAATGCTCGGAAGGTTGAGTAGATAATAAAAGAGGTAAGTACCACCACGATGAACGCTGGTTGTAACCACCAACGGTCTGTTCGAAGTGTTCTTTCCGAAATCTTGGCTCTCGTCGCTGAGAAAACTCCAGACATCTACATATCTCCCTCTGCCTTTTTACGCATGGCGTTAGAAACGCCTCAGGGAGAAGTTTCTCGCTTCGATGAGTGGGTGCATAGGCGGATTCAGGCGTAAATGGCTATGAATTCAGCCACACGCCTACCCGCCAGGGTGAGTGAAAAAGAGCGGAGGACGAGGGATTTGAACCCTCGAAGGTTTCCCTTGCCGGTTTTCAAGACCGGTGCACTCGGCCGCTATGCGAGTCCTCCGCGGCGTAATCTACCTGAAACTAGGGCCGAGACGGAAGTTGAAGCAATTGCTCGAGAATCACAGCGACTCCATCTTCGGTATGAGGCAGCGCAATACCTTTGGCGTGATTCTTGCCATCAATATGTCCATCCGCCATCGCGAAGGATCGGCCACACCATTCCAACATTGAAAAGTCATTGGGGTTATCGCCAAAGGAGACGCAATCTGATGCGCTAATTCCTAGTCGCCCCGCCATTTTGGCAAGCGTTGCACCCTTTGACACACCCAGTGTGGAAATCTCCAGTAGTGATTCATGAGGGTTGGAGTGAGTGGCTGTCACAATCCCATCAAGTTCGCGAATAGCGATATCCAGCATCTCATCGGATGAAAGTTCTTGCTCTGAGCACCGGGCCAATAGTTTGAGCGCAGGTGAGGTAATAATTTCTTCAATGGAATCAACACCAACGTTATCGAGTCCTACATCCCAACGTGCAATGTAACTTTTCTCGCGATGAAAATATTCATGGGACTCAACGGCGAAGGAAATACCTGGTATTGCTGCACGAAGTTTTGCCACCGCCTGCAATTGAGCACTGATAGGGATAAGCCACTCTTCCAGAACTACTCCTGCGTGCAAGTCATAAAGCATTGCACCATTACCGCAAATGGCAGAGCCAATTCCAAACGCATCTTTTATTTCCGGCATCCAACGTGGAGGCCGTCCAGTAACGAAGAAAACTTCGACACCCATTGCGTGTGCTTTGAGAAAAACATCAATCGTGCGTTGAGAAATAGCGCCATAGTTTGCGACGATCGTGCCATCTAGGTCAGTTGCGATTAGTTTGGGCCGAAAGTTCACACAAGCTCAAATCGTGTCATTCCTAAGAATGGTTGCAGTGCGGCTGGAACGTTAACAGTGCCATCTTCGTTTTGATGATTTTCAAGAATCGCAACAATCATTCGGGGAATTGCTACAAGCGTTCCGTTAAGTGTTGAAACATGTTTCGTGCTTTGTGAATCTTTCATTCTGATATTTAAGCGACGAGCTTGAAACTCGGTGCAATTAGAAGTACTGGTGACTTCACGATATGCATCTTGAGTTGGTATCCATGCTTCGCAATCAAACTTACGAATAGCGCTAGATCCAAGATCTCCAGAGGCAACATCGATAACTCTAAACGGAATCTCCATGGCGTTAAGGAAATCTTTTTCCCATTGAAGTAAACGTTGATGTTCGGCAACCGCATCCTCTGGTTTACAAAAAACAAACATTTCCACTTTGTCGAATTGATGCACCCGAATAATGCCCCGCGTATCTTTTCCATAAGTGCCTGCTTCGCGTCGGAAACATGTGGAGTACCCGGCGTAACGCAAAGGCAATTTTTCCGCATTGAGAACTTCATCCATATGATAGGCAGCCAATGGAACTTCACTTGTGCCCACCAAATAGAAATCATCTTTTTCTAGAGTGAAAACGTTTTCGGCCGCTTGACCTAAAAATCCCGTGCCCTCCATCGCCGCAGGTTTGACCAAAACTGGAGGAATTACGGGTATAAAACCAGCTTTTACTGCGCTGGAAATCGCGTAGTTGACGAGCGCAAACTCCAAAAGCGCGCCCACGCCTGTGAGGTAATAGAAGCGTGCTCCTGAAACCTTGGCACCTCGTTCAGTATCGATAGCCCCGAGGAGTTTGCCAAGTTCTACATGATCTTTAGGCGCAAATCCGTCTTTGCTGAAATCTCTAGGTGTTCCAATATGTTCAAGGACAACAAAGTCAGCTTCGCCACCAATGGGTGCTGCAGGATCCAAGAGATTAGAAAGCAGCAAGGTGAGTTGTGCAGAATTCTCTTCTGCTTGCGCCCGACGAGTATCTGCCGCTTTTACGCCAGTGGATAATTCTTTTCCGCGCTCGAGCATTGCTGATTTCTCTTCTGGCTTTGCGGCGCCCATGGTTTTAGAAAAGATATTTTGTTCAGCGCGCAGCGCTTCAAATTCCACAATTGCTTGGCGCCGAGCCTCATCTGCGACCAGAATCTGATCGACAATTGTTGGGTCTTCTCCGCGTCCGCGTTGTGAGATTCGAACTGCTTCTGGGTTTTCCCTAAGAAACTTTATATCGATCATGTTGCCCGTCCATTTCGAACTTCGCTCAACCATTCCCTAGAGTCAGAAAAAGATCGATCATTCATATTCTTCGGTGTTGTCGGTTCCATTTTATCTGCTCGTGCATATGAGCCCAAGAATCGAATATCTTCACAGATTCTTCGCAGGCCGGTGAGGGCGTCACCGACTCGTGCTTCGTCAATGTGACCTTCGGCATCGATTATGAAATGGTATTGACCAAGTTCGCTGCCAGTTGGGCGGCTTTGAATGAAAGTAAGGTTTACTCCGCGCACTGCAAACTCAGTCAAGACCTCAAGCAATGCTCCTGCGTGATCTCGACCAATGAAGGCAGCTAAAGAGGTACGGTCGTGGCCCGTTGGAGATGGATGAGTGCCAGGTTTGGAAGCAAGGACAAATCGCGTGATCGCACCTTGAGTGTCACCAATATCCTCAGCAACAATCTTCAAACCGTACTGGGCTGCTGCTGAAGGTGAGGCTATAGCCGCATCAAACTCTCCGCGTGAGAGAGCTTCAGCTGCCGCTGCAGTTGAATTCGTAGCGATGACTTCGGCGTTCGGGTAATTATTGGCAATATATGTTCGGCACTGGGATTCGCCATGAGGATGTGTCGCGATTCGATTTATGACAACCGTTTCCGGTTTTGTCATCAAAGCGAAGGTCACTGGAAGTGTCACCTCAGCAACAATTACCAAAGGCTCACCGGTGGCTAGTTCATCTAAGGTGCGCGCAACGACCCCTTCCACTGAATTCTCGATCGGGACCAGGGCGAATTCCGCCTTGCCATTTCGTACTGCATTAAGGGCAGCCGTCACGTTCGCGTATGGAATTAATTGATCGCTATCGGTGGTGATTTTTCGAAGCGCCGCCTCAGTAAAAGTTCCCGAAGGACCTAAGTAGGCGTATGTGCTCATTGGTTAAGGATAGCCGAGC
>Ga0194061_1002321_pt1 | contig 10460 bp, 23 predicted proteins | sample SepL2221m_MetaG_FD_163423 | JGI IMG/M metagenome (GOLD analysis project Ga0194061, IMG submission 163423) | Anoxic zone freshwater microbial communities from boreal shield lake in IISD Experimental Lakes Area, Ontario, Canada - Sep2016-L224-21m | ecosystem: Environmental > Aquatic > Freshwater >...
TACAATGGCTGTTTTAGATACAGGGTCGTTTTTATGAAAATATTTCAAAGTACATTCGACGTAATCACCGACATAAAGATTGTCTTTCATTTTTGTGTATCCTTTTACGAGAAAAATAAATCACTTTACTGGATACAACTTCATGCAGATTTTTCTGGGCGAAAATAGCTGAACAACCTAATCCTATTTCACTTTCTTATTATTGCGATACTTAAAAGTTTTCTTTAAAAGACCAAACGCACAATTATTTGATATAAAAGTTTTTCCATTATCCCAAATTATATATAAAAATGCATATCCTTTTCCTGTTGTTCTAACCATATCTACAGTTCCATTTTTCCCTTTATAACTTACTCTTGAACCCTTTTGGAAAGTACAACGTTGAAGCTTCTTTTTAGCTTTCTTCTCTTCAACGTAAGGATAAAAGTCAGATTCCAATAATTCTCTAACAATAGTCCTCTCTATATTATTACACTCACCTTTGACAGAATAGAAGTATTCATTATAACCATTAAGACCATCATTATAACGAATATCAACAATTGTGCCAATAGAATCTACTTTCAATTCTTGACATTCTGATTCTGTTTCAGTGATTACAACTTTATCACCAATTTTGTTAACATTATAATTCATAGCTTATTTCCCTTAATAAAACATAGAGATGATTTTATCACTAAGTTTAAAATACTTACTTGATTCTTCAGAAAAATCATCTAATCCATTTTCTCGATTGCATTTAACTCCAATATCAATTAAATGCAAAATAAGTTTAGCATCTTCTTTGGACAAATTTGGACTTTCAATTACTTGAAATTCTTTAATGTCGTTACAGTAGTATGTTTCACCGTTACTTAGTAAAAATTCATAAGTCTCTCTACCTGTAAAGTTTGACACATATCCATCTTTAATTATACCAGTCAAACCATTTCTTTGCTTTTCAAGCATTTTAATTTTTGTTCCAATTGTAAGCATTTTATCCTCCTTCAAAAAACATAAGATTAATCTTCTTAATCAGTGCCATGTACTTATTGAATTCTTCCGAAATCTCGCTAATGCCATTTTTACGGTTGTTTTCAATCTTTTAGTAAAGTAATGAGCAAAGTAGTTTAGCCTCGTCATAAGATAATTTTGTATCTTCTATATATAATTTCAACTCTGATTCATCACAAATTATACGTTTGCTCAACTCGTCATTAATGTAGACAGCATAAAGTTTTGTTTCACGCAAATTATGTTTTTCTCGTATCAATCCAGAAAAACCTAATGAAGGTCCACCAGTTATTTCAACCTTTGTTCCTATTTCAAACATATTAGTTTCCTTTCTCTGGAATATATTTGAAAGTTTCCTTCATTTCTTCATATGTCTTAATTGTTGTCCAGGCGTTACCCCAATCCCAAGATATAAACATTTGACCATTACCTTTTGATGTGGTTTTAACCTTTTTAACAATGCCTTGATGAATTTGACTTGGAGATACTCTTAAACTTACTTTGTCGCCCTTTTTAAATGGGAAACGAACACGTTTTTTTATAGGTTTTAACGAACTTAACGGTTTAAAATCTTTGACAAAATATACGCCAGCCCTTACACTGTCTTTCTCGTAAGTTAGATTAAAAGCCCATTCTCTTGAACCGTCAAATCTTCCTCTCCATTCCAAAGCTGTTACAATATATACATAATCATCATTTATAGCGTATTTATGCACTACCTTATCGCCAACCTTAAATGGACATTCTTCTACGTCTGATTTAATCTTTTCAAATTGGTCTGCATTCCACCAACGAGTATCATATTCTATTCCAGGACAACTATGTTCTAATTTAATATCATCATAAGCAACCTTTACCACAACTGATTCAAAAGGATGAGTATCGAATCCAGGTATAAGAACGCGCTTTACCTTATCGCCAATTTCAAATGGTTCACATTTTTCTAATTGACTAAAAAACGCTTCAGAAGATTCTCCAGTTTTATCTTGAATGGTTGCAGTCTGAATCATGTTATTACACTTGATTCCAGTGACGTACCGCAGGGCAAGCCCTGCGGCTTCTGGTTCAACGACTAAGCTTTACTAGCCTTAGTCTCCCCAAGCTTAAATTCGGACTTGTCCAGCCCTATATTGCCTATTAAATTCTGCTTGTTCAACGCAAATGTCTTTACGTTCTTCGCCGCATTTACATCACGATCATGATGAGTCCCACAATCAGGACACGTCCATTCTCGATCAGCCAATGTCAAAGAACCGTTATAGCATCCACACGTTGAACAAATTCTGGTGCTTGGTTCAAACCTTCCAATTCGGATCAAGTTCTTACCATACCACTCACATTTATAGTCAAGGAAAGTCACAAACTTGCCCCAACTTACGCTGGCTATTGCCCCAGCGAGGCAATGGTTGGCTTGCATGTTTTGTACCGCCAAGTCCTCAATGCAGATCGTTTGGTTCTCACGAACTAACTTTGTGGACAGCTTGTGCAGCCAATCATTTCTTTGGTTTTCTACCTTCTCGTACACCTTCGCCAACTTGAGGCGAGTACGCTCACGATTCTTGGTGTGTTGACCACCATTCATCTTCTTTTGCTTTGCCATCTTGCGGTTCAACTTGGCAATAGTGATTTTGACCTTCTCGTTAAACCTCTGGTTCTCAATCTTCTCACCAGTCGAAAGAACGGCAAAGTCTTTAATCCCAAGGTCAATACCAACCGTTGTCTTCTCTTCGATGGGTGGCTTGGCGGGTACAATCTCTGGTGTTTCGACCAACACCGAAGCAAAGAAACGTCCCGCCTTGGTTTTGGATATTGTCACCGTCTTGATCTTGCCTTCAAGCTTCCGATGGAACACGGCTTTGATGTTCGGCACCTTAATGACCGAAATAGTCCCATTATCGAAGTCAATCTTAACCTTTTGGGGACACTGAAAACTCTGTCGGTTCTTGCGTTTTTTGAACTTGGGAAAGCCTGCTTCCTTAGACTTTTCTTTGATGCGGCGGAAGAAGTTAGTGAAAGCGTTATCGAGGTTGCGGACTGCCATCTGTAGTGCTTGGCTATTGACTTCTCCCAACCATTCGTGTTCTTTCTTTAATTCAGGGATGCGAGTCACAAGGTCAAAACATGACAACGACTTTTTGTGTTCTACGTAGGCTTTGTTTTTGGTTTCCAATGCCCAGTTGTAGACGAACCTTACACAGCCAAAGTGCTTGTTGAGAAGCACCTGTTGTTCAGGCGTGGGGTAGAGGCGATAGTGAAAACCTTTCAGCATACGTTATAGTTAGTATCGGCATTCTATAATTCCTTCAACAATCTGAGAATTATTTTCACTGCGTCCAATGGCGGCATTCATCCGCAAGGCAAGCCCTCGCTTCGCTCGCCCTCCGCTACGCTCCGGGTTGCGGTTTTCTGCCGCACCTGTATAACCCTTAAAGAATGTGGGTTTTACGTTATCTGCTGATAAACCTTAGAAATTTTACCTATCTTTCCAAAGCCTAAAGTTGATATTACTTTAGCTATTGTTCCTACTTTTAATTCGCTTTTCATATTTAATCCTTTTTAAAGCTTTTTTCAAATTCTTCAATTTCAGATTTCATCTTATCGTAATCTTTTTTGTTTTTAATTGCTTTATTTAATTCTATTTGCCAATAATTAATATCATTTGTTAAACTTCTAACCCTATTCTCTATGTATTCATCTGTTGTATCTTTACTGCATCTCAGTAATAGCTCTTTATAGCGTTCTAGATTATCATGTTCGTCTTCAGAATGATCAAGCTGTTCAAACATAAATTCTTTAACATCAGTTAAAGATTCTGGAAAATTAGCATTTTTAATTTGTTCTCTAATATCTTTTCTGTTATTAATTACATTTTGTAGTTCGTTTACTTTATCCGAGTTTTTCTTTAGGTTAGACTCAAAAGAAGAACGAATAATACGTCTTTTATCTTCATCGGACAATGAAATAAAATTACTAAGTTCATCAGTATATTTTTTAAGTTTCTTTTTATAAAACTCTATATTTTCTTCAGCATTGCTTAAGTTGTATTGAATAAGCATCTCTTTGTAACAAATTTTAAATAAAGTAGAAAAATCAACTTTATCACTTAATAATTTATTTATGTTTAAATGGCTACAATACATATTTGTTCCTTTTTATTTTGACGTAATATAAACAATATCATTTTTTACGAATCCTGCAATATCTTTACCATCTTTTTTGGCGGTAAAATTACCATCAGAATCAGACGCTACGTTTTTATATCCTTGTTCTGTGATTAAGATATTGAATGAACTTTTGGTTGAATAATTAACCGTAATTACAATAGTAAAAATTCCAACAAGTAAATAACCAGTTAAAAGTCCACATAAAAAAGAACCTATAGAAGTCGTATTATTCATTTTTTTAATCCTCTTCCTTAACAATTTTATAAAGTTCTTTACAGAACGGAATAAACAGCAACATAATTACAATCGAAATAACAACCTGCAAAACTGCTTGTCCTGCCCAGTTATCTCCTTTGTAGTTAAATAGATTAACGTATGTTGTGACTGAAAGTATCAACGTCATAAACAGAAAATTACACTTAAAATAAGCATTCTTCATTCTTCATCTCCTTTTTTGTTAAATCAATTTTATAAATTTCAATAAACTCTTCATACGACATAATTTCTTCTTTTACTAATTTACTTGCATCTGCAAAAGACATAATATCACAAGGATATATCTTTTTAACAACTCTATCTTCTTCTATGGTTATAATCTCACTATCAAATCTGCCAAATAGTCTACCTAACCCAATAGAAAAAATGCCAAGTCCAAGGTATCTCCCGCGATATGACAGCATATTATCTTTGAAAGCTTCAATTAATTCTTGTTGTGTTACCAATTTATTCTCCAATATAAAAATCGCCAAAATCTAAATGTTCTTTGCTGGTTAAAATCTTATCGCCAACAGCAATTAAAGTACGATTATTTGCATATATACCTTTCCATGCTCCATCTTTGTCTTCTAATCTCATTCTATTAACTTTAAAATAAGATTTAAAACAATCATGAATTTTATGTAAATCTATAAAGTTTAATAATTCTTCATCTTTCGGACCTATACTTAAATAATCTTCACCCCGACTCATTCCTATAGCTAAAACATTGATTATAACATAAGAAATATTATTCTTGTTTCTTCCTATGCTTACATCAAAGGCTACATCGAAAGAATTATTGAAGTCAGCCCAGAAATACGAATCTTCAAACTTTACTTTTACTTCAATATTGTAATCGCTTAAATTGAGACTCATAATTAATCTACCTTATAAAAGAATTCATCGTAATAGTCATAACCAAAGAATATATAAACTTTAAGTCCGCAAACTTTATCATACAATTTTTTATTTTCTTTTTTTAGCTTATCAGTGAAATAATTTATTATGTGTTTCGTAATGGTTTCAAAATTAAAAAAGTCAAAATAAGGTGCCTCAGTTGAATCAAAGTAAGCTATATCATCAAAGTCAGGGTCTTCACTTTTGAATACACTTATACTATCTACTTTTAAAATAGCAACTTTTTTATTAGTATTTTTTTCAACCCCTAATGATATGAATAACCCAATTTCACCAAAACCTTTAATAGTAAGATCTAAATCTTCTGACTTATCTTTCGTGTAATCAAAATCACTTAAATCTTTTATTTCGTCAAACATTGTTTTCCTTTTTAGGTTTAACAGGTGTAGGTTTAACAGGTGTAGGTTTAGAATAAACAGCAGCATGAAGATTACTAAAGCGATGACGCCCAGCTTTATACTCTGTAATGGCAAAGAAAAGACAAATAGCAACAACCGCAACGGCTTGCAACAACATTAATACGATAACTACGACTGTCATTATTTCGTTCATTTTTTTATCCTGTTAGGTGACAACTTTGTGTGCGTTTTTCTGGGGAACAAGTGTACTTGGGCGAAAATAGAATGTTAGCTTATAGTGAATACGTCTTTATATACAGTGTCATATCTTTTATTTGGCTTCTTTTCCTCATGGCTTCTTACATTTTTATATACTTTAACACCACTCGCATACCAATCATTATATTCAACAGAATCAAGCAGGCAAATATCTAAATCTCCATGCTGTTGGATCAGTGTTTGCAACTTGGAAATTAAGTCAGAAGCTTTCATTCTACCTTGCAATTCGTTATATCTATCTTTTTCATTAACCATTATATGCCTTTCAAAAATTATTTATATTATTTATGAATTTTATAAGATTATCATACGCTTCTATTGCACCATCTTTTTTACCTTGATGATATTCAGGTAATGGTTTTCCTGGCATTACAGTTAAAGCATAATGTCCAGCGTAATGCTCTTCATTCTCTCTACATCTCTTTATTTCTTCAAATACTTTTTTAACTAATTCATTCTTTAGTGGTTCCAATGTTTCAAGATTACATTCCTCAACAGTTACTTTAAAATCTTTATAATTGTCATCATGTATATCTACAATATAAAAATTAATTGTATGTTCACAGGAGACAATTTGAGATAATGGTGGGCCTAAATCTGTGTTAGCTGCAATTACTTTACCAATCAATCCATTAAGACGTTCCAGATTAGAGCCATATGAGTAAGCTTCTTCCTTTATTCTTACTTTTTCACCGACTTTAAATTCCATAATTATCTCCCTAATTTACCAAATTATACGCTTAATTTTTAAAAATCACCAAAAATAATCTGTTAATTTATTGGCTTTTATTTCAAATTCTAATTTATGAATTTTAGCTTCATTGTACTTCAAGTTCATCTTCTTCATGCTTTGGCATAATGGTAAAACTTCCATATAGTTCATTATGGAAAGCTTTCTCATCTATCTTTTCTAAAGAAGAATAATATTCTTCATACGACAAAAACTTAAATGATTTATCTTCACTCACTTTTATCACCTGATTCCAGCGTCTTTTTATTTTTCTCCATTATATATAATATATTCCACACTCTTCTTTTTTCGCATACAGTCATACTTTCATGTATTATTTTAGCTGAAAGATGATATCCATGCCATAACCCCTTCTTTACGTTTGCAATTGAATCAGAAACTTCACAACCTATATAATAATCTTTTTTACATTCTTGACGCCCTTTGAACAGATAATCAATAAACTCTTCTCTAACCTTATTACCTTCTTCTAATAACTTAAAATACAAATCCATCTTATCGGAATTGAAATTATTTTGGTCAAATTCAACTCCTTCTTTAGGGTCTTCGTATTCACTGTCATTAGTATCTTTCATTTTCTCTAATAATTCTTTAGTATTATTAAGTTCAAATTCTTCTATAAACTCTTCAAAAGAGTAAGTATATAATAAGATTAAATTAAGTGACCATTGGTTTATTTCATATTTTTTTACATCTGATTTATCAATATAAATATAAGACCAAATACCATCTTCTAAAGTAGCTTCAAAGAATCCATTTCCGGTATAATGATATTCTGAATCTTGTTTAAACAACTCTATTATTTCATTTCTTTCCATTTTTCTTTCCTTTCGGTTTTGTTCCTAATATCGCATTAATTTCTGAAACATACATTTTTCTTAAAGTTGCCGCAGATGCAAGTTCACTAATGTTTTTAAGTTTTGCAAAATCTGCAATTTGTTTTTTGCTGGGAATTGATTTGCCACCAAAGTTTTCTAGTGGAGCATCAATTCTAGTGAAATACTCTGGATAAAAATCTGTTTCTATTAAATCTTCCCTATACAAAGAATAGAATTTAAGTCCATCCGGTGAAGATTTACAACACGCTATATCCATCCAAAGATGAAATCCATCATAATAGATATAAGATGACACCAACAAAGGTGCGTCATTATCAATTTCTTTCCAAGTTATATCAGATAAAGGTTGCCAATTCATACAAAACTCCGATCAGTGGCAGAAATTACTGTTTCCACTTTTCTAAATAATTTACAATTTCACTCAAATATTCATGACTATTTTTTAAATAATGTTTAATATTACTGATTATAACACTTATACCACTTAACGTTTTCTTGCCTTTATTAAGATTCCATAAATGATCAAGTTTAAACATTAGATACATACCGTCAACCCAACTGTAACTATGAACATCTCTCTTTATGCCATGAATGGCAAATTTATCTTCTATCTTTCTATTTTCTTTTGACAGTGTTTTTAATAGGTTATAATAAAGCAATGTTATATCATTTACTTCTTTTTTATATCCTTCTCTACCATTTTTCTCAAAATATTCATCATGCTTAACTTGACAAAATAGCTTTCTGCCTTTTTCAAGATTAGTAAAACGCAAAGCATTAATTCTATCTTCAATAGAATCAATACCAGATACAATATTATCTACTTTAAATAATGTTTCTGTTATAAATTCTTTAGTATTTAATTGCTTAATTTTCACCATTCACCTTGTATGTCTTTGACTAACAGACCATTCTCAATGTTAACAATTTGAAACCAATTATAATAACCTTTTTCTTTTAATACTTTTATGAAGTCATCGGCTTCTGGCAAAATATCAAACCAACCTCTAAAGTCACTCCAACCACCAGCAGGATAATATGTTTGCCCAGCAAATAAAGCCCATCTCTTAGGTTTAGAAAACTGATATTCTAAATCAACAAACAATAAAAACTTATCAGTAGTAGCGTGCATGTTTCCAACTACTTTTTCTTTTCTTACTTCACAACGCTTAGTGTTTTCAAACTCAGTCTTTGGCTTATTTATTTCAAGCCATTCTTTGATCTGTTTGTCTAAATATTCTAAGCCGTCTTCTTCTCTAATAACTATTGTATGTATCACTATTAATCCTTATTTAAACTTTCCTTAATCTTCTACGTAGAATAAATCCCATTTTTTGGCAAAAGATTTAATACGCCTTTTAGATAATTCTGTAGGCGTCTCTTTCTTTAAATTTCTCTCAAAGAATTCGCCTCTTAATTCGTCTATAGAACTTACGTCAGATATAAACTCTTTACGCTTATTCTCCGGTAAATTCAATAACATTCTAGAAAAATTTTCTATAATAATAACTACTCTCAAATCTTCATCAAATGATGTAGCATCAACTATATCTCTATTTTTACTATCTCTTACGTAATGTATCATATTAACCAATCTACTTTCTGAGAATAATTCTCTATTCTAGTTTTTGACCTATCAGAATATTTTTGTGACAAATCAATGCCTATATAATTTCTATTTAAGCTAACGGCTGCTATTCCAGTCGTTCCACTACCTTCAAACGGGTCTAATACTGTATCGCCCTCATCCGTAAACAACTTAATAAAGAAATCTGGAAGAGTTTTAGGATACACCGCCGAATGTCCCTTATTACCACATTCTGTAGGTAAATGTAATACATTACTAGGATAAACGGTTTCCTTACCAATCCAATTAGATACTTTTTTACCAAATTTACTGCCAGTTTCGGAATCGTCCCGCTCTTTATCTGTACTACTTAAACTTTTCAATCTGGCTTCGGACCAATCGCCAATCGGAACTTTAACCGAATCTTGATTCATTTTAAACTTTTTATTTACATTGAATTGTAGGCAACGTTCCCAAGCGTCTCTAAAACGATTAGGCCATTTACCGGGGAAACAGTTTTTCTTATGCCAGATAAACTCTTCAGTCCATAACCAACCATTTTTACGCATGGCTTGAATTAATTCCAATACGTAAGTGTGTCTTTCACCTTTTACGACTTTTTCTTTAATGTTGATTATAAAAGTACCATCTGGTTTAATTACTTTTTTAATTTCATTAGCGATAGGGATAAACCATTCAACGTATTTATCTGGTTTTGGTCCACCATATAGCTTCTTCCTGGCATCAGCATAAGGTGGAGAAGTCATAATTAAACTTATTGAATTTCTATCTAATTTTTGTATTTCAGTGAGACAATCACCTACAATATTTTTATAAGTCAAATTACTTCGCCTTTCGTCTATGTTACTTAGCCTTACGTCTGGGAACATTTTGATTTACATTACCCTTCAAACCCTTAACGTTGTTTGACATGGTATTATGTTCCTTACAATTACAGGCATGATTTTCTGGGTGATTTTTAAAGTGTTCTTCCACAACAGGACTTACACTATCAAGAATAATTGTTCCATCACCAATCTTTTTTGATAACTCAATCTCTTTGTTTAACTTCTTCAGTCTTAATTTTCTCGCCTTGTTTAATCTGTCTTTCATTTTAATCTCCTTTTATTTCTTAAATCCTAATAATTTCAGCAACGAAAATTTACGTTCCTTGTAAGGTCTAATGGTAATAGTTGCAGAAGCATAGTCTTCATCCATAAATCTTTTATACGCTGAAGCAGTCCAAGTCGGATCCTTATTTATTTGTTTCTCCAAGTTATCCACAAGGTCAGAAAATGAAACCGATAAATTATAACTAGCCCAAGATTCGCCTTTACGACCACTTCTATAATG
>Ga0194061_1002322_pt1 | contig 10457 bp, 7 predicted proteins | sample SepL2221m_MetaG_FD_163423 | JGI IMG/M metagenome (GOLD analysis project Ga0194061, IMG submission 163423) | Anoxic zone freshwater microbial communities from boreal shield lake in IISD Experimental Lakes Area, Ontario, Canada - Sep2016-L224-21m | ecosystem: Environmental > Aquatic > Freshwater >...
TTGTCGGCCTGCTATTTCGTAGCGCCTATGATCGCCCGGTACAACCCGTAAAGATTTGCAAAGCTGCCTAGCTTGGGAAAGTCGCATGCCTGTTTTGATACCATCGCGCTTGGCTTCGTAACTGCAACTTGCAACTACGCCAGTGCCCACAGCGACAGGAATACCCTTAAGTTTTGGGTCATCGCGCTGTTCAATGGAAGCGAAAAACGCATCAACATCGAGATGAACGATGGGGGAAAATTCTAATTGATGCAAGCCCGGAGGCATGTTTGCTACCCTGCAATAAGACGAGGATGAATGTACAAATGTATATTGCCTGTGATTTGCAACTTGTCAAGCTTGGAATAAATATTCTTCCGAATGCTTAAATCTAGTGGAAGAATCGTTCATTTACAGATACATTCTCTATTGCAGGGCAGGATTTTTCAGTATCTGCCCATAACTACTTAATGAAATGAAACTATGCAGACGGTACAAATAGCTCTGGGCGCAATCGGAGCTAACGAAATTTCAAGAATTGCTCAAAACTTTCAACTTCGAAAAAATAATGTTGAAAGTGCAATTAACCTTCTCCTAGAGGGGAAATCCCCTTCTTTTATCGCAAGATATAGGCGTGCCAAAACTGCGGGCATGAACGAAGCGGTCATCCGTGCGATTCGCGATCGCTTGTTTAAAATCAAAACTTTTCATGATCGCAGAGAGATGATTCTCAAAGCCTTGGAAACCCAAGGCAAATTAACCGAAGAATTGCGTCTGCAAATCCTTGCTATTGAATCTCCCAAACGCCTCGAAGACCTATATCTTCCTTTAAAACCAAGGAAATCCATTCTTGCGGCACCTGCCCGTGAAAAAGGCCTTGAACCTTTTGCTGAAGCTCTTTGGACTGAAGATCCTTCGATTGCTAATCTCGACGAAATACTCCCCACCATGATTAATCCAGAAAAGGGTCTGGAAACCATCGAAAAAATCACCGAGGGCGTCGTCCAAATTCTTGCTGAAAAATTAAGTGAAATCCCTGATGTTCGTGCCTCTGTTCGCAATGATTTATGGGATTTTGGCAACCTCCGCGTTTCTAAAACCAACAAAGTACGCGACAAGCATGGCTTAGAATTAAAAGAATTCTTTTCCTATGTCGAACCGCTGCGCAATGTTCAAGCGCGAAAGTATCTCCAAATAGGCAAAGGTGAGAAAAACGGGTTCCTCAATGTTTTATTCGATTGGGATCTCGAACAAGCCAAGAAAAATGCCCTCGAAGCTCTTGTCGCAAAGCCCGTTTCCCAGTCTTCCCCTAATAGCGAGCAACCCGCTGCAATAGATGAGCTTCCTACTTCCGACGATCAACCTTCTGAAAAGGTAGTAGCCCCCGAAGTGGCACCTGCCCCTGAAGTAAAGGCGGAGCCAGTTCCTGCGTATACACATAAATATGTTGAACTCATCAAAAAAGCGATGAGCGTTGCGGTCGATCAAATTCTCAGACCCGTTTTGGAAAGAGAATGCGTACGCGACTTGGGTGAAAGGGCTTCAGAGCATGCTGCCGGCCTACTAGCGCGATTTTATCACAACCGCCTTGTCGCTAATCCCGCTGGCCCAATTAAAATTCTTGCAATCGATCCAGGCTTTCGAAATGGCTGCAAAATTGCAGTTATCAACGAAGAAGGCAAGCTTATCGATCATGCAATCATCTTCCCCCATCAACCTCAGGGAAAGAAAGAGCTTAGTCTTTTAGTTCTTGAAGAATTGATTCGCAAACATCAAATCAGCACCATTGCACTGGATAATGGCAACGCTTCAAAAGCGACCGAAGCCCTGCTTTATGAATTGATCATTAGGCTAAAAGATCCAAAGCATCTTGATGAAGATAATAAAGAAATTCTACCCACTGAAGAAGCGAGTGAAAAAGGCGGTACGGATGAAACGGTTGCAGAATCTGCTGAAGCACCTGCTGCTGAAGCACTTGCCCAGGTAAGTACCCCTGTAGTTCCAGAACCTGTGGTATCTGCTGAAGCACCTGCTGCTGAAGTTTCACCTGCTGAAGTCGCACCTGTTACGGCTGCCGATGGAGCAGAGCCAACAGCGGAAGCTCTGGCAGCGGCTAAGAAGGCAGAGCTGGCGGCTCTTGCTGTGATTAAACGAGCCGAGTTGGAAGCTCAGGCTGCTAAGAAGAAGGAAGAGATTGAGGCACAAAAGAAGCTTGAAAAAGAACGAAGGCAGGCCGAGTATCAGAAGTTGGTAAACGATACCAAGGCTAATGTCAAAACCCTTCCTGAAGCTCCGGTGGATGTAAAATTCGCAACGGTAATTGAGGCTGGTTCTTCGGAATATGCTTCATCTATTTTAGGCAAGGAAGAACTTGCAGATTCGGATGTTGGCGTAAGAACTGCGGTTTCGATTGGTCGAAGATTACAAAATCCGCTTAAAGAATTGATCAAGATTGATCCTGTTCATATTGTATCTGGCCTTGTGGAATTTGAAGTCCAGCACAGGTATCTTCGCCCTGCGCTTGATAATGTGCTTGAATCTTGCGTGAATGTTGGTGGGGCGGATCTTAATAAATGTGAGGCAAGTTTTCTGCGCCATTTATCAGGATTAAACCAGTTGCTGGCTCAGGAAATCGTGGAGCAGCGCAAGAAGAATGGACCGTTTAAAAATCGCGCTCAACTTCTAGAAGTTCAGGGTATGACTCCCGAAAAATTCGAGCTTTGTGCAGGATTTTTGCAAGTTCATGATGGTGATGAGCCCTTCGATGCCACTAATTTTCACCCTGAAGATTACGAGATGGCAAAGAAAATCCTCGATGCCTTTGGGATTACCAAGGATGATTGGAAAACCCCCGAGAAGAAGAATGAGCTTCTGCAAAAAGCGATGGATGCGAATCTCAAGGATATGATTGCAACCACTGGAATTGATTCTGTTACATCTTTAAAAGACTTCTTGGATGAGCTGATTCATCCCCTTTCACAAGAACAAGGCAGACGATTTGGCCCCGTTTATCGCACTCGGCAGTTGGACTTTGAAGAATTGCAACTCGGCCAAGAACTTCCCGGCGTAGTGCAAAACGTCGTTGAGTTTGGCTGTTTTGTAGATGTGGGCGCAAAAGAGAGTGGCTTGGTTCATATTAGTCAGATTTCTGCTCGTTATGTGCGCAGCCCTTACGAATCTGTGAGCGTAGGCGACATTGTTACCGTTTGGGTTATCGCTTTGGATAAAGAAAAATCTCGATTATCATTAACTATGATCAATCCAAACCGCGAGCCAGAACGCCAAGGCCTTGGTAGATCTTCTAGGCCCCCAGCTCGAGAGCATTCCAGAAGGCCGGATCGCAGGCCCGATTCTGCCTCCCAAAATGCGGAACCTAATCAGGGAGCAGATTCACAAGGTGCGCCTTCGCGCCCACCTCGTTCGCCAGAAAGGCCCGCAGGCAGATTCCCCTCTGCAAGGCCTAATAGCGGTGGAAGTGGCGGTGGCGGTGGAAGTGCAGGTAGCAGCCGAAGTAGTAGCTCATTCAGGCCAAGAGATGATAAGCCAAGAGGTGCACGGCCCCCAAGGTTGGACCCGAACAGGCCTCCTCAAATTCGAACATTCTCGAGCCAAAAGCCTATCGAGAAGCCGAATTTGTCGCAGTCTGCACTCTCGGGGGATTCTCCCTTGGGAACATTTGCAGAACTGGCGGTATTTTGGGAGAAATCAGCTCCTAGTGATACAAGCGATTCCAAGAAGGGTGCAGATGCCCAAAATCAAGCAGGCCAGTCGGCACCACAAAAAGACCAAGAGGGGAATGGTAATCCCGAATAATGTTTCCCCCTGCAGCATCATTATGTAAGTTTCCTGAAACAAAATAATTCCTAAAATAGTTTCGCTTCCTTGGAAGAAGCTAAGATAATTAAAGGCATTCTTTGTTTGTTCTTTTGGAGTAGTTAATGACCAACCCAACCCAAGATGGGTCTCAGCCACAAGGTTCTGGAAAACCCCCTAAAAAGCGATCTTTCTCCAATATTAGTGGGAATCTAGGTTGGCTGGTTATTCTTTTTTTATTACTGGTTCTTCTCTTCAGTTCCTCGGTTGGTAACAACAATACCGTACTGTATTCCGACTTCGTCAAGCTGATGCTTGATGAAGAAGATTCGAAAAAAATCAGAAAGATAACCTTCATCGGAGTCGATCGGATTTCAGTTGATGTCAATGATCATGAAAGTATCAAAGACGAAAGATTGAAAGAAAAAGCAGGAACTCGAGGTAAATTCACTGTCAACCGTGCTAAATTAGATGACCCAGGCCTTGTTGCACAAATGGATAAGCTTATTCGCAACGGCATGCTTGTTGATCAGCAGGAAGATAATTTTGCGGGGCTGAGTTGGTTTATTATGATGATTCTTCCCGCAATCATTTTGATTGTTTTCTTTTTATTCATACTGCCAAAGTTTCGCGACCCAATGGGTGGTGGCTTCCTCAGCAATTACATCAAAAGCCCTGCTAAAAAGTATGAAAAAACTAAAATGAAAGTCACTTTCGAGGATGTTGCAGGCTTGCAGCATGCCAAAGGCGAATTGCAGGAAATCGTTGAGTTCTTAAAATCCCCCGATAAATTCACCAGGTTAGGCGCTAGCATCCCCAAAGGCGTTTTGCTTGTTGGCCCCCCAGGTACCGGGAAAACCCTCCTTGCCCGTGCTGTTGCTGGCGAAGCAGGTGTTCCTTACTACTCCATTAGTGGTTCAGAATTTATTCAAATGTTTGTGGGCGTGGGCGCTAGCCGGGTTCGCGATATGTTCAAAACTGCTAAAGATAATTCCCCCTGTATTCTTTTTATCGATGAAATTGATGCAGTTGGTAGAATGCGTGGCGCGGGTGTGGGTGGTGGCTCTGATGAACGCGAGCAAACCCTTAATCAAATTCTAAGCGAAATGGATGGCTTCCAACCAACAGAAACCGTCATCGTACTTGCAGCAACCAACCGGCCTGATGTACTCGATTCCGCGCTTTTACGGCCAGGCCGCTTCGATAGGCATATCACCATTGATAGGCCAACCTGGCAGGGCAGGCTTGCGATTCTCAAGGTTCATACTCGTAACAAGCCTCTTGCAGATAATATAAATCTGGAGATGGTGGCCAGAAAAATGATTGGCATGACTGGTGCAGACCTTCGGAATTTAGCTAATGAAGCCGCCTTGGTTGCGACTCGACTTGAAAAAGATAAAATCGACCGAGCTGATTTCGAAGTCGCAGCAGATAGAGTTCTTATCGGCCCCAAACGCGAAGAAGTTCTTACCCCAGAAGATAAACGCAGAACCGCTTACCACGAAGTAGGCCACGCCCTTGTCACTTGGCTAATGCCGGGTGCAGATCGACCTCAAAAAGTCTCCATCATCCCTAGGGGCCAAAGCCTTGGCGTTAATCTCAACGCACCAGATGAAGATCGCTTTCATCATGGCTTGGATCATTTTAAGAATCAGTTGGTCATGATTATGGGTGGTCGTGCCGCTGATAAGCTCATTTACAATCAACCCTATGCCGGCGCAGAATCCGATTTGAAACGAGCAACAAGGCTTGCTCGAATGATGGTTACCCATTGGGGTATGAGCGAAAAGCTTGGGCCCATGACTTTTAAAGTGGGCGAAGAGCATGTCTTTTTAGGCAAAGAAATGCAGGAAGCTCGCGATTTTAGCGAACAAACCGCTGCCCTTATCGATTCTGAAGTTCAGAATTTCCTTAGGCAGGCGGATGATAATGCTTTTCAATTGCTCTCTGATAATCGTATCTATGTTGAAAAACTTGTGGATGAACTCATGACCAGAGAAGAACTTCTTCGCGATGAAATCGAAGATATTCTCACTCAGGCGGGATTTATTGTTACTCCCGCTAAATCCTCAACTACCATCTCCGATTCTTAATCGTTTTTCCTTACGCCATCTCTCGCACCCTTTATTTATCATGAAGGGTGCTTTTTTATGTTACTCAGCCTAATACAGATAGTTTTCAACTCTTGTTAAACGAAAATCTCTATCTGAGTTTGTTTTTTACATTCGTATTAATCGATTAAGTAAAATACAAAGAGCAAGCAAAGGTTTTAATCCAGGATCGGTTTTCTTGGTACTGGATTGGGGCAAAAGCATTTAAAAGCAGTGTTTTGGTTTGATGAATTTGAGTTGAGCTTAAATTTATCACACTTTTCTTAGGGTTTTGGGGGTTTAGGCATGTTGTTTCGGGCACAATTGGAACTATTGTGTTTTTGTGAACTATTGGCTTATTTGTTAAATGTGTATCTCAAAATAATAATTGTCATCTAATTAACTACTTTTCTTCTCGCGCTAATAATGGTCTTTTTTTTACAGTGGATAAAAGTTATCAGCCAATTTGTATTGGCGACGGCAACCCTACCAAAGGTTTGCTGGATATATGTTTTTAGTTGTTTCTAAGTGAGAGTGAATATGAAAACTTTTATCGTACGATCGGCTCTTCTTGGTTTGATCATGCTTAATGCTGGCTGCTGGGGCCATGAAGGTACTGGTCTTTTTGGTCGTAGGCATTCCAATAGCACGCCTCCTCCAATGCCACAATATGCACCAGCTTGCGCTCCGATGCCACAATGTGCACCAGTTTGCGCTCCTGCTCCTGTTTGCATGCCCCAGCAATAATAGGCGCATTGGCGGTTTGAATTTAGGGTTTTAGATTCTGAACTGGTTTAGGTCTTTTAGCTTGATAAGAAAAGGCTTTCTCTCCTTAGAATCTCTACAACCGTAATTGTTCAAACTTTTTTTGCCACTCTTCGAGTTTGCAATCGAAAGATTGCTTGCACCTGCCAAGTTGGGCTGCATATTCCTTTTAGTGAGATTTAAGGAATAGTAGTTCCTTCTGGGTGTGGTTCTAAAACTGTTTTTTAAAAAACAACTTTAGGAATCAAAGGTGTAGGAGATGTTCTGAATTATTCAGAATGAATTCAAATTTGAGGAGGCTGCCATGAGTTTTAGATCATTGATGATTGCTGGGTTTTGTACGATCTTTTTGTTGTCTGGGTGCAATGGACATCGCGTAGGGTTGACCTTTAAACCCTGGGGCTATTTGATCCATGCAGATAAGAGTTACAGGCACGGCGGAGCAGCAATGCAAGCCGGTGGTGCTTGTGATTCATGCGAAATGGGAAGCATTAGTGCACCCGTTGTATCGCGTTATTCTGAACCACCTCCGATTAAGATCATTCAACAGAAGTAATAAATTGGGATGACTGAGGGCAAAGCTTTATGCTAGCCCTCATATTCCTATTTCTAACCGATTGTTTTGATTGATTGGATCATATATTTGAAATGAAAGAATTGATGGCGCTCCATCTTTCTTATTTTGGAATAAGAATTCGACTCGATAAATCGCTTCTTGAAACCCGCCCCAATTACCTTTCACTTTAACCATGGAAGATATTTTGCTGGTGTTTTTATCAGTGCCTGGGCCGATGTTTTCGATATCCCAAAAAACAATTTCTTTTACCAACTGTTCTGCTTGATGCCTGTTCAACCAAGCTTCAAACGATTTTAAATCTGTTCCCCTTGCGGTAATGAAGCGCCCATCAAGATGCTTTAGTGCAGAAATAATCGAACCTTGTTTAATTTCTTTGCTTATATTTTTAAGCACTAATTCAGCGCTTTCCTTGTTGGTGACAACGAGAGTGTCTAAAACCCAATAGCTTGCCAGTAAAAAAGCAATTGCCAAGGTAGCGGTTATAAAGTGGTTGAATTTAGCAAAAGACCAGATGAGAAAAAGCCCGACCCAGCAAAATATCAAGCAGCCATATACTGCCATCCTGCCTTCAAACAGCATGTCCATATTATTCTTCCTGTTTGAAGGTGGGGGTTTTGTTTATTCTGAAAAAGACAAAAGCAGTTGCGATGAGTCCAATGCCAGACCCGATAAGAATGCGGGCCAACCCTTTGTCTGCCAAGAATTGCAAATGTAATAGACTCAAAAATTGAGGTCCCGCCAGGCTGATGATACCAGCAAGCATGGCGAGGGACCCCAGTAGAATAGTTAGCCCAAAAAGTAGTTTTTGTGCCATAAAAGGCAGGCTTTTACAGCCTTTCCTTGGGCCATACTTCTTTGCCGTATCGAGCCTTTTTACCTAGTTGCTCTTCAATCCTAAGCAACTGATTGTACTTTGCAATGCGATCGGTTCTGCTTGCAGACCCAGTTTTGATCTGGCCTGCATTGGTCGCTACTGCAATATCCGCAATGGTGGTATCTTCTGTTTCTCCACTGCGATGACTGATGATGGTGGTGAAACTATTTCGTTTTGCAAGTTCGATGGCTTCCAATGTCTCGGTAAGGGTGCCAATTTGGTTTACCTTGACTAGGATGCTATTTCCTGCTTTTTCGTTGATACCTCGTTGCAAGCGAGTTGTGTTGGTAACGAAAAGATCGTCACCCACGATTTGGACTTTGCCACCAATGGCTGCGGTGAGTTTTTTCCAACCATCCCAATCATCTTCGGAAAGTCCATCTTCAATGGATCGGATGGGCCATTTCTTGCAAAGATTAACCCAGTAATCAACCATTTCGTCGGAGGAAATGACTTTTTCGGGGTTACTCTTAAAGAAGCAATAACCATTCTTGCCTTTGTGTTTACCTTCTTCAAAAAGTTCGGTGCAAGCAGCATCGAGTGCGAAGAAGATGTCTTCATTCAGTTTATAGCCAGCATTTTCAACAGCTTTGGAAATGAATTCCAGTGCCTCATCCGTGCTTTTTACATTAGGTGCGAACCCACCTTCATCGCCCACAGCAGTGTTTAGGCCTTTGTCATGCAAAACTTTTTTCAAGTGATGGAAGATTTCTGTTCCCATGCGCAAGCCTTCTGCAAAAGTGGGCGCGCCTAATGGCATGATCATGAATTCTTGGAAATCAACATTGTTGTCTGCGTGCTTGCCACCGTTTAGGATATTCATCATAGGTACGGGTAGTACGCAAGCATTGGTTCCGCCGATGTAGCGGTAAAGTGGGAGTCCGGTTTTAGCTGCGCCAGCGTGGGCGCAAGCCATGGAAACGCCAAGCATTGCGTTTGCGCCAAGATTTCCTTTGTTGGGCGTGCCATCAATTTCAAGCATTAAATGATCAATGCCTACTTGGTTAAGAACACAATGGCCTTTAAGCTTGGCAGCAATGTGGTGGTTTACATTTTCAACAGCTTTGCGGGTGCCTTTTCCTAAAAACCTTTTTTTATCATTATCCCGAAGTTCGATTGCTTCGTGAGCACCAGTGCTAGCGCCGCTTGGAACTGCAGCACGACCAACCATGCCGTTTTCCAAGGTTACATCAACTTCCAATGTGGGATTTCCCCTGCTATCGAGGATTTCACGGGCATGTACTGATTTGATTAAGCTCATTTACTGATCCTTTTCATAAAGCTGTGATAATAAATCGTTCCAGCATTAAAACTTAAATTGCTTGAAACAGTTACTTTCTTTTTATGAATTTAGATGAAAAATTTAAGAATGTATAGTGTTCTTTGCAGAAAAGCAGGCCCAGTCACAATGAACTGTGGATGTTAATTCGCTGGTAATGGAAGGCAAAAGAATAAGCATAGCCACGGATTAACACGGATTAACACGGAAGGAAAACACTGCATTCAGAGCCGGATGCGTCAGCGATGGTTGCTTTTATTCCTATCGAGCGGCGGATGTTAATCCGCTGTTGGTGTAAGTAATCAATGGTCAATGTTTTGATGAATGTTTTCAAAGCCTATATACTGCGTTCCCATGGGTCTTTTACTTTTGCATGATGCGAGGTAAAAAGGTAGACCCAACCAGCACAGTGGGTAGGCTTGAAGGCAAAAATACAGCACAAGAATGGAACTCCGCATACGCGAAGTTGACAAAGGCGGTGCGGCGAGGGTAACGAATACGCGCGGGGCGCGGCCCTTCGGCGGGTTCGGCTGACGAAGGCGAGTGGGAATCAATGTATTGACCAAAATGGCCAAATGGGAATATGATTTGGCTGCGTAGTGTTGGTTGGTTAATGAGAATGGGTGTAGCGTTAGCAATGTTAAATGAAACAGTCAAAGAAAAAGCGTTGCCTTCGGTAAAGTCGCAAGTGTTTATCTTGCTTGTGTTGATGTTGTTGGTTGCGGGTTTGCGGGCCTGGCAAATAACTCATACGGAAGTAGCAGCACGCGATAGCATCGGTTTTATTCGCTATGCGTGGTTGCTTGAAAACTCAACGGATTGGAAGTCGGTGATTAAAGATGCACAGCAGCATCCTGGATTTCCTTTAGCAATTCATTTTGCGAGCAAGCCTGTTCGGTACTTTGTGGATTCGGATTTATCATTTGCGTATCAGCTTAGCAGTCAATTGGTTTCTTCTTTTTTTAGTGTGCTATTAGTGCTGCCATTGTTCTACTTGGCATTGGAAATATTCGATACAAAAGTTGCGATATGGTCGGTGTTGTTGTTTGAGTTTTTGCCTGCGATAAGCAAGGTGTTGGG
>Ga0194061_1002323_pt1 | contig 10457 bp, 7 predicted proteins | sample SepL2221m_MetaG_FD_163423 | JGI IMG/M metagenome (GOLD analysis project Ga0194061, IMG submission 163423) | Anoxic zone freshwater microbial communities from boreal shield lake in IISD Experimental Lakes Area, Ontario, Canada - Sep2016-L224-21m | ecosystem: Environmental > Aquatic > Freshwater >...
CGCGCCCGCCTATAACGAACTGATCGAACAAGGCCAGTACCTGGTCGTGTACAACGTCGGAAAAGAGTACGCCGGCATGTACGGCCTGGGTATTCCAAGCGATCTCGAAAAATTCGTTTCGTTCGAAGTCTCCAGGAAGGCAGTCAACTTCTAAAATCAGGCCTGTTTAGTTTTCTCATTTGTGTCAAACAAACTCACTGCTTTATCGAATGGCTCATCCAGAAGATGCTCGGGCGCGCTCGCATCCGCGCTGTACTGCTGATAAAGACGCAGCCAATCGAGAAAACGTACCGTCTGTGCACAGGATGCCCCCGAATAGTCGCGGTCGGCATATTCATTATGCGGTGCGTATTTGGGCCAATAAGAGTCAAGCCATTCACGATCAATCACAATGAAATGGTTGGCCAGTGCTCGCCAGCTTTCCGCCAGAGTCAAGGAGTATGATACTCCGATTTTCGTAAGGTAGTGCTGAGTTAAAAATATCTCCGGTACGACGTCACTTTCAATCACTTGCCGAATGGTTTTTCCGAAAAAACCGATGCGTGTTGTGAGCTGGTTATCAGGCGGTGACCAATATTTCTCCATGTCGTCTGTAGTGCCAAACATGAATTGATCCGCGAAATAAAAAGGGATAAACATCATTGTTGCGAAATTCGTGGTCAATAGACGGGCTGTCTGATTCGATTCGCTTTTGAGCGGGAATTGCACCAGCAACTCATACAGAAATACAAGGATGTTTGGGGCATAAATGCGTTGGTCGCTACGTGACTTGGCTACGTAGTCGCACCCGAGTTCTCTTGCTCGCTGAATACCAGACAAAGTTGAACGGGTCTGAAAGTTGACGTTTATCGCCCCGGATACTTTTGGTTTCACGCTCGTCACCACTATCGCACCAGCGTCTTTTAGTCGAGTCAATATCTCTGGAGCTTCGTCTTCCCATGTGGATACAATGATCTGCGTACTGGGCATTGACTGTCGATAATAGTGAACACTTTCGAGTGTGAAATTATCCTCATGACGGATGGCTCCTTGGATGATCAATCCGATAGTCGGAGGAGTGATATTTGGATTTAACACAGGTAAATAAGACGTTCGGGAGGCTGCACCGCTTTTCGGTCGACGGTGAAGTGTCAGAAAATCAGGACCTTTATCCTGTGCGCCTTGAAGACTCGATTCAATAATGACATTCAAGACTTTATGGGGAAGAATCGATAATGCTTTTCCCAGTACAAACAGAATTTTTTTGCGTAACGCGATTAGATAATGAAACATGTCTACTTATCTCCGGACAATCCGTAAGTAGACCATGCTGGACGCAATAGTCCAACCGTTCCCTTGCGGTTGTCGAGAGGAAACTGCCTGCCTATTCCCGTGATATTATCTAATTGAAACTGCAGCATTCCTTCATCTTTGACAATACGTTTTAGTACGTGAATGCCGACGTCAATTTCGATTCGGTATAATCCAGGACCTAGTGTGTTTGCGGGGATGAGGAATTTGGCAAGGAGTTTTCCGGGTGGGGTTGTTTTTGCAACCGGACCCAATGCGTCATCGTAGCGCACGTAGGCCAATTCGTATTCGAATTGCGAATGCAGCCAGAAGCCTGCGATCAGACCCTCGATGGAACGTTTGACGTCCAATTCCATGCCGATTTCGATAGGAGAGGCCGTGTCGAAGCCTTTTTTCTCGTCGGTGGGTCGAACCCAGGTTTTAAGCAGGCGAACGTTTTCATCGCCGGCGTTGCCAGACCACTGTGTTTCGGCGGACGAAATGCAGTCTTCGGAGTATCGTGCGACAGCTTGCACTGCCGTTCCGGTAAAATCGATTTGTCCCTGCTTCAGGAAAATACCTCTATCACACATGGACGTCACGGCCGGCATATTGTGGCTGACGAACAGTACCGTGCGGCCCGAAAGGGCCACATCTTTCATTCGGCCCAAACAGCGCTTCTGAAACTCCGCATCACCGACCGCCAGCACTTCATCAATGACCAGAATGTCGGGATCCAGATGTGACGCTACTGAGACAGCCAAACGAACATACATCCCGCTCGAGTAATGCTTCACCGGCGTATCCAAAAACTTCTCGACTTCCGCGAACGCAACGATTTCGTCGAATTTGCTTTTGATCTCCTCGCGGCGCATACCGAGGATCGCGCCATTTAGAAATATGTTTTCTCGCCCGGTCAGCTCGGGATGGAAGCCTGTTCCGACTTCAAGTAGACTGGCCATCCTGCCCTTCAATTTGATCCGGCCCGAAGTAGGTTCAGTGATGCGGCTCAGGATCTTCAGCAGCGTCGATTTGCCAGCTCCATTGCGCCCAATTATACCGACGCATTCGCCGCGTTTGATCTCAAACGACACGTCCTTCAATGCCCAAAACTCTTCGCGCGTTCCGGCATCGGCTGCATCAATTTTACCCACCAACCGTCTGCCAATACGTCGCACACCTTCAGACAACACATCCCGCAAGGCGACATACCGCCGCCCCTCTTTCTGATGCCCGATGATGTACCGTTTGCTCAGATTTTCAACGGAGACTACGCTATCGCTCATAGGTCGTTTTCGCTCTGTCTGATAGAAATCCCGAACATCGCATACTCCGCGCTCTTCAAGTCTCAATAGGTTCTGCGCATCGCTTAGTAAATTGCTTAGTAAATTTGATAATTACGACGCACCTTAGATGATTTTTAAACACTGTCAAGAATAAAGAATACACGCTTTGTCGTTGAGCTGTATCGCAAATTCCCGCTTTCGTTCAAGCCGCTCTTTCGTGTATAGTAGAATTCAAGTTTGCGTGACAGAATTCGTCGCTCGAACCCGTCGGACGCACCGAATTTTGATCGACATTTTAATGTGCGTTTAACACTTTTTTGAAACAGCGTGCCATGAACCGATTCATCTGTTTTTTTCTGCTCGCCATCGCCGCTACATCGCTCAGCGGCAACGACTCCGCGCTCGATTTCAGCCGCGACATTCAGCCGATTCTCGCGGACCATTGTTATCATTGCCACGGCAAGGACGACGCCGGTCGCAAAGGTAAATTGAGACTCGACGAGCGTGATGCAGCACTTAAAGGCGGGAAGTCAGGCAGCGCGGCGATCATCCCAGGGCAAGCCGACAAAAGCGCTTTGATCTCACGTATCCTGACCAAAGATCCCGACGACATCATGCCGCCGCCCGACGAAAACAAACCACTGAAACCCGCCGATCTTGAAAAACTACGCCGCTGGATTTCCGACGGCGCGCCATACTCCGCGCACTGGGCGTTTATCGCTCCCGTCAAGCCTCCGGTACCCACCATTGCCAAACACCCGGTCGATGCTTTTGTTACGGAGCGACTGAAGAAAGAAGGCCTCACGATGTCTCCGCCTGCGACGCCCGAGACGCTCTGCCGCCGCTTATTTTTAGACTTGATCGGCCTCCCACCATCTCTAGCCCAACTGGATGCCTTCGTGAAAGACGCGACGGCGAACGGGTTGGACACTGCCGCGACCGCGCTCGCGGACACGTTGATGAAGGACAAACATTTTGGCGAGAAATGGGCGCGACATTGGTTGGATGCGGCGCGGTATTCGGACAGCAATGGATTCGAAAAAGACTTGCCGCGTGAGCAGTGGATTTGGCGCGAATGGGTCATCGACGCCTTCAACCGCGACATGCCGTACGATCAGTTCATCACCGAACAAATCGCCGGCGATCTGCTACCGAATCGAACGCAACAGCAAATCATAGCAACGGGATTTTTGCGCAACGGAATGACCAATGAAGAGGGCGCGATTGTGCCCGAGCAATGGCGCATGGAAGGCATGTTCGACCGGATGGATGCAGTGGGGTCGAGCGTCCTCGGCCTCTCGTTGAAATGCGCACAATGCCACACGCACAAATTCGATCCGATTGCGCACACCGAATACTTCGGCCTCTTCGGCTATTTGAACAACACGTACGAAGCGCAGTCGTGGATTTACTCCGACGATCAGCAAAAAATCATCGCGAAGTTGCATACAGACATTGCGGCGGTTGAAGCCCGTTTGAAGAAAGCGCATCCAGATTGGGAGACGAAACTGAAGTCGTGGGAGACGCAGGAAATTGAGCATCAAAAGAAAACCGAGTGGTCGGTGATCGAGGCGACGGATACGCATTCGTCGACCGAATTAAATCATCCGACAATTCTTCCGGACAAGAGCATTTTGACGCTGGGACATCGCACCGTATCGGGCGATATACACATTTTCGCGGAGCCGAAAGTCGAGAACGTGACGGGCATTCGCTTGGAGATTTTAAAGCACGGCGACTTGCCGTTTGGCGGGCCGGGACGCAGTTATAAAGGGACGTGGGCGTTGACGGAGTTGACCGTCGAAGCGAAGAAGCCCGGCAGTGATAAATGGGAGAAGCTTAAACTCGGCACAGTCTCGGCTGATTTTGAGGAGCCTGTTGCCGGGATGGAAATCGAGTGGGAGAACAAATCGCACGATAAAGACGGACGGCGATTGCGCGGCCCGGCGGCGTTTCTCGCGGACGGCGACGACATCACGGCGTGGCGCGCGGATCATGGGCCGGGGCGGCGCAATACGGAGTCGGTCGCGGTCGCTCAATTCAATCCGCCACTGTCGCTGCCAGAAGGCACAAAACTAAAGATCGGACTCGTTGCCAATCATGGCGGCGACGACAATGGGCCGACGACGACGCAAATCGGTCACTTCCGCGTCGCGTTCACGCACGCGCCTGATCCGAAAGTCAACAAAACGCCCTACGCGGCCGTGCTCGCGATGCAAACGCCTGCCGAAAAACGGACGCTCGAACAGTCGCAGGCCGTCTTCAATGCGTGGCGTACAAGCGTCGCGGAATTCAAACCTTTCAACGACGAGATCGAGAAATTTTGGAAAACATATCCGGCCGCGCGAACATCAGTGCTGCACCTGGCTGAGCGTTCGAAAGACGACACGCGCGCGACGCATCGCTTGGATCGCGGGACGTGGGATCGGCCGTTGGATGTCATCGCTCCACATGTTCCAGCGGCGTTGCACCCGCTGACGGACGGCGCAACGCCGTCGCGTTTGACGCTCGCAAAATGGCTCACCGATAAAAGCTCGCCGTTGACCGCGCGTGTGGCCGTGAATCGCTTGTGGCAGTCGCTGTTTGGAATCGGGATTGTTGAGACGGCTGAAGATTTTGGGACGCGAGCGCCGGAGCCATCGCACAAAGAATTGCTTGATTGGCTGGCGGTGGATTTTATGGAACATGGATGGAGCCAGAAGCACGTGCTGCGGACGTTGGTGACGTCTGCCGCGTACCGGCAATCCTCGCGCGTGACGCCGGAGTTGATCGAACGCGATCCGAAGAATCGTCTGCTGGCGCGCGGCCCGCGGTTCCGTGCAGAAGCTGAAGTGGTGCGCGACATCGCGCTGAGCGTGTCGGGATTATTGTCAGATAAATTCGGCGGGCCGAGCGTCTTCCCGCCGATGCCGGAGAGCGTGTTGGAATTCAATTACGTCAAGCCGACGTATTGGAAACCCGCTGAAGATTCGACGCGCTACAGCCGTGCTTTATATATGTTCCGCAAGCGATCTATGCCGGACCCGACGATGAGCGCGTTTGATGCTCCGACGGGTGACGCCACTTGCACGCGCCGCCCGCGTTCGAATTCGCCGCTCGCGGCGTTGACCGCGTTGAACGAGACGGTGTTTATCGAAGCGGCGCAGGCATTCGCACAACGCATTCTGCGCGAGGGCGGCAAGACCGATCTTACGCGCGTGGATTACGCATTCCGGCTATGCACGGCTCGGTTGCCGAATGAGGTGGAACGCGGTGCGTTATTGAAACTGTTGGCGAGTCGAAAAGAACGGCTTGCGCGCGGGGAGTTGAGGGCGGGGGAGATCGCGTTTTCGGCGTTTACAAAAGCGGCTGACATTCCGGCGGATGCCACGCCGAATGACATTGCGGCATGGGCGATTGTGGGACGTGTGCTCTTGAATCTGGATGAAACGGAGTCCAAAAATTAAGATGAATCTCTCAACTGAACTTCACTCTCTCCGCGCGCGAAATCTGTCCCGGCGCTGGTTCATGCGCGATTGCACGATCGGCCTTGGAGGCATCGCGTTGGGAGCGCTGTTGCAGCGCGATGCCCGGGCGGATACGCCCAATCCGCTCGCTCCAAAACCGCCGCATTTCGCGCCCAAAGCCAAGCGCGTGATCTACATGTTTCAGGCAGGTGCGCCGAGCCATTTGGAGTTGTTCGACTACAAACCCGAACTGGCCAAGCTCAATGGAAAGCTCCCGCCAGCGGCATTATTGAAAGACTATCGCGCTGCTTTTATCAAACCGAATTCGGCATTGTTGGGACCGAAGTTCAAGTTTGAAAAGCGTGGTAAATGCGGCATGGAATTGAGCGAAATTATTCCACACATTGGCGAGATCGCCGACGACATCTGTCTGATCCGATCCATGCAGACCGACGCCGTGAATCACGCTCCGGCACAAATCATGATGAATACCGGAAACCAGAATTTTGGGCGGCCAAGTTTCGGGGCGTGGACGTTGTACGGACTGGGCAGCGAGAGCCAGGATTTGCCGGGTTATGTGGTGCTCGTAAGCGCCAAAGGCACGAGCGGTGGGGCGAGCAATTATGGTTCTGGATTTCTGCCGAATATGTACGGCGGCGTCCCGTTCCGGAGTAGCGGCGATCCAGTGTTGTATTTGTCGAATCCCAAAGGGTACGACGACGAAACGCAGCGCGCGTCACTTGATGCGTTGAACCAGTTGAACGCATCGGCGTTTGGGCAGACGCAAGATCCGGACATCAGTGCCCGGATTCAGAGTTATGAAATGGCGTATCGATTGCAGCACAGCGCACCGGATTTGATCGACTTGTCAAATGAACCGAAAGCGATTCTGGAAATGTACGGAATCAAGGACGTGAAGACGCCGGGATTCGCGCGAAATTGTTTGCTGGCGCGGCGCATGATTGAACGCGGCGTCCGGTTCGTGCAGCTCTTTCATGAAGCGTGGGATCAGCATGGGAATTTGACGAAAGAGATCAAAAAGAATTGCGAGAACACGGACCAGGCGAGCGCGGCGTTGGTGAAAGATTTGAAGCAGCGCGGGTTGTTGGATGACACGCTGGTGGTATGGGGCGGCGAGTTCGGGCGGACGCCGATGGTACAAGGCGGTAACGACGGCCGCGACCATCATAACCGCTGCTTCTCGTATTGGCTTGCAGGCGGCGGAGTCAAGCGCGGACACGTTCACGGTTCGACGGACGATCTCGGTTTCAACGTCGCAACGGATCCGGTGCACGTGAACGATTTCAACGCGACGCTGCTGCATTTGCTCGGCTTCGATCACAAGAAATTAACGTACCGCGTGCAGGGCTTGGATATGCGGCTGACGGGGATTGCTGGGAATGTAGTGAAGGGGATTTTGGCGTGAGACATTGGTGACCAAATCGGGCAGACATTAAGCCTTTGGTGTGTGGCGCATTCGTCCAGAACCGCCAACGTGAGGCCATCGGCATCCAAAATTCTAATCTCGATCCGTGCGTTTAACGCTCGTGCGCATTGCTTCAAGCAGTTCAAGTGCCTTTGCTAAATCAGCGCGCGACATGTGGCGAAGGCTGGCGCGATGGAGTTCCTGAAGTGGGTTGTCCAATATTCTGAGCACCGACAATCCGACAGAGGCAATTGTTGCGCGTACGATTCGGCGGTCCTCGTTCGAGCGGGTTCGAACGATCAGGCCGCGCCCTTCCAATTTGTCAAGCAGACGAGTGATATCGGGGCTGCGCGTGAGCATCCGAGCACCGATTTCCGTACACGTCAGGCCCGACTCACCCGCCCCGCGCAGAATGCGGAGCACATTGTATTGTTCGCTGGAGATCTGGTGCGATCTCAACAGTTCGTCCTGTTCGCGCGCCAGTTGGTCAGCGGTGAGAATCAGGTTCAGAAACACCTCTTCTTCCAAGGATGTGAAAGAGGGTGTCCGTTTGACCTCGCGAAGTAATTGACCATTCATGAATACACAATACTTGTTTAAACAATAATTGTCACGAGAAATATTGTTGAATTGATTATTGTTTATTGTGACTGTTGGTCTCACACTATTCCGTTAAACCAACTCTAGGACAGTAATTTAAGCCGAATTTCGAAAGCAGAGTACGGGAACGCCCGTGAAACAGCACTAGCTCTGTCTAAAGAGTTCCAGTCGATGTCACCATTACTTGAAAATCCTGTTGATGTTTGATCATAATAAAACAGTCATCGATTTTCACTTTTTTGAAATCCGTGATGACGTCGTCATTCATCGAAACCTGCAATGATGTATTCTCCGTCCCGGAGTTTCAGAGAAAATGTAGCGTGTGTGGGTGATGCTACGAGCGTGGTCGATGCGAGGATCGGAGAAATGGCTAGATTGAATGTGTCACCGCTTTACAGTGGGGGTGGTTGTGGAAAGCAGGGAAAGGCCTCACTCAAAATAGTCAATTCTCTGATCCCAGCGTTACTCAACCGAATTTTTTCAAAAATGCGTGAAGTGGAAGTGGCCTTTTGGGTCTTAGTGTCAGATCAAAAAATAAGGAGCCTACAGTTGACTTCAAAAGCCGCCTCGCTGTTTGCTGCCATCTTCGTTCTTGTGAGTTTGGCGTTGGTGTTCAATGGAGCATTGAGGACGCCGATTCCTCGTGTTCTTCAAAACGGCAATACAAAGAAGGCTAAATCGCAGAGATCTATTGACATCACCGAGCAGAATGTTGCGAGTGTTTACAACAAAGCGATTCCGGCGTTTGATGCGTCGGTCATTGATCCGAAGTCGCATCGCAATTTTCAATTGGCGAAAGGTGAGGCGCAGATTGTTGCTCGGCCGGGCGATGTGATCCATTTGCATGTGCAAGGGACTTTGGATAACGGGTGGTGGACGTATCCAGTCAAAGCAAAAAGTAAATATGCTTTGACGAACCGTATCACGCTGGACGAGAACGCATCGGCATTCCTCATTGATGACATCACCTATACGCCAGAACCTGTTGTTTCCAAAGAATCGAGCGAAATCTTTGGAGAAGAAATCAGGATATTTGAAGGTGAGTTTTACTATGATATTCCGATTCTGATCAAGCGTGATGCACAGGACGGCGTGACGCGTTTGAAGCTCCACGTTCGAACTAGGGCAACCTGTGCCTATAGGTGAGGCGGGACAAGGACCACGGATATTGACGTGGCGCTGACGGTCGTCGGCGGACGTGAGATTTGCAAGGTGCCATCGAATGATGCTTCGAGGTAAAATTGACAAAGCACTCATGAAATACGTGTCACCGATATTCAATCGGATAGCCAATAAGTCGACCGTGTGTTCCCGCAGAGCGGAGTCGGTTTGAAATTCAAACGTTCGCCATGATTCTGCCACGGGTCGGTGTAGCATACACATTAGAGAACTCCGAATTCGTCTTCACCGGATCGACAGGAAACCAGATGCAGCGCACAACTCAGCTTCGAGCTACGGCTTTCCTTTTCGCCGCGCTTTTAATCGTTCCATGGATCGCGCTTCGAGCCGCTGATGCGCCTGTGGTTCAATCGGTATGGCCCGCCGGAAAAATGCCCGGCGTTGGAGCCGCATTACCGGAATCGGAAGTCCCTGCCCGAGGTGATGGTGTCATCCGGGTCACCAACGTCAGTGAACCGACGCTCACTGTCTTTCGTGCGCCTGCCGCAGCGAACGCCGCACCTGCGGTGATCATTTGTCCCGGTGGTGCGTACCAGATTTTAGCGATGAATAAAGAAGGTACCGAAATCGCCGACTGGTTGAACACGCTGGGCATAACGGCGATCGTTTTGAAATACCGCGTACCCAAAAATATGGACGGTGCTTTTCAGGACATTCAACGCGCAGTTCGCGTCGTTCGTTCCAAGCATAAAGAATGGAACATTGATGAGACGCGAATTGGCGTGATGGGATTCTCGGCCGGCGGGAACCTCTGCGCCCGGATCAGCACGACCCACGGCACCGCCTCGTATCCGCCCATCGACGAAGTTGACCGAATAAGCGACCGCCCCGATTTCGCCGTCCTCGTCTATCCCGCCTACCTCGGTACCAACGGAAACCTGGCAAAGAACCTGCCGATTTCTGAGAAGGTCCCACCATCATTTCTCGCGCATTCCGAAGACGACAAAAGTTTCGTCGCGGGAAGCAAGCTGTACGATGCCGCGTTGACCGCCGCCAAAGTGCCGCACGAATTCGCGCTCTATCCGAGCGGCGGACACGGCTACGGACTGCGCTGCACGAAGGACGCCAAGGCCTGGTCCGAGCGCTGCGTTGCCTGGCTGAAAACCATTCGGGTGATACCGTAGTCGAGCGTTGTGCGATTCTTTTTGAAATGAGTCTCCACTATGTTGAACGTCTTCGAACGCATCGCGTCAAAAAAAGTTCACACCGTCATTGGCCTGATGTCCGGGACAAGTGTGGACGGAGTAGACG
>Ga0194061_1002324_pt1 | contig 10456 bp, 8 predicted proteins | sample SepL2221m_MetaG_FD_163423 | JGI IMG/M metagenome (GOLD analysis project Ga0194061, IMG submission 163423) | Anoxic zone freshwater microbial communities from boreal shield lake in IISD Experimental Lakes Area, Ontario, Canada - Sep2016-L224-21m | ecosystem: Environmental > Aquatic > Freshwater >...
GATCCGGATCGATCGTGACGGGCGCCGGCCGGGCGCCCTCCGGCGCGAGCCAGTCTGGGAACGCATCGCCGTCGGCTGCTGCATTGAGCGCTATTTGCCGGGCGGACAGCCGCGGCGCGACGCCGGCAAGCTGCCTGGACACATCCGCATCCACGAAGAGGTGGGAGGCGCCGCAGTCCACAACCATGGCCGCCAACTGCTCGGCGGTCGCCGCTGTAGAGAGGGGCGCGACCGTCGCGCCCGCGCGCAGTACGCCGAGGAAAGTCGCGAGATATTCGATCGAAGTCGCAGCACAGATTGCTACCACTCCTCGCGGCTTTACACCGTCTCGCTGCAGTGCGGCAGCGAGACGGTTGACTAACCGGTTAAGCTCCGCGTAGGTCAGGCGGCGCTGTTCGCAGATCACTGCCGTCTTCTCGAGATTCGCCTCGGCCTGCAGCCGGACCAGCCCCTCGAAGTTGCCATCATCCTGGGCGACGTAGTCCTTGATGTTCATGTGGCGGCCCTCCCGGTCCCTTACGAAGAGGGGTGCAGCGACCGCTTGAGAGCGGCGAGACTGTCTCGACGGGCGTTAATCGCGACCTGAGCATCGGGCGCGATGTTGAATGCATGGTAAGCCGCCGGGTAGACGTGCAGCTCCACGGGGACCGCATGTCGGGTCAGCCGGCGCGCATATTCCAAGTCTTCCTCGAGAAAGAGGTCGAGTGCACCGGTTGCGATGTAGGTCGGTGGCAGCGCCGTAAGGTTGTCGGCGCGTGCAGCCGCGGCGTAGGGGGAGACGTCCGGTGAACCTGGCGGTACGCCTAGGAGGGACGACCACCCGAAGGCGTTGCTCTGGGGCGTCCAGATGAATTGACCGACATAGGGATGCGGGTCCGCCGTCACGCAGGTTCGGTCATCGAGCATTGGATAAATCAGATGCTGGAACGCGAGCGAGTACTCGCCCCGGTCTCGGACGAGGAGCGCGAGGGCCGCAGCGAGCCCGCCCCCAGCGCTTTCTCCCATGACGCCGATCCGACTGGCGTCGACCCCTAGCTCCGCCACGTGACCAACTAACCAGCGAAGCGCGGCGTAGCAGTCCTCGATCGCACCTGGAAAGCGTGTTTCCGGGGCGAGTCGGTAGTCGACGGACACGATGATGCAGTTCGCCTCAAGGGCCAGCGAGCGATGCACGGCATTGAGCCCGGCCACGGAGCCGGCCACGAAGCCGCCCCCGTGGATGTGGGAAAATGCAGGGCAGTGGGCCGTCTCTGTCCTTTGGCGTGTAGATTGCGACGCCGACGTCCGGGCTGCCTGCGGGGCCCGGGACCTTCCGTTCCGCGAGATCCACGGCCGCCACGGCGCGAGGGTCCGGGGGAAAGGGGATCTCGGCGGCGCGCACGGCAGGGAGGATGTCCGCCGTCAGCGCGATGGTCGGGAACAATTCGAGCAGAGCCCGCAGCTCCGGATCGACGAGATGCATGGTCATTGGTGTCTCACCGCCGCGCTCGACGCGGCCGTACGATCGTTCATGAGTGGGTCCCCCAGTTGGGCGGGTGGCTGCAGCTTCGCTCCGAAGTCAGCAGACCTCGAACAGTCCCGCAGCGCCCTGGCCGCCTCCAATGCACATCGTGACGACGACGTACTTGACACCCCGCCGCTTGCCCTCGATCAATGCGTGCCCCGTCAGCCTGGCGCCTGAGACGCCGTAGGGATGGCCGACCGCGATCGCGCCGCCGTTGACGTTGAGGCGGTCCATCGGGATGCCGAGCGTATCGGCGCAGTAGAGCACCTGCACCGCGAAGGCCTCGTTGAGTTCCCAGAGCCCGATGTCCTGGACTTTGAGGCCAGCCTTCTTGAGCAGCTTCGGGACCGCGAACACAGGACCGATACCCATTTCGTCAGGCTCGCAGCCCGCAACGGCGAATCCACGAAAGATCCCAAGTGGTGAGACGCCGCGCCTCTCAGCGAGCTTCGCTTCCATAAGTACACAAGCTGAGGAACCATCGGAGAACTGGCTCGCATTGCCAGCGGTAATCACGCCGCCCGGCATCGCCGAGCGAATCTTCGAGACGCCTTCGAGGGTGGTGTCCGGCCGGATTCCCTCGTCAGCCGAAATGGTCACCGACTTGGTGACCATCGCGCCGGTGGCCCGGTCTGCAATGCCGGCCGTGACAGTCATCGGCACGATCTCGTCGCTGAACTTCCCAGCGACCGCGGCAGCTGCGGCGCGGAGCTGGCTGTTGACGCCGTACTCGTCCTGCCGCTCCTTGGGGATCTTGTACCGCTTGGCCACTTGCTCGGCGGTCTGCAGCATGCTCCAGTAGATTTCCGGCTTCGCCTTGAACAGGGCAGGGTCACCCAGCATGTGGGTATTCATCTCCTGCTGTACGCACGAGATACTCTCGACGCCTCCGGCTACGAAAATATCGCCCTCGCCGGCGATGATGCGTTGCGCGGCCATGGCGATGGTCTGCAGGCCTGAGGAACAAAATCGGTTGACGGTCGCGCCCGGGACGGTGACCGGCAGGCCGGCTGCCAGTCCGATCTGGCGGGCGATGTTGGCGCCCGTAGCGCCCTCAGGGTTGGCACAACCCATCAGGACGTCCTCGATCTCTGCCGGATCGATCGCCGCGCGTTCGACCGCATGCTTCACCGAATGTGCGCCCAGCGTTGCGCCGTGTGTCATGTTGAAGGCGCCCTTCCAGGACTTCGCGAGTCCTGTGCGGGCAGTAGAAACGATCACTGCATCAGTCATGGAGATCTCCGAAATCGTGCGTCGCGCGCTCAGGTCAGGGACTTGCCTTCGGCCACAAGCTTCGCGATGAGCGGCGCAGGCTCCCAGAAGGCGTCGCCGGCTGCTGCGAATTCCTGCATGGTTCGCGCGACGCTGTAGAGGCCAACCTCGTCGGCATACCGCATGGGTCCGCCACGGTGCAGCGGGAACCCGTAGCCGGTCAGGTAGATCATGTCGATATCGGACGCCCGGGCCGCAATGCCTTCATCCAGGATTCGGGCGCCTTCGTTCACGAGCGCATAGACGCAGCGCTGGACGATCTCTTCATCCGAAATCTTGCGCGGCGTAACCCCAAGTTCCTTCCGATAGTCCTCGACCATTTTCTCGACTTCAGGGTCAGGAATCGCATTGCGGTTCCCCGGTTGGTAAAGGTACCAACCCTTGCCGGCCTTCTGGCCAAAACGGCCCAGTTCGCAGAGCCGGTCCGCGAGGTTCGGGACGGTGGGTGGGTGCTCGGCGTATTCGCGTTTGCGGATGGCCCAACCGATGTCATTGCCCGCGAGGTCGCCCATGCGGAACGGGCCCATGGCCATGCCCCACTTTTCCAGGGCCTTATCCACCTGCCACGGGGTCGCGCCGCTCACCATGAGAACGCCGGCCTGATAGCCGTATTTGCCAATCATGCGGTTGCCAATGAAGCCGTCGCAGACACCGGAGACAACCGCGGTTTTGCGGATCTTCTTGGCCAGCTGCATCACGGTTGCCAGCACATCCTTGGCAGTCGCATCTCCGCGAACCACTTCCAGCAACTTCATGACGTTAGCGGGGCTGAAGAAGTGCATGCCGATGACGTCGGCCGGCCGACGCGTGAAGTTGGCAATCTTGTTGACGTCTAGCGTCGAGGTGTTCGTTGCCAGGATGGCGCCAACCTTGGCGATCCCGTCGAGCTTCTTGAACACGGATTCCTTGACCGAGAGTTCCTCGAAGACCGCCTCGATAATCAGGTCGCAGTGCCTCAAGTCATCGTAGGCGAGCGTTCCGGTGAGCAGCGCCATGCGTCGGTCGAGTGCGTCCTGGGTCAGCTTGCCCTTCTTGAGGCTGCCTTCGTAGTTCCTGCGGATGACACCCATCCCGTTATCGAGCGCCTGCTGGGTCATCTCCAGCAGCGTCACGGGAATACCGGCGTTCAGGAAGTTCATGCTGATGCCGCCGCCCATGGTGCCGGCGCCGATCACGCCAACACAGGCGATGGCGCGGGTCGGGGTGTCAGCCGGCACGTCCGGGATCTTGGATGCGGCGCGCTCCCCCTCGAAGGCGTGTCGCAGGGCGCGTGACTCCGGCGACAACATGAGTTCGACGAACAGGTTTCGCTCGAGTTGCAGACCCTCCTCGAAGGATTTGGTCACGGCCCCCTGTACGGCATCGATGCATTTGAGCGGCGCCGGGAACGGGCCGGCGACTCCCCTGACCATGTTGCGCGTGAACTGAAAATACGCCTGGTGGTTCGGGTAGTCGATCTTCAGGTCGCGTACGCGCCTGCACAGTCGACCCTCGGCGATCACCCGGGATGCCAATGCGAGGGCAGCCGGCAGCAAGTCGTCCGACGCGAATTCGTCGATGAGCGCCGTCCCCTTGAACTTCTCCGCCGGGAGCGGATTCCCGGCGACGATGAAGTTCGTGGCAGCCTCCACCCCAATCAGACGGGGCAGGCGCTGAGTGCCGCCGGCGCCCGGAATCAGACCGAGCTTGACCTCCGGGAGAGCGATCGAGGCGTCGGACCTCGCCACCCGAAAATGCGCGCCGAGCGCGAGCTCGAGGCCCCCGCCCATGCAGACGCCACCGATCGCGGCGATCACCGGTTTCGGGGAGTCTTCGACGACGCGGATGACCGTCAGCAGGTTGGGTTCAGCCGTGGACTTGCGCGACCTGAACTCATGGATATCAGCGCCGCCTGAGAAGGCACGGTCGTTGCCGGTCAGGATGATCGCCTTGACGGCGGGATCGCGGTTCGCCTGATCGACACCGGCAACGATGCCGAGGCGAACGTCGTGGCTGAGACTGTTGACGGGCGGACTCGTTAGCGTGATGACAGCTGTGCTGCCGTGCAGTTCGTATGTTGTGCTGCTCATGGGGCCTTCTGGCTGTCGCATCCGGTAAACGGGGAATTGAACTGAACGGTCATCGACTGCGGGAGACCGCTCGGGGCCCTAATAGCCGCCTAGAGTTGCCACCCGATCGGCATGGAATCCGCCGTCGCCGAACAGTTCCTGCAGGACTCGGGCGCGCTTCATGAACAACCCCACGTCGAATTCGTCGGTCATGCCCATGCCGCCGTGCATCTGGACGGCCTCCTGCACCGCCGTATTGGCGGTCCAGCTCGCACGTGCCTTGGCCTGCGAGGCGAGGAGCGGACCGTCGGCTGAGTCGGCCGCAAGGGCATGAAGCGCCTTCAGCACGATCGCTCGCGTGAGCTCAATGTCGCAGTAAAGCGTCGAGGCGCGGTGCTGCAGGGCCTGGAATTCGCCGATGAGGCGGTCGAACTGCTTTCGTTGCTTAAGGTAAGCCACCGTACGGTCGAAGGCTTCGTGGGCCACGCCGAGGAGCTGCGCGGCCACGACGACGCGGCCGACATCGAGGATTTGCTCGAGCAGCACAGTTCCGCCATTCACCTCGCCAAGCACGGCTTCCGGGTCGACAAGAGCACCGTCGAGGTGCACGAGGCCGGCGTTGCTGGCATCCACCATCGACGTGCGCTCGATCCTCACGCCGGCCGCGCCTGGCTCCACCAGGAACAGCGTGAGTGCATCGTTATCCGTCCTGGCCGCGACGATCAGCCAGTCGGCGACGTGCGCATCGACGACGAAGCGCTTGCTCCCGGTGATCCTGAAGTTGGTTCCATCGCGGGTGGCGCGGGTCGTGATCGCGGCCGGGCGGTGCTTGGCGTGCTCATCGACCGCGAGCGCGACGACAGTGCCGGCCGCCGCGATCCGCGGCAGCAGCAGCGCCTTCTGCGCGTCCGAGCCAGCGCGTGTGACCGCCCACGCGGCCAGCACGGCGGTCGACAGGAAGGGGGAGGGCGTCAGCGTGCGGCCGAGTTGCTCGCTCAGGATGCCCGCTTCGACGACCCCCAGCCCGAGCCCGCCGTAAGCCTCGGGCACGAGCGTCGCGCTGTAGCCCTGGTTGGCGAACTCGGCCCAGAGGTCCCGGCTGAATCCGGTGGGATCGCGCGAATCCCGTAGCTTGCGAAAGTGGGCGATGGGCGCCCGGCCGCTCAGGAAGGACTGCGCACTTTCTTGCAGCAGCTGCTGTTCTTCGTCGAGGACGAACGGCATGGTCATTGCCCCCTCATGCGCCGGGAAGGCCGAGAGTTCGCTTCGCGACGACGTTCAGCATGACTTCGCTGGTACCGCCCTCGATGGAATTTCCCTTGGTCCGCAGCCAGGACCGCGCGAGGTACCCGTCGTTGGACCGCTCGCCTTCCCATCCGCGTGCCGGCGCGCCCATCGTGGCCATCACCAGTTCCCAGCGCCGCTTGTTGAGCTCGGAGCCGTAGTACTTGAGACCAGAGGCGACCGCAGGATCACCTTCCCCGCGGCGTGCGAGCGTGGTGACTCGCTCCATCCAAGCGCCGAAAGCCGCCTCGTCGATTTCAAAGCGCGCGATCTGGCTACGCAGGTCTGGCTCCGCCAGACGTCCCCGTTCGTCGACGCCGAGCGCATCGACAGCGAGCCCGCCGACGGACCGGGCGTCGCTCGCGTTCCCGGATGCGCCAATCATCTCGCGCTCGTGTCCGAGAAGGTACTTGGCGATCGTCCAGCCGGCGTTCAGCTCGCCGACGAGATTGCGACGGGGGACCCGGACGTTGTCGAAGAAGGTCTCGCAGAACGGCGATTTTCCCGAGATCAACAGGATCGGCCGAGTGGAGACGCCGGGCGTTTCCATGTCGAACAGCAGGAAGCTGATGCCGCCCTGCTTTCGGGTCGCATCGGTCCTGACGAGGCAGAAGATCCAGTCCGCCTGGTCCGCGTAGGACGTCCAGATCTTCTGTCCGTTGACGATGAAGTGGTCCGCATGCACCTCGGCACGGGTCGCGAGGGACGCCAGGTCCGAGCCCGCGCTCGGCTCCGAGTAGCCCTGGCACCACCGGATCTCGCCCCGGGCGATTCTCGGCAGGTGCTCCAGCTTCTGCTCTTCGGAGGCGTACTTCAGCAATGCCGGCCCCAGCATCCAGATGCCGAAGCTGTCGAGCGGCGAACGGCAACCCAAAGCGCGCATCTCCTGACGGAGGATGGCCGCCTCTTCCCTGCTGAGGCCAGCACCTCCGTAGGCTCTGGGCCAGGTCGGGACGGTCCAGCCGCGCTCGACCATGCGCTCCAGCCAAAGGCGCTGTGCGTCGGACTGGAACCGGAACCGTCGGCCGCCCCAGCAGATGTCGTCGTCGCTCGCGATGGGCCGTCGCATCTCGGCCGGGCAGTTCGCCTCCAGCCAGGCGCGCACTTCGCGGCGGAACGTCGTCTCAGCGGTCATGGTGGTCCTGTCCGGGAGAGGGGATTTCGCAGGGTCGGGCGATCTCCCGCGTCGTGAGGGTCACAGGTCTGCCGTCGCCGGTGGAACGAAGATCCCACGCTCCCGCGCGGCACGGGTCAGGATGCGTAGCGTCTGGTCGCCGGAGTGGGGCCTGGAATCCGCGGTGCTTCTGTCGCAGATCGCGGCGAACTGGCGGGCGATTTCCTCGGGCGTGCGCTCGGCCTCGTCGAGGTAGACGCCGCTCGTCTCGATTATCTCGACGCATGAATACACCCCGGCGCCGGCGCCCAGGATCGTACGGGAGGGCGCGCCCTCGCTCGAGAGGTACAGCACCGCGGCCGAGACCGCCTCGGGCGGGAGCAGGGCGACGACCGGCTCCGGGAGCAGCCCTTCCATCATGTTGGTCGCGGCCACGGGGCAGATCGCGTTGACATGGATGCCGTACTTCTGGCCCTCGAGATGCAGTACGTTCATGAGTCCGACCAGGCCCGCCTTGGCGATCGCGTAGTTTGACTGACCGAAATTGCCGTAGAGCCCGCTGCTCGAGGTCGTCATCACGACCCGGCCATAGCGCTGCTCGCGCATGACAGGCCATGCTGCCTTCGTGCAGTTCACGCTGCCCATCACGTGGACTGCGAAGACGCTGGCGAAGTCCGCGATGTCCATCTTCGCGAAGGTCTTGTCGCGAAGGATGCCCGCGTTGTTGACCAGCACGTCCACGCGGCCCCACGCCGCAACCGCACTCGCGACCATCGCCTCCATCTGCTCGAAGTCCGTGACGTCGCCTTCGCAGGCTACGGCGATCCCGCCCTCGGCGCGGATCCCAGCTGCGACCGCTTCGGCGTTGCCGGCGCCGCCGTCAGAAATCGGTGCAGGCACATCGTTGACGATGACCTTCGCGCCGCGCCGAGCAAAGTCGAACGCATAGGCTCGCCCGAGGCCACCACCGGCGCCGGTGATGATAACGACTCGATCGTCAAACCGGATCGACATGGCGGCTCCCCGCGCTGGTCCCGGAATCGGATGGGACCCCGCCCTGGCTGCAAGCCGCCGGCGTCAGCAGTCCCTTGAACAGGGGCCGGACATACACTTCGACGGCGGCCGCCGGCGAGATGCCGCGCGCGAAATACTGCAATTCGTCAGCATTGTTGATCATCGCCATGATCATGTGAGCGCCGACGGTGGCATCGACCGGTCGTATGGAGCCATCGGCGATGCCATCGCTGATGACCGACGCGAGGCGGGTCGCCACGCGCTCGATCCCGGCCTGGATGACGGCCTGCGAGGACTCGAGCACGGTATTGACAGCGGATGCGCGCAGCAGCGGGACGTCGCCCGCCACCTGGTGCTCGACCAGCGTCGCTGCGATCGTCGCGAGGGTCTGCAGTCCATTCGCGGACGCAGCCTCGGCCGCGATGATGGTCCGGCGCATCACGTCGAACGTGCGTTCGAAGCAGGCGAGGACCAGCTCGTCCTTGGTCTTGATGTGATGGTAGAACGAACCCTTGGTGAGGTTCAGGCGGGCGGAGATCTTGTCCACGGATGTTCCGCGGTAGCCCTGCTCATTGATCTGCGCGCTCGCCGCCCGCAGGAACAATTCGATGCTCGCTCCGTCCGAGGGCTCGAGTTCCGGGATCGCTGCCGGGATCCGCGCCGGCGTCCAGTCGGCGCCGGGCGCCGCGAGACCGTCGACCAGGATGCTGGCCATGCGCTCGCCAAAGCGGGCGAAATCTTCGGGGTACACGTTCCGCATCCACACTGGGGTCCAGTGGAGTTCGGTCCACAGCAGGTGGGTTGCTGAATTGAGCGCGTGCCTGTCGAGGGGGGTCACGCCGGGCCCCACCATGAGCGCGCGCAGGCGACGAAACATGTCCCCGTATGCCGTGTTCACGGATTCCAGATTCAGGCCCCGGGCATCGCCGAATGACGGCAGTTCCTCGAGCTCGCCCAGGGCCGCTTGCGCGCGGAACTCGAAGTAGGCCGCTAGGAAGGCCTGCAGGCGCTCGGGCGCGCTCGCCGCGGGTTCAGCCGCGGAGATGAACTCGCCGAATCGCGTGAGCCCCTGCATGAGGCACGCCGCGGCGAGATCCTCCTTCCTCTTGAAGTAGTACGTGATCGTCGGCGCGGAGAAACCGAGGCGATCCGCGACGTCGGCCAGCGTCATCCGGCTGGCACCCTTGCGATTCAGGACCGCGATCGCCGCGGCCACGACCGCCGTCCTGCTCTCCGTGTAGCGCTTCGTGCTTCGACGTGCCTTTGCCATGTCTACCATGTCCCCAGACGACCGCGCCGCGTGCACGGATCCCGACGGTTCGCGGGCAGAAGTGGTCCCGAGAGTCACTCGCCGGCACCAGACGATGCCGCCAAGTGATCCGCTCGCGCAATAAGAACCCGCATCTGGCGTCCTTCGTCTGGCGCCGGAACCTTGATCGTACGCGACCGAAGGCGCCGGCTCTTGTTGGCAGTCATCGAACAAAACCTTATAGAGGGAATGTGAGACTGTCAATAAAGTATGCGGACGGCTTAGCCGCCAACACTATAAAACACGTAGGCAAAGGCAATTGGTGCAGCGCACAGTGTGTACATTCATTTGAAGGGTATGTTCTGGGTGCTTGACTTTCAATTCGCGAAGACGTTATCATCCTTGACGGCGAGGCTCCTGATGGGGCCGTCGCCCCGGCGTCTGCACCTGGTGCAGGGCATCGATTACGAGCACCGGATGTCGTCGTTCCTTCCCTGCAGGGGATGCGATTCGATCCGGCGAAGAAGCGGTAAAGAAAATCGGGGGGAATCATGTCGACCTCAAATGGACGCTTCGGTCGTCCCAGCCTTCTTGCATGCTCCGGCCTCATCGCTGCTATCGCGTCGGCATCGGCTGGCGCCCAGAGCGTGGCGCTCGAGGAGGTCGTGGTCACCGCGCAGAAGCTGCGCGAACGGACACTGGACGTCCCGATGTCGCTCACGGCCCTCAGTGGCGAGCAGCTCGCGGCATCGCAGTTGTATCGCTTCGAGGATTTCGAGGGGCGCGTGCCTGGTCTCTCGGTCCTCGGAGTAGGCGGCTTTGGGTCCCAGCTCGTGCTCCGAGGCCTGACGACGGGCACCTACACGATCAACAGCTCCGTCGCGACCTATGTTGACGAGACCCCGTACACCGCGAATGGCAGTACCGGCCTGTCCGCTTCGATCGCACCCAACCTTGACGCCTTCGACTGC
>Ga0194061_1002325_pt1 | contig 10449 bp, 9 predicted proteins | sample SepL2221m_MetaG_FD_163423 | JGI IMG/M metagenome (GOLD analysis project Ga0194061, IMG submission 163423) | Anoxic zone freshwater microbial communities from boreal shield lake in IISD Experimental Lakes Area, Ontario, Canada - Sep2016-L224-21m | ecosystem: Environmental > Aquatic > Freshwater >...
CATCAAAGACCACAGATGTTACGTTGACCATTCCCACCGATTGATCATTGATAATCGCAAATTGGGTAGTGGGAAACTCCTGACCAACAACTTGAAGCGCTGGCGAAAATGAAGAGCCCACGGCGATAATTAGGTTATAGCCAGCCTTTGCCAAGAACCGGAGTCTGGTCTCCCGATCACTTTCTGACCCATCAGTGACCATCTCTCGAAAATCAAGGGCAGAAAATTTAAAACTTTTTTTTGCAGTATCCACACCCAAGGCTGCGGCATCGTTGATCGCGCCATCACCTCGACCACCAATGTCATAAATGATGGCAAATTTCTTGGTTATAGCGGCTTGAGCGGGGTTAGGCAGGGAGAGCGAAAAAAGTACGAGTACCGTCAGAAGCGCGATGCGCGTTACTGACTTAACCTCTAGGAACAAGCCCGATTGATTCATAAGTCTTTGCCAAAGTCGCATCCGCTACCGCTGCCGCCTTTTCAGCGCCAGTCTTTAGGATCCGTTGCAAATGGCTTGGGTCGGTTAATAATTGTTGGGTACGTTCTCGAACTGGACGAAGGTATTCAATTACCACTTCGGCAACAGCTGCCTTGAAGTCACCATAACCTTTTCCGGCGAATTCATTTTCCAAATCAGCAATGCTTGATCCGGAGAGTGAACTATGAATTGTTAATAGATTGGAAATTCCGGCCTTGTTCTTCTCGTCGAATTTAACTTCGCGCTCTGTGTCCGTAACTGCGGACTTGATTTTCTTTAAATTAATTTCCGGAGCATCCAACAAATCGATTACGCCGCCAAGTGAGGCGGTTGATTTACTCATTTTAGAAGTTGGATCCTGAAGATCATAAATCTTTGCGCCAGCTTTCATAATGAACGGTTCTGGAATAACAAAAGTCTGACCGTATTTGCTATTGAACCGTTGAGCTAAATCTCGGGTTAATTCGACATGCTGGCGCTGATCTTCACCAACCGGCACATAATTTGATTGATACAACAAGATGTCAGCAGCCATCAAGATCGGATAGGTGAAGAGACCTACTACGGTCCGATCAGCTCCGGATTTCTGCGACTTATCCTTAAACTGCGTCATCCGACTGGCTTCACCAAATCCGGTCATACATTCCATTACCCATGCCAATTGATTGTGGGCAGCAACATGCGACTGAATAAAGAGGGTGCAGGTTTCTGGATCTAAACCCAAGGCAAGCAATTGTGCGATTGAGGAAAGGGTGCGAGTTCTGAGTTCGGCTGGGTCGGGGTCGACCGTCAAGGAATGAAGATCCACCACGCAATAGAAAGCATCGTGCTCATCCTGCATTGAGACCCAATTCTTCACCGCGCCCAAATAATTTCCGAGGTGAAAAGAGCCCGCCGTTGGCTGAATTCCCGAAAGGACGCGCTTACGAATTGGAGTCATGGTCCCCATCTTTCCATACCAGAGCAGTATCTCGAGAGATCAGCACCTGGCCGGCTCGCTTACCCTCGAGCGTCAAAACTTTCAGATGAAGCCCGTCGACCACCAAGGTGTCATTTGCCTTTGGCAATCTTCCGAGGGCATGCATTACAAAGCCACCTACAGTTTCATAGGGACCTTCCGGCAGTTTCATTCCGGTTTCATCAAGTAGATCTTCAAGTGAGATCAGGGCATCGACTTCGAAATCGTCGGAGCCAAGTTGTGGCGTCACCTCATCAACTTCGATGTCATATTCATCCTGAATATCGCCGATTAAAGTCTCGACTAAATCTTCTAGTGTGACTATGCCATCCGTCCCGCCGTACTCATCCAAAACAATTGCGATGTGGTGTCGTTTGGCTCGCATTTCAGTTAGTGCTGGGAGCACGCCTTTTGTTCCTGGCAAGAAAAGAACTGGGCGAATAAAATCCATTACCATCGCAGTAGGTGAAGGCGCATTTACCTGACTATTTAATAGATCGCGAACATGGATGAAACCGATTACTTCATCGCTGCTTCCTCGAACAACTGGATAACGGGAATGAGATTTTTCAACCGCGTTCTTGATAGCTTCACTTATCGGCAAGCTGGCATCGAAAAAGTCCACTTCAGTCCGAGGCACCATAATTTCATGAAGCGACATCTCGCTGGCATTGAATACTTCTTCGACAATGTCGCGCTCTTCTTCGGTCAGAGCTGCGTGACCGGTAACCAGATCAACCAGCTCAGCTTCGGAGATTTCGCTTCGACGTTCCATAGAATTAAGGCCAAAGATTTTTACGACGGTATCGGTTGATTTCGATAGCAGCCAGATGGCTGGGCGGAAGATCTTTGCAATGCGGTCGATTGATGGCGCCGAAGCCAGAGCAATCTCTTCGGTACGAATCAGAGCCAGTCGCTTTGGAACCAGTTCGCCAAATACCAATGAGAAGTAGGCGATGACCACCGTCAAGCCAATCAATGACAAAGTGGTACTAAGACCGTGCGAAAGTCCCAAATCCTCTAGGCGAGGAATTACATACTTACCTAATCGCTCCGAACCCAATGCGGCGGAGAGGAAACCACAGAAGGTGACGCCGACCTGGGCGGCAGCCAGAAAGCGATTTGGGTTCTTGGCCAAAAGTGCCACGCGAGCGCCACGATGGCCCCGTCCTTCAAGCTGGCGAACCTGGGAATCCCGCAGCGAGATCAAAGCGATCTCGGCCGCCACGAAGAGCCCGGCCAGGACGATAAAGAAGAAGACCAGGGCGCAGTCGCGAAGGACGCTGAAGAGCATGGTTTAAGGGTATCGGTAGCCGAGGCGCACTTCCGTTCAGAGCCCTTTCTGCTCTAACCTTGCCCTGCACTCATCAGAGTGAGTTTTACCTTCATCCAACGGATCGTCGGGCACGTACCTGCCCGGAGAAGGAGTCATTTCACATGGCCTCAGTCGTATTTGATCAAGCATCCCGAATCTATCCCGGCACAACTAAGCCTGCGGTGGATAAATTAGATCTCGTCGTAAATGATGGCGAATTTCTTGTCCTAGTTGGCCCATCAGGTTGCGGTAAGTCCACCTCCCTTCGAATGTTGGCCGGCTTGGAAGAGATCGACACTGGCGCAATCCGAATTGGCGACCGCGATGTAACTAACGTGGCACCTAAAGATCGCGATATCGCAATGGTCTTCCAGTCCTACGCTCTCTATCCACACATGTCAGTCGCTGAAAACATGGGCTTTGCCCTAAAGATTGCTGGCGTTGCCAAAGAAGAGCGCGATCGCCGCGTATTAGAAGCAGCAAAGCTTCTGGACCTAGAGCCATACCTTGAGCGAAAGCCAAAGGCGCTCTCTGGTGGACAACGTCAACGAGTAGCTATGGGTCGCGCAATTGTTCGTGAACCCCAGGTCTTCTTGATGGATGAGCCACTATCTAACTTGGATGCAAAACTTCGGGTAGCGACTCGTACCCAAATCGCAGCTTTGCAGCGTCGCCTTGGAATCACCACCGTTTATGTAACTCACGACCAGGTTGAAGCTATGACCATGGGTGATCGCGTTGCGGTTCTCAAAGATGGTTTGCTACAACAAGTTGATACGCCACGTAATTTGTACGACCACCCAAATAATGCTTTCGTTGCCGGTTTCATTGGCTCTCCTGCCATGAACTTGCTGAACGCTCCAGTTTCAGGTGGCAAGGCAATGCTCGGTGACTTCGCTCTGGATGTTCCATCAGGAACTGGTCCAACAGTCACTGTTGGTATCCGTCCAGAAGGTTTCACTCCAGCAACTTCTGGTTTCCATGTCTTGGTTGAAGTTGTTGAAGAACTCGGCGCCGATGCTTTCGTTTATGGCAAGCCAGTCGATACCAACGTCAAATTCGCGCAAGCCGGCGATGAAGGCGCACAAGTAATTGTTCGCTGGGATCCAAAGAATCCACCAAAGCCAGGTTCAACTGTGACTGTTGCAGCCATTCCAACAGCCATTCACCTATTCGATGCTGAGACTGGGCTTCGAATCACAAAGTAATTAGCTAACTAAAAAAGCCCCGACCATTGGTCGGGGCTTTTTTATTAAATATTAGTTAGGCCATCGCAACTTTCAGATTCTCATCGATCGAAGCCAAGAAATCTTGCGTAGTCTGCCAAGGGGCATCAGGTGAGATGAGGATGGCAAGATCCTTTGTCATCTTTCCGGATTCAACCGTCTCGATACAGATACGCTCAAGGGTCGCCGAGAATTTTGCTAGCTCTGGATTGTTATCCAACTTCGCCCGATGCGAGAGCCCTTGGGTCCAAGCAAAGATGGAAGCGATTGGGTTGGTCGAGGTTGGCTTACCTTGCTGATGCATTCGGTAGTGACGAGTCACAGTTCCGTGTGCTGCTTCAGCTTCAACAGTCCGACCATCTGGACTCATCAATACGCTGGTCATCAAACCAAGTGAGCCATAACCTTGAGCAACGGTGTCGGATTGAACATCACCGTCATAGTTCTTGCAGGCCCATACATAGCCGCCCGGCCAGCGAAGCGCCGTTGCAACCATGTCATCGATCAAACGATGCTCGTATTCAATGCCGGCAGCTTGGAACTTATCCTTAAATTCGGCATCAAAAACTTCAGCAAAGAGGTCTTTGAAACGGCCATCGTAAGCCTTCAAGATAGTGTTCTTGGTGGATAGGTAAACCGGGTACTTGCGATTAAGACCGTAGTTCATGGATGCTCGGGCAAAGTCGCGGATCGATTCATCCAAGTTGTACATACCCATAGCAACACCAGAGCCAGGGAAATCGAAGACATTGAATTCCATTGGAGCGGAGCCATCGGTTGGTGTGAAGGTCATCGTTAGTTTTCCGGCTGAGGGAACGCGAAAATCTGTTGCCTTGTATTGATCACCGAATGCGTGACGGCCGATAACGATTGGCTTGGTCCAGTGTGGAACTAAACGTGGAACATTACTGATGATGATTGGCTCACGAAAAATCACGCCGCCCAAAATATTGCGAACCGTTCCGTTAGGTGACTTCCACATCTGCTTCAAGCCGAACTCTTCTACTCGAGCTTCATCTGGTGTGATCGTCGCGCACTTAACGCCCACACCATGCTTTTGGATGGCATAAGCAGAATCGATAGTTACCTGATCGTTGGTGGCATCACGATGTTCAATTCCGAGATCGTAATATTCAAGATTCACATCCAAATAAGGAAGAATTAGTTGGTCTTTGATGAATTGCCAGATAATTCTGGTCATCTCATCGCCATCTAGTTCGACGACTGTTCCCGTTACCTTGATCTTTGACATATCTCGTCCTTCTTATCCGGGTTAATGGTTCCTATAAATTAGAGATCTTTTACGTCAGCTTGCTTTGCGCGTACTGCTTCGGCAGCTGCCTTTAGTGCAGAAAGTTCGGAGTCAGTTAAATTACCTTCAACGACTTTACGAATTCCGGTCTTACCGATTTCGGCTTCAACGCCAAGATAAACACCGCTAATTCCATATTCGCCATCGACCCAAGCACAGACTGGCATCACTGCGCCAGAATCTTCGATTACGGCCTTTGCCATTCGAGCGGCAGCAGCTGATGGGGCGTAGTAAGCCGAACCAGTTTTTAATAACGCGACAACTTCAGCACCGCCATTGCGGGTGCGATCTACAAGTTCAGCGATATCGGATTCACTCAAGAATGTTGTAAGTGGTTGACCATTTACTAAGCAACGGCTTGGGACTGGAACCATCGTGTCGCCATGGGAACCAAGTGTCAGAGTTTTTACTGAACTGACGGGTACGGCGAGTTTTTCAGCCACGAAGTAGGTAAAGCGAGCGGTATCTAACATTCCAGCTTGACCCATGACGCGATTCTTTGGGAATGCGGTTGCAAGTTGAGTAAGAGCAGTCATTTCATCCAGTGGATTTGAAACCACGATGATGACAGCTTGAGGTGAATGCTTAGCAATATTTTCAGCAACGCCGCGAACGATCCCGGCATTGACTCCAATTAGATCCATGCGGCTCATACCTGGTTTGCGAGGTAAGCCAGCAGTAATAACTACAACGTCGGAGTTGGCAGTTGCTTCATAGCCCGCGCCATCCGCAGTGGTAGTTGCTCCGATTACCTTGGTTTCGAAACCTTCGATGGAGCGCGACTGATTCATGTCGAGCGCCAAGCCTTCAGGTTTGCCTTCGACAATATCGGTCAAGACCACGGTCTCAAAGATGTCGTATTCGGCTAAGCGAAGTGCAGTGGTAGAGCCATAGAAACCAGCTCCGACTACGGTTACTTTTCCAGATCTGCTCATTTTTCCCTCTCGATCACAGTTGAATATTACTTGGCATGGGGCAGGGTCAACGCCACGGCAAAGAGCACCAGGCAAAGGCCCATCGGTATGAAAAGCTCGATTCGGCGACGTGGTACCGATCGAAAATATTTAATTAGAGCGTAAGTCCCGGTTCCCAAGGCGAGGAAGATCGCACCAGTTCGCACACCGCCAAAAACGCCGATAGTTCCACCAGTCACAATGAGAATTAGAGCTACCACTCGCAGCCGGCTCATTCCCAAAGAGTTAATCATTGGCGAGCGGCGGCCATTTCAACGACATTGGTAAGCAGCATCGCCCGAGTCATTGGGCCGACGCCGCCGGGCATCGGTGCTACATATGAAGCAACTTCTAAAACACTAGGGTGAACATCACCGAGCAAGCCAGCTGGTGTTCTGGTAATTCCGACATCAAGAACAACTGCGCCAGATTTAATCATTGCCTTAGTTAAGAAATGCGCCTGACCAATAGCTGCAATCACGATGTCGGCGTTAAGAGTGTGGCGCAGAACATCTTTGGTAGCAGTGTGAGTAATCGTGACCGTTGCATCATCACCTTTGCGGCTAAGTAATAACCCGAGCGGGCGACCAACCGTTAATCCCCGGCCCATGACTACGACCTCGGCGCCTCTGGTGGAAATGTTGTAGCGGTGAAGAAGTTCAACTATGCCTCTGGGGGTGCAGGGAAGCGGTGCAGCTTCTCCGATAACTAACTTTCCTAAATTCAGCGGGTGAAGTCCATCGGCATCTTTATCGGGATCAATACTCTCTAGAACTTTATTGGCCGAAATACCCTTTGGAACTGGAAGTTGCACGATATAGCCGGTGCATTCTTTGCTCTCATTTAAATCTTTAATGGCAGCTAAGACATCGGCCTCGCTGGCAGATGCTGGGAGGTCAACCCGAATCGAGGTGATTCCAACTTCAGCGCAATCGCGATGTTTGCCCGCTACATATGATTGTGATCCAGGGTCTTCGCCAACTAGAACGGTGCCAAGGCCTGGCTTTACGGCCATCTCCGCGACTCGAACTTTTAGCTCTAATTTGATCGCAGCAGCAGTGGCTTTGCCATCTAGTATTTGCGCGCTCACGCCGCCATCTTAATGGAGCCAAGTTGACGTGGAATCTCGCGTGAGTGTGATTTAAGAGTGAGAGAAATGTCTAACTCCAGTGAAAAACATTGCAACATTGCTTGCTTTGGCGGCGGCGATTACCTCTTCATCTCGGATGCTGCCACCTGGCTGAACTACCGCGCTCACGCCAGCAGCAATCAAAATTTCAAGGCCGTCGGCAAAAGGAAAGAAGGCATCGCTTGCGGCGACGCTACCTGTGGCGCGTTCGCCAGCTCGTCGAACTGCCAAGATGGCCGAATCCACCCGGTTCACCTGACCCATCCCTACTCCGACCGATGCACCGGATTTGGCCAGCAAAATCGCATTGCTTTTCACAGCCCTTACCGAGCGCCAGGCAAAGAGTAAATCTTGCAAAACCTCTTCGCTTACTGGATCACCCGCCACCTGCTGCCAAGACGAGGCGGCGTCGCCAGGAGCGTCAATCTGATCTGAAGTTTGAATTAATAGGCCACCAGATATTGGTCGAAGTTCTTCGGCAGGGAGCGAATATCCAGGAATGACCATGATCCGGATATTTGGCTTCTTAGATAACAGTTCGATTGCAGCTTCTTCAAATGCCGGAGCGATTATTACTTCGGTGAAGATGGTTGCAACTTTCGTTGCCATTTCAAGGGTCACTTCACGATTGGCAGCAATCACGCCCCCAAATGCAGAAACCGGGTCACACTCGTGCGCCTTTAAATGTGCCTGAGCAATTGTCGGGGCAACTGCAATTCCACATGGATTGGCATGTTTTATTATCGCAACGCAAGGTTCGGCATGATCGTATGCTGCTCGGATTGCCGCATCGCCGTCGGTGTAGTTGTTGAATGACATCTCTTTGCCGTGCAATTGCTTGGCATTGGCGATTCCAACTGTTCCACCTATGGAACTCTGAAATAGGGCGGCGCCTTGATGGGGATTTTCGCCGTAGCGAAGATCAGCGCTCTTTTTCCAGATTTCACCTTTCCAATTCTTTTCACTTTCTAACGCCGCAGCCAACCAAGTAGCGATCGCCACATCGTATTCCGCCGTCTTTCGATAAGTTTCCATCGCTAACGTTTGACGTTGCGGCAGTGTAAAGCCACCGTTTTCAATTGCTGTCATCAACAATGGATATTGGGTGGGGTCAGAAATTACCGCAACCGAATTGTGATTCTTGGCTGCGCCTCGGAGCATGCTGGGGCCGCCAATATCAATTTGTTCAATACATTCGGCAAACTCTGCGCCCGATGCAATGGTTTCGGTAAACGGATACAAATTAATAACTACCAAATCGAAAGTTTCAATATTATGTTCTGCAAGTTGCCGAAGGTGATCCGGATCGGATTGATCGGCGAGCAAGCCGCCGTGAATACGTGGGTGAAGCGTCTTTACTCGGCCACCTAGCATTTCCGGAAAGCCGGTGTATTCCTCTACGGGTGTGACTGGAATTCCCGCGGCTAGTAATGTCTTCGCAGTCGAACCAGTTGAAAGCAATTCAACGCCAGCTTGATGTAGGGCAACGCCAATCTCAACTAAGCCAACTTTGTTGTAAACGCTGATAAGTGCTCGCCGCAGTGGCTTCCGATCGGTCATTGCTCCCCCGTGTCTAATAGCTTTTTAAGCGTCTCGACAATGAGAATTCGCTCCTGAATCTTAATGCGTTCATGCAACTCTGATTGGCTATCGCCGGGAAGGACTGGAACTTCGACTTGTTTGATTATCGGGCCAGTATCAACACCTTCATCAACCCAATGAACGGTAGTCCCAGTCATTGAGACACCCGCAGCTAAGGCATCACGGACTGCATGCGCTCCAGGGAAAGATGGCAAAAGTGCCGGATGAGTATTTAAAACTTTAAATCGGCGCACAAATTCTGGTGCCAGGATTCGCATAAACCCAACGCTAACTACTAAATCTGGTTCGTGATCTGCAACCAAGTTGAGCAGGCTCTGGTTCCACTGTTTGCGATCGGGGCCAAGAGGTAGATAGTGGCTGTCAACGCCGTGCGACTTAGCTCGCACCAAACTTTGGGAATCTTTATCGGATATCAAGGCAACAATTTCAAGCTCTAACTCGCCCGAATCAACAGCGCCAAATATCGCCTCGGCTATGGAACCAGAGCCGGATGAAAGAATCAGGATTTTCTTTTTAGCCACGATGAACAAACTTTCGAATGGCGGCAGGGAGATATTGAAAAAATGCAGCTGCTACAAATAGCGCTAACAAAAGTTCGCTCGGTAATTTCCACCAATCAGTCCCGACTGGCGTTAAAGCCTGAGTTACCAGCGAACCAGAGTTTAAGAAAGCTACCAACGACAAAATTAAGAAACAAAAGAGCGCAATTTTTCCGAGGGATATCTGGCGCTTTGCCAAAGTAGAAAAACTTCGATTAATGTGAAAGACCATTAAAGCGGCAACTGCCAGAATTAAACTAAGACCGTAAATTGCCGTTGGATGTTTTCCAGTGGGCAAAGCCGCGAGTAGCGGAATGGCTGGTATTTCTCGTAAGTTGAAATGAAAGGGAGAAATCGAAGTTGCCGCACCTAACGAGAATCCGAGGCCACCAAAATATGAGATGGCACTGATTGCAAGGTTAGGCAGATAGAGGATTTGCAGAAGTAAGAACAGGGCACCGCCGATCCAACCTGGCGCGATAACTGTCGTTAAATCTTTGACTATTTGGTAATGAGCAATAAGTGATATCCCTACCGCGAGAGCACCAAGCCCCCATAACGCTAAAAGTAGGTAGCTTGGGATGCGAAACTTACGAAAGAATGAATGGTCAAAGTCCAGCGTGGAAAGTAAGCCAATTCCCAAAGTAAATGGCGCCGCCAAATACCAGATTGGATGCACTCCTCTGGTGCTAGCTAGAAATGCAATCAGGGTGGCTAGCGTGGAATACCAAAACAGGAAGAAGATCCGGGCAGCCCGAATCTGAGAAATCTCCGCCGTCAAACGTCGAAAGCTATTGCGCAACACCAACCACGGAAAGATCACGGCGCCAATCGGCAAGAAAGTTAGGGCACCCAATGATTGGCTCGGCGGGATTAGTAATTTTAACGGTACCAAGTGCGCACCAAGCCAGAGCCACAACGCAGCACGAACCGGATC
>Ga0194061_1002326_pt1 | contig 10449 bp, 6 predicted proteins | sample SepL2221m_MetaG_FD_163423 | JGI IMG/M metagenome (GOLD analysis project Ga0194061, IMG submission 163423) | Anoxic zone freshwater microbial communities from boreal shield lake in IISD Experimental Lakes Area, Ontario, Canada - Sep2016-L224-21m | ecosystem: Environmental > Aquatic > Freshwater >...
GTCAGCGCTCCAGCAACGCCGCCCTGCAGCGCATCACCGTGGCAGGCCGCACAGTGCTTCCCATAGAGTGCGCCGCCGCGCGCAGCCTGGGGCGCCGTAAAGAGCGACCGAGCGCTCGCAGCCGACGCGGCTGGGGCCAAGTTCATGATGCAGACGACCCACGCCGCAGCTACCGGCCGGACGTACCGGACACACACGCTGCGGCCAACGGGTGCTGAACCGGCATGAAGGGAGGAGGCAGGCGAAATCATAGCTAGAAATTGACCTTATCCGATCCCTTGGTTTGTAGGATCGCACGAGCTTCAGTCGGCGTCGCAATTTCGATCGATAGCTCTTCGAGGATGCGCCGAATCCGTTGCACCTGCTGGACGTTCGATTTGGCGGGCTCGCCCTTGCCATACCACATGGAGTCCTCCATGCCGACTCGCACATGGCCGCCTAGGATCGCGCCCATGGTCACGAGGGGCATCTGCGCCTTGCCTGCTGCTAGATTTGACCAGCAATATTGGTCACCGAACAGGTCATCCGCGGTCTGCTGCATCTGCAGAACATGCTTCGGGTTCGCGCCGAGGCCGCCGAGGAAGCCATAGACCGACTGGATGAACAGCGGTGGTTTGACCCAGCCCCGGTCGAGGATGAATTTGAGCGTATGCAGATGCCCGATATCAAAGCATTCGAATTCAAAGCGTACGCCGCGTTCCTCCCCCAGAATGCGCGCAAAACGCTCCATCCAGTCGAAGTTATTGATCTGGGTGATGCCCTTGGAATTCTCAAAGAAAAAACGTTCCCAGTCGTGCTGGATGCTATCGCGGTAGCGGTCGTATAGGGCCCAGATGCCGACGTTTGTTGGCCCCATATTGAAAGAGCAGATCTCCGGGGAAAATTCTTTCGGCGCTGCCAGGCGCGCCTGGAACATCTCTTCTGGGGTTGGGGCGAGCGAAGGCTGACCAGTTGTGATGTTGATGATCGCGTCGCATTGATCTTTGATGCGCGAGAGGTACTGGCGATAGACCTCGACGTCGGTGGTCGGCATGCCGGTCTTCGGATCACGCGCATGTATGTGAATAATCGCCGCGCCCGCTTTTGCAGCGCCAACCGCCTCATTGACAATCTGATCGGGGGTGATCGGCAAGTGTGGCGTCATACAGGGCATATGAAACGCGCCGGTTACAGCACAGGTGATAATTCTTTTATCGGTGCGAATCATTGCTTTTGTCCTCGTTACCAGAGTGAGTGTCCACTCTATGCATGCGAGTATGTCAACCGAGCCGTTTACGGTCAATATTTTTTGTGATCACAGAATTATAAACGCGCTTAAATGCGTTATAAGTGTAGAATTTGCTATGTTTTAGATGAATTGCAACTTGCCAAGTTCTGCCGGTCAGATACGGCGCTTCCGGGATCGCCGCTTCAGGGCAGGCCGAAGGCGCGGAATTGCGACGAGACTGGTATCCGCCGGTCGTCGCTGCACGGGGAGGTTTTCATGTCGGAACCATTGAGTAGCAGCGTGATGGGCCGAGTGGCCGTCTCCATATTCCTATGAGCGCATGCTATCGAATTGCTGTTATCCCTGGTGATGGCATTGGCAAGGAAGTGATGCCGGAGGGCCTGCGTGTGCTCGAGGCTGCCAGCCAGCGCTTTGGCTTCACGCTTGATTACCAGCACATTGACTGGGCCAGCTGCGACCATTACGCGCGCACAGGAAGCATGATGCCGGAGGACTGGAAAGCGCAGCTCTCTGGCGTCGATGCCATTTATTTTGGCGCGGTTGGGTGGCCGACCACGGTACCCGACCACGTCTCTTTGTGGGGTTCGCTACTCAAATTTCGTCGCGAATTCGATCAGTACATTAATCTCCGCCCGGCCATCACCTTCGAGGGCGTCAAGTGCCCGCTGGCCGGCCGGAAGCCCGGTGAGATTGACATGCTGATCGTGCGCGAGAACACCGAAGGCGAATACACCGCGGTTGGCGGCACGATGTTCGACGGCACCGAGCGCGAGCTGGTGATGCAGCAGGCCATTTTCACGCGCCACGGTTCCGACCGCGTCCTGCGCTACGCCTTCAACGCCGCCATGCAGCGCCAGCGCCGGCATGTGACGGTGGCCACCAAGAGCAACGGCATTGCGATCAGCATGCCCTGGTGGGACCAGCGCGCCGCGGCCATCGCCGCCGAATTCCCGGAGGTGCAGTGGGACAAGCAGCACATCGATATCCTGTGTGCGCGCTTCGTGCTGCAGCCGCAGTGCTTCGATGTGGTGGTCGCGACCAACCTGTTCGGGGACATACTTTCCGATCTCGGCCCGGCCTGCACCGGCACCATCGGCCTGGCGCCGTCGGGCAACCTGAATCCGGAGCGCAGGTTTCCATCGTTGTTCGAGCCGGTGCATGGTTCCGCGCCCGATATTGCCGGCCGCAACCTCGCAAATCCGGTGGCGATGATCTGGTCGGGTGCGATGATGCTGGACTTCCTCGGCCGCGGCACGGGCGCCGGCCGCGCCGCGCACGATGCGATCGTCAGCGCCATCCGGCAGGTGCTGGTCAACGGCCCGCACACTGCCGATCTTGGCGGCCGCGCCTCGACCAAGGACATGGGCGAAGCGATTGCCAGCGCCATCACGAGCGGCGCGGATGCGAGAGCCGCAAGGCATGGCGACAGTTCGCGTTAACATGGCGGCAGCAGAGGTAATATCAACCATGGTCATTAAATCCGGCACGCTCATATCCAGGCGAACGCTGGTTGTCGCAGCCGGATTGGGCTCAGGCCTGGCGCTGGTGCGCCCCTCGATACTGTTCGCTGCGGAAGACGCAACGATCGAACCGCAGCCCTATTTCGCCAGCGTGAACCGCGCGATTGAGGCGCTGGCCAAGCTCGGTGCGCCGCTGTCCGCGGCCGACGCCCTGCAGCTGGCCGTGCTCACACGTCAGAACGACAGCGCTGCAGTCACGGCGGCGGAGCAGATCCTCGCTCGCTACACGCTCGCCGGGCTATCGGTCGACTCCGATGCACCGGCACATCTGACGGCCGGCGGAGCGCCCAGAACGCTCGTGGAGCAGGGCTGGCGGATGTTCCTGGTGCGGATCGCCAACCCGACCGGGCGCACGGACAATCTGGTGCTCATGCTTGATCCGCGTGGCACCGGCTTTAGAACACCGGGTGCCATGCAGTCGGGCAATGACTTCCCGGCGCAGCGCGCCAATCTCCTGGATACGCTGAACAACGGGCCAATCATCGAAAAGCTGTGGCTGCTGTTGCGACTGTACGGAACCACGCCCTTGATTCGCTACAGCTCAGAAGTGCCAACCATTCCACTGTCAGGCATCCCGGTTGAGTATGGCGTCGTTCAGGTATTCTGCCGCGATTCCGGCCGGCGTAGCGGTGCTCTCGCTCTTTACACCCTGGCCAGGGTTGGAGACGGCATCAATGAGTTCGGACGTCGAAGCTTCGATTTCGACTGCCTGCCTTCGCGCACCGTCGCGTTGGGAGTGCTCGATACGGATGGCCGGGGCTGCGTCGCCTCTCTGACCATCAAAGACGGACTCAACCACATCTATCCGCCACAGGCGATGCGGCTGGCTCCCGACATGTCTTTCCATTCGCACGTCTATCGCGGCGATGGTGAGACCATGAGGCTGCCTGACGGCACCTATACAATCGAGAGCCGGCGTGGTCCGGAATACCTGCGCGGCGTTCAGACGGTGAAGATCGATGCGGATCACGCCCGCATCGACGTGAAGCTTGAGCGCTGGATAGATCCCGCGACCTGGGGCTGGTATTCGGGCGACACGCATATCCACGCGGGAGGCTGCAGACACTATCAGCTGCCAACAGAAGGCGTGTCACCCGAGACCATGATCCGCCACGTGCGCGGTGAAGGACTCTGGATTGGCGATGTGCTGAGTTGGGGGCCGAGCTGGTACTACCAGAAGCAGTTCTTCACCGGTCACGCTGAGAGCCCGGCAGCCACGCTCGAGCATCCCGAGCTGCAGGCTGCCAACAATGCCAGTCTGCAGCCCCACGCAACGCCGACAGACTCGGCCAGCATGCTTCGCTACGATGTGGAAGTCTCGGGGTTCCCATCGAGCCATGCGGGCCATCTGGTGCTGCTGCGCCTCAAAGAGCAGGACTATCCCGGCACGACACTGATCGAGCAGTGGCCGTCGTGGACTTTGCCGATCCTGCAATGGGCCAGAGCTCAGGGAGCAGTCGTTGGCGCCGCCCACTGTGGATCCGGCCTGATCGTCGAGTCCACTGAGCTGCCCAATTACGAAATACCTCCCATGGACGGCGTCGGCGCCCAGGAGACCATCATCGACGTGACGCATGGGGTGGTCGATTTCCTGTCAGGCTGCGACACCCGCCCCTTGGCCGAATTGAACGTCTGGTACCACATGCTGAACTGCGGATTCCGGCTGGCGATGATCGGCGAGACGGATTACCCCTGCATTTCAGATGAGCGACCGGGCATGGGGCGCAGCTACGTGCGACTTGATCGTCCGCCCGTGGGTGATGCCGGTTATGACGCCTGGATTCGCGGCCTGCAGCAAGGGCGGCTTTATTGTGGCGACGGGCGCAGCCACTTTCTCGACCTCAAGGTCAATGGTCGCCGCAGTGGCGAGGACGATCCGGTCCTCAAGGCTGCTGCTACATTGAAAATCGAAGCGCTGGTAGCGGCGCGCCTGGAACCCGATCCGCCCGCCAACCCGGTCAGTCAGCCGCTGGGCAGCTGGCATCTGGAGAATGCCCGTATTGGCACGACTCGCACAGTGGCGGTGGAGCTCGTGGTCAACGGCGCGCCCGTGGAGCGCACGACACTCGTCGCCGACGGTACGCCTCGATCGATCAGTTTCCGCACCCGGCTTGCGCGCAGCTCCTGGGTGGCGCTGCGGATACTGCCGTCGGCACACACCCATCCGGTGTTTGTGCAGGTCGCCGGCAAACCGATTCGTGCCTCGAAGCGCAGCGCACAGTGGTGCCGCGACTGCGTTGACAAGGTCTGGGAGGTCAAGTCTCCCTTCATGCGTGCGAGCGAGCGCCCTGCGGCCGCGCAGGCCTTCGACCACGCCCGGCGCAGCTACGAAACGATTGCCGCTGAGTGCGAGGTGTCCTGACGGGCTCCGTCGCGGCTGGCTCAGTGGGCGGGCGTCACCCGCAGCAGCACCGATTTAAAAAGACTTATCGCGCGAGATTGTCGAGCAGGACATTCCGGAGTCCGAGAAGACCTGTTCCTGCTGTGGCGAGCCGTTGTCGCTGATCGGCCTCGATTCGAGCGAGCACCTGGCGTACTGCCCAGCCCGCCTCAAGATCATCGAGACCCGGCGCAGGAAGTACGCCTGCGAGCTTGCCCCGCCTTCCCGGACACTGTCCCAAGTCTCATTGCGCTGCTGCTTCGTAGTCAGCAGGGCTGAGGTAACCGACTGTCGAGTGCCGCCGATGTGGATTGTAGAACCGTTCCAGCACGGCTGCAAAGTACAACCAGCCCTCATCGGTCCAGATGTAAGTGAAGTCGGCCACCCAGCGCTGATTGGGTGCCGTAGCCGTGAACTCACGATTCAGGAGGTCCAAGAGCGGCTGGGGCACACGAACATTCAATCAACGAGGACCTATGATCGACGCAAATCGCGGCCGGAGGCTTCGACGACGTTTAAGGTCAGCTATTAGGATTTCCAGTCGAGGCGGTCGATTCGCTTCAGTTCGCCCTGGATGTCCCGGCCTTCATAGAAGGACAGCCAACCCTTAAGTCGACGAGTCTCCCCCGGCGGGCAATCCGGAAACCTGGGATCAGAATGAATGCAGGGACAGGGAGGATTCGTCCAAACTCTTTCAACTGGTTCCCAGGCTGTAATGACCCACCGATCCAAAGTGGGTTCATACGGCGAAGCGATGTAGGGTTTCGACAAGAGCTTGTTATCGCCAGTCTGGCGCTGAAAACCGCCAGCGCCTTTCAACATCACACAGTTCTGTACACGCAGATCCGTCAACGTCCGCTGGGTTCCATTGGTGAGCCACATTTCCATGCGGATCGCCTCTCTGGAAGAGCTCGCTCTCGTGCCAAAGCGAATTCCATTGGGAAGAGTTCGCTCGAGGCTTAATGAGCTGTCGTCATGACGAGCCCACTCCAGGGGTTCCAACGCGACCCCGCGCTGCTCCCAGACGGTTTGGATGTCAGTATGGGCAAGATAAGTGAGTCCCAAATCGGACCAGATCGCCTCTGGAATGTCCGCGACCACATAACTTTCCGGATCCCAAGGCGTAAAGACGCTGATCTTTGTTTCCCGTTGAGGATCGATCGCACCTTCCACGAAACCGATGCGAGGGTGACGCCCGCCCGGATAAGGCAGCATCCGCAGCGCCGCTCCTTCGCTGCGATGGTGCCGTTCGTTCGGATCGATACTCAACCGTCTCATGGCCTCTTCGATTGTTTCTATCGACAGGCCCGTTGCATCCGCTACTTCAACTAACGAATACCGATGATCGACCACCATGTTCTGCAGCCAGAAGCGCATGTCCGCATCACCCTTGGGTGGCCGCGGGGTCAGTATCCGTTTAGATGGCGAAAATCGCGGCGGCGGCTTTTTCTCTGTATCTGCCAGTACTTGGGAGGTACCGATCGCTGTCAGGCTTGCCATCAAAAATGATCGTCGCTTCATATGATTCAGTTTGCTCCATTTGCAGCGATTGCCTACTCAGGCGGCGGCGTTGTGTCGCCGGCCTGTTGTTCCGGTCTCTCGGTGCCTGAACCGCCCCGGCTTCTCAGGAGACACGTTGTTGTGAGTCATGCCGCCTTGGCGAGTGACTGCCATTGACGATATTACTCCTGCTCGAACTTAGCTGGCGGAATGTCGCCGATTGGTACCAAGCCCGCGACACCGAAGCGCTCTTCGGATTCGTGAAGGCGAACCAGGCCACCCAGCCGACACGAGTGATGTGTCGATTGCTTCGCGTCTCTGTCAGCGGATTTTGTGCCTGACGGGCTCCGTCGCGGCTGGCTCAGCGGACGGGCGTCACGCGCAGCAGCACCGATCCGTGGGGCGGTACATCGCTGTCATAGCGATCTGCCAGCGTGCCAACGTCTGACCGGCGCCACAAATCGCGGACCGCCTGCGGGCCATTGAGCCCAAGCTCTGGCCAGCGAATGCCTATCGACTTCGTGCCGTCGCTGCGGTTGAACAACCCGACCGCGAGGGCGCCACTGGCCAGCGGCTTGACCCAAACTTCCACGAGCTCGCGCTGCACGACCCGATGCCCTTGCTGACCGAGCGTGTCCTGGTCAATGGCGATGACCTCGGCGTTGAGCAGCAATTCGCGGATCTCGGCGCTCATGTGGCGGACATCATTGCCAAGGATCAGTGGCGCCGCCAGGATCGACCACAGCGACAGCTGAGTACGGTATTCCTCGAGCGTCATGGCGCCGTTACCGACTTCGAGCATGTCCGGGTCATTCCAGGCACCAGGGCCGGCAGCCGCCGGATCACCCGATTGCTCAAACCCGATCTTGCTGACGATGCTCCACCGGTCGGCGATGTCACCGCTCGTGCGCCACAGGTTGGCGCCGACCTTGCGGCCGAGCCCGCGCTCGTCACCGAATCCCGACAGGCTGTAGACGATCGGCCGGCCCGTGGCGCGCAGGGCCACGCCCATCTTCTGGTAAAGCGCCTGGCCCTCGGCTTCAGTGTGGTAGACCGACTTTGCTGTGCACGCGTCGTATTTCAGGTAGTCGACGCTCCAGCGCGCGAAAGTCGCGGCGTCCTGCTCCTCGTAACCGTGGCTGCCGATGCGGTTCAGGCAGTCGCGCGGGCCGGGTGTGCTGTAGATGCCGAACTTGAGGCCCCGCTCATGCAAGTAGCTGCCGAGATCCTTCATGTCCGGGAACTTGACGTTGGAGTGGATCTCGCCGTGTTCGTCGCGGCGTCCCTGCCAGCCGACATCGAGATTGACATAGACATAGCCGGCGTCTCGAAGCCCGCTGTCTGCCAGAGCGTCGGCGATTTGCCGCACTGTGCGGTCGTCTATCGCATCGCCAAAATGATTCCAGCTGTTCCAGCCCATCGGCGGTGTCTGTGCGAGCCCGTTGGGCGGTACGTCCCGCAACGCCGGCAAGGGCACTTTGGTGACGTGGATAGTGCGCGGAATGGCCGCGTCACGCTCAGCCACCTGAAGTCGCGACGCTTTGTAGGCGTTGATGACCAGATTCAGGAAGCGGCCGTCACCGTCGAGGACGTCCAGTCGCATTTCGTCGCCTTTGCGGGCGCCCTTCAGGAAATGCGGGAAGGTCGCGGACGCGCCCGGCTTGAGTTCCAGATTGATGGTCAGTGATTCGTCGTCCTCCCGGATGTTCCTGATCGGGATGTCGGCATCCCCGAACGCGCGTAGCCAGACACCCTCGATTACGTTGTCGCGCCGCCTCAGCACCAGTGTCGAGTCGAGTTGTCCCGGATCGGGCCGGATGATCCAGGTGCCGACCAGATCATCAGCGAAGGCAGGTGGGTAGAACAGCGCGCCAAGCGCAAGGGCGAGAATCAGCTGACGCATGGCATTGGTCTCCAGGTGCTAGAGATTCAACACACCGCCGCCCTGCACGAATTCCCGCAGCAGCGCCAGCGTACCGTCGTCCTTTTGCAGTAGTTGCCCGAATGCCTGCTTTTCAGCAGCGAGCCCCGCCTGCAGGGCGTCTTCGCGCGGGCCAACCATCAGCGCCTTGATGGCGGCCAGCGCCGCCGGGCGGCGTGACCCGAACTCCTGCGCGAGTTCCAGGGCACGGGCCAGCGGGTCGTCCGCGAGTTCGTGCACCAGGCCGATGCGCAGCGCTTCGGGCGCATCAACCACCTTGCCGCGGAGAATGAACTCGAGGGCGCGCGCCTCGCCGATGATGTGTGGCAGCCGCTGCGTGCCGCTGCCGCCCGGGAACAATCCGATAGTGATCTCTGGCAAACCGATATGCCTGACACGACTGCCGGCCACGCGCAGATCGCAGGCCAGCGCGAGTTCCAGTCCTCCTCCCATGCACATGCCGTTGATGGCCGCGATCACCGGCTTCGGAGCGCGGGCGCAGGCCGCGAATATCTGCTGGTAAGCAGGGTTACGGAAATTTTCCATCGAAGCTGCGCCACTTCGGAGTGCTTCTGCCATCTTGAGCAGGCTGACGACGTCGAAGTGCCGTATGAACACGTCAGGCTGGCCACCGGTGAGCACGAGTGCGGCCACTGTCGAATCGGCAATGGCCGCCTGAACCTGTGTCAGCAGCTGTGCGGCGCCCGGTGGCGTCATGATGCCAGTAGGCGGATTGTCGTAGAAGATGATGGCGGCGGAGCCGCGTTTCTCGGTACGAGCACTAGCCATGGTGCGAAGCGCCCGCCGCTCAGTGAGTAACCGGGCGCCGCACCGGCTGCCCGGGGAACACGTTGTCGACCGTGCGTCCATTGTCGACGACCGCGACACCACCGACCAGCACATGCATGACACCTTGCGAGAACTCGGCCGGTTTTTCAAAAGTCGCGACATCGAGAATCGTGTCGGGATTGAAGACCGTGATGTCGGCGTCGGCGCCGACCGCGATACGGCCCTTGTGCCGCATCTGCGGAACAGAAGGTTCCAGCAGTCGCGCCGGCATGATCGTCATCTTGGCGAGCGCCTGCATGAGGCTGAGGGCATGACGCTCTCGGACATAGAGCCCGAGCACGCGGCTGAAAGTGCCGGCGGTGCGTGGATGTCGGCCGACGTCGACTGCGTCCGAGGCGATCATCACTGAATCGTGCGCAACCGCGAAGTCGACCGTGGACTGCGGAATCATGAATACCACGATCGGTTCATCAGGCGTTTCGGCGCGGCCGCGGTTGAAGCTCTCTTCGGTGAGCCGCTGGTGCGTCTTCACGCTTTCGATATCGCCGTAACTGATGCCCATTCTTTCCTTCCAGTCGTCCTGCAGCATGGGTGAGTTATAGACGGCCATTCCTGCCTGGTACGGATAGACCTCAGTCGTGACAGGAAGGCCGTGCTTGCGCGCCCCGTCTATCATCTCGATCATCAGCGACGCCTGCCGTTGTCCGCTGCTGCCAACGTGGACGAAGTGCAGGTGGGCGCCGGTCGCGGCCGAATCGGCCAACAGCTCCTGCAGCGAGTCGACGCCGTTGGGCGTCAGCAGGCTGGAGGTGCGCGAGTGAACGAAGATCGTGAGGCCATTGCGCGCCGCCACCTCGAAGGCGCGGTAGATCTCGAGCCGGTCGGCGCCCGGGACATAGCTGATTCCAACGCCGATGCCGAGCGCACCCTGATCGATGCCGCGCTGCAGGGCCAATGCCATCTCCTGGTTCTGGGCCGGTGTCAGCGCCGTCGCGGCATGCTTCTGTACCGTCTCGAGCTTTATGAGGCCCGTGCCGATGGGATCGAGCGACTGCTGCAGCAGTTCAAGTCCGACGACCGGCGCTGCGCGGGCCACCATGTGGCTCACCGT
>Ga0194061_1002329_pt1 | contig 10446 bp, 10 predicted proteins | sample SepL2221m_MetaG_FD_163423 | JGI IMG/M metagenome (GOLD analysis project Ga0194061, IMG submission 163423) | Anoxic zone freshwater microbial communities from boreal shield lake in IISD Experimental Lakes Area, Ontario, Canada - Sep2016-L224-21m | ecosystem: Environmental > Aquatic > Freshwater >...
TGTGCCATGTACTGCGTGGTGGGGTGCGCAGCATCACCCAGAATGGTGGCGCGGCCATGAACCCAAGTATCGATCGGCTCGCGGTCAGCGGTGGCCCAGCGCTTCCAGGTCTTGGGCAGGTCGATCAACTGGCGCGCCTTGGGGCAGATACCCTGAAAGTAGCTTTGCACTTCTTCCTTGCTGCCTTCGGTGACACCCCACTCTTCCTTGTTACGGCTGTGGAAGGTCACCACCACGTTGTATTGCTCGCCGCCACGCAGCGGGTAGTGCACCAGATGGCAGTTGGGGCCAACCCAGATGCTGGCGGCGTTCCATTTCAGATCGTCCGGAAAATCGCTCTTGTCAATCACCGAGCGGTACACCACATGGCCGGTGACGCGGGGTGGGTCGCTGACATACTGCGCACGCACCACTGATCTGCCGCCATCTGCGCCAATCAATGCGGCACCACGATGCGTTTGGCCGTTGGCGCAGTGCACGGTGACACTGTCTGCGTCCTGCTCAATGCGCTCAACTCGCGTTGAAGTCAGGAACTCCACTTTGCCTGTTTCGGTCGCCCCTTCGAGCAGCGAAGTGTGGATATCGACCCGGTGGATCACGGCATAGGGGTTGCCAAAGCGCTGGCGAAAGGCCTCGCCCGTGGGGATTTTTCCAACCTGGTATTCATCGAGCGCATCGTGCATCACCATGTAGTCGGTGAACACCGAGCGGCTACGCGCCTTGTCGCCCACACCCAGCGCATCGAAGGCGTGGAAGGCGTTGGGGCCTAACTGAATACCGGCACCAATTTCGCCGATGGTTTCGGCTTGCTCCAGCACCTTGACGTTGAAGCCCTGGCGTACCAGGGCAAGTGCCGCAGCCAGGCCACCAATGCCGCCACCAGCGACCAGAACGGGAAGTTGTTGTGTCATGTTGTGTCTCCTGAAAGAATCTTGTATTACTCGTGCGCGCCAATGGTCAGCTGGACATCGCCCACGCCATCGATATGGCCGGTGATGACATCGCCTGTGACCACCGCACCCACGCCTTCGGGTGTGCCGGTGTAGATCAGATCGCCCGGCTGCAGGTGGTAGTACTGCGAGAGGTCGGCCAGCAGCTCGGGGATATTCCAGATCAACTGGCCCAGGTCCGCGGTTTGTTTGGCCTGGCCGTTGACCTGCAGGCTGATGGCGCCCTTTTGCAACACGCCCAGGCTGCCCATGGGAACGATGTCGGAGCAGACCGCAGACTTCTCGAAGTCCTTGCCCAGGTCCCAGGGACGCCCCTGGTCACGGGCCACGAGTTGCAGGTCGCGTCGGGTCATGTCCAGCCCGGCGGCGTAGCCATAAATCAGGCTGGCCGCGTCAGTTTCTTGCACGCGGAAGCCGGGGGCACCAATAGCCACCACCAGTTCCATCTCGAAGTGGTAGTTGCTGGTGCCGGCTGGGTAGGGCACGGTGGAGCCGGAGTCGACCAGCGTCGAGGAGGCCTTGTTGAAGTAGAAGGGTTTCATCGTGGACTTGTCCACCGGGCGTCCCATTTCCACCGCGTGGGCGTGGTAGTTGCGACCCACGCAGAAGATGCGGTTCACGGGGAAGCGGGCGTCACCGCCGCGCACGGACAAAGAGGGCACGGGGGCGGGAGCGAAGAGATAGTTGGTCATGGTTATGTGTGTTCCGGGATAGGGCTGATCAGCCGTTGCGGGCGTCACGGACTTCATAAAGGCCGAGTTTTTTCTGCAGCGGTGCGTCATCGGCAATGAAAACAAAGGCGGGCTGTGTGGCCGACTGGTTGGCCAATGTGATGGGGGTGTAACCGGGGATGCAGCAGGTATCGGCCTCGGCCAATGTGAAGCTGCTGGCATCGGCTTTCACAGATGCGCTGCCTTCGATCTGGTGGAACACCATGGCGGTGGAGCGCGCTGGCAGGTTCAAGGTTTCGCCGGGGCGTAGCATCAGGGCCGCGAAGCCCAAAATCTTTTGCGCATCGCCGCCGGTTTCGGGGTTGATGTAGACCACTTGCACGGCTTCTATTTCCGGCTGGGTGCGCACCAGGGTTTCCAGCGCAGCGCGGACATCCACCCAGGGGTAGCGCAGCATGGGAAACGCGGTTTGGGTGCGGGCAAACACGGGTGCTGGCACCACACCGCCACGCTGGTAGGCCATGCCTGCGGCGTCGCTGTTCACGGTTTGTGCCTTGCCTTCGGTTACGTAAGACGCTTCCATGAAATAGACAATGGGCAGGTCCAGCACGTCAAGCCAAACCACGGGTTTTTCGCCGTCATGGCCATGCTCGTGCCACAGGCCGGTGGGAGTCAGGATCAGGTCACCGCGCGACATCAGGCACTTCTCGCCATCGACCGTGGTGTACGCGCCCTCACCTTCCACAATCATGCGTACGGCGTTGGGTGTATGGCGGTGGGCCGGTGCCCACTCGCCGGGCAGCAGCAACTGCATGCCCAGGTACATGGTGGCGCTGGCCTGCATCTTCTCCAGCCCGTGGCCGGGGTTGGCCAGCACCAGTACGCGACGCTCGGCCTTTTCCATAGGCGTGAGTTCGCCCGCTTCGAGCAACAGGGGGCGCAAGTCCTGGTACGGCCAGCAGGTGGGCTGGGTTTTGATGGCCGGCTTGAACGGTGGCAGCACCGCACGCAGACTGGGCCACAGGGGAACCAGGTTTTGTGCGGTCAGCGCGGCACGGTAGTCTTCGGGCAGGTCTTCGAGGCGGCCAAGTTCTTGCATTTTTGTTCCCCATGGTGGTGTTTTTGCGATGGGGTGGATCGTAGGAGTCGGTGAAAATGTTGTAAATCCAAGCGAACGAATACGGGATATTCGATAATCGAATAGAGGTGCTGCAATGAACACGATTGATATTCGGTTGCTGTCGGTTTTTGACGAGATTTACAAGACCCGCAGCGTGACAGGAGCGGCGCTGGCACTCGATCTGGGCCAGCCCGCAGTGAGCGTAGCCCTGTCCAAGCTGCGCCACCACTTTGATGACCAACTTTTTGTGCGGACCTCCAGCGGCATGGAGCCAACACCTTTCGGCGAAGGACTGGTGCGACCGGTGCGTGGCGTGCTAGAGGCGCTGGACGTGGTGCTGGGACACCGCAATGACTTTGACCCCGCCACCTCACAGCGCACATTTCGCATTTGCATGACAGACATCACCCAGCTGGTGCTGTTGCCAAAATTGTGGGAAACGCTACGCGTCACAGCGCCCACCATCCACATAGAGATCCTGCCGCTATCGACCGATATTGCCCGCATGCTGGAGGGCGGCGATGCCGACCTTGCCATTGGCTTCATGCCGCAGCTGGAGGCGGGTTTTTACCAGACGGTGCTGTTTGACCAGAGTTTTGTGTGCATGGTCAGCGCCCACCATCCGCGCATCCGCGACGAGTTGACGTTGCAGCACTTTGGCTCGGAGCACCACGCCGTGATCAGTTCATCCGGCGCTGCACCGGCGTTGATTGACCAGGAAATTGCGCGGATGGGGTTGAAGCGCAAGATATCGCTCAAGATTCCCAACTTCATCGGCGCGGCACTGGTGGTGGAACACACCGACCTGATCATCACCATACCGCAGCGTTTGGGGGCAGTCCTGGAAGGACGCGGCGCATTGAAAACCTTTGCGGTACCGTTTCAGTTGCCACACTACGCTGTCAAACAGCACTGGCATGAGCGCTACCACAATGACCCGGGTACCAAGTGGCTGCGGCGTGTGATTGCGGAGCTGATGACGAGCTAGAGAGCAAAAGGCCCATCGGGAACCTTGTGACGGTCGAACACCCTAAACTACGCTCTTTTTTCTCACTGATTCCTGCCATGCAACACCGCGCACTAGGCCCCTTCCAAGTCTCCGCCATCGGCCTGGGCTGCATGAGCCTCAGTCACGCGTATGGCGCGCCGGTGTCCGCCGAGCAAGGCGAGCGTGTGCTGCTGTCGGCGCTGGACGCGGGCGTCACGCTGTTTGACACCGCAACGCTCTACGGCTTTGGTACCAACGAGACCCTGGTGGGCAAAGTGTTGAAGCCGCATAGGCAGAAGATCACGCTGGCCAGCAAGTGCGGCATGCAGGGTGTGGATGTGAATGGAGACGGCAAACTGGTGCGCGTGATTGACGGCCGTCCAGCAACATTGCGCAAGACCTGTGAAGACAGCCTGCGCCGGTTGCAGACCGATGTGATTGACCTGTACTACCTGCACCGCTGGGACAAGACGGTGCCGATTGAAGAGAGCGTGGGCGCTTTGGGCGAGCTGGTGCGCAGGGGCTACATCCGCAGCGTGGGTCTTTCCGAAGTGTCGGCTGACACGCTGCGACGCGCGCATGCCGAGCACCCGATTGCCGCCTTGCAGACCGAGTATTCACTGTGGACGCGCAACCCCGAGCTTGCGGTGCTGGGTGTCTGTAAAGAGCTGGGCGTGGCATTTGTGGCCTTCAGCCCGGTGGCACGCGGGTTTCTATGTGGCAAGTTGCAAGAAGTGAATACGCTAGATGCCAACGACATTCGCCGCAGCATGCCGCGCTTTTCAACCGACAACTACGCGGCCAACCTCAAGCTGCTCCCCGCCTACTTGCAGGTGGCCAAGGATGTGGGCTGCACGCCCGCCCAGTTGGCCATTGCCTGGCTGCTGCACCGGGACGAGCACATCATCCCCATCCCAGGCACCACCAGCCTGTCGCATTTGACCGAAGACGTTGAAGCCGTGAACGTGGCGCTGGACGCGGCAACCATGGACAATCTGGATGCATTGATCAACCAGAACACGGTGGTGGGCTCGCGCTACAGCGCCCAGGGGAATAGCGAAGTGGATACCGAGAACTTCTGATTACTATAAAAATAGTAGCTACTCACGCATATTCCACAGGGGCTGGAGGCACTTCTCGCTCTTAAACACCCAGATAGGTCGACAGTGCCGGATTCTCTGCCACTTCATCGGCCATGCCCTGCAGCACCACCTGCCCTTTTTGCAGCACCAAGGCCTGGTCGGCATGGGCCAGCACGCGGCGGTAGTCGCGGTCCACGATTAGCGTGGCGATGCCGCTCTTGCGAATCTCGCCAATCACGCGCCAGATGTCGGCCACGATCAGCGGCGCCAGTCCTTCTGTGGCCTCGTCCAGCACAATCAGCTCAGGATGGGTCATCAGCGCACGGCCGATGGACAGCATCTGCTGCTCGCCACCCGAGAGTTGTGCGCCCAGGTTGGTCAGGCGTTCTTTGAGGCGCGGAAAGGTCTCCATGACGCGCTCGAACGACCAGTCGGCGCGGCCATCCACACCACGGCGTGCCGCCATCACCAGGTTCTCGCGCACCGACAGGTTGGGGAACACGCCGCGCCCCTCTGGCACATAGGCCACGCCCAGGCGGGCGACTTCGTGCGGCTTGAAGCGCGAGGCGTCCTTGCCAAACAGGGTGATGTGGCCGTCGCGCTGCGCCACGTGGCCCAGCAGCGTGCGGATCAGCGTGCTCTTGCCCATGCCGTTGCGCCCCAGCAGGCCCACGGTCTGGCCGCGCGCAATCTGCAACGCGGCGCCGTGCAGCACGTGGCTGGAGCCATACCAGGCGTGAATGCCGCGGGCATCGACGATCAAGTCATGGTTCACGTCAATGCTCCCCCAGGTAGGCCACGCGCACTTCGGGGCTGTTGCGCACATAGTCGGGTGTGCCGCAGGCAATCACCGTGCCATTGACCATCACCGTGATGCAGTCGGCAATGCGGAACACCGCGTCCATGTCGTGCTCCACCAGCAGGATGGCGTGGCTGGATTTCAGCTCGGCCAGCAGGGCGAGCATGCGTTCGGTTTCCTCGGCGCCCATACCTGCCAGCGGCTCGTCCAGCAACAGCACCCGGGGCTTGGTGGCCAGGCACATCGCAATTTCCAGCTGGCGCTTCTGGCCATGCGACAGCAGCCCGGCTTCGCGGTCCAGTAAATCGTCCAGACCGGCGCGTGTTGCCGATGCCCGGGCTTGCGTCATGCTGGCCGTGCATTGCTGGGCATCGGTCCACCAGAGCCAGGGCTTTTGCACCGTGGCCTGCGCAGCCAGGCGGCAGTTCTCCAGCACCGTGAACGTGGGGTAAATGGTGTTGCGCTGGTAACTGCGGCCCAGGCCTGCGCGCGCGCGTCGGGGCTGTGACCAACTGGTCACGTCTTGGCCCAGCAACTCCACCGCTCCGCTGGACGGCGGTATCTCGCCCGACAGGATGTTGATCAGCGTGGATTTGCCCGCGCCATTGGTGCCGATCACGGCATGCACGGTGCCGCGCTGCAAGTCGAGTGACACCTTGTTCAGTGCGACCAGGCCGCCCCAGCGACGGGTGATCTCTGAGCCACGCAGTAGCACGTCAGAAGGATTACCCATGGGGAGCCTTCGCTGCGGCCGCGTCGTGCGAGCCAGCCTCACGCCCGCGCAGCCGCGCGGCCAGTTGCCCGGGTACACCCACCAGCCCGCGTGGCAGCAGCGCCACGCACGCGATGATGGACAGGCCCAGCCCCAGATGCCAGTGCTTGGCAAACTCGCCAAAGATCGCTTCCGATTTGAAAAACTCCTGCAACAGCGCAAAGGCAAAGGCACCGATGAGCGCGCCACGCAAATGCCCCAGCCCGCCCAGGATGATCATGATCAGCACTTCGCCCGAGAAGTGCCAGCTGATCAGCTCCGGGTTCACAAAACCATCCTTCACGGCAAACAAGAAACCCGCCAGTCCGGCAATACCGCCGGAGATCACGAAGGCAGCCAGCTTGTAGGGATAGGTCGAAAACCCCGTGGCCCGCATGCGCTGCTCATTCACCCGAATGCCCGCCAGTGCGCGGCCAAAGCGCGAACGCAGCAGCAGGGTCAGAAAACCAAAAACGCCTACCAAACAGGCTAGCGTGAAGCCGTAAAACGCCTGCGGCTTGTCCAGGTCCAGCAGCGTGCCCAACACCGGCTTGCTCATCAAATAGATGCCGTCGGTGCCGCCACCCAGCGGCGTGTCGTGCACCACGTAGTAGGCCATCTGCGCAAAGGCCAGTGTGACCATGATGAAGTACACACCCTTGGTGCGCAGCGACAAGGCGCCGACCACCAGCGCATACAACGCCGCCAGCAACACGCAGGCGGGCAACAGCCACAGCAGCGACGGCGATCCGTCCTGCGGGGTCAGCAGCACCGTGGCATAAGCACCTATACCAAAGAAAGCCGCCTGGCCAAAGCACACCAGACCGGTGCTGCCCACCAGCAGCTCCAGGCTCAGTGCAAAGATGGCAAAAATCATGATCTTGGTGACCAGATCCACGCCGTACTGGCCCGCCATAAGGGGCCACTGTGCGAGCAGCAAAAAAGCAGCCACGACGAATAGAAATTTGGAAGTCTTCATAGCGATTAGCCTGCTTTGAACAGACCGTCGGGCTTCCACAAGAGAATCAAGGCCATCAATACATAAACCAGAACGCCGGAAGCCTGCGGCAACAGCACCTTGCCAAAGGTGTCCACCACGCCAATCAACAATGCCGCCAGCAAAGCACCGCGGATGGAGCCAATGCCGCCGATCACCACCACCACAAAGCAGATGATCAACACCGTGTTGCCCATGCCCGGATACACCGACGAAACAGGCGCGGCAATCATGCCGGCAAACACGGCAATGGCCACACCGGCGGCAAACACCACGCGGTAGAGGAACTTGATGTCGATGCCCAGCGACTGCACCATCTCGCGGTTGGTGCTGCCGGCGCGGATCATCATGCCCAGCCGGGTGCGGGTGAACACAAAGTACATGGCCAAGGCCAACACCAGGCACACGCCGGAGATGAAGAGGCGGTAGATGGGGTAGGTCATCAGATCGCCCAGGGGCAGCGTGCCCGCCAGAAAGTCGGGCGCCTGCACGCCGTGAACGTCGTCACCCACCATCAGGCTGCGCAGCTCCTCAAACACCAGGATCAGGCCATAGGTCATCAAAACCTGTTGCAGGTGGTCGCGCTCGTACAGAAAGCTGAAGAACACCCACTCCAGCACATAACCCAGCAGCACCGCCAGCACCAGGCCCACGGCCAGCGTGGCGAAGAAGCCACCGCCAAACGTACTGCCGACAACGGGCGCCAGCGCATAGGCCATGTAGGCGCCGATCATGTAGAAGCTGCCGTGCGCCAGATTGATGACGCCCATGATGCCGAAGATCAGCGTCAGGCCGGAAGCCACCAGAAACAGCAGCAGCCCATACTGCAATGCGTTCAGGCACTGGATCAGGAAAGTCGTGAAGTCCATCTACTACATTTTGCAGCCACGCGCCGGGTCGGTCAGTGCCTTGCTGGCGATGCTGACCAGCTTGTTTTCCTTTTCGCCGACTTTGCGCAGATAGATGTCCTGCACCGGGTTATGCGACTTGGACAGAGTGAAGGTGCCGCGCGGGCTGTCGATCTTCGCTTTCTCGACTGCAGCGCTGAACTCGGCCTTCTTGCTGATATCGCCCTTCACTGCGGTCATGCCAATGCCCAGCATTTGCGCGGCGTCATAGCCCTGTACGGCATAGACATCGGGCTGCAGCTTGTAGGTCTTGGCGTAGGCCAGTCGGAAGGCGTTGTCGCGTGGTGTGTCGAGGCTGTCCGCATAGTGCAGCGTGGTCATCAGATCTGCCGCATCGGCACCTTGCGCGTCCAGCGTGCCATCGGTCAGAAAGCCGGCACCATACAGGGGTATTGTCTTTTTGAGACCTGCTGCGGCGTAGTCCTTAACAAATTTGACGGCTCCTCCACCGGCAAAGAAGGTATACACCGCATCCGGCTTGGCCGCTGCAATCTCGGTCAGCAGGGCCTGAAACTCGACGTTGGGGAACGGCAGGTTCAACTCCTTGACCACAGTGCCGCCACCTTTTTCAAACGACTCCTTGAAGCCCTTGACCGATTCATCGCCAGCGGCGTATTTCCAGGTGATGGTGACCACTTTCTTGTGGCCTTTCTTGGCCACCACTTCGCCCATGGCATAACCAGGTTGCCAGTTGGAGAAAGAGCTGCGAAAGATGTTGGGTGCGCACATGGGGCCCGTCACCGCATCGGCACCGGCGTTGGGCACGATCAGCACCGTGCCGGTGTCCTTGGCCACCTTGGCCATGGCCATGGCCACGCCGGAGTGCACGGAGCCAATCAGCACGTCCACGTTGTCGCGCTTGATCAGCTTGTTCACGTTGTCGGTGGCTTTGGATGGGTCGGACTCGTCGTCCACCTTGACGTATTCGATCTCGCGCCCGCCGAGCTTGCCGCCCTGCTCCGCGACATGCAGGCGAAAGCCGTTTTCGATGGCATTGCCCAGCGCGGCATAGGTACCGGTATAGGGCAGCATCAGGCCCACTTTAAGCTTGGGCAAGCCCTGGGCCTGGACCGAGAGGGTGGAGAGGGCGGACAGGGCCAGTGTTGCGACAGTGGTGCTGATCAGGGTTCTACGGGAAGTTCTCATGCTATGTCTCCGGTTTGTTGTGTCATAAAAACGCTGGCACTGCTGATCAGGCGATCGGCCTGATCACGATGCGGGGAATGGCCACAGTCACTCAATTCAAGCAACTGGGCCTGTGGCACACGCCGTGCGATGCCACGAATCTGCTGTAGCGTACCGTATTCGTCGTCCAGACCTTGCACTGCCAATAACGGACAGCGAATGGTCTCAATCTCTGATTCTATGGACCAGTGTCTGAACGGAGGGTGCAGCCAGATGTCGTTCCAGCCCCAAAAGGCGGAATCAGGATTGTCATGGTGCCTCGCCAGCCGCTGGCGCAGGTCGGTTTCAAGATACGCCGTGCGGGCCGCTGCAATACTGGAAAGTGACAGGTCTTCGACCAGAATGTGTGGCGCAACGACCACCGTGCCTGCGATGGCCCTCGGGAATCGGGCCGCATACAGCAGGGCAATCGAGGCACCGTCGCTGTGACCGAACAACCAGAGCGGCTGACATGCAGTGTCGATATTGAGCGCCGTTAAGAGGGTAGGCAACACGTCATGTGCCTGCTGGTGCATGAAATCCACTCCCCAAGCTTCTCCATCGGCCCGTGGTGTGGAGCGTCCGTAGCCCGGGCGCGAATACACAAGACCACGAAACCCCGCTGCATCGCACAGACGCTGTGGAAAATCCTTCCACATAGCCAACGAACCCAGCCCTTCGTGCAAGAACACGATCAGCGGCGATTGCGTGCGCTCGGTTGCAATCCACTGGTACTCGACGCGCACATGGCGCCCAGCCCATTCGATGTCGACGAATGCCACGGCATCGCTCATGGGGCGGCTGCCTCCAGTTCACGCAGTTTGAAGCGCTGGATTTTTCCGGTGGCAGTCTTGGGTAGATCGGTGACAAATGCGATATGGCGTGGGTATTTGTAAGGCGCAAGTTTGTCCTTGACGAAGGCCTGCAGTTCAGTTTCCGTGGCTTCTGCCCCCGCCTTCAGCACCACAAAGGCCTTGGTCTTGGTCAGACCCTGCGAGTCGGGCACACCGATGACC
>Ga0194061_1002334_pt1 | contig 10429 bp, 10 predicted proteins | sample SepL2221m_MetaG_FD_163423 | JGI IMG/M metagenome (GOLD analysis project Ga0194061, IMG submission 163423) | Anoxic zone freshwater microbial communities from boreal shield lake in IISD Experimental Lakes Area, Ontario, Canada - Sep2016-L224-21m | ecosystem: Environmental > Aquatic > Freshwater >...
CGGCCAGACTGTCCCAGTTTCAACTGATAGAGATGGCATCAGCGAGAAAAATCGCCACTTTGACTGTTGGCAGTTTCGCGCGCTTGACCCGCGTTCGACTCCATTATCGGTCCTCTGGAGACGGCGTGTGGCTTTCGGCCACCGTCTCCAGGTTTAGATTCCCCTTCCAGGATTCTCTTCGGGCCCGTGCGGAAAAGCTTCGAGTTGTAAATCTGGTAAGACTTTGGTGGCTTTTTTTATGCTGTTTTCGACTGCCACCTTTGACCGTTGATACTGCCACTTTTGACCGTTGGAGCTTCTGGACGACGCAAAAAGATGCCACCTTTGACCGTTGGCGTTTAGGGCTCATATCTGTTTCGGAGAAAAACACTGCCACCTTTGACTGCAAACAAAAATAGCCGGAAAATCCGGCTATTTAGGTGGTGACAAATGATGCTCTATGGGTGTTCGAGATGAAATACGAACTCGGATTTTCCAAGTTTTTTCACTAATATCACGCCGATTTCTGCGAATACTTTTATAAATTCAGCAATTTTGCTGTTGCGACTCCAGAAATTTGGATTACATCTACAGGATTCGACTAATGCAGAGAGTGATAGTGTTACGTCTCGACCTTCTCGGAAACTGCTGAATTCTTGTAAGTAACTAAAGACTCTGACAGGATCTTCACTACGGTGTTTGTTCAGATGCTTCCGCTGTTCGATCTGTAAAGGATAGGCAGGCTTTTTGAAGAGGTTTAGCAATGACGAGTCTAATGATGTTCGGATTTTCTCGCTGGAGACCAATATTTCACCACCGTTGGTGAAACTGAAGCACTGGAATTTGCCTCTTTTGGGATCAGCTACCATGAATCGGGTCAAGGCAAGTCGTCTCATGGCTTCAAGAACTCTTCGTCGTTGCATTGTTGAGTTCACTAGGCCGCAGAATTCTAATACGTCTGACGGTGCGATCTCAAATGTCAGGGCACCTGTACGTGATGCTACTGTCAACATCGCATAAATCAGATTCTCTTCCATCATCCCAAAGCCTTCCGGTCCGTGAACGGTATAGTTATAGTTACCGATTCGCTGTTCCATGCCTGACGAATTCCTGGCTGCTGCTGTGCAGGCTGCTCGTAACCATGAGGTAGTCTCTTTTTTTGCATCGACGACTTTTCCTCCGCGTTCATAACTTCGATACACTCCGTCATAAATGGCTAACGCGGTCATTTCTGTTTCGTTCGACGACACTGCTGTCATTGGAATTATTGCTGGTTCTACGGTTTTCGATACTCCGAGAAGGCTATGGAGACTGCTCTGCATTGAGTCGTTTATGTCGTTCTCCTTAATTGCCATCTGCTGTAAGCTCTGCTCTATAGAACCAGGAAGAATTAGGTTTTGTGTCCTGGCGTATGTGCTTGGTGCTGCAAATAGCGGTATAGGTGGCGTCTCATCTTCGATTGAAGTTGTACTTTCAATGAGGCTTTTGTTTATGATAGTCATATCGAACATTCTGCGCATCCTGTCGGCGTAGTATTCTGGTGGCATGATGCTACTAGCATCGTGCCTCTGCTATTTTCCGAATGCTTTTTCGAAAATATTCTCTATTTCGGCTTCATCAGCTTCAACTTTTGGTATTAGTTGATTGTAAACTGTCCGTAACTCATCAAGTTTGGCATCCAGTATCTTATTACAGAGCATTGTCTCGGTGATCTTAGTCCTATGCGATCTTGCTAATCTCTGCATAAATTCTGCGTTCTCGATGGATATCTGGCCTGCGAATTTTGCCACTTGTATTCCATTTTTCTGTTCGACTAGATTTAAATTCCCGTACATATCTCCCTCCGAAAATTGATGAAGTCGGCTACTCAATATTATTGAAGTATTTGTAGATTGGCTGGGAAGTCGATTTCGTTGGTGCCGTCGTTGACATAATTTGATTTAAGATGAAGTCGGTTAAGTATCCAGAGCTAGGTTGGGAAGTTACTTTTAGTGGTACCTTTTGCGCTAAAATTTGATTACGAAAGCGGTGGCTCGTGCTATTAAAATCAATGTTGTATGAATCTGCTAGTTCATGTTATAACCTAGCAATAATTTATTTTATAATCTGTTTGTAATTAAGTATGTTATGGCATAATACAACATATCAAAATATTCTTATACGCGAACACTTGTAAGTGCCCGGCGTATATTATACGGAAAAGACCATGAACCACGTTGCTACTAGCGGAGATGAAATCGGACAGGTGTTTGTCAATCAGACACGTGAAGGTGCATCGATGCTCGGTGTGATTATCGATAACGTTAATTATGTCGGTTTCAAGGTCATCAATGACGACGACTCACATGCACCTGATTACCGTTTGTTTGCTCTCATCGATGATAAGCTTCAGAAACGCGGTGATGTATGGAAACTCGTTACCGGCGTTTTGAAACGTAAGAAAAAACCTCATCATGATCGCCCTGTCACTACCCTATTCATCCGAATCCTGAAAACCGGCTGGGATGGTATCGACGGTTGGGATCACTACGTTGGGATAATGAAAGAAGACAGCGTCTATCAGCATCACTCTGGTAGTGGGATTATGGGTGATCGTGTACCGTCGTTCGGCGTGTATCGTCGAGAACTGAAAGCCGATGACGCTGATGTGCCAGATTCGGCTGTTACAGCACCGTTTTCTGGAATCGATACGTCGTCTTCGACTGTAAGAGTCGGTACTGCCAGCATCGGTTCCGAAAATGCGTCGATTCCTGGAATCGCTTCGTCTGCATCGATTCCGAGAGTCGATGATGCTATCCCCGGTTCCGTAAATACGAAGCCGGTTGCTTCGGATGCTGCTGAATTGCTGGATTCGGATGATTCAACTGATTTAGTTGCTCGTGTTTTTGGTAAATCCGCTAAAGCTGCTGGATTGAAATGAGCTGTGGCAATTGACCGCTACAACCTTCTCGTGCTTTTTTTTCTTTCAATAATTTTATCCTGTTCCTCGGTAGCTTCGTAAGCTCCTGCTACTCCGGCTTCGTTGCATAAATCATAAAATTTGATAAGTTTTTCGGCTAGCGCATCGAGGTACGCGCCGGATGGTCTGAATAAGGGGATCGGTTCCGACCTTGACGGGTCTTCACTGTATTTTCTTTTCGCTTCAACGAAACATTTGCGGGTTTCTCGTTTTACCGCCAGGATGATATCTCTTTTGAGATCGTGTGTTCGTTTGGTTCGGTCTTGGAAATTTACCACGCATTTGCGAATCGCTTCTTTGACTGAGAAATCGATGTCCACGGTGCACTCGGTCACATCATAGAACTTATCGAGCATTTGGTGATAATCGTCTATTTCCATCCACGCTGGTTCTTCCGGGATAAACCCGCGTTGTTTCTGTCCTCCGCCGAACCTGGCCAAGAATTTCGATCTGTGTTCGTTGTCCGAGGGAATTTTGATGAAAGAACTCGGTTGCTGTGTTGGTAAGTAATCAGGAAGTCCCAATTCTTTTCGTAACTGTTCGATGATCTTGGCACTTCCGCTCTGGAATTTGACCCACCGCGCAAGCTTAGGGTAGTAGATCTGATCATACCCGGCTTCGAGAGGGTCGATCCCTTTCTCTAATAGCTTTTCTTCAAATTTATGAGGTTGCTTCGGTTTCATGAACCCTGGTGTTGGCTTCGACGCGTCGAATTCTTTTTTAGTAATTGCTGTGATGCCGAGCTTCAGCATTGCTTCAATATCCGCTTCCAGTGGTTTGGCTTCTACTTCATCAGTTGATGGTTGGCAATCGTCGAGTAACTGTTTAAGCGCTTGACGAGCTTTGTCAATCGCTGCTTGGCGGATTATCTCCTGATTTGACCAGTGGCTATGCAATTCAGGGAAGTACATTGAAATATCATCAACTTCTACTGGTGACAGTGATTCCGGCTTAATTTGCATGATATTAATAATCTGGCGTTGGTCAACTCTTCGTGGTGCTGTTAAATCCTGTTCGCCATACTTTTTAAGATATGCCTGATGACTTTCAGTTCGTTTAGCTAGCGTCCTTAGCAGATGGAAATCACTGGCTGTGTCAAGTGGTCGTGTTTTGAATGATACGAACTCATAGAATTTGCCTTGCCATACAAAGGTTTTGACTGTCGGGTCTATTGGAATCCGTTTCATGTCGAAGGTAAGATTCACTTTGGCATCTGGAAATGTTGATTTGATCGGGAGTGATTTGGCTGAACGACTAAGCGATTTTACCGGCAGTATCTTTCCTTTGTAGTAGTCGTCTTCGTCTGCGTCGTTTACGAACTGCGCGTCTGGTAGGTTGACATTCACCACTAATCTTTTGTGGTTGGATGCCGATTCAATTTTATCCATCAAGCTGTCGATTTCTGCTCGCCAATGTTTCCGTAGATTTTTCAAGCTGCGCCATGAGTTTTTATCGCATTTACCTCGTTGAATAATTTGCAAGAACGCTTCGGTTGCCTTGATATGCTCTTCTTCGTGCTTGAGAAGATCCTGTGGGTCTTTTGACTTGGGATCTTTTGCTACTCGCGGTGTCTGAGCGCCTGCTCTCGCGAGCTTCGACTGTATTTTCTCGCCTTTGGTGATCAGGTAACCTCTGGTCTTGAGGAACAGCGATTTATCGCCTTCGCTCTCGACACCTACGAACGGGTTCAGCCCACCGACCTTTTGCTGTACTTTGCGACAGAAATGAAGCTTTTCTTCTGGGTCTGCGGATGTGGATTCTACTTCGTCTTTGATTGTAGAGTCGGGTGAGATAAAACCGTCTGTCGTAATTCCATAACAATTAAAATATTGTAATAGTTCACCGACTGCGCTTCGGCAGAAGCCAGTTATGAAACTGGAGATTGGAAAACAGGTAACGGGGCTATATTGGATAAACTGTTCAGTGTCATGCTGTTTGAATGACTTCGCTGACTTACGGACGCCCTCAGCTGTTTTACCGTAAAAATAATTTAATATTTGCTTGTAGAAGCCATCCATTGCTTTGTCATTTTTGTTGCGCTTCGATAGAAGATTGTAGACTTCGGTTGAGAGGTTATAAGTTTTGAGATTTTCAAAGGTAACCAACGAATGTATCGTCAATTCTTCAAGAAGATCTTCGCCGTTATATTGTTTTCGTCGTGCGATCCATAGCTCAGGCCAGGTTACTGTGGTATGTCCTGTTCGTGGGAAGATCAATCCGTCGGTATCGTACGCCTGTCGTACCATTGGTAAATCTGAAGGCTCGTCGATTCTGACCGGAAAAATCGGGTGTGCGTTTTCGCGGAACCTGAAAGACACCTCGATTCCTGCAATTTGGAACGGGCCGCCATCTGCTTTTTCCATCCGCTCAACTGCTAATGCTGCATCTTTGCCGATGTAGGTCATTGAGTTGTGCAAATTGTAGTCTGGTAGCATAATCAATGCTGTCGGGTATGCGGAGCGTAAATCGTAGTATGTTGCCGGTCCTAATGGCCCAACTTGAAACGCTTCGTTTCGTCCTCCGAAATAGTATTTCACGAAAGCGCGATGGGCGATCGTCATTTCAATGTTAGATTCGTAACCTAGAAACCTTTTCCATTCGGTTCTGTACATTTTCTCGAAAATCTTCTTGAAAACGTCTGCGCTTAGCGCTGCTGTGCGGGTTCTTTCAGTTTTCAATCCAAGTTTATTTTCGGCTTCGTTGTTGTGCCAGAGGTGCGCTTCGGCAGTAATCACTGAATCCATAATGCCGTAGTAACAAAAATCGTCCGGATTCGTTTGCAGATATTTCTTCATCTCCGCTATATGATCGTTGCCGACTTTGTTGATGCCGATGCGCGCGCCGAGATCTTTGAGGCTGACGCCTTTACCGATAAGGTTTCCGGAGTCACAAAACTCCAGATAGACCTTCCATCTGATCATTTTCGGTGGTTTGTTTTTAAGCGATGGTTTCGTTTCCGGATCTGGTATTGAGGCCTCGCGCATTACTACGCTTCCGTGCCATTCTTTGTCGCGCTCTTGGATAAGAGGAGTGTAATCACGTCGCAGAAATCCGAAAAAGTCCTCGACTTCTGATTTCAATCGCATTGATGGTAAAATCCATCCGCATTCAATCAGTGAGAAATGCGCGTACAGCCGCACGGTTTTAAGTTCGGGGTAATACGTCACTTTTTTAGTGAAGGGATTGATTACGGAGTATCTTTCTAGGTTGTCTGGAACGATCTTGTTTATAAACCGAACAAAATCGACTGCACGGAATGTCACATCGGTCAAAAACACGATTCCTATGCGATGACCATCAAAATTGCAGTAGAACTGATGCGATAGCAGCTTTGCGGGATAATCTGGATGCGTTGGATCATTCTCGTATGGCTGGTTTTCAATGTCGTAACCGATTATGTAGGTACTTGGATGCTTCCGTATTTTGAAAGAATTCTTTTTGGGTTCCAGCGGGTCCTGCTCTGATAATGAGCCTTTGAATGCTGGTATGTTGATCAAGATTGGATTAGGGCTGTTTTTGATATGCGGTGCAGCGTATACCGTGGTGCGGGTAACTGGAAGATTATAGGGATTCGGGTTTGTTTTGGTTTTCAACGCGTCGAGTAGCGTGTCATGGGGGTGTGTCAACACGTAATAATTCACGTCGCCGCTATTTGGGTCGAGTTGTTTGTCTTTGATTAACTTAGCATCGTTTCTGATGATTCTATCAACTGCACTGCCTAGGTTCCGAAAAAGCGTATATCTGAACTGTGCTGGACTGAGGTTCATCGCTTATGCTCTTTTAGCGTTGTATCTGCGAAACTTCGACGCGCCGAAGTTCTTACTATTCTTCATCGTATTGTTTTTAGGTGATCTTTAGTACTTTGGATTCGTTGATTGTGGCAATGAGCAACTGTAAAGCTTCGACAATTTTTAGTTGTTCGTGCTTTGGAAGCGCGTGTATTTCAGGTGAGCCGATTTTGTCGGTAAGAGTCGTAATCAGTGAATGCCAGACCAATTCTGGTTTTCTAGGTTGTGGTTTCTTGAGATTTCCTGAGTTATTTTCTGCTTTTTCTACCGATTTCACCAATTTTTTAAATGCATTCTTCATTGCTTCTTCGTCTTTGATTCGCGCGACTTTGAAAAGTTCCCTGCGTGCCAGCAACCGGTTTGACAGGTGTTTTTCGCGTAGCTCTTGGGGAATTTTATTGAGGCTCAGTAGCTCCGATATGGTTGCCTCTGATTTTCCGATGACATCTGCTAGATCTTTGTTTTTGTACTTTGAGGCGTCTTTAAGTTGTTGAAGGGCTTGAGCCTCTTCAAATGCAGTAAGATCCACTCTCATCAGGTTCTCAATCAGTGCGATTTCTGAAGTGTTATCATTTACGAATATTGCCGGGATCTCTTTGAGTTTCAGAAGTTTGGTTGCTTGATAGCGTCTTTCGCCTGCTACGACAACCAGCTTGTCGTCTACCTTCTGGAACAGAATCGGTTGGAGGATGCCGTGGTTCTTGATCGACGCTGCGAGTTCTTTGAGTTCGGTTTCGTCGATCGCTTTTCTGGGTTGGTTTGGGTCGGGGTGGAGTAAATCGATGTCCACGCTGTAGAGCTTACGCGGTTCGAAATTCTCCGTTGTCTCGGGTGTTGGACGTGGTGTATCTGCTGTCTTTGTTTTTACTGGTTTGGTTGCCATGAGCTGTTCTCCTGGTGTATTTAAAGTGATAGTATTATATGCGCTTTCAATGCCTTCAGATTTAGCCCTTTTGCCCAGAAGATAAAAATCGGTGAATACAAGTTGTGCAAGTTTTGCGGATTTGTCCTAGGCTGATTGAGTGCATAGATCAGGAAATTGCCGACTTCTTTCATCGCCCATGAACGTTTTCCGGTGTTAGCGATGCTGTGTATTGATTCCATTGCTTTGATAAATTCTTGTCCGTATTTGATAATTCTGCGGGCTATGCGTTCTGGGATTAGATGTTGGTCGTAAGTGAGATTGTTATTGATTGCGTATGGTCGTGCTCCTGATTTGATGCGATGGGAACTGATTACTACGTTGGCGTATCCCTTCAGTGTGGTCGGGAGCAGCGCCGGATTGAATAGAGAGCTATTCAGGCTCATTAGCGTTCTGATGGATGCGACTAATGTTAGCTCGTCTGGTGTGGAGGGCGTCGGTGTTTGTTGTTGGACTGCTGGTTTGTTATTTAGGAATGTGTTGACTACGTTGAGCTTTGTCGGGTTTTTAAGTGTTGTAATAATATCATTGTGGACTGATTTAGCATTAGCTGACCAGCTTGTTGGTTTTCCGAAATTGTTTCTCAGAAACTTCAGCATTGAATTTGGATCGGAATTTATCTCCGCAAAGCCGAGTTTGTTTTTTGTTCTAGTCAATATTGCAGCTAAACTTAAGGGGACTGCGTTCTTTAGAATTTGTCCGTCGGTTGTTACTTTAAACCTGCACTTGTCGTGGCAGATCAAAATATTTTCTATTTGCGGTGGATTAATTGTGTGGTTGATCGTGTATATGAAGCACCATTCTGCGTCGAGAATCTGCTGTGCGCATCCATCACAACACCCACTTTTCATACTTTCTCCTGTAACATCAAATCCGGTATTTATTTTTTCTTAAGGTAGTTTTCGCTATTTCAATCGCTTCTTCCCGTGTGCGTCCAACTTGAATTGCTTCCGCGATCATTCCGCCGATTTCGTTGTCAACGTACTTGCAGTCTGGACATAGGTCATCTTCGCTTATAGCTACTTCTGAATACGCTTGAAGCACGTTTAAAGCGCCGTCTACTGTAATTCGCTCTCCTATTGTGGTGAACTCGGAAGATTCCCATTCTAATGGACAATTATCGCAATCTTGAGCTTTAGCTGGAGTCACCATAACAGTGTTATAGCTTATCACTAAATAACCTGTCAACGCATAACAACTGGTTGCTGTACGTATCCAGATTCTTCATCGCGATGCTTATGCACATGTATATGTGGCCACGTGTGCTCGTATGCCGGCACAGTACACAGAACATGTAAAATGCTCGAATGAAAGTTTGAAGGACTTAAACCTGATCATCGATTGAGCTACTCGGGAGTGCACATTACACATTTTCTGTAGTCACAGTACATAAATTACGGAACTCTGTACATACAACAAAGGGCAGCATTTCCAGCTGCCCCTTCTTTTGCTTTACGCTGCAGCATCAGAGCCGCTCAGACCGCGAAACGAGCAATTTTTAGTATTGCTTTCACGGGTCTGAACTGAACTTAAATCGTCACATCACTTTCCCGACATGAAAAGTCTTGCCCGGCAGATTCAGAACCGACTCAAGATCTTCGCGATTAGTAATAGTACCGTTCTCGACATATGACTTGAGGCTCGGCTTCTCAGCCAGTTTTGTTAGTGTTTCGTAGAGTTCAATGCCTTCATAGCTCATCCCTTGTAACTCTTCTTTCGCAATCGTAAACTCTTGAGGCCGGAATCCGCCTTCTTCGCATGCGTCTTCAAATTCACAGAATGCTGCAAATTGATCGTCCGGCAATGAGCCGTCATCAAGGTTTATTCTATTCTTCGCCTCAACGCTGTGGTTCATTCCGAACTCACCGGAGATTCGATTACAGATTTCGACCAGCATTTCCATCGCCGAGTGTTCCTCTTTAGACAACAATTCACCTGATTGCAGCGATTCGTAGCAATCACGCATATCGTGTAGCGTATTTTGAAAACGACAGTAACTCATGTTCCCCATAGACAGACTCCTTTTTGGCAAGATCTTAAAACCTCATTAAAGTTGCCGCGATAGCCGTGCGGCTCAAAACTTTGATGTCTTCGTTTGTAATGTGAAGCCGATTCACCGCAGACATCACAAAACCCTACATAAGCCTCGGCTCCATCCGTGAACTCTTCCGAGCTCATAATCGGCACCCATTTAACGCCACCCGATTTCAACGCTAACATTTTCGCATCCATGACTTGCCTCCGCTATCCGTTAAAAATATAGTCCTGCGCATAAACTATGTTGCCGGGCTAGCAATTGCAACTATTCGAAATAATTGAAATAAAAGTAAAAATAATTGCAAATAAGTGTGTACATGCTGGGCAGGAGGCCTATACTGATTTTAGGTTGGTAACGATTAATTCGAGGAGTGATTTTATGAATACAGCAGTTGAGCGAGATAATCTGTTTTCCGAATGCAACATGATCTTCGAATATACAAGAGCACACGCAATCGCGGATGGTGTTCTTATCGACTTAAGTTCGAGTTTTCCATCCGATACCAGACTTTTCAAATGGCCAATAGCCTGTACCGCTACCGTTTGGAGTCTTATAGAGTCTGCTGCACTTATCGAGGATGTCCAACCTAGCCTCTATGTGTGGGATACCGTTTTTCTTGATTCTTTCGTAAATTAGTTGCAACTGGTTGAAACCTAAGCCCAATGCTGCTCTTTCAAAATAGTATAGTTGCACCGGTTCAAGCTTTTTTCTGATAGGTTTTTGTTTCCCGACAAATTCCTCGA
>Ga0194061_1002337_pt1 | contig 10422 bp, 12 predicted proteins | sample SepL2221m_MetaG_FD_163423 | JGI IMG/M metagenome (GOLD analysis project Ga0194061, IMG submission 163423) | Anoxic zone freshwater microbial communities from boreal shield lake in IISD Experimental Lakes Area, Ontario, Canada - Sep2016-L224-21m | ecosystem: Environmental > Aquatic > Freshwater >...
GGGGGACCCAGTATTGTTACTATTAATCTTGACTCAAACGCATCATCAGTTTTACCTTTGTTTCGCTCAGCAGGATTAGGTTCAGACGGCAATAGCATAATCTTACGAAATGCTAAAGCTTACCAAGAATTTGCTGGGGGGGCAGTTTTACTCGAATCATCTTGTGAAAAACAGTAAAGGGAAATAATATTTTTATATTTATGTCAAAAGTATTAATCGATCGCCTTGAAATTAACTTTGAGGCGATCGATTTGTTTTCCTGTATAAACCAACAAAAAATTTCAGTGTTGGTGATTGGGGGTATGGGCGATCGCTAAAATATCTCTTGACTACAAGTAACATATAAGTTACTATAGCGATTAGTATGAAAGTTCAAGAATATATCAAAGAAGATGGCTCAAATCCTTATCAGAAATGGTTTGACAATCTGGATGCGATCGCGGCGGTAAAAGTGACCGTTGCCAAATCGCGTTTAGAGCTAGGCAACACATCAAACATCAAATGGTTTGATGGAATTGGCGAATATAGAATTGATTGGGGCGCAGGATACCGAATTTATCTAGCTCAAGATGGCAATCAACTTATAATTCTGTTTGGTGGAGGTACGAAAAAAGGTCAACAATCCGATATTGAACGAGCTAAAGAACTGCATCAAGAGTATAAAAGACGCAAAAAAGATGCTAGACAAGCAGCCAGAAAAGAAGACATCGACAAAAAGAAGAAAAAATGACAACTACCCTCCTAACACGCGACTTTAAAGAAACCGTTAATGCAAGAGTTCAAAGAGATTCTGCATTTGCAGCCGCTTTACTTGACGAAGCTGTTTCCCTCTTTCTCAATGGTGAACCAGAAATTGCAAGACTCATATTGAGAGATCTCGTCAATGCAACTATCGGATTTGAAGAACTAGCGATCGCCACCTCTAAACCTAGTAAAAGCCTTCATAGAATGCTATCCGCAAAAGGAAATCCCACAATGGACAATCTGACGGCTATTCTCAAAGTCCTGCGTAACACTCTTCAAGTAGACATCAAAGTTCAGACTATTGCTTGTACTTAAAATACTAGCGATCGGCTTGAAATTAATTTTGAAGCGATCGCTTCTCGTAAACCGTACATTTAGCTCAATCATCAATACACCTCATCATGAGAACCAATATCGACAAGAACAATCGCCTCTGAGTTAACGCTACAGACAATGCGACAATCATAACCGCAAGAGCAAGCTTGAAATCCTTCCAGCTTACCTCTAAGGGGATGCGTCCCTAAACTGGGCGAAAACACATCCAACTCCATTTGCTGAATCACATTCTCTATACGACTTCTTAGCTCAGGATTCCGCTTAACATATCGCCGCAAAGCACGCCCAAATTTTGGCGAAAAAACAATCTTTCTCATAGATTATTCGGGCGAATCAAGTATACTGCGTAGTTGCGCGATCGCCTCTTCTGCTGTGTAAGACTTTAATTCTCCTGCTCGATACGCCACTAATGCATCATGTCCATTTTGAGCAATCTCATCACGCCGACGCTCGATCTGGCGATTACGAATAATTTGTACCAACAAATCTTGTTGATCTGTCGGTAACTGTTCAACAACCTCAATTGCTGATGCAAGTGTAACCATTACAAAATACTCCACTTAATAATTTGCAGACATCAGCACCAAATCTCATGCAAAATCTGGTCTACGCGATCGCAGCATTCTTTTAGCCTAAAAGATAAAACGATTATAACATCGGGTTATTTGTCATCGCGATCGCATCATTCCCTCCACAAACTGACAAAGAATTTTTTAAGTCATTTTGCGTAAAAACGAACTCTATGCAATTTATACCAAGGTACTTGGGGATATTCGTGATGTTCCCAATGATAATGACCAAAGTTATAGCAACTTAAGAATGACCAGAAAACTAAATAAAAATTAGAATTAGTTCGAGGCGAGAAATTTAGATTTGGGTAAACTTGCTGATGGGGAAGATAAGTGCCAAAAAAGAATAACTGTAATGAGCTAAGTATAAGTGGAATTAGCCAAAAGAGAATTAAGTTGATTAGTTCAACCTTGAATATGAGTATTAACCCGCCAAATATCATGATCATGCTAACCAAGAAAGTAATTAGCGATCGCCATGAGAAGTATTCGCAAAGAAATTTGCAGTACCAAAATATAGGATGTGAAAGACTCCCATGAAAATCTGGATCACCAATTTGCGAAGGATAGCGATGGTGATTAGCGTGATTTACCGAACAGCGATCATATGGTAGCAAGGCATAAATTCCCACCGCGAGACGACCGATTATATTATTTAAACGTCGATTACGAGGAATTAGGTTGCCATGCATCGCATCATGGGCAAGAATAAATAAGCCAGTATGTAGATATGTGCGCCCCAAAACAGAAACAAGTAACCACAGCCAAGAAGTGTTTACAATTGTGATTGAAAGTAAGTTAAATAAGCTAATAAACCACAGACTAACTATACCAATAGTGACTAATATTCCAATCCAATCATCTGATGAGAATACAGGCTCAAATTTTATTTGTGTTATTTGTGGTGAACAAGTAGATGAGTTATCTGATCGCAAATTATTATAACCATTCATAATTGATGGCGCTTTGCGCTAACTTAAAACCCAGATAAATTAGTGAAAGTCCCACTTCGCAGCACTTTCACTAATTCATCTAAGTAGGTAGGCTTAATTAATTGTTAGATAGTGGAACAGGCTTCTAGCCTGTTGACGGGCAAGATACCCGTTCCACATTTTATATTTAATTGCAACCAGCCACTTATATGGCGATCGCCATTACGACTGTGAAAATAAGAAAAGATTCAAAGTATTGCAAGCCAATGCTTTGAATCTTTTTATTTTTAACGTATCTTAACGAATCAAGTTCAACAATTCCTTAGGAGATGCAAGCAAGTCGATCGCAACGAAGAAAATCTTGTTACTAGGATCAAGTAGAAAACGCCAAGAGATATTCATCCCAACACCAGAACCGAACCAAGGAGTTTGGACTTTACCAGTGATTTTGATTTGAGTGTAACCACCGTCTGCTGCCTCAGAAACACCTCTTTCTGGAACGAGTACCAGATTTTGACATTCTTCTTTAAAGAAGCGTAGAACTGCATCTTTGCCGACGATTGGTCTTTGGAAAGGAGGCTGTAAAGCACCATCAGGTAGGAATAGAGCGATCAAAGCATCAAAATCATTGGCATTGAGATTGTCCATGTAAGACAATACAGTGGGGTTGTCAATGCCTTCGATCGCAACTTGTGTGCGTTTTGACATCTCTTGAGGAGCCATTACTGGTTCTGCAACACGGGTATAGCCGCCCAATTTGTTAGGGTCAAAGCCCATGTCTACAACTGAGTTACGCAGGATTGTGATTTGTTGACCTGGCTCTAAACTCTTTAATGTGTCGAGAACTGCTGAAGCGTTAGCAGATAGACGATAGCCTTCAGGAATAGGAGCAACAATTCCTTTTTCCATCCATTCACCAAGTTGATACCAAAAACCTAGTTTGATATTTTGAGACCAAATTGCATAGGTGCGACAAATTGGAGTGTCAGCGCGATTGGCTAGGTCACACATGACCTGAGTTTGTTCTTTAAAACTCATTTTTTTGATTTCGTTCAATGTCAACTCAGCCAACTGCATACTTGCCGCACCAGGAGCTGCGATCGTTACAGTTTTGCCCATTTCAAGATAGGTAAACCAAATCCAAGCGAGTTGATCTTCAGGGCTTAGCTGATTAAATCTTGCGGTAGTGGCTGGGACAACATCAGCAGCTAATGTGTTTGGGAAAATGTTTCTGGCTGAGGAAATTGTGTATGTCATAAGAATGTTTTTAGATTGTAACTGGAGCTTTTAAGTTTATGGGTGTATTTGAATAAATTAAATTAACGCACAAGTTCAGTACAGAACTTCAAGGTTAAGTACCTTAAGGCTAATTAAGATTTAAACTTAGATCTTAGCAACTTTGACTGACACCAATTTATTCACACTGAGATAATTAATGATTCGCAATAATCAAGACTAGAAGATAGATCGCGCTTGGGTTTCCTTAATTACCATGAGTATATATACTCATATTGTGTTTACAGTTTCAAAACCTCTAAGGGTAGATATTAAGAAAGACTATAATTCTTGATTTTGTATCAATTATGACATACATCCTAAAAAAGTCGTGACGAACGAAGTCGAAGCCTCTCACAACTAATTTAGGATTGCTACACACGGACTAAGTAGGCAGTTGTGTTAAACAATAAGAATCAGATTCGCAAGCCTCGCTTGCGAATCTGATTCTTGGAATGCTTTTTTTAGCTACTTACATATATGTGAGGGCTACAATTTTCGCGAGTTTGTCACTATTTAGCCCTTCAAGTTCTTTTAAGGTAATCCACCCATCCTTAATTAGTCCTGCAAATACAAAAACCAACATGGGCAGATTGTAGTCGTATCGACCATCAACTTCATGACGTTTAACGCTCAAAAAATCATGTAATTGCCACATGTCATCTATTTCTGTTAAAGAACTTGCTTTGTACCGTACTGAGTCAATAAGCGCATTAGTTTCCCGTTTATAGGCAATTTCAAAGGCTTTACGAGCAATATCTTCTTCTATTTGTGTCCAACCAGCATTCATCACTTGCATTATCAAAACCAAAAAGCAAAACATTTATTTATATTAAGAATAATAACAACTTATGTCAGAGTGCCATCATTATTACCAAATTTCTTTATTTTTCAACCGTTTTGTCGAGTCGGATTCTTGGGGCTATTGAATTTTTGAGCCTTACTTCATTTATTAAGATTTTGTGTTCATATTAATTTCGTGGCAGGGCGATCGCTTCACAATTTTTCTTGGAGCAGCAAATCGGTTTTTCGACCAAACCTGAATCAATAAATCTCGTAAAATTGCCACGAAGCAAAACTTTTACATAATTTTCTGTGATTCATTTGATCGAAAAAAGCTGTAAAATTTGATGTGAAATGCTGTACCAACCACCGCGATGCGCCCTCTTGAATTAATTGTTGAAGGATTTACTAGTTTTCGGACTCGTCAAGTTCTGGATTTTTCTAGTCTTGATTTGTTTGCGATTACTGGTGCGACAGGCGCTGGGAAAACTTCCCTGCTAGATGCGATTACCTTTGCGCTCTATGACAAGGTGGCTCAGAAGCCTAACTCATCACGCGAGTTGGTCAGCCAAGGCGCAGCACAATTAAAAGTAGAATTTCGATTTGTGATGCGTCAAATTGAATATCGAGTTTTGAGAACTTGGCGCAATCGTGGCAAAACCGATGAAAAGAAGTTTCTATTTGATCAATTAGTTAACGGCGAATGGGAAAGATGCGATCGCACTCAAAAAGTGGAAGACATCATTGGGATGGACTTCGAGACTTTTACGCGGGTGATTATCTTGCCACAGGGACAGTTTGATGAATTTCTCAAAGGTGAAGCTAATAAGCGGCGAGAGATTTTACGCCAGTTGGCAGGGTTTCAGATTTTTGAACAGATGCGGAAGGTTGCCAGCGATCGCACTAGTGGATTTAAAGCAGAACGGGAAGGACTAGAAAAAGTTCTCACCGCGATGCAAGCGCCATCTAATGAAGAGATGATTGCTCAAAAGGCGGAATTAGCCAACCTAGAGATTGCAATTCCTAATTTGGAGATTCAATCTAAACAAAGCCGTAAATTACTCGAAGCTGAGGAAAGACTATTTGCTCAAATCCAACAACATCAAGAAATTACGGAAAGACTCGCTAAATTACAACAGGATGCTTCAACGATTCAAACTTTAGAGATTCAGTTACAGAATGCTCAGTTAGTGAATTCGGTAGCAGGAATTTGGACTATGCTGCAATCAACTCGAAAAAGATTGCAAACAGCGATCGCGGATCTGGCTAATACTAATCAAAATTTGGAAACAGCAAAACTTGAACTAGGGAACCAAGAGCGAGTTTTAGTCGAAGTTCGCGCTGCCCATAGTGAAGCATTAATTCAGATTGAATCTCAAGAACGAAATCTTGCCTTAGCAGAATCGCTCCATAAGCAGCAGCAGCAGTGTGAATCCGAATTAAATCGAGCTAATAAAAATGCCCTAGAGCGATCGCAATTTCTCGAAAAAGTACTTAAAACTCAGAATCAAGCTGAAGCAGAATTGCATACTAACAGCCAACAATTACAGCATATTCAAACTGCGATCGCTAATTGTTCCTACGATCCTGAGTATCTTGATAATTTGCGTAGGGTCTCCGAACCTCTAACTCAATGGCAAATTCTCCAAGCTAATCTTATAAAACAACAACAAAAAGCTCGTCAATTTCAAACAGAAATCCAGAAACTATCGCAACAATTAGAGAAGTGTCAAGGCTTAGTTAATGATGCTGAAAACGAGTTTCAGACTACGAGTAACTCTCTGCTGCAAGCTGAATCTGCAAATTTACAAACATTACAAAGTAATCATGTTAACGCTTTACGCGGTCAATTGCATGATGGCGATAACTGTCCAGTTTGCAATAATCTCTATTCTATTGATGGATTGACGGCGCTTATAGAAATAGAATTAATCGATTCAACAACCCTCACAAAGCAGCGTGATATTGCCGAAAGAAGTCTAGTAAAATTACGCGAAGACAAGCTAAAAATTGAGACTAATCTAGAAACATCTCAACAACAATCCCAATCCCAATCTCAAGAAGTTATCGATCTAGAAACTCAAATTACTCAATGTCAAGCAGAAATTGATTGTATTCTTCAAACTTCATGGCAAGTCGATGCGCTGATTCGCGATCGCCAAGCATTAGAAAAGCAAGAGTTAGCCTATAAAAAGCTAGTGATGGAACAACAAGAATTGGCGATCGCCTCTCAAAATGCGACCCTTAAACTAAGTATTAATCAGGAAAATCTTCAATTAGCCCAAACAGAATTTCAAAATGCTGAACAGGAGCGATCGCATCGCGAGTCACAACTCCAAGAAATTTCGCAACGTTTACAGGAGATCATCGCAGACAAAAGTTATGAAACATTGCAGCAGCATATCTTCCAAGCAAAATCAGAACTGAGCGATCGCTTGCAAACCGCCGAAAAATCCTATCAAACCGCTCGCGAAAATTTTGTGAAACGAGAGGAAGCCGCAGCTAAAGCTTCCGAAAACCATGATTTGGCAAAGTCTGAACTGACGCAACTGGAAGCTAAGTGGAAAATGGAACTAGAAACATTGAATTTTACTGAATCAGAGTTTTTGAGTTATCAAACTTCGCGATCGCAACTAGAATCATGGCAACAACAAGTCACTAACTATCAGCGTCAAGAGCAAGATTTAACCACCCGTTTACAAATTATTACCGAAGCGATCGCTGAGCAATCAACTGATCAACAGGCGATCGCAAAACTACGCGCAGATTTACAACAAATAGAACAAGAGTTGCTGCTAGCTAGCGAAAATCGCGCCTCGCTCAAAGCTTGGCTAGAACAAGCCCAGCAAAAACGTCAAGAGTCTCAAGATTTAGAAGAACGTAAAAATTCTTTATTATCTCAAGAGCAAATCTATCACACCCTCTCTCAAGATCTCCAATCCAATAAATTCCAAGAATATATTCTTGATAGTTTGCAGCAGGAACTCGCAAACCGTGCTTCTGTCCTATTACAACAACTTTCCGACGATCGCTATCTCCTCCAAATAGAAAGTGGCGACTACTGGGTATCCGACAATTGGAATGGAGGTGAAAAACGGCGGGTTCGTACTCTGTCAGGCGGTGAAACCTTTGCTGCTTCGCTGTCTATGGCGCTAGCATTATCCGAAAAATTGTCGATGGGGATTGAACTGGGCAGTCTCTTTCTTGATGAAGGTTTCGGCAGTCTCGATAGTGAAACCCTCGAATCTGTCACTCAAATTCTCGAATCCCTACGTCAAGGAGATCGGCTCATCGGTGTAATTACCCATATTCAATCCCTAGCCGATCGCTTACCCACTCAAATCCATGTGCGTAAGTCGGTTAATGGTTCAGAATTAATCAAAATGTAATGCTGTACGAAAAGCACAAAAAATGGAGGGGCAATTCATGAATTGCTCCTCCATTTTTTGTGTTGCACTCAACTGAAAACCATTATGCTTATAATTTCGAGACTGGAATTTTGACAGATGCTGTTTGAATTTCAACATCAGCAGTCTGAGACAAAGAATTGGTGAGCGCATTTGTGATTAAAAAGTCGATCGCATACTTACCACCACCATAAATAGTGAAAAATGCGAAGGAAGCGGCGTAGATTGAGGATAGTTCTAAAGTGGGAATGGAGAACCCAGTAGTTACAATGTGGTGATAGTTGGCTACTAGCATGGTCATAAATAGACCCAATGCTGCTGGTCTAGTCAAAAATCCGAGAATCAACAGGGGAGAGCAAACTACTTCTGTTAAAGCGGCACAATAGGCAAAAAAGATTGGAAAGGGTAACCCGATCGCTTCGACATAGGCTTCGGCAAATCCTGAAATGTCACCAAGTTTGTCTAAACCGTTATGAATCATCGCAGTCCCCAGCACCACTCTCAACAAAAGCAATGAAGCTTGGGTGAGGGAAATTGGTAAGTTATTTGATCCTAAAATTAGACGACCGATTGATGCAGCAACTCTTACTGTATTATTCATGATTAGTATGATTTCTTAATAAAATTTAAAATATTGCAATAAGTTATAACCTATATACATAAATCTTAACATAAGTTTTATTAGGGGGTGAATATTGATATTGCCTAAATATGCATATTCGATCGCATTTGCGATACAGGACAAAACTGAGAGAAATTTGTAAAGCAGTTGCGAAGCGGCGGCTTTACAAATTCCCTATCGCGAGTTCTTTTCTTTAGATTTTGATGACCGCGATCGCTTACTCCAACAATTCAAACATCCACCCTCAAACCCAATTTCTCGGCTACGCGCTTCTGAAATGCAGCAAGCCCACCTTGATCTTTGAAAGTTTCATTCAAAGCTTGAATGTTTTCTAAAAACATAACGCTACCACCGTGCAAAATAAGTCCAAAACCAAAAACATCATTCTGACTAGGCGCATTATCCCAAATGTGAGCATCTGGCGTATTTAAAGGCTCATTGGCGATCCACAATACTTGAACACGGCGAATAAGAGAATGGGTAGAATTTGATACATTGCCAATCTGGTCATCCAAAGTCATAACCAAGTGAGTTACTTTTGTACGCTGGCGCAGCAGAATTAGATCACCTGCTTGGGGTTTGCCACAGTTTCTCTCTTCTGCTTCAGCCCAATGCAGATTAAATTCTGGCACTAAATAAGGATAATGAATATAGTCATGCCGATATACCCACATATCAGGGTTATAAACGTTTTTAGTCCATTTAAGGCGTGTAAAGTCAATTTTAGAATTCATGCTTTTTTCTTATTTAGTTAAAATTAAACCTACCATAAACATAGCCACAAAGGTACGATTGCGCGGTTTAAATGATGAAGAAATTGCAGATATAAGAAGAAATTGCAGATATATTAGATCTGCCTTCAGAGGTGACTAAAAAATTAGAGTTAATGGAGTAGGAATAATGACAGTCAAAGAGCAATTGATTAATGAAATCGACCATTTTCCAGAAGTACTTTTAGATGAAGTACTTGATTTTTTATTGTTCATCAAAATTCGACACACAGAAGAAGTCACCCTAGAAGAACAAAAAAGTATGATCGCATCCCAAACTGCTTATCACTTAGGTGAATATGTAACTCTTGATCAATACGAGATCTCTCAGTCATGAAGTATACGGTTATCGTCCCTAAACCAGTTCAAAAACAATTAGAAAACTTAATCCAAACCGAACGAACTAAGATTATTTTGGTTTTGAAACAGATAGCCGAAGATCCTCGTCCGAGTGGGATCAAAAAACTTAAAGGATACGAAAAAAACTATCGTGTCAGAGTCGGGGATTATCGCATCATCTATGAAATTAAGGATAGAGAGCTAATTGTATTAGTGCTAAGTGTCAGCCATCGTAAGGATGCTTACTGAGTTATTCTAATTTCTTAGAATTTCCTTGTGTTAGAATCGCCAACCAAGCAATATTTGTGTATTGCAGCTAACATTTAATATATAAAGTTTTTTTAGAGTTTTTCAGAGCGAAGCTTATGTCTGCATTGCCCGCGATCGCGGTTCTAGCGATTCTGATTTTGGTACATGAACTTGGACACTTTATGGCAGCCCGCGTCCAAGGCATTCATGTAAATCGATTTTCGATTGGGTTTGGACCTGTACTATGGAAATATCAGGGTAAGCAGACAGAATATGCGCTACGGGCGATTCCTCTTGGTGGTTATGTGGGCTTTCCCGATGACGACGAAGAAAGCGACATTCCCGCTAATGATCCCAATTTAATGAAAAATCGCCCAATTTTAGATCGAGCGATCG
>Ga0194061_1002341_pt1 | contig 10406 bp, 11 predicted proteins | sample SepL2221m_MetaG_FD_163423 | JGI IMG/M metagenome (GOLD analysis project Ga0194061, IMG submission 163423) | Anoxic zone freshwater microbial communities from boreal shield lake in IISD Experimental Lakes Area, Ontario, Canada - Sep2016-L224-21m | ecosystem: Environmental > Aquatic > Freshwater >...
CTCCCTAGCCTATTTCTATGCGGGATTGAGTAAGCGCGGTTTGGAATACTTCACTAGATATATCTAGTGAAGTATTCCAAACCGCGCTTACTCAATCCCGCATAGAAATAGGCTAGGGAGACCAACAACGCTAGGGCGATCGTGGTATTGATATCACTTGTCGGGGCAGCAAGCTCACCCTCTGGCAATTCGATCAATTTCCAAGGAACTAACGCGCCTAACCAGTTTGATACGAAGATAAACAAGAATAGACTACCAACAAATGGCACCCATTCTCGATAATGCTTCTCGCCAATCTGGTCTTTCGCGATGCTCTGAACGTACTCTAGAGCATATTCCATGAAATTTTGAAAACCTGCGGGAACACGCTGGTCAGCTTTGGCGGTGCTAGCTCCGATGAGTCCAGCAACTAGTACTGCACCCATGACAACCCAGCTCACGATTAATACCTGACCATGTACCGTAAAGTTACCGAACTCCCAATAAAAGTGTTTGCCCACTTCTAGTGCAGCAAGACTGGTTTGATGGCTTGTTAAATAGCCAAAAGATATTGGATCAATCATGTTCGATATGTTACAACCTGTAGGAGGTCAAATCAGCGAGAATGGAAACCATCACTTAACTCTTGCTCAGATCTTGAGCAACAATCACTAAAACAGCTACTTTGTAGGTCATAAAGCCGAGAAACGCAGGCAAAACTTCCAGTTGATCCGATTTGGCAGCGATCGCAATCAGCAGCACAAACAGTCCAAGTCGAGAAAAGCCGAGGCGATTGGATTGCGTACCCAATCGGTCAACTCCCTTGGTGAGCATTCGGAAATAGGCTGTGCCAACTAATGCACCCACAAAATAACTGAGGGCAATATTCCACCCGTACCAAGCCCATACCGCTAGACCAATAATGATCCCAGAGGCAATGGTTATGGCTAGCAGCTTAAACTTCAGGCGGTTATACTCTTCCATGCCATCATCGACTGATGTGGATGAGGTTTCTACAACCGTCTTGGTTGCGGCACTGTTTTTTGCGGGAATAATCTTCACTGTTGACTTTTAGCGATGGTTGCTGATCTTTAATTAAGTGAAGAATTGGTACTGTGATGGTACTCAAAACAGGTGTCCAAAAACTTGGATGTAGCTGCCTACACCGTTGCTAAGCATATCACAACAATGCACACGATCCGCCACAAGCTTCGCACTTTAGTGCTGAGAGGTAAGCGAAGGTTAGTTTCAACAAGCTTAAATTTGAACGCAGGCTAGATCGGGACGTAAATCTCGCGCCCCATTTAAATAAATATGCTTAATCTGATGCTGCTCAAGTGGGGTATTCACATGAATTAAGACCCGAATACAACGCTCTAAACTGCCTTTGACATACATTTGCTGCACATCTAAAAGCGGCACATGCTCCCAATGCGATCGCGATCGGGCAATTTTGGCGGGAAAAACTACATCAATATCTGTTGTTGCCGAAAAAGTGGCACTGACAATTTCACGGGGATCGATATCATTTTGCGCCTCGATCTCCTCCATAAGCTCCAGCACAGCCCTCTCTAGAGCCGTGTAGGTATTTGCCTCAACTGTGGTTGCACCACGAACGCCACGTACACGCCAACCCACGTTTTACACCATCCGTAAAGTATGTAGTCCAAGAACTTTTTGAAAAGGCTGGCTACGCCAGCCTTTTCAAAAAGTTCTTGGGATTTAACAAAGCGCAAGGCGCTGTATCTAAAAAATTCTGTATCTAAACAATAATGTTAATTTAATTTTGATCGCTTAGACAATAACTTACAAAACCGATACTCATGTCTGAATCTTTTCCCGCTTCCACAAACTCTCCCACAAATTTTTCCAATCCCGCAACTAATATATTTCATGTCTCACCATTGATCAGGATTACATTACTGCTGTTGTACATTTCCCTAACTGCGCCCCTGCCATTTTTGAGTAATTATACTCACGCGGAGATCCCTGCTTCATGGTTGAGCGTAGGCTTAGCGATCGGATTGGTGTTTTTGTATGGAGCCTTGAGCGATCGCGTAATTCTTGATGATGTGGGGATTAAACTAACTTATCCGCAGTGGTTTCCTGCTTTTGTGCGGCGCGGATGGTCTCTGACTTGGCAAGAGATCAGCGCCCTGAAGCCGAGGATTACGGGACAAGGCGGAATTGTTTATTATTTTGTTAGCAAAACATCAGATCAAGCATATTTATTACCAATGCGAGTAGTTGGTTTTGCCAGATTGGTAAAACAAGTCGAAGAGCGCACAGGAATTGATACGCGAGATATTCGACCTTTAGCACAACCTTGGATGTATTTGATTTTGCTGGTGCTTACGTTATTGCTACTGCTAATGGATAGTTGGACAATTTACACTGCTTTAAGTACCTCGGCTTAATAAAAACCAGAGCCTAAAGAAGCTGATTCGCCCGCTTCGCGGGCGAATCAGCTTCTTTGGGTTTATATTTAATTACGCCTAGCTAATTATATGTCTTTGCGCTGAAATGAGCCTCAGAGAAAGGTTTAAAAGTGTTGCTTTGTGTCACTTTTAAACCTTTCTTTGGATTACTTGAAACCTAAAGATCGATATTCAGAATGAAGCTGGGCATTGAGGATGATCATTGTCATACTCTCGATGCTGTATTGCATCATTAAAGCGATCGCCTCATCATAATGATTTGCCTCAGCATGAGTCAGCGTAATAATCCCGACCACATCGACTCCATAAATTAAGGGTATGGTCAGAGCCGATCGCACTTTGTATGGCTGATCGGGTAACTGAATCCAACGGCTATCGGCGATCGTGTCGTAGATTAGCCCAATCTGACGATGGCGTAACGTCCATCCTGCTAGTCCATCATCTAGAACCTTAGAAATCAAAGAATCTTTGAGATCGCGAGTCACAGGACCCCTTGCCAAAATACTCTCGATGATGATCCCATCTTGGTCAATTAAAAAAATACTCCCCTGATCTGACTCGGTATATTTCGTAAGGGTTTCCAATGTACTTTTGAGCGTAGTGGTGAGGATGAGATTGCCACTGACCGACTGAATATGGGAAATCGAATTTTTTAGTAAGGTGGCTTGTAGTTGGATCGCCGCCTGAGCTGAAATCAGTAACGTATGCTCATCTAAATTAGCTTGAGAAGGACTTAAATTTAATCGGTTCAGGACTGACGAATCTTGAGAGTGGCTCGTTTTAGGGTTCATGCGCGATTCCGATTTGCTAATTCCAAAAAATTGTAAAGTACGTCTCAATTAAATAGTAGTCGCTAAGAAGCAAAAATTAAATGTGCGTAGCACATTTTTACTCCAGCCAAGAAATAGCGTGCGCGGCTTTGCCGCGCACCGCTATTTCTTGACTCTATATGTCTATTTCTTTGGGGGCGAGAGAGTACCAAGAAAATTATTGATAAACAAATTGCTAATAAAGTACTTGTGTGCTATAAATCTTAGCCTAAATCCCCCAAACAAATAACGCTCCTATGAATGCCACAGCAAATGCCCTAGCAAATCTTGACGAAAATCTTGTTCATGCTTCTGATAAAAATACATCGGTAAAACTTCAGCAAGAAATTAATTTACTTAAGGTTGATTTAGAACAAAAGGATCTGCTAGTGCAGCAGCTCTCTGAGGAACTTTTTCGTTTGGTCAAGGGAAATACCGCTTTTCTGCCTAGTACTGAATTTCATGAGCAGCATTCAGATGAGATGCGGTTTTTGAACGAAAAGCTTGCCATGGTCGAAAATCAATTAATAGCCACCCAAGCCCAAGTAAAAGAGCGCGATCGCGAGGCTGTGGTTTTACGGCAAGAAATTCAAGAGATGGGCGATCGCAATCGGATGCTGGAACAGGTGGTGCAGGAGTTGCCCAATATTTATCGAGCCAAGTTTGCGGAACGGATCGTGCCGATCAAACAAAAAATTGAGGCTTTGCAAAAAGAAAACCGCCAACTGCATATCGAATTGCAAAGCCTTAGTTTCCGTCTAGCGGGGCGGACTCGCCGCCCCACTCCACAGCAACAGCGCTTAGAACTTCCCAGAGTTATGCCCGCATTGGGTTAAATGTTTCTCAAAAAATCTACAGCGCTGAGCGCTGTAGATTTTTTGTGGGTATAACCGATTTAGCAAAAGATTAATAAGCTTGACTTTTTCTGTAGAATTAACTTGAAAGGTTTTAACTTTAAAAGTTTTTTAGCGATCGCCTTAATGATTTAGGGTGATTAAAAGCAATTAAGAGTTTTTTAAAATAAATTTAAGGATTAAAAAAGTATGAGTACAAGTCCCGAAACCAAAACAGACAGCAACAAACCCGACAATAAACCCGACAATACAGACAAATCTCGTGCTACGAAAACTAAGTCTGAAACTGAAGCAACCACTAAAACTGGTACAGTCGATATTGCTGCACTGGCTGTGAAAGAAGAATCTAAGCCTGTAGCCGCGTCCATCGCTCAAAAAGGATCATTAACTGTGACAGAAACCCTTAAACATTTTGGCGATCGCCCTATCACCGATGGTGGCTTCCGCGCCTTTGAATATTTCAATAGTTCAGGTGAGCGCCCGATCGAAGCTAGCAAGTTAGTGATTAGCAGCACTTACGGGTCTATGGGCGCAACCCGTCCCATCACCAGTGGTAGCGTGCATGTGACTGGCACATTCATGTCCTCTGGCGAACGTCCAATCATGGAAGATGGATTTGTGATTGTTGATAAGTTTTATATTGCTGGCGAGCGCCCTGTGGGTTCTTCAGGTTTGGTAGTTGACGAAACCTACTCACAAATGGGTGAAACAAGACCTGTTGGTTCTAATGTGATCGACAATGCAGGTTTGATGGGTTACATCGATTAATTGTTTGAATATTTAAAAAGCAGTGCCAATGGGTGCTGCTTTTTCGGATCTGAGAATTAATATAGACACCGCGAACCGCCGTCCATATTAATTCTCAGATCTTCATAGTTATAAAGTTGTGTGATTTTTAAGATCTGATGGATACAAAACTGACCCCGTTAAAAGATAAATTATTTTCAGGTAAAGAGGCAAATCAATTACCTGCGATCGCTGAATTAGTAAGTTCTGAATTAAATTCTGGGGAAAATTTAGCCGAAGAAGGCTTGCAAATATTAGATGAATTTATCCAAGCTCGTAAAGAGGCTCATAAAGAGGCTAATACTGAACCCACATGGATCGACGGTAAAATCCATCAGACTTTATTACAAAGCAATCTCCCAAGAGCGATCGCCTTAGCTGAAATTCATTATCCTCAAGGCGTGGTTACGTTGCGGTCAGAAAAGGCGATCAATTATCAACCAATTCAAGTTTTACTAGCGAAACAAGATTTTGAGGAAGCTGATCGCATTACCAGTAAAAAACTTTGTGAAGCGGCGAGTGCTGACGCTTTAGTCCGAGGTTGGCTATATTTCACAGAAGCAAAATCAATTCCAATTAGTGATCTGCAAACAATTAATCAACTGTGGCTAGTTTATTCTGAAGGTAAGTTTGGTTTCTCGGTGCAACGCAAAATCTGGCTGAGTCTTGGCAAGGGATGGGAAAAGTTTTGGTTAAAGATTGGCTGGAAAAAAGATGGTTCGTTTACCCGTTATCCAAGTGAGTTTATTTGGAGTCTAGATGCGCCGAGGGGACATTTACCGCTATCTAATCAATTGCGCGGTAATAAAACTATGCAAGCGATTTTTTCTCATCCTGCATGGTAGGGCGTAAAAAATTTAATAAGTTGCAATATTGTTGCGGCGGTCGTCGCGACTGTAACTTAAGCTTTTTAAGGTCTAGTTTTTAGATGTAGGCTTTATATGTGTTTCTGCCGATTTTTTCGAGAAGCTTGTTATTGTGTGCGAATAACCTCTTCCACAAAAAGAAGTGGGGTTAATTCATGAATTGCTACTACTTCTTTTATGTTTGAGAAATTCATCCACGAATTACAATAATACTGCGCCCTGCGGGACTGATTGCGTTTTCGGCGGTGGTGCGATCGCTTAGGGGTAATAAATCAGATCGGCGATCAAAGATCACTAACCAACCTGTATCTAAATTCAAACCCGATAGATATTTATCCAATTGTTTTAATCCTTCAACTAACGGATCTGGTCTACCGTCTCGCCATACTTTTAATTCCATTCCTAACGTCAAATCCCCATATCGCAAACAAATATCCATCCGTCCTGAACCAACTGCGTACTCTCTCTCTAAGGTTCCACCACCATTCACAACTCGATGCAAAAAAGCCATTAATACTATATGCGGCGCAATCTCTGGATAGGGAGTACTTTTAAATAATGGTTCACCATGTTGTTGCCAGAATACTAGAAAAGAATCTAGCAGTGCCTGTGAATTTAAATTTCCATTAGCATCTAGCCAAGTTGGATAAACTGAAGTTAAAGAAGCGATCGTAATGGATGCTAACACCTTGGGAATTACTTCTCTATAGATGGGATTGGCGATTTGAATTCCCCCTCTAGAATCACGATTACATAAACCTAAATCCAGCACATAACGCAAATCATCTTCGGGTACATTTGTTAATTCTTGCCCTGATAAAATTGGCTCAATGATTCCCCTAACCCGATCTTCTCTCAATCTTTCGGCAAGACTATCTAAATGTGTATCTTGTCGCTGAATGAGAATCTCTTTCGCTTGATTGATCAAATCTATTGTTATGGGAATGGTCACATCTTTAGCTAAAAATTCGGTCGCCTGACGAGCGATCGCATTAACTAGCCAAGGTTGACCATCGGTTAAATAAAATGCTCTGGCGATCGCTTCGGGTGTAAAAATCTGTCCAGTCTCCGCAGTATGTTGTTCGTATAGCTTTTTGATATCTGCCAAACTAAAATTGCGAAGTGTAATGGATTCTACTTTGATATTAAATGGACTCGATGTATTGAGGCGTTGACTACCACCAGATGCGACTTTATAATCCCGTACATCGCGCATTCCAATTAGCCCTAAAGAATGGGGAAAACCCTGTGGACGATTGGGATAGCCTGATCGCAGTTGTCTCAATACTGAAATCAATGTTTCATCGCTTAAGGAATCTATTTCGTCGAGAAAGATAGCTAGAGGTCGCGCTGATTTTCTTGCCCAAGTACTTAACAATGTACCGATCATGCTTCCTCCATAGGTGTCTGGCCATTCTGGAGGATAAAGCTCTTCAGGTAATCGAAATTGAATAGATTGTTTCCATTCTTCTAAAATGGCGCGTTCCGCAGCCCCTGGATCATGGGAAAAAACGGCTCCCACTTCGAGAGAGATCATCACGGCGGTATAGGCTCCACTGACGGTCAGTTCCTGTGCAAGGGTTAACATCGCGGTGGTTTTGCCGACTTGTCGCGGGGCGTGGATGACAAAATAATTTTGCTGGGCGATTAGTTGCCTTAGTTCGGGTATTCGCTCGGTAGACGACAACATATAGTGGATATCGGCTTTGCATGGGCCTGCTGTGTTAAACCATTTGGGCATATTTTAACTTTGATTAGAAATTATCTGTGTGTTTATGTCTATACATTTAGTTTAAGCGATCGCTTTACCAAGTTCTCGGCTGGATGTCATGGCTGTTAGAGATCGCTACCGAATTTCCTACATTGTCCCTACATCAACTGGGCTACTGGACAATCATTCAAGAGATTCTGCTGCGTACATAAATCCAGAACCGTAATCCGCAATGTCCGTTGCGCGTCAACTTGGAAGAAGACTTTAATGCGATCGCAACCTGTTTGACCTAAAGGATTAAGCCTCGCAATTACCTTGTTGTGGTCATTGAGAATCTGCACCGCAACTCGCTGCTGCTCTAAAACACGAGTAATTAAGCGATCTTCTTCAAAATACACTTCCACATTAGTTTCGCCCAGTTCACCAATGACTAATTCAATATTCGGTTGATCGACAACTGACGCACCAAGGGTTAATTCCACTGGCTTATCTAGGGGATAGGTGACACCAGATTTAATAATCGTATGCCAATTATGTTTTTTATATCGTTTATCCCAATAGCGCACACCGTAACTGTGATAGAGAAAGTCTTGAAGTTCCCAACCCTGCGAAACTGCGCCATGGGCGATCGCTTCAAAAGGTTTATGCGCTTTTAGCTTTTCCGTTGGGAAATGTCGTAACGCCCAATCTTTGACCGCAGGAATCTGAGATGTACCGCCCACTAAAAGAACTGCATCAACTTGAGCAAAATCAATATTTTGACGAGTTGCTTGTTGGCGAATCTGAGCTAGAGCGCCATCGAGCTTAGCAAAAAATTTCTGCTGTTCTAGAATTTGGTTAAACTGCGATCGCGTTAAAGTTAATTCATAGGACTCAAAGGTTTGATCATCAAAATAAACTTCCGTTACCGATTCAGAACTCGAAAGCCCAATTTTAATCCGTTCCGCTAAGCGTGTCACCAGAGAATTTTTTGGTAAGCCCAACTCTTTATGGAAGTAATCAATAATCCAATGATCAATATCCATACCACCGAGATTTTGTCCAGTCTTAGCTAGTACTTTAGCGGTTTGTGAATTTGGATTATTGGATGTAGCCGTATTTTTGATCGTGCGATCGCCCCATTTCAATAAAAATCCTAGGGGCGATTTTTGGGGCAATTTTTGGGGTGATTTGGGCTGATTGTCTAATAATTCCTGTGAAAAAGACAGCTTCACCAAGGATAAATCAAGCGTACCTCCCCCAAAATCCACAACTAACAGCGTTTCACCGCCTCCGTTAATCCCATAACCTAAAGCCGCAGCCGTCGGTTCATCTAAGATTCGCACCCGATCGACAGTCAGCTTCTCACAGACCAGCCCCAACCAATTGCGATAGGACTCAAAACTATCTACAGGAACCGTGATAACTAAGGAATCCACATCAGGCAAGCGATCAATAATTCCTCTTAAAAACCATTCTCCCACCAGTTCAAACTCCACGTCTCGTCCATCAAGTTCAGGTACAAACATCGATAGATTGGAACCAATTGCGCGTTTAAAGGCTTTAAAAAATCGTGGTTCGTCCTTGGTGATTTTAGAATCTAAACCGCGATCGCTAACTTCCTGTCCGATGAGTACTTGCGCCTTCATGGCATCTTGTACATAGACAAAACTAGGGATTAATGGAGGATTGTCTACAATCAGACTGCTATAGTCATCGACCTTAACGGTTTCTATTTCACCATTGGGATTAATTCGGGCTACCACTGTGTTACTTGTCCCAAAATCGATCGCATATTCCATAATTTTAAGCCTCAGCGATCGCTATTTATAGCAGTCTAAAAAAGAGTTGTGAGAGTCGCAATCGCAGGATTTACCCTTCACAACTCCTATAAAACTATAAATCATTTCCGATTGCTATAGTTGATCAGATAATTATTTCAATTTATAGTGTTTTGCGGTGAAGTCAAACCCAATATTAGATTTTTGCTCCTAAGTCGTTATCCACAGTGAAATAAAACCACCATTACAACCGAACCAAACCTGTCCACTAACAGCCGCTTTGTCAAGGGCTTTTCTTGGAGTTGATTGCTTAAAGAGAGCAGCGCTTAAAATCAAGTTAGAGTCAAGGACTATTCTACGTCTTATGTGAGTTGATGCCTGAAAAGGCGTAAATACGTTCAATCATCTTGACATTTTATCTAATGCTTAGACTGAAACCCTTGATATGACAGGGGTATTTCTAACTCACATAAGACGTATTCTGATTTTACTCATTGATGATTGCCTGTAAAATCTCTGGAGTTAATCCATTAGCTACAGCCTCGTCACTAAGTCTATCCATCGTATTTTGCAGCTTACTAATTTTCAAGGCTTGTCTCATCCATTGATTGAGCCATGCTTGAATCTGTTCTTGTTGTGCTGGTTGTGAAGATTGAAATGCTTGGGCAATATCTTCATCGATTTGAATGGCGATCGTTGTCATATTTCAGGATTTTGTTTTTTTTACGGTTTTTGAAATTATACTCAAAATAGCCTGAACTAAAAGCCATCGATAGCTAACATCTCACCGTCAGTAGTCATGAACTTATGATCCTTATTAGCTTTGATGCGATCGCCAGAGATTGTTAATAAAAGAAAGAGAGATATTGATTCTAAAAAGCTGGTATTGCCTAATGTTTGAAAATTTATAAGCTACGCTTAAAAAGCAAAGAGAAAAAATGTATGACGATCAAAGAGCAGTTAATTCGTGAAATTGAGCAAGCGCCTGAAGCATCGCTGATTAAGTTCATGCAGATTTGGCAGTTTGCCAAGCAATCAAGTTTTACGGCAATTAGTTCCGAAGATTGGGAACAGCATCAGGAAACTTTGTTTGTTTTACAAAATGATGATCTTATGAAACAGATATCTCGTTCTATGGAAACTCACGAGCAACGGAAAGGCTATCAGCCTAGTAAGGGAGAGATGGATGAGATACTTAGTCTT